>Ga0265292_1001329_pt1 | contig 22309 bp, 20 predicted proteins | sample Munlanlewell296A_FD_189080 | JGI IMG/M metagenome (GOLD analysis project Ga0265292, IMG submission 189080) | Leachate microbial communities from a municipal landfill in Southern Ontario, Canada - Leachate well 296A | ecosystem: Engineered > Solid waste > Landfill > Unclassified | place: Canada... | reverse complement strand
TAAGACCAGCTATTACAGAAGACTGCGAGCAGTAACCGAAAAGGGCGAATGGGAACCATGGTTGATGTATATGCTGGACGCAGTTGAGCAAACCGCACTGCAGACCAGAGACAGGATAATCGAAATAAAGGCTCTTGTTCAGGAGACGCTGGAGCTCGCGAAAGAACGTTTGCCCGCCAGGGTCTATTCCAAGGAGCTAGTCGAGTTGCTGTTTCTTTACCCATACACAAAGGGGAGTTTTATTGTGGAAGCGGGAATCGCCAAAAGACAAACTGCGGCCGAATATCTCAAGGAACTGGAAAAGGCCGGGATTCTGCAGTCACATAGAACAGGCAAGGAAATGCTCTATTTAAATGTGAAGCTGTTTGAATTGCTGTCGAACTGACATGTCGATGTTATCGACATGTCTTTGCTACATGTCGATAAAGTAAATTTATTTCGACATGTCATGGATATTCGGCGATGGCTTCGACACGTTGGCGATTTCGCGGATTCCTCACTTTTCCTTTGAGCGGTTCGCTGCCTGGTTAAAAAGTCACCGCCCCTGCATTTCTCGCCTATCTGGTGAGGTCTACTAAAGTGGTGTCGGTTATGAAGTCGAGATTCGCTTAGTGCTCATTTCTCGAAGAGCGTGCTCGACTTGCGTGAAACACAAGCGACAAGCTGCAAGCTTACCTCTTACCTCCGCACCGTAGAACCGTCTTCGCAAGTAAAGGTAATGGGTGCGGAGGGATCGGCGGGATCCGCATAACCATGGCAGCGCATTGGCGCCGGCCGCTGCGGTTCAGGGTTTACTGGCGCTTGTGAAGAAGATTCGGTGTAAGATGCTGCCCGTAACGCCGCCTGGCTCGCAGCCTCAGCTTCTCTTGCGGCCTGTATAGCAGCCTCTCTCTCAGCTCTCTCCTGCGCCTCCATCTCTGCCGCTTTGGCTGCCACGCAAGCCGTCCTTGCGCACTCCTCGAGGATTTCAGCACCTATATTAGGTAGACTGGCAGTCTGTAACCCATCCATTCCCATCGCGATTTCGGCAGTACCGTTATTGCTGGCGACGCCAGCATGATATATCCCGAGGAACAACCCCAGCACCACCAGGATCAAGACTATGAATCCAATTTGCTTACGGCTCCGCAAACAATGACCTCCCCAGATGAATAGGAACGGTAGCTTCCCAATGCGGTTAACATAATTGCATGATAATAATAATGTTAAATAGGCATTTATGTCAATTGTTTGAGAGGAAGTCCGTATCTTCGAAGCCCATCGGCATTGATGGCACGGCCTCAACTCTTTGCTCACTTCAAGGTCTTCCGTGAGCTTCTTCTGCGTTCAATGTGTCACCCGCTGCGCCGCCCGGGGTCAGAGGTATTTCTTATATTTACGCATAGCCTATGATGGGAATAATGATGGGATGAATAACAATAGAGTGGAATAATTATGTGTGATTTAAAGGTGAAGAGTACATAATCAGTCAGTATAAAGGATAAAAATAGCCTTTAAGTTAGGGGATTTATTCTCTTTTCGTATCGGCGCGTTAGGGTATAGGCCTAGCGAAACCAAGGGACGAACGGCCCTATTTCAAAATTTTCGATACTAAGCGAGCAAACAACTTATAATTGACAGCCCTGCTGAACAACCCTGAAGATAAGCTCCTATTTTCCGCCTGTTTTGCGTCATATATGGGCGTGAACCACCTCCCAAAGCATAAGTCCGTATTTATGAAAGCATTTCAGCGATCTTTCGTTAGCTCAATTCCCCCGGAGTGCTTTATATTTATTGAAATAACCAAAAAGTTCATATACATTAATTCCAACAAAAATTAGACTATTGCAAACTAGGCTCATGAAAAAATCAAAAATCATATCGCCTGTTGAACATTTCTTTAATGGGAAGCAGTCTTGGATCATTGGATGGGGATTTTTGACGAGGGTACGGGGCCTTCTCACTCTTGTATTAGCTAATGTGTTTCTTGGTGGAGGTATTTTTGCTTGGTGGCAATATGTTCTAAAACCGTTCAGTAAACAACAGCTCTCATTGGTTTGGGTAATAATCGGTGTTGCTGTATTTGCTGCCGTTTCCTTTTCAGGAATTATCGCAACATGGTATTACATTCGCAGGCGGCGGCAGCAATCTTTAGAATTGGATTATCTTCTACATAATCTCGTACACGACATGCGAGATCATACAGTCGCCATAAACATAAGGCCACATAACGCAAACGCTGACTCATTTCGCTCATTCTTTAATCACACTTGTGGGGGTATACGCGATTATTTTTGCAAGTTGTTAAGGACTGATGATGTTGAATGTGCCATTCGAATGGCAGATAAACCACCCGAAAATAGTCAAATTCAAGAATTTCACACACTTGGCCGTTCAAGTGGATTAGAGACATCTGGGCGAGCTCACACAAGTGTCCCAATACCATCAAATAAAGGCGTAATAAGTTTTTTCGCAGCCAGAGGCGGGGATTCAACGGAGCATGATTGCCGAGGTGTATTGATTTATCATGATATTGAAAAATCTGAAGAGATAGGAGCATTTTTTATGACTCCTAACGATAGAAAGTTTATCAATGAGGTTCGAACCATGATGGTCGCTCCCATAAATGGTTTCGACGGAACACAGAAAAGTATGTTGGGAGTGGTTTATGTTACCTCATCCAAGGACATTTTTTCCGCGCGGCATGTGGATGCTTTTCGTGGGATAGCGGATGCCCTCGGACTTGGTTATTCAATGCTTATAAACGCATTCTGATATTTTTTATAAATTTTACTAATAGGAAGGACATTTTATGGAGAAATTAGAAGAGCTTCTTTTTATAATTCAAAACCTTATTAATAATTACGAACATGAAGGAATGGAATTAACGGAGATTGTTGAATTAATGAAAGAAACAAACCTAGAAGAACTTAATTTGCCAACGGATGATTTTGCTGAAAAGGTACATCATTTAAGAACCGGTGTTGCATAGTTTTTTACAATTTCCCATTGGAAATAACGAAAATGCAGTCAGTTATTTATTAATCAGAGGGGCATGCGTTTTCGATGCCTTCATTTGATATCTCCCAAACCATCGCGAACAATGGACTCTAGTCTACTGGAATCGAAGAGTGAATAAATGGCAAGGGGGTCGGAGAGGGTACCTCGAGGCCCGGAAGAAAACGGCGAAGGATGGTATGCCCGAGCTCAGAGGTCACTTGGCCGTACACCTAGGGGCCTATTAATTCAAACTTAAGTTTGAATGGAAAATGGTCAACCCCAACTCCAGTAGTGTTGATCTCATAATTGGTTATTCGTAGTTACTTGCTAGAAAGATTATTCTTTGTATTATATAGTAAATAATCATTTCAATGTATCTTATTCATTTGCGTTAATACTATTGAAGAGTTCTCAAGGGCAGATTTTATTACTATAGTCATAATAAATGTTAGATATCTATGATAATACGATAGAATCATGTTACTTCGACATTTTTTATAATGAAATAGCTACAAGACCATAATATCAATATGAATAATACCGTATTATCAATATTAATTCCTGGGCTATTTGTGCTTAGCGCGGCTTTCTTCGAAGTCACGTGCAACTTGTCCAAGGGTACTGGAAGTAACTTGTATAGATGTTGGATTAAACGAATGTCTTCTGATGGGAGTCACAGGCTTTTGCCTATTTCGAACCTTTCCTTAACAGATGTTAAGTCCTTGGGAGATAAAGTAGTCAGAATTGAGCAATCTGTAAGTTTCGATCCGGCAGAATATGGCTCAATTGGTATTGATTTGATTATTGCTACTTTTGTTATAGATGCTTTATCTTTGCTTGCAAATCAGGTGAATATGAGCAACATAACTTTGCTAATTTCCGCACACTTCGCAGCCCTGATATCGATTGGATTTTTCGTTGCGCTTAATCATGTAACATCACCCGGGAAGAGAATAAAAAAACGTTTCCTTGCTTTATTTGCGATAGCTATTGGAGCAATATCCTTGGGATCAACATTCTTTAATATGCAATAAAGTGTTTATGGATTCCCAAAATAATAATGGAATAATTCGAAACGATAGGAACTCATGTACGTTGAGAGAGCGAGACGCACTCAACACTCATGAGCTAGAGCTTACATTAAATCATTACAAGAAGGCGAGATTACTAGAATTTCTAGCGACTTTTTTTGCCGCATTGAGCATCTCTTTAATACTTATTGCTAATTTTAAACAAGTACGCGAAATAATTATGAATAATTGGACTTTGGTAGCATTTATCGTTGGCAGCATCATAGTTTATTTAGTTCTAATTTTTACTGTTTTTCGTTTACAAACAAGTATGAGGGAGTTAGTAAAAACACTAACTGAGTATAGATTCCCATTTATTATCTGCGAGCTAGCCATTTTTTCATCTTATGTCTTATTAATCCCTTATTTTTTCCAAAAAATTGAAAATGTTGATATTTTGCCGGGAATTAGTTTTGCCCTTAGATGGCCTCTGATTATATTTATGTTTAGTTCATTAGGAATAGCGCTGTTAATGCCATCATTCGACGGATTAGTAAATAGACGGAGTGATATTAAAGAGCTTTTCTTCCCGAAGAATACTACGAATAGAATACTCAAGTACTGTTTCGACCACTCGCTCGCATTGATTTTTCTTCTACTTTCATTGCTTATTTTATTTCAAGCAATAAGGATATTAGATTTTGATTATAGTGATTCACTCTTTTATCCATACTTCTTTGGCATGGTCTCAGTAATTATCAGCGCTCTGGCATCTATTGCATTGATAATTCGGTTGGATGAAACAAAAAGCTCTGCTGATGACAGCGCTATAAGTGTTCTCTACTCATCAGAATTAGAAGCGCTGTATTCTTCAGTACTTCTTAAAGCCAAGAAAACACTTGATCAAGATGAAATTGATGCTAATGAAGTTATTGAGGATATCGAATCCATCGAGGCGTTGAAGTCTTTCTATTATGATGATTTCGTCGTATACAAATATTTGTCATCGCTGTATGGAATTCGTGGGGACTATGAAATCGCAATTTCCAGACTTGAGCAATTCATTGAAAAGATGGAACGGGATACAGAAATTCTTGAGTACGCGACGAATATTTCGGACGCATACTATCTGATTGCTTGTTATAAATGTTTACAAATGCGGAGCGAGCAATCGGAGCTTAATGGGGGTGTAGTAAAACGTATCAAAACAGAAGCATTGAATGCATTACAAATGTCGTTCAAATATGACAGAGAAAATATAATTTTTGCAACTATTGAGCGAGATCTTGATTGTATAAAGAATGAGATATCAGAGATAAGGTAGCCGCGCGTATCATGGAAATCGTGGACTAATATTAATATTGAACTCAAGAACCCGTTGTCTAGGCCTATTATGAGTACGGCTCATGGCTTAATCAATTCTTCAAGCCTTCTTTACTTTTACCACCAAACGACAAGTCCCCTAGGCTGTGAACCTAGTGGGCCTGGGGGAGATTTGCCATATTCCTGCCTCGATGGATGACGACCACACTAAGGTTCGATAGGTCAAGTGTCAATGCCATCTAACTTTGTCCGCTTTTTGCCGGTTATAGTGGTCAGGTTTTCACCGGTTCTTCCTTGGTGTCTTCCTCCCTCATTGTCGCTTTCCTCCTTTCTGTTTCGCTGTTTCTCCAGCATCCCGGCCTTTTTCTTCTCTCTTAAGCGATAGCTATCGGCCGTGGCCACATCCGCACCCTGATGCGCAAGATGGGCGTAGAGGCGGTTTGCCCCAAACCCCGGCTCTCAAAGCCACATCCGGCGCATAAGATATATCCCTATCTGCTGAGGAACCAGGAGATCGTGCGCGCCAACCACGTCTGGGCGGCGGAAATTACTTATCTGCCGATGGCCAGAGGCTTTTGTTATCTTATGGCCATCATGGACTGGGCCAGCCGCCGGGTGCTGGCATGGCGACTCTCCAACACCCTGGACGTTTCCTTCTGCCTGGAAGCGCTGGAAGAAGCGCTTACGGCCTTTGGTCCGCCGGAGATCTTCAACACCGACCAGGACAGCCAGTTTACCTCTCAGGCCTTTACGGATATGCTGGCTGCTGATGGTGTCAGGATCAGCACGGACGGTAAGGGGCGCTGGATAGACAATGTTTTTATCGAACGGCTCTGGAGAAGCGTCAAATACGAGGAAGTGTACCTGAAGGCATACGGGTCGATGACTGAGGTCAGGCAGGGACTTGGCGCCTATTTTGAACGCTACAACTGCCGAAGGCGGCATCAGGGCCTCGGCAGAAGAACTCCGGATGTAGTCTATTGGGCTACGCTTGTGGGTGAGACGGCGGTATGATCAAGGGGCAGCTTATCACTTATAAACCGCGTTTTGCTGTCCAGACAAACCCGACCACCTCTGACTGCTCATATCTCCTTATTTAAGCGTTGAAACCGCGCCTTGATTCCATTTTTTCTAAAAATTCTTCAAACCTTGTTTCAAAGAAGACATGTTGAAATGGAACTGTGATGGCGACTAGCGTAAAATCGTTGCCAACTCTGCATATCAGGAATATGCTTGTGCCGCTTCACAGTTAATGTATTCTCCCATATGGGGAGCCGATTCAGTTTGCGTCTGTTCAGAGGTAAAAAATAATGTGCGCAGTGACTTCCAGGAGAGCATCGACGAACGTCCAGATGAGGATACCAATGGACCGGAGAGGATATATCGAATCTTAACAAGCACTCAATGCAATACTTGGAGGAGCTATGGCCATGGATAATTCATTGACCCATTCTGTAGAAGAGGCAGATTTCGACGAAATATTTGGTGAAAATTCAATATTCCGTATTCCTTATTTCCAGCGGGAATATAAGTGGGGTAAGCATCAATTCACTTTATTAAGTAACGACATCATGGATATTTTGAATAAAACTGAAGATATCCACTTTCTCGGAAATCTGCTTCTATATTCCAGTCCCAAGGTTCCCGGAAGGGCAAGAATCTATGATGTAGTTGATGGGCAACAAAGAATAACCACCCTTTATCTATTTCTTGCCGCGCTCGCAAAACAGTATTGTCTTATCAATAAATATGACGACGCATCAAATTTGTTTATGTCATATCTTGCTCTTCATAAAAAAACAAAAGAAAAATCGAATCTGAAATTGTACCCCTGTAGAGAAGACAGGTCACAGTTCAACGCCACAATTGAAGACTTATTATCCGACGAACAATTTAAAGCTGCGATTGACATGAAGGTAATGCTACTGCCTAATAGTGGACCGTTGACGGGAAAAATTACCGGTCAATATAAGGAAATAAAATTATTCCTTGAAAACGAGGAGAAAAAAGGCGGTTACAAACGTCTAAATAAAATTTATGGCTTATTATTGTCAAGACTGACGGTCGTCCAAATATTAATCAAGGATCTTCTTGCCTGTCCAAAAATATTCGAGAGCCTAAACTATAAAGGCTTACAGGTCACTGTCGGAGACCTAGTTCGAAACGAAATATTCGCGAAAGCGGCTATGCTAGAACCCGCCGTGGTTGATGATATATATCTAAATAAATGGATACCTTTTTATGAAAAGTTCGGTAACCCGAAAGAAGAGTTGTTCGATAAATATTTTTTTCCGTTTGGCTTGATAGAGAAACCGGAAGTTACTAAATCGGCGGTTTTTACATTACTAAGAACAAAATGGCAGAAAACGTCCGACCCGGCGAAAGTAATAGAAGAATTAGGGAAATACCAGGATGCATTCCTAGATTTGACAACAGGTTCCAAGCTTCTTGATCTCAGCAAGCCATTATCATTGAGTTTGAAGAAACTTCGTGAAGCTAAGTACCCATCTGCCATATACCCTTTCTTAATGCAGCTTTGCAACGCATTACGTGACGGTAAAATAAAGGAAAAAGACGGTCAGATAATTCTCGCAATTCTAGACTCCTTTTTGACGCGTAGAGCTGTTTGCGGTTTTGAGCCAACTGGTCTGCATGCCGTTTTTAAAAAGCTTTGGACGGAGTGCGAAGGAAAACCGACTCCAGCCCGCATTGAGGAAAAGATCAGATCCCGTAGAACGGTACCGTGGCCAAATGACGAACAATTTAGTAAATGCATAAAAGAACGGCCGTTATATAGAGCAGGAATCATTAACTATCTTATTAAGGAATATGACCGGGGATTGGGGTGTGATGTCCCCGCGGATGAGCCTTGGGTAGAACACGTTTTACCACAAAAACAGACGAGCGGATGGAAGAAGTATTTCGATTCGGAGGCACATGATGGACTTGTTGACACTTGGGCTAACTTAATACCACTCTCCCCCCCGATGAATAGGAGCGTAGGTCAAGATCTCTACGAGAAGAAACGAAAGCGTTATAAGAATGATGCCATGTATGCAACGCCTCGAGACTTTGCCAAGAAATACAGTATTTGGACACCACAAAAGCTAGATTCAAGAGCAAAGGAGCTAGCGATATGGGCTAAAAAGAGATGGCCGTACTAGTGTATTTAAGTTTGGCGATTATAAAACATTTGGCACAGGTTTCAGCAGGTAATCGAGGAAGAGCTCAAAGAGATCCTCGTCCCTGTGATTGTATCTGAACTGCATCTCATAGAGATACAGGGGAAACTTTTGGGGAGTGATAAATACCTTTGGATCCAGATGCAACACTAGCCATTCATCGCTACGACTTGACGCCGACTCGCGTGGGTTTCCAGTGATATTCTCGGCCGAAATCGACAATTGTTGTCCCAGCACAAGGGGTGCGGCACAACGGAGCTGACACTGCGTACAGTACGAATGATGGCCGAAAAGATGTTTCGAGGCAAGGTGTGACGGGGAGACGTTGTCGGAGTTCAGCTCTCCGACTGTCAGGCCATAGACCTAACGCACGCACCTCTCATTTTTTCAATTATCGCACGGGACTTGACAGCTCTACGTTCTCTGTATTACTGTTTAACAGTAAACAAAAAGCTGGGGTTGGAATAAATGATTATATGTATACACTGTAGCAAACAGATTAAGACAAAGATGGACAGTCTCTTGATTAACGACCATTATAAAGACTACAGTGAATTGATTGCTGTTGCTGTCGAGAATCTATGGATTCTGGGTGGCGAGGTAAATGATCAGGGTTTTCTTGTTATCGGTGCAGACGCTCCGCAGCTATCTTCTTCCCCGGAATCTTCATCGGTCGATAGGGCTAGGCCAGCCGGTAGCGGTAAACCTGAGAACACACCGCCTCACCAAAGTAAGGCCACAGGCATCGCATCAACAACCATTAAACCAGAACCAGTTTGCATTCCTGATTTGTTCCTTGCCGAAGGGCTCAGCGGACTCTCCCCTGAAACCGTGGAACTTTCTCCAATTGAGAGCTCAGAACAAAACTTCACGCTAGACCGCTGGCTGTTTGGACAATACAACAAACTGCTGCCAGTCAAAGCCAACTGCCGTGCTCTGACCCGGTTGGCAGCTGGCAAGGAAAATGGCTTGCCGGTTGATGCTACCGCCGTTCAGATCGCGGAAGCCGCCGCTATATTGGGTAATTATCTGGCAGACCACGACCGCCGACACAAGATCGGGCGTGACGATTCTTTAGCTACTGCCTTTCCGCGAAGTGGGCCCGATGCTGAAAAGAGCCGCGTTCGTTACGCCAACCAGTTTGTCGGCAGTATTAACAGCCACAACGTGCTTTCCGGTTTGTTGTGGGACTATCGCCTTGCAGGACTCGCCTCGCTGAATTCTCCGCTTCTTCTACCGACGAAACAGGCTGTGCATCTTGCCAAATTGACGAATCCAATTCTCGACGGGTGCCAGTCCGAGCTTGGTCAGAAGTTCTCTGCTGAAGAGACCGACTTTCTTCTTAAGCATATCCGTTCCCATGTCCCGGTTGAGGCATTTGCCTTTCGAACTCTTATCCAAGCCATCACCGATGGTGCGGACACGCCAAGAAAATTAGATGAAGCCTTAAGCGGGCTCGTCCCTATCGATTCCAACCGTTCGTTAAGCCCGTCTTTCCTTACCTCCCAACGCTCCGGGGCGCTCTCCCGCATGGCTGATCTCGGTCTTATTGCACGGGTGCGAAAAGGGGTTAAGGTTTCGTACATGATCACTCCAGATGGCAAAGCATTCGTGGCGAACATAAGCAATAAAACAGAAAGGGAGAAAAGCTGAAAATGGTCTATTCATGGCAATTCAACACAATGCGTCCATCCGACAAATCACGCGAGCCTATTCAGGGAGAGTTTTTTGCTGCAGACGCGATAAGCAACCCTGGCGAGGCACTTGTTCGGGAAGGCATTCAGAATTCCCTTGATGCGCGGCAAAATGGCGAGAAGGTCATAGTTCGAATCCGTGTCAGCGGAGACGCTGCCGCCGTTTCCAGAAGGCAGATCGATCCCTTCCTCGATAGTATTGACGAACATCTTCAAGCACCTGGAAACGGGTTGCGAGAAATCCCCGCCCAAAGCGAAAACTGTCCTGTACTTATCTTTGAGGACTTCGGAACTACGGGGCTCCTAGGCGATCCGGCTGAGTGGAAACCGGCGTCCGGCTCACGCAACCATTTCTATCACTTTTTCCGAGCTGAAGGACGATCGGACAAAGGTGAGAGGGACATCGGGCGCTGGGGTGTGGGGAAGCAGGTCTTCCCAAGGGCTAGCCGGATAAACAGCATATTCGGTCTTACGGTACGTAGCGACGACAAGAAGAAACTGCTGATGGGAATGGCGGTCCTGAAATCCCATGACGTAAATAACACGCGTTTCGCTCCAGATGGCTGGCTTGGTCGCTCTTTTGATAATGGCGATGAAGGCTTGGTTCTGCCGATCGAGGACCCAGCTTTCATTGATTCCTTTTCAGAAGCGTTCGATGTCCAGCGCGGCGACGATCCGGGTTTGACCATTGTCGTTCCTTGGTGCGATCTTGATATTACAGACGAAGATCTAATCCGTGCTGTTCTGCGTGGCTATTTCTGGCCGATCCTGCGGCGACAGTTGGAGGTAATTGTTGAGACAAACAGTATTCAGACGATTCTTGACGCATCATCCCTGGAATCCGAAATCAGAAAGATCGGCAATGACCTAGAGTCGGAAGTGCTTCCGCTCGTCGAGTTAGCAGAATGGGTGCGTACGTTATCCAATTCGGACTATATCCGATTGGCAAGCCCTGACGTAAACAGAGCTTGGCAGTGGTCAAGAGAACTTTTTCCCGAGGATTCCTTGAACCAATTGCGAAACCGATACGAGGTTGGAGATAAGATTGCAATTCGCGTATCGGTTAGCGTCAGAGAGAAGAACCAGCAACCACGCGATAGTTTTTTCGACGTCTTTTTGTATCGTGACGGCACGGAACAAATCGGTCACCCCGTATTCATTCGCGAAGGTATAATCATTCCAGATGTACGCGCTCCCCGTACTCGTGGAGTTCGTTCACTAGTCAATGCAGAGAGTGGGCCAATCGCGACTTTTCTGGGTGATGCAGAAAATCCCGCGCATACACAATGGCAGAAAGACGGAGCCAACTTCAGAGGCAAGTACCTATCCGGCGCATCGGATTTACAGTTCGTAATGCGAAGCGTGCATGAGATGGTAAATATCATTTGCGAACAGGACAGGAAGGAAGACCGCACACTTCTTGCTGACCTCTTCTCGATTTCTGCAACACAGGAGGGGCAGGAAAGCCGGACACGAGAAAAGAAGAAGCCAGAGAAGACGGGAACGGAGCCAGAGGAGCCGATGCCTCCCGAACCACACCCGAAGTTGATCGTCATCGATAAAATTGCTGGGGGTTTTGTCGTTCGCAATGTCGATACCGAAGGTATAGCGGTGCCCCAGATGTTGCTCATTCGAGCGGCGTACCAAATTCGCCGTGGCAATTCCTTCAAGAAATATAACCCAGCCGATTTTGACTTCTCCAAAAACATGAAGACGCAACTTAACGGTGCTACTGCTCTTGAGACGAATGAGAACAAATTGAGAGTGAAGATTGACAGCAAGGATTTTCGTATTGAAGTCACCGGGTTCGATCCCAAGCGCGATCTACGTGTGGAGGTCAGAAAGGAGGACGACAGTGCCGGTTCGGACTCTTAATTATACAAATCGCAAACGCATCCGGCGCGAGGATGCGCGCATTTCGATTCGCGAAGAGAAGTACGGCAGCGTCTTTGACGCCGGTCTGAATCTAGCCGCCTATGACTTACCAAGCGATGCTCACTTATTTGTCGAGGCTTATCGTCAAACCCAATACAAGCGATACTACTTTGGCTTGGTGGGTGCGATTCGGATACCTGAAGACCGAAGCTTAGTCGATTTTGACTCGGCCGAGGGCGTCCTGTTCCGGGTCAAGGTTGTTACCAGTGCTGACCCGCACGGCCTGCTTCTGGCGGAGGCAGATCAGATTAGGCCGCGTAAATCCACCGACACAGACGAAAACCGGATTCCTCTTCTGCCCGTGGTGCCTGATCAAAACATGGGCGACGAGATCTGGCGTTTGGAGTTTGACGACCAGCAAACGCTGCTTAAAGTGAACTCAGGGCTGGGTGACTGGCGGGCATTAGTCCGTGACCCGGTCTTCCTGGCCTTGGTCTTTCCAACGGTGTTCCGCACAATACTCTGGCGCATACTGTTCCAGGAAAAACACCATGATACCGAAGATAGCGACGATTGGCGTTCGCTCTGGCTTCGCTTCGCAATCAGTCTTCCCGGTATTATCGAGCCGCCAAGTGAAAATGACGAAATGCACTTTGAAGACTGGATCGACACTGCTGCTTCTTCATTCTGCCGTCGCCATAGCATCCGGACAACCTATGAACGCTACTGGACAGGAGCACAGGAGCAATGAATCTGAGACGATTGAACGAAAAAGGAATGATGCGGTTTGTCGAATTCCTTGATTCCCTAATCGGAGAAAAGCCCATGCCGTATCCCACGGAGCTGTTGACAGACCCCGAAGCTACAGAGGAAATCATCCCCTGTAACGAAATCGAGCACCACTCTTTTGGAAGCCGTTATGCTGCTGCAAAATATCTCTATAAAGTGTTCAAGGATTCGGGGCTTACAAACATCGAACATGATAGGGGCTTGTGGGCTTGGCTTGCCCTCTTCTACTTCGACGAACTATGCCCGCCTGGAGCCCGAGGCCGTTGCAAGCCCGGAGAACTTGCAAGATGGATTCCTGAGACTGGTGTTTCATGGCGCTATTATCGTCATCTGCTTGCCGGGCCATATCGCATTTACGCTGCGCACAGCGACAATCCTGAACGAGCAATGCTTGTGCTCTGCGGTTCTTTGCATCAACCAGGCGACATCGTTGAACAGATTGCGTCGCGTCAAGAGCTCGTTACTAACGATGGGCTTATGGAAGCAGCTTCGACTCTTTACTTTGACGCTTCTTCAAGCAAGCCAAAACGCGGAGCAGCCACAAAAGAAGGAAAGGGAACCGTGCGCCGTTTTATCGACATTCTGAATCAATTCGATGTGACGTGGGATCTTTACAGTCTACAAGCAGGAGACATGGTTCAGATGTTGCCAGATGAGTTCTCGCGGTTTCGCAGTACGACGGCCGCTTGACTTTCGTCAAGGAACTGCGTTAGTCGTTTGGTGAGTGACTCCTCATTCGAAATCTCACACTCCCAGACTATGAGGATCCGCCAGCCTCGCTTGCTGATAGACGTTAATATCCGCTTGTCACGCTCCACATTCTCGTCGAATTTACGTTGCCAGAATTCAATGTGGGTTTTCGGTGTGTACGCATATTTGCAGCTTTTGTGCCGGTGCCAGTAACAGCCATGAACGAAGATCACCGTTTGAAATCGCGGTAAGACAATGTCAGGTTGTCCTGGCAGGTCTTTGCGATGAAGCCTAAAGCGATAACCGAGTCTATGGAGCAGTGACCGCATAGCTTTTTCGGGGGATGTATTCTTGCTTCGTATACGCGACATATTCCAACTACGATGTTCCTTTGACAATTGATCCATTTTATTCTGCTAGACCGCAATCCAGAAGGAGTCTGAACACCGAGGCAGCAATTTGGTTCGCCAAAAATGGTGGGACTGCATTTCCAACCTGAATATATTGGGCAGTTCTCGGCCCACAGAAGAAATAGTTGTCGGGGAATGTTTGTAACCGGGCCACCTCTCGAACGGTCAAACTTCTACACTGAGAGGGATCTGGATGAATGAAATAGTGGCCATCCTTTGCCAGATGACAAGTAACGGTTGTTGATGGGCGATCGGCTAGCTGAACATGGAATCTATCGTCGAAGCTTCCATCTTTTGCTGAATTGCGGGCGTTTCGATGATTCGGAAGCAGTCCAGCAGGGAAATCTCGCAGGTCGGGCGAGCGATGTTCTATCTTGGCATAACAAGCAGCAAATAAATAACGGTGCAAGTCTGGAGGAATGTGTAAGCGGGTTGTGTGATTGCAAGCCCCTCGAAGAGAAGGATCAACAAACCAATCTGGACGATAATGGGGCTGAGGGCAGCATTTAACGAACTCTCCACCGCGATATAGAGGTTTTTCGGAAAGAGTTTCCAAGACATCTTCAAGTTTGGCCACGATCTTATGCGTCTCTTTTACAGTATGTTTTTCCATAAAAGACCGCGAGCGTATTTGTTGGATACTTTTTCGCCAATTATCGAGAGTATCTTTCTGTTTAGACAAGCCACTGCGAACTTCAGGCAAATCGGAGATCACATCGTTAACAGAGACTGGATCGCATTCCATTAACGATGCTATGCCTTTAATATTAAGGTCACTACGTATCCCGAGGATCATCAGGCGGTGCCTTGCCTGCGGTATTCCATGGCGCTCCATCCGAATCGTGAATCTGCGTAAGTCTTCTTCATTCCCATTCTTGTAATGGGCAAGTCCAAACAGCTTGTAGCGAGTTTTGCGCCGGCCGTCTGCAATCGTGCGTCCTTCTCTGACAATAGCCTCGCATGGCGATCGCAGGTCTTCTAGTATCCGTTCGAAAATGCATTGATTCTCCAATGTTGCGGATAGGAGGCCTTTTACATTCTCCATGATAAAAATACCCGGATGGTGATCGGCGAGCACCTGGAGATATTCCACATAAAGCCTCTGGCGCTTATCTTCTTTTTCGCGATATTTAGGATTACCATTGTTTCGTGACCGACCCATAACGGAATAGGCTTGACAGGGTGGGCCACCGAGGAGAATGAAGTCGGTATATCCATCAAGAGCGCTCCGGATACGCTCTCGAATGGTCAGCGGGTCGTTTATACCCAGCTCCGCGAGCAAGGCGGTGCTCTCCGCTCGCATGGCCTGTCCGGGATATGCGTCGAAAAGACGCTTGCGCTGTTCCGGCTCTGATTTACCCGCTTGCTGGAGGTAGTCGTAATAGTCTTTAGGCACGGATCCGATCGCAAATTGCCGAAAAAGAGAACGAAGCACCAGCGTTTGGTATGCGTAACGGTCTTTTTCAATCGATAAGGCGATTCTGAAAGGTTGGTAACCATCCGCAACCCGGAATGATGAAAAACCTTCGCCTAAGCCCCCGGGTCCTGCAAACAAATCAATAACTGGTATTCCTTTTGCTTCCGGCATTTGATCAGCTTTTCCTCGTCGACCTGTTAAATTAATTAACAAGCTCTTTTGGCTTCGATAAAAAGTGACAAAAACACTGGTGTCGGAGGGGGGACTTGAACCCCCATGAGCTTGCGCTCACTAGGCCCTCAACCTAGCGCGTCTACCAAATTCCGCCACTCCGACAAGGGGTGGTTGGGCATTTCCCCCGAGCCTGGATTATAGGTAAACCGGAGGCTGCGGGCAAGATGCAACTAATGATACTGACAGTCGTGACGGCTCTTATTCTATCCAAGCCAATTTTATCAAGACGATAGAAAATAGCGTCGCTGCGGGTCCTGTGGACTTGTTCCGACGCTGATTATCAAACCACGATCAATGAGTTTCACGAGGCGCACCCGTGTCGCGCGCGGTGTTCGGTTGATAGCTGATGCGATCTCAACGGTCGAGAAACCCTTGCCGGAGGCAAGCAAATCAAGAATGACTTCATTGATTTTATCAACAACGGCTTTACCGGTACGCTCAGTGTAGAGGGTTACACGGAAACGATTTCCCAACTCCTCAAAAACAGGCGCTGCAAGACCAGAACTACGGCAGGCGCCAATCATGCGCTGGACGCCGCTTCCCCATTGCTCTATTAAGCCCAGATCATGAAATACGCGACCGATTACACGGTTGCGGAGTTTGGAGACACCAGCTTTAAGATCGTCGATTGTCAGTCCAAACGGGAGTAAGCCTGGATTCTCAACTTCCAGGCGGTCATTAAAGATAGAAATCCGGACGGGGGCGCCTTTCTGTGAGTAGTCTGTGTGAGCAACAGCATTAATAATGGCTTCGCGAACAGCAATGGGAGGAAGGTTCCAAATTTCACGCCGGCGAATCGAGCCTATTTCAGCACCATGTAGAGTATGCTTTTGGACGAAATTAATGGCCTCTTCGACTGCTTGCACCGGGTAAAGCCGTATCTCCATGCTGTCAGCAATATTAGTTTTATCTTTCCCCCGAAAACGACCAGCCTGAATCCAGGCATCGGGAAAATAGCGTTCACGGTCCTTTCCAAAAAGTAGTTCACCGCCTATTGTTGGCACCTTTCGGCCTTGATGACGGGTTAAAAGCCGAAGTGTTTCCAAATCGGAGTGCCTAAGCTTGCGAATAGGGGCAAACGATGCTGAAGCGGCTCTAAAGTCGAGGGATTCAGAGTTAAGTTCGGGCATAGCCTGTTCGTCGTACGTCTCACTGCGGGAAAACCGCCGGAGTTCCTCTATGAGCTCCTGATCAGCGCGACGGTTGGTCGAGCCGACTCTTACGTAGACACCAGCCTTAAGTCCATCTTTCTTGAGGTAGTGAGGTCGACCCGGACTCGGATATATCTGCACCGCCAGAAGGTTGGTCTGTCTCCAGGGAAGTATGTCCAAGTCAGGTATAAGACGCGGAAGTATCCGGTCGCTGATGAGATTGGCCAGACGCTCTTCAACTTCCAGCGGTTCTTTTAAACCAAGCACCTTCCTTGTGCCGTCCTCCACGCCTATGACTATCGTACCGCCAGCCGTATTTGCAAAGGAAACAATGGTTCGCAATACGCCGGCGGGAGACGACAAGTCTCGCTTGAATTCAAGGGTTTTACCCTCAGGTCTCTTTAGAAGTTCAAGGTCCATAGCTCGGCATTCTACTCTGAAGTACTCGGAAAGGCAACACTTCGGAGTAGTTGTTATCGGGGAGAGAGATTCAGCGGGAAATCCTCCGAGGTATGAGAGCAGAATACGGAAAGCAGATTGTCTCTGAAGTGTCGCGGTAGAACTCTAGCTCGCCAAATTCACGGCTGCCCGCAAGGGGCAAAGAAATAGGATGGACCACACCTAAAAGATACGTTTTATCGCTATCCGCGACGCTGGAAATAGTAATTAATGACGAATGTCGCCCCTTCTGTATACATAAGTCCTGTGGATATGATAATCTCCGGGCACCCACTGTTTCACCACGCCTCACATTAGCCCACTCCCTGCGGACTTTCTTCATTTCGTTTCTGTTTGATTTCTTTTGTAAATAAGCCAACACAGCGAAAAACGAAAGCAGAAATGCACGATATCACCCCAAACGGTTACAGCGAGCTCCTCAGAGACCTAAAAACCTCGAATCCTTTGACCCGTGACAGCATATACAAGGAAGATGACAAGGGTCTCTATTATGTAATCAGGAAGGACCCGGGAGCTGCTCGACAAGCCAAAGCGAAGGTTGTGGACAGGACAGAGGAAAAATGGACCATTGGGCGGCTTTGGGATGAATATCAGGCCGCCAATCCAGGTCTTAAGGGCATGGGTGTTTACCGGGCCATATATAACGCTCATCTGAGTCGGGCGTTCGGCTGGAAGGAGCCCGCAGAAATAACTCCATCCGATGTGGACCGGCTGAAGCTGGATCAGATGAAAGGCAAATCGCCGAAGACAGTCGCCAATACACTGGAGTTGCTGAGGCGGATAGTGAACTTCGGCGTCAGGCGCGGGTTATGCACCGGGTTTGGCTTCCCAATCCAGCTTCCCAGGGTCAACAACGAGAAGACCGAAGATCTGTCAGCGGGGGAACTGGCTCGCCTCGTTTCTGTTCTGGACGGACACCTGCAGGCGCAAACATCACACGCAGCTGGCGCCGCCATGATGAAGCTGGCCCTGTATACCGGCATGCGCCGCGGGGAGATGTTCCGCTTGAAGTGGACAGACCTGGATTTCCATCGAAACAATATCCTGCTGCGGGAGCCAAAAGGTGGCCACAATATGGTCATCCCGATGAGCAGCCATGCGCGAATATTGCTGGAGAGTCTGAAAGTATTCGACAGCGATTTCGGGGCTGGCTCGAGTTCTGATCACGAGTCCGCTTGTGTGACCGTTCCTGGGACTGATAGCCGGTCTGACAATAGATCTGCTTGCAAGTCTGAGTATGTATTCCCCGGAAGAGGCGGCGGCAGGAGGAGTGACATCAGGAGGCTGGTGAATGCCATCAAGGCCGAGGCTGGATTGCCGCGGGATTTCCGGCCGCTCCATGGGCTGAGGCACGTTTTTGCCAGCGGCCTTATCTCCAGCGGAGTGGAGTTCCAGGTTGTTCGAAGGCTTCTGACCCACAAAGGAGGTACGGTCACTCACCGCTACGCACATTTTCGGGACGACGTCCTGCGGCAGGCTGCGGAGCTGGCGGGACAGCTTGTGGAATAGCCCATCCCTCAGTACTTTAAGCGATGCATGATACATAGTTGCACGGTATCCGTTAAACCATTATAATGCACGAGGTGAACGATTGATCAAGTCATTTGGGGATAAGGCAACGGAACATCTATACCACGGGATACGCAGCAAGGAGACTCTCAGATATCCTGCAAATATGAAAAAGGTCGCAATCAGAAAGCTGGATGTGCTCAATGGAGCCCATGACCTGAGAGATCTCGCGTCGCCTCCGGGCAACCGCTTGAAAGCTTTGGGCGGAGAGTCGAAGGGCTTCCAAAGTATCAGGGTTAATAACCAGTGGCGCATCATATTTAAATGGGTACCGGGAAGTCCTGAAAAAGTTCAGCTTATTGATTATCACTGACACCTGAAGGGGGATGGAAATGAAACCCAAGCACAGATTGCCGACGCACCCTGGTGAAATCCTGTCAGAGGAGTTTCTCCTGCCTTTGGGCATTACCCAGGTTGAGCTGGCCAGGCACATCGGCGTGCCAGTGCAAAGGATAAACGAACTGGTCAGGGGCAAGCGGGGAGTTTCACCCGAGTCGGCGTGGCTGCTTGCGCAGGCCTTCGACACATCGCCTGAGTTCTGGATCAACATTCAGACGGCTTTTGACCTTGCAGCAAATAAACCGGCCAGACGCGTGGGTAAACTCGAGAAGGCCAGTTAGCCAGGCCCACGACTCACAGACTCACTAAACAGCTTCAGAACGCCTTATTACCTCTTGTTCGAGTCGGCCACCCAGCGCGGGGCAGGGAAGAATACATAATACAAGAACACATAATCCGTGTTGTCTGTTATGTATACGTTCGTCCGATTGATATGTTACGCTTTGAACTCCCACTGCTTCACCATGCCGATGATTTCTCCACTCCTCCAATTTGGCGCCGCCCGCATGGGCTGCTTCCGACAACTACGAGGAGGAGACATGAGCGACAAAACCCCTGATGGTGAGGCAACGAACGGCGATAAGGCCATGAACGGCTATGGCAATCTTCTCGGTGAGATCAGGGAGCGAATCCGGTCTGCCCAGTACGAGGCGCTCAAAGCGGTGAACAGGGAACTGATCGGGCTTTACTGGGACATCGGGCGGATGATCGTGGAGCGGCAGAAGGGTGAGACGTGGGGGAAAGCTGTCGTCGAAAGACTCGCCGACGATCTACAGCGCGAATTTCCCGGCATAAAAGGATTTTCTCCGTTAAATATATGGAGAATGAGAAAACTCTTCATAACATACGGTGATAATGAAAAACTGTCACCATTGGTGACAGAAATTGCCTGGTCACACAATCTGGTCATTCTGAACAAGTGCAAAGACGACCTTCAGCGCGAATTCTACATCCGCATGACCAGAAAATTCGGTTGGACGAAAAACGTTCTTATCCATCAGATTGCCAACCAGACATACGAAAAAACCCTGCTGAATCAGGTCAACTTCGACAAGACGCTTTCTGAAGAAGTTCGGCATCAGGTGAAACTTGCCGTCAAGGACGAATACACGTTCGATTTCCTCGAACTTGGTGACGAGTTTTCCGAGCGGCAGCTGGAAACCGGAATCCTGGCTCGCGTCGAGCCCTTCCTGCGTGAGATGGGAGGTGTCTTCTCCTTTATCTCCAGTCAGTTCAGGCTGGCGATCGGGTCCAAGGAGTTTTTCGTCGACCTGCTGCTTTACCACCGGCGGCTTAAAAGCCTGGTGGCCATCGAGCTCAAGGTCGGCGAGTTCCTGCCGGAGTATGTCGGCAAGATGCAGTTCTACCTGGCGGTGCTCGACGACAGGGTGCGGGAGCAGGACGAGAACCCCTCGATTGGCATCATCCTCTGTCAGTCGAAAGAAAGAACCGTCGTCGAATACGCGCTCCGCGACTCGTCCAGACCAATCGGCGTCGCGGCATACCGGATGGTCTCGTCGCTGCCCGAGGAGCTGAGTGGGCAGCTGCCCGAGCCGGAGCAGGTGGCGTTGCTGATGGGGGATGCTTAACCCCTGAAGTCGCGCGTCGTCGCCAGTGAGAGGAATATATATAGAACAAATAACTGGTTTCAGGTACGTATTTGCCAGCGATGAAATGGCCTGGGAGATGGAGGGCAGTTATGTGTTCGAACCCTCAATCGGAAGGATGTTATCCCTTCGGGCGGGAATAACCGTTCATGGGGAAAATCTGGCAACTGATTCTACGAACGCGCGCAGACGGCTGCACCGGCCTGGCGTCGATGCTCGCCTACAGCTTCTTTTTCACCGTTATGGGCGTCATTATCGTGACGGTGGCCGTGCTTGCGTATCTCCCGGTCGACAACCTGGGAGATACCATCGCCGAGCAGCTTACAGATGTATTGCCATCAGACGCCTTAAGCCTCATAGAGCGCACCCTGTCACGGACATTCGATCGCGGACGATTTCCCATCCTGATGTTGAGCCTCGTGGGTACGCTCTACGTCATGAGCAACGGTTACCACGGTCTGATCTCCTCGCTCAACCATATTTACAAGGTCAGGGAAACGCGTCCCTGGGTTTTCGTGCGTCTTCGTGCCCTGATCATGAGCCTTGTTGCCGCCACATTGATCCTGGTTTCTTTCTCCATGGTCGTCGTGGCCCCGATCGTCGCAAGCGCCCTCTCTGACGACAGCGGCAGCTCGGAGACAATCGCGCTGTGGCTGGGCCGCATGCGCTGGCCGGTGATAATCATGCTGGCTTTGGCCGGCGTCAGCACCACATATCGATATGGTCCCTGCGGCGCTTCTCGCTGGCGGTACCTGGTGTCGGGCACGCTGATGGCGACGGTCGCCTGGCTGGCCTCGACGCTGGTCTTCGGTTTTTACGTGGAACATTTCGGCACTTATGAGAGCGTGTACGGAACGCTGGGCGCCGTGGTCGCGCTGCTGACCTGGATGTGGTTGAGCGCCCTGATGCTGCTGATCGGCGCCGAGGTGAACCTCATGTTTTATGGGGACCGGCTGACAGGAGCGCGGAGGCTCGAGCATCTGAAGTCCGGCGTACCGGATATTTAGGACGAGGCTGGCCTGGAGGTTTTCGCGATTTTTGTGTGCGAACGCATGATTCCGGTATCAGGGATATCAGGTAGATGACGCTCAGCATGTTTAAAGATGGCTCCCGGGCTGGTAAAATAAGAATGCAAGCCGAGCGGCCGCGCCGCCGTTTTTCAGGCTCCCGTTTAGGGCGGAGGCATGATTGTTTGGCGGCGAGGAAAGTCCGGACACCATAGAGCAGGGTGCTGGCTAACGACCAGTCGGGGAAACCCGCAGGCAAGTGCCACAGAAAGTAAACCGCCTGCTCGGCGGCGCGGGGTTTTGGGGTTCGCCCCGGCTCCGCGGCGCTGGCGGGTAAGGGTGAAAAGGTGCGGTAAGAGCGCACCGGAGGCGCGGCAACGCGTCTGCCAGGTAAACCCCACCCGGTGCAAGGCCAAATAGGAGGGTGTATCCAGGTTGCTCGCCTGACCCTCGGGTAGGCCGCACGAGGTGCGCGGTGACGCGCATCCCAGATAGATGGCCGCATAGAACAGAATCCGGCTTACGGGCTTGCTGACCCGGAGGCTCCCTCTTCGAGGGGGCCTCCGGTATTTTT
>Ga0265292_1001328_pt1 | contig 22310 bp, 23 predicted proteins | sample Munlanlewell296A_FD_189080 | JGI IMG/M metagenome (GOLD analysis project Ga0265292, IMG submission 189080) | Leachate microbial communities from a municipal landfill in Southern Ontario, Canada - Leachate well 296A | ecosystem: Engineered > Solid waste > Landfill > Unclassified | place: Canada... | reverse complement strand
ATGGGCGCGAGGTACTATGACTCATTTGTGGGACGCTTTATTTCCCGTGATCCAGTAACTGACATGAGCGATTCTGTTTCTTTCAACAAGTACGTATACTGCCGTAATAACCCGTTAAACTTGATAGACCCGAAGGGGTTGCAAGCGGAAGAAATAGAAGAAATAATGAATAGTTGGACTATGTGGGAAGAACTCGGGTTAACAGAAGAAGGCTTGGCGATGATAAATTGGCTGGAAGAACTGGCGGTAGTGAACGAAATAATAGACGAATCTACGAACATAGACTGGGAAGCTAAAGCGCAGATAGAAAAAGATGAACTATTGAGGCAACAACAAACCGGTGCAGAACCTACACAAGAGACAGGAGGGGTGACTGTTAGTAATCAGATGTTGGCAGACATAGTTCAAGACGATTGCAGCAGAAAAAATGAGTGCAAAGCTACTGGGGATGAATGTATAGGCATGAAATTATTGCAGGGCGGATTCTTTAATACCGGTAAGAAGAAAGAAGATACAAAACCACCTACAGTATCTGTAAGAGTAAATGCAGGAGGGTCGGTTAATATGTTTGGGATTTCAGTACTCGCATACACTTCTGTTGGTGCTAATTCAAAGGGTCAGGCAGAACTTAAATCCAACACAGGTATAGGGGTAGTAAGTGGTACTAAATTATCACTGGGGGGTTCGGTTACGGTTTCTTTTGGGCAACCAGCAGAAATGAATTCCGGAATCACAGAGTCATATTCATTAAATGGTTCAGTTATTACACCAGGGGGAACGGTTACCACTCCGTTATCAAATCCACTAAGTGGATTTAGTGTTACATCACCTACGGTAGGAATTAATATAGCTCCGGCACCAGCAGAAGTGAAAGTATCAGTTGTTAACGTGAGAACAACATCCATAGGAGTTAGTTTATTTAATAAATAATATGACTATTCGACAAAAAATCATAGCTATAAAAATAATTGGATTTATATGTAATGCAATACTAATGATTGTTTTGGCTATTCTTTCTAAAGGAAATACAATATTAACATTTATAGGATTAGCATTATTAAATTTCATATTACTGTATTATATAGGTAAGAATTTTAGATGTCCTAAATGTCATAATAAATTAATAGAATTTTCCTCGGATCCAGACATTACTCCCAAAACATGTGAACATTGTGGTCATTCTTTTGAATAGTTAAGGAGAGAAATATGAATAAATGGAAAATCGTTGCATTGGTTAGCATATTAATAAATGTTATTGTTTTGTCATCAATAGCATTGCCACAAATTCAGCAATATTATAGAACATTAAAAGCAATAAATATTCTTGATCAGTATTATACAATGATTCAACAAAAACAATATTTGTCCATAAACAACATGATAAGCAACCGATTTCCTGAACCTGATAAATTTTTGAAAACAGCAGAAATAGTTAATAACAAATTGGGAGGGTTAGTGAATTACAAAGTCGCATTAGTGCTTTATTTTTCTAAAAGTAATAAAGAATTTGACGAATATTATGAAGTCAAATGTGATGTACAGTACAAAAATTCTGCTGGTGTTGAATATTTTACTTTTGATAAGGACTGGAAAATATTAGGAGTTAGTATAACATCCCCAGGACTCGTGGACACAATAAAATAACATTTCAAGTTAATCAATATGATGTCCACAGATGGGACGGCGTTGAGTTAGTTCACTTAACGGGAATATGAATATGTTTAGCACAATATCACAAAACACTTTGAACCGCCTGACAAGCGTTTCCACAAAGTTTTTGTCAACCAACCAAACGTATAACCTGTCGCATACCTACGACGCAGTGGGTAACCGTAAGACAGTAACCTATCCCGATAACAAGGTTACGGAGTTTTGGTATGACGAACTTAACCGACTGGACTATCTAACGGACGAGGATGCGGGAACGTTAAGTTTTGATTACTACAAAACTGGTACACGCAAGAAAATAACGTTCCCTAACGGTATAGAAACGTCGTATACCTACAACGCTAACAATTGGGTAGAAAATATAGACAGTAACCTTTCCGGGATGCCGTACTTCCATTACGGGTACAACCTTGCGGGGATGAAAACCGGACTGCGGGACAAAAGTTTTCCGTATCCTTGGGAAGAAATGATAATAAGCAACCTGCTTGACAACCAACCAAGAATACGTTAGAATATATATGAATACTAAAGAATATGCAAGGAGGGATTATATATGCCTAAAGTAATAACCATCCGTTTAGCGGACAAAGAATACGAAGCAATCTCTACCGCCGCGGAAGCCGAACACCGGCCGATCTCGAATTTTATCACCGCCCGGGTGTTAGAAGACATTGAAGCGTCCTGCAACGTAGACTCTATAGAGATGGCGCAGATAAAGTCTGACAAAAAGTTAATGGGAAAACTTAAATCCGGCCATTTGGACGCGAAGAAACAAAACGGGAAGTTCGTTGGATAACTATCGGATATTCGAGACCACACAGTTCATAGATGATCTGGGCCAAGACTTTAGCGGGCAGCAGGACCGTATTAAACGGAAACTCCGCGCGTACGTCTATCCCCAGCTTAAACAAAACCCGTATTTCGGGAAGAACATCAAGAAACTTACGAACTACACACCGGAAACCTGGCGGTACAGGATAGGCGACAACCGGTTTTTTTATGAAATAGACAATGGTAAGAAGATAGTATTCATGATTGCCGCTGACAGCCGTCAAGGCGCGTATTAAAAAGGAGACCCCATTTACCAGTTCAGCGCGAACGGCAAGCTAGTCACCATTTCTGTTACTCATCATAACTGTGTGTCAATGATTGCTGGCCTTCCAACGCGGTTTTTACGCGTTCATAATTCTTGCGCAGAGTTTCAGTTTCTTTTGATTTAAAATCTATGTCTTCAAATACCTGGTAAATAACCGCGCCGTCTACAGTCTTAGGGATAGGTAAGTTCATTGAATAACAGATCGTAGGGACTACGTCCACCAGCCATACGTTACGGTCAAGGACCGCGCCTTTTTTTATGCCCGGGCCGTTGATTATAAACAATCCTTTCATCGAGCCCATGCCATAATCACCTGTGGTTAGTTGTCGGCCGTGTTCACCTGAAACCCATGCGTGTACACCGTAAACTATATCCCCGATTCTGTCACCGTAAAGGCCGAGTATCCGCGCGTCTTCTTTTTTCCAGGCGAAGGCGATTGGCTTCTTCCCGTTATGTTTGTCAGTATAGTCGTATAACAGATTTATTATTTGTTCCCGTACTTTTTCGTATTCTTCACCAGGTTCAACAATGCCATCCGGGTCACGGCTTTTTAGATTGACATATACATAAACTGACCTTTGGGAGATCGCTTTTGTTTTGGTCCAGTCAACTTCTTTCTTACCGGTTAGTTCGTTTGTTTTATAGGCTGTTAACCCTGCTTTGGTTAATAACGGTTGGATACTGAAGTTTTTGAACTCCGGGGACATACGGTCTTCCGTGGGTACCGCGCCATGGTCCGAGACTATGATCTTTAGTGTGTCCTCACCCGCAGCGGTAAAGATTTTGCCTACCATTTTGTCTAAACTGTCATAAAATATGTCTTCAACTTTCTGGCAGGTTTCTAAGTCTGTTTTACTCTTGACAGGGTCGTTGTGGTGAAACAAAAAGTGGTATGTGTGGTCAGGGATATGCGCGTGTAACGCAAAAAGTGTCCATTCATTGTTTGTCATTAAGTACTGCGCTGCTTCCGCGAACCATGTGTTCTCAAGTTCCGCACGTTCAAGGTATGTCTGGGTATCAATCCATCCGAGGTTGACACTGTCTTCCATAGCGCGTAAGGGTAAGCCGTTGAGGGGTTCAAGTTTTTGCGCGATATCATCAGGGAATGACCATCCGCCGTAATGTACTGGTTGGGAGACGTAAAGGTTTAACTTACTTGCGTCAGAGGATAGTTCTATGAGTTTACACATGAAGAACGCTTTTTTCTTACCTTCTTCTGTTTCAAATATGTCACTGACTTTGTTGCTCCACTCGCCTTGTTTAAGGGTTAAAAATATGTCGTTACCGTCCTGTGATTTTGATAATGATACTTTGTTATACCCGTTACCGTCAGTGTCCTGTACCAGCACATAGTAAGTTACCGGGGTTACTTTGATCCTGGTTTTACGCGCACCGTACTTAAATTTTGCGGATAAGCTTCGTTTTGCAGGGGGTAGGTTTTTCCAGGTATGCCCTGTGTCTTCCAAGCTCACGACATCAGCAAAAGGTAGTTCTTCTGTAGTGATACACTGATCATCTGAGAGTAGATGTAGGTAGTCCCAGATACCAAGGTATTTACCGGATTTATCATGGCGCCAGTCGTTGATGTGTAATCCAAACCCGCCTAATTGAACACCTTTTTTCATCCTAGGAGGCCATGTTGTGGGATAGTTGATGACTATAGATTTTTTGTCAGCGCGTTCCCATGCTTCCCATATATACTCAGCCTGGCAGTCCTGTGAGTTAAACGCTTCGTATGTATTATTGGAATCAAGGCCTGTCCCGGGTTTGTGTATATGGAAACACGTAATCCCGTGTGTACCCGGCCATGCGCCAGTAACGATTGTTGTCCAGTTAGGCGGGGTTATCGTTGGGTGAGGAACCAGGCAGTTATCTGCCCAAACACCGGTTTGTATTAACTTAGCTATGTTTGGCATCTTGCCTTCTTTAACACAGCGTTTAATGGATTTCACGATTGGCGCGTCAAAGCCTATGATCACAACTTTTTTGGGTGATACCTGCATAAATTCTTCCCTCCATAAATGTATTATTGTTTACAGAATTATAGTATATTATCAAAAAAATGCGGTGTTTTAATGGTATAATATTTTTTTTAATATATTGTTTAATAGGATTATTTTTTAAGAAAAAGGGGAGGGTAAGGTAATTTTATGAAAAGGAGTTTCGGTATTATGGTAATGACAAGCGTGTTGTTGTTGAACTTATCGTTTCTCGGGTTATCATCTTTCGCAGGTGCTGCGGAGAATACCGCTGAACAGGAAGATGCACAGCCCGCGGCAATTGATACCGGTGACGAAAATGATGGGGAAGGAAAAAAACCTAAGATTGAGTTTACGTGGTTGCCGTTCCCTGATAATTCTAAGTTCAAAGTTCTTGGGTTGTACTGGTTTGAAGAAAATAATCCTAAATTCTGGAGGATGCCGGTAAGTAAGTTTGAGTCATTGCCAAAAGGTGTGAAACGGCAGGCAACGAAACCTTCCGGCGGGCGGATATTTATTAAGACTAACTCCACAAAACTTGCGTTACGCGTGGTACCTCATAATAAAGGTAATCTTAAGGGTATGTGTGTGTATATAAATGGTAAGTATCTACGTCACGTTATTGCTGAAGAACCCGGGGTTACGACTGATCTTGTGTTATTCACTGAACTGGATAATAAGGAAAAAGAGGTTACTGTTTACCTTCCTTATCACCAGGAAATTATTGTGAGAGCCGTAGGAGCGGATAAAGACGCGAAGTTTAGTGCACCGGAACCTAAGTTCGCAAATAAACTGCCGATAGTGTTCTATGGTTCGTCCGTATGCCAGTCAAGCGGTGCAGGGAAAGTCGGGATGTCGTATGAAGCGCAGATATGCCGGGCGTTAAACCTTGATTTTGTTAATCTCGGGTTTGGCGGGGCGGGTAAGGCTGAACCTGAGGTTGTGAAACTCGTGAGTTCAATCCCCGCGTGTTGTTATGTATTTGACCTCGGGAAGTCGTATGGTATGCAGGATATGGTTAAGTTTAAGGTTATGCTGGAAACTGTGAGAAAAGAACATCCGGCAGTGCCTATTATCGTAGGAACACCGATTACTTCTACCCGTGAAGTATGGAGTGATGATTATTCTAAGAAGTCTATACATACACGTACTGTTATGAAACAGGCAGTTGAGGCTGTTATCAAAGACGGGATGAAGGATGTTTATATCCTCAACGGGGAGGACCTTCTTGGGTTCAACGAACATGACGGGTTGTCACGGGATGGTGTGCATCCGTCCGACCACGGGTTTTATTTGATTGCAACACGGATGCTGCCTGTGATAAAAAAAGCGTTGGGAATGTAAGTAACTGTTTTATATAATATTTTCTTGAGAGTAATTTATTATTATTGAAAGGGAGGAAGTTGTACAAATGCCAAAACAAGTGCCGCAGAGCGCGGTGGAAAAACTCGCTAATCTTAACAAAGAACAGGAAATATGGTTTGATTCATCACCGTTGATTCTTGATAAATGGATTGACAGTGTGGTGGAAAAAGCGCCGGAAGATAAACGTGAAACTTTACGTGCACAGCTCGGCCGGTTTTATGTTAAGTCAAAACCTGAAGATAGTGTGCTGGTGGGGATAACCACGAACCCGCCGTTATCGCTTGATGTGATAAAACAACTTTTGCCGGAATGGGAAAAAGAAGCGAAAGAGATTGCGGAAAAACACAGGAATCTTTCTGATAAAGAACTTTTCTGGCGGTTATACCAAAGAATCGTGCTCCGCGGAGCTAAGATGTTCGAGCCAATCTTTAAGCATACACATTATAAACGCGGATACCTCAGCGGGCAGGTGGACCCGCGGATACTCGCGGATACCGCGGAGATGCTCAGACAGGGTATTAGTTTTAACCAGCAAATGCGGAATGTTATGATCAAAATGCCGGGGACTAAGCAGGGAATCTACGGGATTATGCTGCTTACCGCCCTGGGGATACCGACAAACGCAACGTTAACGTTTACCCTAAGCCAGTTGATTGCCGTAGCGGAGGCTGTAAAACAAGGATTAGCGCTTGCACGGGCTAATGGTGTTGATCTTTCACAATGGAAGTCTGTGGTTACTCATATGCTCGGACGGTATGAGGATAATCCTGAGTTCGATATACAGGCAAAGGCTGTGGGTGTGGAAATATCTGAGACTGACCGCCGGTGGGCTGGGCTTGCGATATTTAAGAAAGCGTATAAGATTTATAAGGAACGTCATTATGAGAGTAAACTCCTGGCTGCGTCAATGCGTATCGGGCCGGTGATCAACGGTAAAAAACGTGTGTGGCACGTAGAAAAAATCGCGGGTGGTGATATTGTTTTAACAATATTCCCAAATATTTTTGAAGCATGGCTTGAGAATTATGAAGGTGAAGATATTAAGTCGTATATTGACGAGCCCGTACCCCAGGATGTTGTTAATAAACTTCTGAAGGTGCCGTATTTCCGTGAAGCGTACGAGGAAGGCGCACAGAAGCCCGAAGATTTTATTAACCACCCGGCAGTTATCGCTACAGGTAGCGCGTTCGCAAAGACTGCGGATGACCTCGAGGATTTTATTGTAAAGAAAAAAAAGTAGGGTTGTTTATTGAAAGGAAAAGTTAAGTTATGAAAAAACCGAGTAAAAACTATTTTCAGCTTGGTATCATTCATCCAATGGCGTATCCTGAGACTGGTAAGGGTGAAGGGCCGGTAGTTGAAACTTTTACCGCTATAGCTAAGGATGAGTTTTTTGATGCTATCGAATTCCGCAGGCATGATCATAACCCTGCGATACGTGAACAGTTAAAGAAGATCGTGGTGGAAAGCGGGATCACACCGGTTATCGCCGGGCAGCCGCCGTTGTTAGGCGCAAAGCTTAACCTTAATGCGTTAGATGAACCCGCAAGGGTGGCAGCTGTTGCTGATGTAAAAAAGTCTGTGGATGAAGCCTATTATATGGGTGCGCGGATACTCGCGATACTCAGCGGGCCAATGCCGGCGTCTCCCGAAGAAGTTGTTAAAGCAAAGGATGCGTTGGTTAAGTCGGTAGTTGAAATCTGTAATTACGCGAAGGAAAAGAAGACGGGGTATGTTCTAACGGTTTCACTTGAAACGTTTGATTTTGATATAGACAAAAAATGCCTTATTGGCCCGACAGTGGAAGCTGTGGAGTTCGCGAAGATTGTAAGGAAGATGGTAGATAATTTTGGGCTTACCCTCGACCTTAGTCATTTACCGTTACTCCGTGAAACTTCAAAGCATGCGTTAAAAACAGCGAAGGATTATCTTGTGCACGTGCATATAGGTAATTGTATTATGAAAGATACAAAGCAGGTAGGGTATGGTGACCAGCATCCGAGATTCGGGATTTCGGGTGGGGAAAACGGGGTGAATGAACTCTACGAATTCCTTAAACAACTTAAGGATATCGGGTATTTTGATAAACGCCCGGCGGGGATGTTGCCGATTATCAGTTTTGAGGTTAAACCGTTGGCGGGTGAGTCCAGTGAGTTAGTTATAGCCAATGCGAAACGCGCGTTATTAGCCGCATGGGATTTTAAGAGTAAACACGAAGATGACGAAAATAAGAAGCATAAAGATAAGAAGAAACATAAGCACTGAAAAACCGGGAGTTAAATTAAAGTTGTAAAGTAGGGAATAATGAAATATAGCGTGTTCACAGTAATGATGCCAACGTTTACGTTGGAACAAGTGGTTGAACAGTTGGCAGTTAACGGGTATGACGGGGTGGAGTGGAGAATACATCCTGATAACCATATCCGGCCGTATGAGGTTACGCAAAAAGCTAAGTCCGTAGCGCAGATGTGCCACGAAAAAAAGGTTGAGATTTGCGCGTTAGCGACTTACTTCAAATGCAGCCAGGTTGAGGAATTGAAGCCTATTTTTGAAGCAGCAGCTGTGATGAATTGTCCTCAGGTAAGGGTTGGTACCCCGGCGTATGACCGTAAGGATAATTATAATGCGGTATTCAAAAATACGGTGGATAGCCTGCAGAAAATTGAGGGTATCGCAGCGGATTATAATATTAAGGCAAATATTGAGATTCATATGGGGCTTATTGTTCCAAGTGCGTCAGCTGCGTATCGGTTAGTATCGTATTTCAACCCAAGGCATATTGGCGTGATTTATGATCCCGGTAATATGATGAGGGAAGGGTATGAAAACTGGAAGATGGGTATGGAAATCCTGGGATTATACCTCGCGCATGTGCATGTAAAAAATTCGTGGTGGCAAAAAGTTGAGGGTAAATGGAAACCATCCTGGGCGCCGTTAAAGGAAGGTATGGTTGACTGGAACGTAGTTATGGCGGACCTTAAGTCCGTAGGGTATGATAAGTATTTGTCATTTGAAGATTTTGCTGACCAGCCTGTTGAACAAAAGGTGGTGGAGGATATTAAGTACTTAAAGGAAATTGAGGGGAGAATTTAGTAAATGTTTATTCTATCAGCGTTTGGGGATGAGATTGCACCGGAACTTAATGAACAGTTGGACCTTCTTGAGAGTGAAGGGATTAAGTATCTTGACCTCCGCGGGGTATGGGGTAAGAATGTTAAGTTACTCAACGACGAGGATTGTGAGAAAATAAAGAAGATACTTGATACCCGCGGGTTTAAGCTTTCAACTATAGGATCACCCGTAGGGAAAATTAAGATTACTGATGATTTTGAACCGGAAATAAAAGTTCTTGAACGTATGATACATCTTGCGAAATTTTTTGGAACTAAGTATATCCGCGTGTTTTCGTTTTATGTGCCAAAAACTGAAGCACCGGATAATTATCGCGAAGAAGTTATGCGCAGGATGAAGGTTATGGCTGCGCTTGCGGAAAAACACGGTGTTATGCTTGAACTTGAGAACGAGGGTGAGCTATATGGCGAGAAACCGTTGTACGTTATGGATGTCGTTAAGACAGTTAACTCGCCGAACCTTAAGGTTTTGTTTGATGCTGCAAATTATGTTATTGCCGGGGTGAAACCGCATACCGGTGCGTTTCCTATAGTAAAAGATCAGCTTGATATGTTCCATATTAAGGACGCAACAAAGACTGAACCCTGGATCATTAACCTCGCAGGTGAAGGGCAGGGGCAGATACCTGATACTTTAGCTGTGTATAAAAATGCTAAACGCGACTACTTCCTTGTGCTTGAACCGCATCTCGGGAAAGCAGAGAAAATGAGCGGGTTCTCAGGGCCGGAAAAGTTTAGGCTCGCAATTAAGGCGCTTAAGAATATCCTTGATAATATGGGGGCTAAGTATTGAAATCTAACGATAACCGCGGTTTTAACGGAAGCCAAGATGAACGACAGAAGATGGAACGGCGGAGGTTCCACAGAGTGCCGGTGTTGCGTGACCTCGCTGAACTCGTGGATCTTAGGCTCCCGGAGTTACATGGTAATACGCAGATACCCGGGATACTGGTGAACCTTAGCGGCGGAGGGATGGGGATTATAACGTTTGTACCTGTTCCTCTGGAAACTGAGATTAAGCTTGTGCTGGATATACCTTCGGTGTTTGATAAAATCAGGATTGAAGGTACGGTTGTGCGTTCAATTGAAAAACAAGGGTCGTTCCTTATAGGTGTTAAGTTTACTAAAGTGCCGGATAAAGCTGTGAAAATGATGAAGCATATGGGAGAGGATTATATGGATTGCGAGACAAAGCTTTCATTTGGGGTGACTGACGTATGTTTACGGGCTTGTAGTTACCATCCTTTATGCACAAAAAAGGTTAAGATCTAAACAAACAATCCGCGGGGAAGCGTTGCTCATGCCAAAAATTCGTGTACTCGATAATGATACTATAAACAAAATTGCAGCGGGTGAAGTTGTTGAACGCCCGGCAAGTGTGGTAAAAGAACTTATCGAGAACGCAGTTGATGCTAAGTCTAAGGATATTACCGTAAAATTTGTTAACTCCGGGAAAAAAAGTGTTGTGGTTGAGGATAACGGTACCGGCATGGACCGTGATGATGCAATACTTTCACTAAAACGGCATGCTACCAGTAAAATCAGTTCTGCAGGTGATCTTTTTAGTATTCATTCATTAGGGTTCCGCGGGGAAGCGTTACCGTCAATTGCGGCGGTATCTCATCTCAGTATAACCACACGGGTGGGTAGTAATGACGCTGGATGGTATGTTGAAGTAGATAACGGTAATATAGTTTCTGCACATGAAACCGGTACTGCTGTTGGAACACGGGTTGAGGTACGGGATTTATTTAAGAATATCCCGGCAAGATTAAAATTTATGAAGTCAGACTTCACTGAACGCGGGCATATTATTAATGCGGTAACTGAACTAGCGCTGGCGTATCCGGAAACCGGGTTTAAGCTTTATGACGGTAAGGATGAAGTGCTTAACTGCGCGCCGGTAAAGGGTATGGCTCAGCGTATCGCGGATATCATCGGGATAAGGGTTATGGATGAACTGTTTTACCTGCAACTCAAACAAAATGGCGGGTATAGTTTATCCGGGTATTTATCAAAACCGTCATTTGTCCGGCGTGCAAAGCCGTACCAGTACCTGTTCATTAATTCAAGGGTGGTACGGTCAAGGATGGTTACCCAGGCGGTATATGATGCGTATCGTAAAACGTTGGAGATTAATGAACACCCTGTATTTTTGTTGTATCTTAATGCTGACCCTTCCTGTGTTGATGTGAATGTGCATCCTGCTAAACGCGAGGTTAAGTTTAAGGATGAACGCGAAGTTTATGAGTTTGTATTCTCTGAAGTATCGCGTAGCCTGGCAAATCCTAAGACTGTAATTGCAGAATTTCATGCGGAGAATATCAGTAGCGGAGAAAAAAACGGTAGTAGTATAGGTGAAGAAGATGCTGTACGCGTAACTCAGCCGGAGGTAAGTGTGCAGGAAGAGTTTATTAAACAAACTTTTATTGCTGCTGATTTGCTTAAATGGGACATAACGCCGTTAGGGCAGGTGGGGAAGTTGTTTATCATCGCGGAGTATGACGGCGGGGTGATGATTATTGACCAGCATGCTGCGGAGGAACGCGTGAAGTATGAAAGGTTTATGGCTGATTATAATAGTAAACAAATTGCGGTACAGCAGTTGTTAACTCCTATAGTGTTTGAGTTTACGGTATATCAGGCGGGAGTGGTTGAAGAGTTTAACAATATCTTTGCGGCGTTAGGGTTTGATGTTGAACCTTTCGGGGGGAAGAGTTATGTCCTTAAATCCTTACCCGCGATCCTGGATGACGGGTTCGGGCAAAAGTCGTTTTTGGAAGTACTTGATACCCTGAGTGATTCCGGGCTTCAACAGCAGTCTGCAGGCGAGGCTAAGGTCAGTAAGGTTTATGACAAAATTATTCGTTCCGCATGCCGTGCATCTGTTAAAGCTCATGATCATATGTCGTTACAGGAAATGAGGAAGCTCGTGGCTGACCTTAAACACTGCAAGATGCCGTATGTATGCGCGCATGGGCGCCCGACCTTGGTTACGTTGTCGTATAAAGAACTTGAACAAAAGTTTGTACGTAAAAAGTGAGTTCTTAAATCAAAAACTTATCTTCAAACACAGTAGTTTATCTTACAGGCCCTACGGCAAGCGGGAAGACTGATATTGGCTTAGCGCTTGCTAAGGTTATGGGTGATGTTGAAATTATTAATGCGGATTCACGGCAGGTTTATAAGTATTTCAGTATTGTTACTGCCAAGCCTGATGGAGAATGGGTTAAGTGTAAGGAGTATCCCGAAAAACAGTTTGTCTCCGGGGGGGTTGTTCATCATCTCATGGATTTTCTCGCACCGGATAAGTTTTATAGTGCCGGGCAGTTTTATGAGGATGCCTGCGGGATAATCGCTGAGTTACACAAAAAAAATGTAGTACCGGTTATCGTCGGTGGGACTGGGCTATACATACGCTCATTAATCGCGGGCTTAGCGGAGATACCAAAAGTAGATACAGCAGTACGGGCGAGGTTGTATGAACGTTTAGAGCATGAGGGGTTGGATAAGCTTGTGGAGGAGCTTTCAGGGATTGATCCCGGGGTAGTGCTTAACAGCAGGGTTGAGATACGGAATCCACGGCGTGTCATCCGCGCGTTGGAAGTTTATCACGGTACAGGTTTGACATTAACCGCATGGCATAAACGCACTGTCGCGCCTAAGTTTAATAATATCGTATTCGGTATTGAATGGCCCCGTGAGGAATTGTATAAACGTATTAATACACGGGTTAAACGTATGTGGGATAACGGTGCGTTGGAGGAAGTTAAGGGCGTTATTAAACTCGGGTACGATACAAAAACGCCGGGGTTTGAGGGGTTGGGGGTTAATCATATTGTGCAGTACCTTCGTAATTGTATACGTGAAGACCAGGTTGTTTCTTTATGGAAACGCGATACTCGCAGGTATGCTAAACGCCAGTTAACCTGGTTTAAACGCGAGCCAAATATTAGATGGATTAAAATGTCGGAACAAAAAAGTGGTGTTATGGTTGCGGTGGAAGAAATTATTAATTTGATTAGGGGTACAGAAAAAGTATGAGCAGGCGAAGGAATAGGCAGCGGATGGTTATACTTTATTTAGCGTGTATTATTGTTGCGTGCTGCGCTCTTTATAGTAATACTTTCAAAAATAGTTTTATTTATGATGATACCGATTTTTTTTCGGAGAATTATTCTGTACGTAATATAGCAAATGCTTATAAATTATTCACACCGGAATGGAAAACGTTTAGTAACGAGCCCAGGTATAGGCCGGTATCCGTTCTTCCTTTGTTTGTGTACTACAATTTATTTGAGACTAATCAGGTATACACCCGCGCTGTTAATCTTGTATTTCATATTTGTGCTGCGGGATTAGTATTTTTTGTTTTTCTGAATCTTGAGGTTACGCCGGTAGTAGCGTTTTTTACGGCGTTATTGTTCGCTATTCATCCTGTTAATACCGAGGTGAATAATATTATTACGTTTAATGATGATGTTATCGCCGGGATATTGATTATGGCCTCATTATTGGTCCTGCTCAATGGCAGGAAAGCTGTTAAAAGTTTTGTTATGACGGTAAGTATTTCGTTATTGTTTATCATCGCATTCTTCGCTAAGGAATCAGCAATAGTATTACCGCTGTTATTGTTTGTAGTTGAGTTTTTTTGGTATGAAAAAAAGGTTAAGAGTTATACGCTGTATATAACATTAAGCATTATTGCTGTTGTTCTGTTAATACTTAAATTCACGGTATTACGGCATCCCTATGAAAATTCGGTAGTTCCGTTCCCGTCAAATGTATTGGAAAGCATATACATTACCGCGGGTTCACTAAAGGAGTTGTTGTTTACTGTCTTAAATCCTTTTGCTGATTTATCATTGGCTCATACGCTGCCGGTAGTGGGTAATACATGGATGGCGGGTATTATTATCGCGGTAGGTGCCGGGATTCTCGGGTTATTGTGGTATTCTTATACTAACCACCGTAAGATTCTGGGATGGGTATTGTTTTCATTGATTGCATTTATCCCTGCATTATACGCAATACTGCTTACCAGGATGGTGAGTGAGAGGTTTATGTATGTCTCCGGAGTTGGTATATGTTTTCTCATAGTGTATTTTACTGATCAGCTTGTTAATTATTTCAGTAAGAATGGTGTATACAGAAGTATTGTTTTAGCGTTAATTTGTGTTGTATTCACTGCACGGGCGTATACGCGTAATATGGAGTACGGGGTAATACCATCGAGGTTTTGGGAAATAGAAGCAGTGAAAGCTTCAAAATCCAGTATGCCGCACTGCCAGTTAGCTGAGTTTTATCTCAAAAAAAATGATTACCCTAAAGTTGTTGAATACTTAAAAAAAGCTGCGGAGATTACACCGGGGGCGGTGGATGTTTATGTTATCCTGGCACATACAAAAATCTTGACTGGTGATAACAGGGATTTGGCGTATATACTTGATTGTATTCAACGCGATATGCCGGTTAACGCTAAGGCTTACTACCTCCGGGGGTTGGCGTATGAAAAATCAGGGAATTCGGATAAGGCAGTAGTTGAGTATGAACACGCGTTGAAGTATCGTAGTTCGTACCACCTTCCGTTATACGCGCTTGGAAGGATTTATAAATCGCGTAGAGACGTGGTTTCTGCAAGGAAGGTTTATGATAGAATATTAGCATTGGATCCTGTAAATATTGATGCGGGGGAGATTATAAAGTAATAATTTTATGGAATACGTAATTCTTGTAGGTATACAATTACCTAAACAGACAGAACATACGGTGACTGAATCGTTGAATGAACTTGAACGCCTGGCGTATACTGCCGGAGGGAAGGTTGTGGGTACAGTCCTGCAGAAACGGCAGGTGCCGGATTCCGCGTTTTATGTTGGTAAAGGTAAAACCAGTGAGATCGCAGAGATGGTTGAGAGCCTTAAGGTTGACTGCGTAATATTTGATGACGAGCTTACTCCCGCGCAGCAGCGTAACCTTGAACGCGTGATTGACAGAAAGATAGTTGACCGGACCAGGTTGATCCTCGATATCTTTGCGCAGCGCGCGCGTACCCGTGAAGGCTTTCTGCAAGTGGAACTCGCGCAGTTGAGTTATATGAGCTCACGGTTGGCTGGGATGGGGAAACAGTTCTCTCAACAGCTTGGCGGGATTGGTGTACGCGGGCCGGGGGAACAAAAGATTGAGGTTGATCGTTATACTATACGTAAACGCATAGCGTTCCTCAACCGTGAGATCGACGAGATATCACGACAGCGTGATGTCCAGCGGCAGTCAAGGTTCGCAGTTCCTCTCCCGGTAGTTGCTTTGGTAGGGTATACTAACGCAGGGAAGTCTACTTTGCTTAATGCCCTGACCAAGAAAAAGGATAAGGATGTCTATACGGATGACCTTCTTTTTGCAACCCTGGATCCTACCACGCGAAGGGTTGTTATGCCGAATAAAAGAGTAGTTTTGTTTACTGATACCGTAGGATTTATTAATAAACTTCCTCATCAGTTGGTTGCCGCGTTCCGTGCAACACTTGAAGAGGTTAAACAGGCAACTATGATTGTGCATGTGGTTGATATCACTAACCCGGAGTTTAAGCACCAGCAAAAAGTTGTTAATGATGTATTAAAGGATATCGGTGTACAGGATAAACCGTTGATCACGGTGTATAACAAAATCGACGGTATGCCACGTGGGCAACAGAAAAATATTGGTACACAACAGAATGGGATGCTGTCAATTTCCGCAAAAAAAGGGTTGGGGTTAAGTGTTTTATTTGATAAAATATCTTCTATGCTTGATGGACAACTTGAATATGTGACTGTGAATGTGCCATACAAGAGTATTAATTTGCTTAATGAAATCAGAAAAAGCGGGTACCTTGAGTATTTGGAGTACCGCGAGGATTGTGTTGTTGCAAAGGTGCGGGTTGATAAAAAGGTTGTTGAACAACTGAAACAGTTTGTACAGGAGTAATAAAAATCAGCGTGTTTACTATTCCAAATGCAGTCACTGTTACACGTATATTGGTTACACCGGTGTTTTGGTATCTTCTATGGTCAAAAAGTGCGGTGGTTGACGGGACACTGACGGGATTGTACTTATTGCTTGCATTAGGCGATGCTGTAGATGGTATACTCGCGCGAGTGCTTAACCAAAAAAGCGCGGTAGGGTCGGTACTTGATCCTATAGCGGATAAGTTGTTGATTGTACCGACATACTTCATCTTTGCGGTATTCGCAAAATTACCGATTTGGCTGGCTTTGATTGTTGTATTACGCGATATGCTTATTGTCATAGGATGGATTGTGCTTTACAGTAAGACAAAGAATCTTCAGACATCACCGTTGATTTCCGGGAAACTGTCCATCATTTTTGAAATGTTGTTATTAGCGTTATTATTACTGAAATTTCCGGGTAGCGTTGTTCAGGTTGTAATAGTGCTGACTGTATTAATGATTGTGTTGTCATTCACTGAATATGTTTTCAGGGCAGTAAAAAATATCGGGGAATTAAGAAAAGGAGTTGTATCGTAAACTTATGGTATTTTTTTGGTTGGCCGTTTCTGTAGTGATAGGATATTTATCCGGGGCAATACCGTTTGGCGTGATTATCAGCAAGTACTTTTTTAAAGTAGATATCCGTAAACACGGGTCGGGTAATATCGGTGCGGCTAATGTTTACCGCATAATCGGGCCAAAGGCAGGGATCAGCGTATTTATCTGCGACGCTATAAAAGGCGCGGTGCCGGTATTATTAGCATCGTTGATTTCAAAGGGTAATTCCGCTGTTATGTTGTCGTCCGGGGTAATGGCAATCGTTGGGCATATGTACAGCCCGTTTATAGGTTTTCGTGGCGGGAAAGGCGTTGCTACCGGCGCTGGTGTGTTCCTTGCACTGGTACCCATACCGACACTGATTGCGCTGGCAGTATTTATAGTGACCGTTGCTGTATCAAAATATATTTCGTTGGGTTCTATCGTTGCAGCGGTGAGTTTACCCGTGATTGTTGCTATAGTAAATTATAGCTGGATGATAACGTTTTTTTCTGTTATTGCTGGGATTCTTGTAGTTTATAAACATGAGAGTAATATTAAACGTATTGTCACGGGTAAGGAAAATAAGTTTATGTTTAAACCCCGTGAAGCTGTTGAGGATAATAAATGAATAAGTCTGATTTGATCAACAAACTCGCGGATGTTGTCAGTACCAAACACGAAGCGGAACAGGTGATTGAACTTATGGTGTCAACCATAAAACAAACGTTATCCGAGAATCAACGGGTTGTTATCTCCGGGTTTGGAAGTTTTAATGTTTTAGTGAGAAAAGCAAAACGCGCAAGGAATCCGAAGACCGGGAAGATAATGACTATTATGCCGCATAAAACTGTGAAGTTTAAGCCAGCAAAAGAGTTGATTAAGGATATTACAAAACAGCAACGGGAGGGTGAATTATGGTAGATCCGAAAGATAATCTTCTCATTCCTGATAAAAACTATTTTTTTATACGTGAAGTCGCTGAAATTGTCGGAGTAAAAGCTCATACACTGCGTTACTGGGAAGATCAGTTTAAGCAATTACGCCCGGCACGGAGAGAAAGCAATCAGAGGAAGTATACAAAAAAAGATATTTATCTGATAAATGAAATAAAGGATATGCTGCATAATCAGGGGTTCACCACAGAAGGCGTAAGAATTGCCCTGGCAAAAAAGCATAGGGAAACCAGGCAGGGGCAGTTGCCGCTTCAAACTAATACGCCGGCAATGGAATTGTTGCAGGAAACACGGAAAGTGTTAGAAGAAATTCTTGATGCCCTGAAGTAGGCGTTTTTTTGAATGTATTTGCTTTTATTTGAATAAATGGTATATAATAAAGTTTTGTGCGTGTAATACGTTCATTGACAATAATTATGGTTAAATTTGTTGTTGGAAAATGCACCTAAATACGTGATCGGGGCGTAGCGCAGTTGGCTAGCGCGCATGGTTCGGGACCATGAGGCCGGTGGTTCGAGTCCACTCGCCCCGATATTGTTCGTTCTTATTATCGTTATTTATCATCACGGGGCGTAGCGCAGTTTGGTCCAGCGCACTCGCTTGGGGTGCGAGAGGTCGGTGGTTCGAATCCACTCGCCCCGATTTTATTATGATTTGATTGGAATTTTTAAGTCATGCTTCATCTAAAGAAAGTGTTTTGTATATTATTTTTGTGTACGCTGATTTCTACAGTCTCAGCAGCAACTAACGATACAAAAGATATACGGCATTATTTTCTTAATTCACAGAATTTACGGGGCGGGACCGGGCAGATATCAAACCCTTCAGCACGGGTGATGCAGTCCTCTAAATTATCATTTGCCGCACATAAACTTGAATCAGTTGTAACTTACGGAGTCTGGCCCGGGCTGGAAACCGGCTTTACCATTGATTTTAGTACACTGACCAAGGTTGACTGGGTACGCTGGGATTCAGTAAGCCAGAAGCTGAAAGCTATTACATTAAATATTAAGTATCAGTTGCTGACTGAACGGACATTTGCGTTTGATGTTGCTATAGGTGTGCGGGGACGTGAGTCATACATCGTGGCGAGTAAGTTGTTCAACAATATTGATTCGTCTGTAGGGTTTCAGTTTTGTCAGCAAGATGGTAATATTAGGTTACTACCTATGATTTCAGTAGCGGCAATAACAGGGTATTCAATGTTTATGGCGGATTATGACGGGTTAAGTAATAAAATGGATCTCGGGTGGAGGTTTTTGTTGTCCCCTAAGATTAAGTTTGATGTTTTGTTGGTTGATATCGGGCATGTCACTGATTTATTGTTTGGCAACCTGTTTTTTGGTGTTTCGTTATTAGTATAAAAAAAAGTATAAACGCTGAAGATGGAGATGAGTATTTATGACAATAGATTTTAATTCTATTGGCGAATATCTGTCGTACACAAAGAAACTGGGGCGTCTTACCCCGGAAGAGCTTAAGAAACTGTGGAGATTAAGTAAAAAAGGTGACTTCCAGGCACGGCAAAAACTTATTGAACTTAACCTGCGGCTGGTGATACCTATTGCTCAGAGGTATCAAAACCAGGGGCTCGATTTTTGGGATCTTGTGGAGGATGGTAATACAGGGTTGATACGCGCTGTGGAGATGTTTAACCCGCGCAGAGGAATACAGTTTTCTACTTATGCGACGTACTGGGTGGAACAAGCTATTAAACGCAGTGTACAAATTCATGGCCCGACGATACGCGTAGCGAGTTCGTTGTGGAAGAAATTGCAAAAGTGTATGCATGAGATTGAAGATATCCAGAAGAAGTCAGGGTATGACCCTACAACAAAGGAGCTTGCAAAAAAACTTAGGATGTCCGTTGATAAAGTAAAGAAATTGCTTCAAATGACTGCGTTGACTGCAGGGACAACGTCGCTTGATACCACAATTGATGATGAGAAAAAAATTTCGTTAGCTGACATTATTTCTGAAAGCCCGGAATTTTCACCTGAAAAAATTATTTCTATAATGCAGGTACATGAAGAAGTTATGGCGGTTATCAAAACAGCGTTGACTCCTAAAGAACAGATTGTAGTTAAAATGCGGTACGGCCTTGATGGAAATGAACCGAAGACACTGGAAGAAATCAGTAAGGTTCTGCATCTTACACGTGAACGTATACGCCAGATTGAACTTAAAGCTTTGCGTAAACTTAGGAAAAAAAGAGATTTAGAATAGAAAGGGTTGTTTTATGGATTTAAAGAAGTATATCCGCGATATTCCTGATTTCCCAAAGAAGGGTATTATCTTTAAGGATATCACGCCGTTATTACAAAACCCGGCATCTTTCCGTGCGACTATCCGCGGGTTTGCAAAACGGTACCGTAACCAAAGAATTAAAAAAGTTGTTAGCATGGATGCCAGGGGGTTTATATTCGGTAGTGCGTTAGCGGTGGAGCTAAACGCCGGGTTTGTGCCGGTACGGAAAAAAGGTAAGCTTCCATGGAAAACTATTGCCGCTACGTACGAACTTGAGTACGGAACAGATACCCTTGAGATTCACAAAGATGCTGTCCTTCCCGGGGAAAGAGTGTTAATACTTGACGACTTGCTTGCAACCGGCGGGACTGCAAAAGCTGTAGTGGATTTAGTAAAAAAACTTAAAGGAATAGTTGTGGAGATTGCCTGCGTAATTGAGTTAACGTTTTTAAACGGGAAGAAGAAGGTTAAAGGGACAAAGGTATATTCTTTGATACAATACTAAAAGGGATGCCCCCGTGGCTCAATTGGATAGAGCAGGACCTTCCTAAGGTCAAGGTTGTCCGTTCGACTCGGACCGGGGGCGATGATTAAGTAATAAGATGATCGGACAAAAGAAATTTTAATGGCTGGTATATTTTACGATTTTCATACACATACGTTTTTTTCTGATGGAGATTTATCCCCAAGTGAACTTGTATATCGCGGGAAAGTTGCGGGTTATCGCGCTATTGCCTTAACTGACCATTGTGATTTATCAAATATTGATTTTGTGGTGAAAAGGATGTGTGTAGTATCCAAAGTGTTGTCAAAAGAATACGGGATTACCGTTATCCCCGGTGCGGAACTTACATATGTACCACCGAGGATTATCCCTGAAACCATAATGTATGCGAGGCGTCTTGGCGCGAAGATTGTCGTAGTTCACGGTGAAACTACGGTAGAGCCTGTTCCTCCGGGGACGAATTATGCGGCAGTTAAAGGTAAAGCCGATATCCTTGCTCATCCCGGGAAGCTGGAAGCAGAAGTTGCGCGAATTGCCGCAAAAAACGGCGTATTGCTTGAGCTTACCACCAGGCGGGGGCATAAGTTAACAAACTTAAGGGTTGCACAGACTGCAAAAAAATGTAATGCAAAACTTGTTATCAATACTGATACGCATACGCCGGAAAATATTATGGATACTGTAAAGTTTAAAAAACTTGTAAAACAAGCAGGGTTAACCCTGGGTGAAATTGATAAAATCAGGAGTAATAGTATCGAATTGATTAGAAAGAAAGGGTATACTGAAAAATGGTAAGGCGTTGGGTAAGAGAAGAGAATAAACGGGATATTATTGTTGAAACAACAAAAAAAGTGCTGGACTGGTACGACGGGAATAAACAGACCGCAATGGCAGTAGCGGGAATAACTCTCGTTGTGGTAGTCGTTGCGTTGTTGTTCATTTATAATATTAACCAGTCAAACAAAAATGTTGAGGACCGTATTTCGCAACTGCACGGGTTGTTGTATTCAGGTAATTATTCGCAGGCGTTAATGCTGTGCGATGATACACTAAAAAGTTATTCCACAACTAATGCCGCGAAAAGTGTTTACGTTTACAAAGCTATTGCGTTGTATAATTCTCAGCAGTATAAAGAAGCTGCGGTGGCGTACCGCGAATTTATTAACCGCAAAGGACAGAAGGTTGTTATACCGATCGCTATGCTTAACGAAGCAGTAGCGACGGAAGCACAGGGGGATTATGTAAAAGCTGTTGAGTTGTATGATAATGTCATCAAAGCGTATCCTGATCATTACATCGCGCCATCGGCGTTATGGAACCTTGCACGGTGTTATATGATTGCTAACCGTGGGGATGAGGCTGTCAAAACGTATGAACGTATAATTACGCGGTATCCGAATACTTACTGGAAACAAAAAGCTGAAGAAAAAATTGTGATGTTAAAAACCGGAAATAAGTAATGCACAGAAATAACTGGCAGAGTTTATATTCAATATTATTATTAACCCTATCCCTGGGTTTATTAAGCATTGCAGGCTTATCAGCCGGGAATATCAGGCTGGGTGAAGAAGTACGGTTACGGGGGGTTTATATTATTAACCCGGATTTTGATACTGCAGTATTGGATGATGTTGAGTATACATCCCAGCGGGTACGCGGTTATCTGGAAAGCGAAATCGTGGGTAACCTTACAATCCGCGTGCAGCTACAGTCATTAAGTGTCTGGGGTAGTACACAGCCTATGAGTATAAGTTTTGTGTATCCTCATACAAACTCGCAGGTATGGGTGGAACACGCTTATTTTGAATGGAAAGATTTTTTTAATATCTGGAACCTG
>Ga0265292_1001327_pt1 | contig 22364 bp, 23 predicted proteins | sample Munlanlewell296A_FD_189080 | JGI IMG/M metagenome (GOLD analysis project Ga0265292, IMG submission 189080) | Leachate microbial communities from a municipal landfill in Southern Ontario, Canada - Leachate well 296A | ecosystem: Engineered > Solid waste > Landfill > Unclassified | place: Canada... | reverse complement strand
CTTGGTCCTTCCGTTTCAACTAAATTATAGGCTTCATAATTAACTCCCCCAAAAAATGGTACTGCTAATTCTCTATATTTTGTATAAGTTAAAACATAATCAAAATTTGGTGCCCAAAAATCACCTTTATTATTACTTTTTTTTGCAACTCTTGCCGCACACCCAATAAAATTTTCTTCTCCAAAAATTTCATCCATTATCAGTCGGAGGTTGGCGACTTCGTTGTCGTCGATGGAGATAAAGATTACTCCGTCTTCCTTTAATAAATTTCGAGCTAAAAATAAACGAGGATACATCATCGTCAGCCAATCGCTGTGATATCGTCCGGCCGACTCGGGATTAGTCGTCATCTTTATTCCATTTTTGCTTTGTCCTGTTTTTTCGTAATAATCAGATATATTTTCGGTGTAATTGTCTTTATAAATAAAGTCCTTGCCAGTGTTATAGGGAGGATCAATATAAATCATTTTTATTTTCTCTCGGTAATGTTTCTGTAGAAGTTTTAAGACTTCAAGATTATCTCCCTCGATAAAAAGATTTTCTGTTTTATCCCAATCTTTGCTTTCTTTTTCTTGTGGAGTTAAAGTACCAACTGATGGAGTACGGATAAGTTTGAAAGCATTGCTTTTCCCCGCCCAATTGAGTCCGTATTTTTCTTCTCCGGCGACCATCTCCTCATCTTTGAAAAATTTATTTAACGCTTCAAAATCAATCTTATTTTCCTTGACAAATTGAGGAAACACCCGACGCAGTTTATCCAAATTCTCATAACCAGAATTCACGGAAGTATTCTTAACTTTATCCATAGAATACATTTTATCACTTTTCTAACATATTAGATTATAATTTAATAAACAATTCGTTTGCCTAAACTTTGACAAAAATCAAAGCATGGTAATAAACCTACAGAAGAAACGAGAGCTCCTCGTCTATTAACCTTCTGTAGGTCATAAATCGAAAGGTTTATGGATTTTTTCGAAAGATTAAATCAGATAGCGGGGAGCTTTGTTTGTTATATAAACCTATGGCAAGAAATCTGAAAAGATATTATCAGGCCTGGGAACTTCGTCAACAAGGATTAATTTTCAAAGAAATTGGAAAAGAAATGGGAATAACCGGAAGCCGTGCCGCTGTTTTGTCTAATTTCGTTGACTTTAAAATTAAATACCAAAAGCAAAGAAGAATAAGCAATGAGTTGAAAGAATTAGTTAAAAAATATTGTCTAAATATTACAAACTAATTATAATTCGAAAATTTATAAAAAGCTCATTTTAAATATAAATTTGAAAATAATAAATAAGGAGTTTTTAAATTTGACAAAGTAAAGAGATGGGAGTATAATGACGGCATAATATGACAATGTTCGAACAAAGACCAACAGTAGGTGCGGATGCTAACACAGAAGCTATCAAAGGGATGAAAGAAACGCCCGCTAGCTGTAATAGATTCAAGCTTCTTTATGCTGGTCTTCAATTGCGTATTGGAACTCCCCAACCTGATGTAGAAATGGCTGCCACTGTGACTACAGCATTTGAAGTTTGGAAAATTCATAAACCTTCTTGCTCAAAAGGTAGCGTTGCTGCTCATTTTAAATGACCTGTTTAAAATCATTCTTTCCCTTGATTAATTTTGTTAATTGACCTTTTTTTTTGATAAACGCGTTTATCGGCCTCAATCTGTGTTAATATTTAAATCCAATAAAAAATCCTTTTCAAATGAATTGAAATTATAAAAAAAGCCGTTCCCAAACTGGGGAGGTTTGAAAACCGCCGGAGCGAAGGGACGTCCGACGTCCCGAAGCGGAGGCGGGATAAGCCCGAGCAGATCCCGACTCAGTCGGGCGGGAGCGAGGGCTGATATCTTTAGCACTTGCTGGAGTCGAGTTGGGCGAGCGACTATAGATATACCTTTGTATCCGCCGACCAGAGTTGTCATCAGGGAGGCGGAGATGCCCGAGCGATTAGCGAGGGCGTGTTGTGTTTGAAAGTCTGGCCGGCTGACAGAATGGCCAGTTGGTTGGGAGTTTGACTGACTGGCTTGTTGGTTGACTGGTTGGTTGAAAGCTTGAAGTTCCCCAGTGTCCCAAACCGTCCAAGTCTCCCCAAGTTCTCAAACCATCAGCTCTGATCGTCAGCGCTCCCACAGTCCCCAGCCCCCATATTTGAAGCTCGTCATGTCGCAAAAAACAGAGCGAAGTGTCGCAATTGTTAAAAAAATTCTTGACTGTCTTCTTTTAAGAATTTTTGATAAAATAAGTTCGAACCAAATTATATAAACGCACTTTTTATGTGTCCGACGTGTGTTTTAACAATTGGGGGAGGATTATTATTAGCCAATAAACTTGGTGTAAATAATCTTTTTATGATTGGTTTATTTACGGTTATCCTTTCTTTGGTAATTGATGTGCTTTTAAGAAAAATTAATCATGGAAAAGTTTTTTTCCCTTATCAACGGGTAATTATTCCGATTCTCCTCTTATTTATCACTATCGCGATTGCTAAATTTCTGCTATAAATAGCTTATGGACGCAGTTAATAAATTTTTTCAAATAATAGCTAAAATCATTAAAAAAATGTTTGTTTGTTGTCAAGATTAACTATCTTATTATTTTCGTAAATTCTTACCTTATTTCGTCTTATTCTGTCTTATTTTTTTGATATTTTTTTATTCAATTAAATTAACTCTGATTTATCTGGAACAAAATAAAACAATAACAATTTATACTAACCCAATTTTTGGAAAAGTTAGTCTTCCAGAAATTCCCAAATCTTCGCCTAGTGCGGGGTTAAAATTTACCCTAGATACAATTGAGGGTGCTCCGGTGACGGCAACTGATACAGCTAAAGTTTTTTTCTTGCCGCAATCTAATCCTCGTTTCGGTTATAGTGAAAAAATATATTTAATTGCTAAAAGTTTTGGTTTTAATACAGAAATAGTCAAACATCAATTAGTGGATAAAACGGCTACTTTTACTGATGAAGAAAAAACTTTAGCGATAGATATTTCCAATTTTAATTTTAAATTTGATAGGAAAGTTGACAATGGATTATTCTCTTCTCCTCAGTTAACCATTCCTACGAAAACGGTCATTGAAAATAAGGCGGTTGATTTTCTAAAAAAGATTGGCCGTTATCCGGATGAACTAGGAAAGGGGACCACGAATGTAATTTATTTAAAATATAATCCAATAAATAAAAATTTTGTTAACGTGGAAAAAAGTTCCCAAGCTCAGTTAGTTGAAGTGGATTTTTATCGGCCTAATATTGACGACTTTTCCATTGTTACACCAAAATATTTTAATAGTCAAAATTATGTTGTTATGCTTTTCCAGGGAACTGACTTTCAAATCATAAAAAGTCAAATAGCTTTTTTTGAAAAATCGGAAGAACAGGTAGGTACTTATAGATTAAAAACGGGGGAGGAAGCATGGTCGGAGCTAAATAATGGTATGGGATTTGCTGTTGCCGGTACTCAAGGACAAAAAAACATTTTAATAAAAAGTATGAAACTAGGTTATTTTGATCCGGATATTTATCAAAATTATCTTCAGCCAGTCTACGTATTTTTGGGGGAAGGGGATTTTGTGGGATATGTACCAGCTGTAAAAAACTAAACGGTTAAACAGTTAAAACTTAAACGGTTAAAAAAACTACTAAACCTTAAATATTAAACGTTTAGTAGTTTAATGTTTAACAGTTTATTTAGGTTTTAACAGTTTAATACTTAACGTTTATGTAGTCCACGTTCTGTTCTATCCAGCTGATTATATTTCTCGTATCATTGAATCGATCAAGACTTTTTAAAATAACAATCACAAACTGATGACCATTTTTTTTATAAAAAGAAACAAGATTTTCTCCAGCATTCTCTGTATATCCGGTTTTTAATCCGCCCAGACCCTGAATTTCCCCAAGCAATTTATTGACATTATTTAATTGGTGAAAATATTTAAAATCAACATCAGAAATAGTAATTTCTTTTATGGAAACTATTTTGGCTAGGTAGGGATTTTTCAATAATTCTCGGGCAGCCAGACTGAGATCAAAAGCAGTTGAGTATTGAGATCCAGAATCCAATCCATTTGGGTTGACGAAGTGGCTATTTTTCATTCCCAAAGTTTCAGCCTTTTTATTCATCAAAGCGATAAATTTATCATAACCATAGTTATCGGCTAGTACATAAGCGGCGTCATTTCCAGAATAGATGAGCGTTCCATAAAGGATATTTTCAACAGTAATTTTTTCTCCAACTACAAGTCCCATTACTTGGCCATCGGAAATTGTTTTTTTGACGGTAATTACTTGATCTGGTTTATAGATATCATATGCGACCAAGGCGGTAATAATTTTTGTGGTTGATGCCGGAAAAAGTTTTAAATTTTCATTTCTTGCAAAGACTGGGGTAAAGGAGGGTAGGTCAGCCAAGTAAATTCCTTCAGCGGTAACTTCGGGATAATAAGGAAGTTTTAGGTAGGGAATTGGTTTAATATCTATTTTAAAAGTTGAGTCAGGTTTATTTATTAATTCCCGGTTATAGGCAAAGATGTGAAAATAATAAGAATCACCGGGGTAAAAGAGGAAGAGGAGGGTGAAAAATGCGAAAAAAAGAATATGTTTTAGTTTCATAACACGTTAGCTCGTTAACGCGTTAACGTGTTAACGGGTTTATAATCTTAATACCAAGCTCTTTCAACTTTTCGTCCCTGACGACCGATGGTGCTTTCATTATGGCAGTTCGTCCTCCCGAGGTCATTGGCATAGCAATTACTTCGCGAATTGAGGTTTCACCAGTGATACAAGTTAAAAGTCTATCAATTCCTGGAGCAATACCGCCATGGGGAGGTGCGCCAAACCCCAGGGCTTCAATCATGTGTCCAAATTTAAGATTGATTTCTTCTTCACTCAAACCCATAATTTCAAAGACAGCTTTAAGTCCTTCGGGAGTATGATTTCGGATACTGCCACCGCCGACTTCGTAACCATTGCAAACCAAATCATATTGAGTAGTTAAAATATTGCCAATATTATTTTTCTCCAGTAAATCTTTCATGAATTCAGGTTTTGGAGCAGAGAAGGGATTGTGGGTAAATGTCCAGCCACCCTCTGTTGTTTTTTCAAAGAATGGGAAGTCGACCACCCAGGCAAAAGCCTGAATACCATTTTTTTTATCTTCTTCAGTCCGCAAATCAAATTTATCAGCCCCAAATTTCTTTATTGCTTCGGCATAAGTAAAGACAGGAAAAGGTTTTTGTTTAATTGGGACATTTAATTTTTCGTAAACTTCAATGAAAAGATTTTCGGTTAATTTCATCACGTCTTCTCGTTCGACAAAACTCATTTCCAAATCAAGTTGAGTAAATTCTCCGTAAGCACGATCAGATCTTGGATCTTCATCTCGGAAGCATCGGGCGATTTGAAAATATTTTTCTATCCCGCCAACCATCAATAACTGTTTGTATTGCTGAGGCGATTGGGGAAGAGCGTAAAATTTTCCCAGTTGAAGTCGGGAGGGAACGATGAAATCCCGAGCTCCTTCAGGAGTAGTCTCTGACAAAATTGGGGTTTCAATTTCCAAAAATTCTTTGTTAAAAAGATATTGGCGGATAAGATCAATAAATTTTGATCTTAAAGCCAAGTTTTTATACATTCGAGGGCGGCGGATATCAAGATAACGGTATTTTAGTCGGACCTCTTCGTCAATATCATGACCATCTGTGTTAACTGGAAGGGGGAGAGTTTTGGTTTTATTTAAAATCTTCAGTTCTTTGGCTTCTATTTCTACTGTCCCGGTCTTTATTTTTGAGTTGGCCATTTTGTCCGGCCGTTTTTTTACTAAGCCTTTTATATATACAACGTCTTCTTCAGAAAGGGCCTTAAATTCTTCGCCGCCAACCACTTGGACCGTCCCAGTTCTATCTCTCAGATCGATAAAGACTATCTTTTTATGGTCCCGCTTAGTATCAACCCATCCGTAAAGCTCAACAATTTCGCCAACTTTCCCAACAGTCTGTTCAATATCTAAATTTTTCATAATAACTTCATAATCATACATTCTTTTTGTGCTGTTGACAAGATTATAAATTTAGTTATAATATTATCCTATAATCATGGAAAAAATACCTTATCAACTCATTATTATTCAGTGGAGGCGGTGTAATTGAGATTAATATAAATTACCCACCCCGCAAAAGGCGGGGTTTTTAAGTTTTAAAACATTAATGTTAAAAAAATATTTTACATATAAAGGACGATCTGAGGTAGAATCTGTTGCCAGAATCGAAGATGGTCAAGTAATAGTTTTAAAAGTTGGAGAAGCGTTAATTGCTGTGGCAAGTATTTCATTTATGGCAGTCTTAGGAAATAGGGAAAGGCTCAAAACAAAATTAAATACCGTAGGAAGATTATTTGGATATGGAGATGAACAGATAAGCATTAAGGAAGCTGCCAAACACAAATCAAAAATAATTTAATATGTTAACAAAACTTTATCAACTCATTACCAGGCACACTCTCTTTATTGAGAGTTGTGTGCGGTGTGAGTAATAAACTTAATTGAAAATTACCCACCCCGCAGAAATGCGGGGTTTTTAATGGATATGAATGAAATGCCTTTTAATATTGAAAATTTGATTGGCCAAACAGTAATGATTAACCCACATTCTTTAGTCAACAAAAAAAGATTGTTTACGACGCAAGGCGGTATTGATATGCAAAAATTAATGCATGCTATGAATGGAATTCCTGACATTAATGTAGACCCACCGAAAGGATGGATTTCAGTGGAAAAACACGGATTAATTTATACAGCTGGAGATGGAAATCATCGACTAGGTTTAGCCTGTATAGAGGGTGGTCAAATACCATTCTTCATAAAAGGAATTTGGCGTATTGGAGATGATAGATACGGTTTTAATTTAATAATTTCTAAAATAAGTAGTGAATTAAGAGGAAGCATGGGTTATGTATAATATTTTTTCTTGAATGGTTTTTTTATTATTCCGTTCATTTATGTCAAGATTATAAACAACTTTTATTTTTTGCCCTCGTGAGAGCATTCTGAACCTATCGGTCTAATATGGATAAATTTTATTATACTTTAATAATTCTTCTAAGGGCAACTTTACTTTTGTTTCTAGTGTCATTCAAATCCCAAAGAGTTTCCCCTGGAAACGATTCTTTTAATTCTGGATCTCCGAGTAGGTCACCTGCTTCGCGAACACTTAACATACTCGGCAAAAAATATAAGCGGTTGGTCTTACGATGAAAAACCGGAACGATTCCTTCGCCCATTTGGCCAATAATGTTTGGTTCATAACAAAAACCAATTAAAGCTTGAATATGTGTACTTAGTAAATCTTTATTTTCTGTAAAATTACTATCTAATAATCCAATTTCGGGTATCTGATTGGGTAAAACTGACTTGCCAGATGTTTTAAACAAGTCAACAACTTGCGGTTTATCATCTTTAATGCGGATTGTGAATGAGTTTCTATTTCCAGTTTTTATTATTAAATCTATTTGATTACGACCAAGTAAATTTACTGTTTTACTTATGAGACTATTATTATGTTTAATTGCAACTGTAGTAGTTCCGTGTATATTTCTAGAGTCCCTAACCTGAACTCGATATCTACCATAATCAGACACTAAATTATTAAAAAGCTTTATTGGTATTGTTGCTTCAATCTCTGGTTGTGGAAGCGTCGTTGTTTCGCCATCAATAGCGAATAAGGGATTTTTTTTATCAGGATGGGGGATAGGAAATCCTGCTCTAATAGAAAATAGCTCAGGTAAGGGGTCATTCATCAATTGAGGTATAATTTGCCTAGTTGCATTAAGATTTTCAATCTGCTCTTGCTCTATGTGTGGCGTCAGTCCCTGATAGAATAGTGTTTTATTATTTTTTTGGTTGTGAGGAGAAAAGGGAGTTGTTACATCTGTTATTTTTGCTAAGGAAACGATAATTTTATCGCGCATTAAATTCCAACCAAGCAGATCTGCTAAACCAGCAGCTATTCTACCTCTAAGTACTTTAATATCTTTTACCCATTCTGGTGATTGTAGATTATGCCACACATCTGCAATTTTAATTAAGAAGATACGAAGTTCTTCGGGTGTTTGAGTTGCTGAAAGGAATAAATGTTCAAGATTGTACACGACCTCTGCCACTCTTTTTCTTTCATCGCTATAAATATGATTTGTTTCTTTTTTCTTATGTCTCATGCCGCCGTGTTGAATATAACTGATAATCATTTTATACATTGGAGTTTCTTCAAGATGTTCGTATAATTTTCGGGTTTCATCATTTAAGTTTCGAGCAGGTATCTCTCGTTCGGTAACTCCATCAATAATACTTGTCAACATGAATTGGTATCCTGTATCTTTGAATATTCCTTCTATGGTTGATAACCATGCCTCTTTTCCTTTAACGCCTTTTAATTTAACATCCTCTGGGACATCATGGAGTAGGGTTGCTACGACTGTGATCCAATCAAAAGTAGGATTTTCTTTAGTTGGGGATATCATAGTTTCGGCCATTTCTATTGGATGTATAAAGTATGGGGTAGCTTTTGTATCGCCGTTATCTCCCGCTTTGCGATACCGCTTATTTTCAATTTCATTGTTTTGATGAGCTACCGCCCCAATAATAATTGCTCTCCTAATTAAATTAGCTTGGGCTGGTTCATATTTCTGAGATACATTCTTTAAAAAAGTGGCAACCTTTGTTTCTAATATTGGATTTTTTCTTAGTACATCTTTAAAATTTGATTCAAAAAAATCATAAGTAAGTTCTCTCTTAGCTTTTATTTCTCGATGTTCTTTTATAGGCATATTGACTGTAATTATAATAAAAACCTATAGTAATTTCAAATACAAAAGGTAATAACAATATAAATGAAAGTCAAAAAAATTTTACGGAGCTAAAAACTTTATCATCCCCTTTAATCTTTCCCTTCCATTCCATGCATCAATCTCAAGATTATAGACAACTTTTATTATTTGTCCTCGCGAGAGGGATTTTAATTTGTCAGCATTGTTAAATGCTATTAATTCTAAGGACTGGATCCCCGCCTTCGCGGAGATGACAGAAACAGACTCGTTGATAACATCTGATACCCAAATTTTCAGGTGTTTTTGGGTTTGGCCGAGGAGTTGGGCGCCTGTAAGAATTCCTTCGCTATAAAAGGTTGGACGCGGGTTGCCCATTCCAAAAGGTTCTAAAACTTCTAATGATTTAACCAAATCCAAATTAATTTTTGAAATGGGAATTTTCAAATCTACTTCGATCTTTCTTTCCAAATCTTTATTCTCAATCAACTTTTCCGCGAGTTTTTGAGCTTTTTTTGTAAATCCTTCAAGTTGATCTTTTTCTAAAGTAAATCCGGCTGCCTGCTTATGTCCGCCAACGTCAATAAGATTTTTTTTCAAAGAACGGAGAAATTCGGTGACGTGAAAAGATGGGATTGAACGGGCTGAACCTTTATAACCGGATTCAGTTTTCGTCAAAACTAAAGTTGGCCGATAAAATTCTTCGGCGATCTTTGAGGCAATCAGGCCGATGATACCTTCATGCCAATGTTCTCCGACCAAAATAATTAATTTAGGTAAGTCGCTCGCAGATAAATTTTTGTTTCCTGCCAATGTGAGAAAGTCTGGTGTGTTTTTAAAGTCATCGACACAAGTGGCAGAAAAAAAATTTACCATCTTTGCTCCTTTAATAATGGCCAATCTTGCTTCAAAGACAGATTTTTCAACCAGCTCCTGTCTCTCAATATTTACATTACCTATTTTATTAGCAAGAGTTTGTGCTTTTTTTTCATCATTGGTGCAAAGCAGACGTAGAGCATCAATTGCATGTTCCAGTCTTCCAATCGCATTAATTCTTGGAGCGATCATAAACCCAACTTCATAAGGAGTGATTTTTTTATCTTGAATACCTGCTTGTTTAAGAATATATTTTATGCCAAAACGCTTTATTTTTGGAAAAGCATCCAATCCGAATTTAACAACCGATCGGGAAAAGCCGGTGAGAGGTACGAGGTCGGCGATCGTACCGATGGAGGCGAGGGCCAAATAATCGGTGGCGAAATTGGACCGTAATAATTTATTGTTATATTGTTTCATTGTTTCATTGTTGGAAAACGATTCAAAAACATTTTTAGCAAAAAAATAGGCAACGCCACTTCCGGAAAGGGTGGGGATATGAAAAATTGCTTCGGCCTTTTCGGGAATTTTATCTCCCTTTAAATGGTGATCAGTAACTATTATTTTTATTCCAAGTTTTTTTGCATATTTTATTTCCTCAATCTTGGTAATTCCATGATCAACACTGATTATTAGTGCCGGATCAAATTCTTTTTTGACATTATTGATACCAATTTTAGAAAATCCATAACCTTCCAGTTTTCGATGAGGGACATAGGGCATAACTTTAAAACCAAGTAAGTGTAAGGTTTCCCAAAGAATCGCCCCGCCGGTAATTCCATCAGCATCATAGTCGGTATAGACGACGATCATTTGCTTTTTTTCTTTGATTTTTTTGAGAATCTTTATAACTTTGGCAAAAGATTTAGAGTAGGACCCAAAGTCATTAATAGTTAAAGTGAGCGGGGAGGGAGGGTTTAGGAATTGGTCAAGATCTTTGATGTGGCGAGATTTGAGTACGAGGTCGACAATTTCTTTATTGGTTAGGTTATCTTCAATTTTGAGTTCGTGTTTGAAAGTAATCTTCATGAGTAGAATAATAACAAATAACCAATAACAAACATCAATTGAATTTCAAATATCAAATAACAAATGTTTTAAACATTAAATATTTGTAATTTGTTATTCAATTGTTATTTATCATTTGTCATTTGACATTATTCAAGGGATTTATGTTCATCAACTGCCAGTAAGTTAGTACTCTCCAACTTCTGTCCCAATGAAGAAAAATATTTTGAAACCTGCGAGGTTTGATTGTAAGCATTTGTCACGTGTTTATTTAAAACGGAAAAAGCCTCATCAGTCTTTTGATAATCTTTTTTGATTGCCTGCAAAATTTTTAAAATTTCCTTGGCTTTAGTTTCAATTTTTTCTCCTTCAAATGAAATCAATATCGCTTTAATATATGCATAAAAACTCATCGGGGAAACCGGTAAGACGCGATTAGCCCCAGCATAATCAAATACAGTTTCGTTATTAATTAATTCATAGTAAACACTTTCCGAGGGTACATACATAATCGCATAATCAACAGTTTTTTCTTCTGCTAATATATATTTTCTGGCAATATCATCAATGTGTTTTTTAACATCGCGTTCAAAATCTTTTTTTATTGATGCGATCTCATCTTTATTAGTCGCTTTTGCAATTTTTTTAAAAGTATCAATTGGAAATTTAGAATCAATTGGAATCAATCCTTGAGATGTGATCAAAACTGCATCAACAATTGAGCCGGTTTTAAAATGATACTGAAGTTTATAAGATGATTTTGGAAAGTTTTGGGCAAGTAATTCTTTTAAGACATGTTCACCGATATTTCCTTTTAATTTTGGGGAAGTTAAATATTCCTGCAATTCTTTCATCGATCTTCCTATTTCGGAAAATTCACCAATTGATTTTTGAACCGAGGCAAATATTTCCATATTACGACTAAGTTTTTGATCGACCGACTGATTAGAAGTCTTTAACCATTCAACAACATCGGATGAAAGGGTGGTTTTTTCCTCAAGTTTATTAAGCCAAATACGAATAATAAAAAGGGTAACTAAGAATAAAATGACAACTAAGATTAAAGTAAGGGACATGAAGTCATTATATCAAACCCCCGCCTTTGAAGATTTTAGGTTTAAGCCATTCCTGACTGGTTTGAGGTTTTTCCGTGGCAGCTTCAACTTCAACCGATTCGATTGGTCCAGATTTGGGAGCCTCTACACTGTGACTTGGCATTGAGTTGATCACTTGAGGTTGCGGTCTCATTATCTGTGGAGATTGGACGGGTTGCATATTAACGGAACCCGGTTTTTTGAAAGCTTTTTTGACAGCTCCGGCCCTGAGTAATGCGGCAATATGTTCAAAGGTATCAGCATTAGTTGAATAAGAAGTGAAATTATTAGTTGAAGCAGCAGCTCCTACATATAAATTAGTGGCAATATCCCGATCAATCTCTACACCTAAAGTTTGTAGGACTGACAAAATCAACTCAGATATAGACGAAATAGTTTTATTAACATAATTAACTGTGCCAAAATAAGCGTTTGTTAAATGACGATCAATATTAACAATATCTTTTCCATTAAATTGGTTCTGATTATCAGTATAGATTGCTCCTAAGCTATTCAAAGTCGGAGAATCAATGACAAAAATTACATCGATCAAGCCTCCAGTATATGAGAAATTGACCTGATTAGGATTTAATTTTTGGTGTCCTGGGCGGGGAGTAACAACCAAATTGAATGATTCGCCTTGAATATTATAATCAACCTTATCTATAGCTCCATCAGAATATGGAAACGAAATCATTAAACTATCGCCTCCAGCCCCAATCATGTTTTGGAATTTGTCCGAAGCGGTCAAGTCCGACTGAACTTTTTGGGTACAAACAATAGAAACAGTTTTACCCATTTTACTTAAGGCTAAATAAAGAGAAGTTGAAGCGGCAATGGCATCAATAGAAGGATTAGGAGGAACGGCAATAACTGCCGAACGGCACTTGGTAGTAATTTCTTGGATACGTGCTAATGTGTTTTGGTTGTTATCCATATTTCTTATAGGATAGATTTTACCACATCACCAACCAAAAAGTCAAGTGGAGGGCCGAAGATCATTCCAGCTTCCTGACCTTTTTTTACCTCATTTACTATTTTTGCTCGGACTTTTAAAGAAACCAATTTAGTTTTTCCTATAGGTTTATTTTTTCTAAAAGCCTCTAATTCATCTCCAAGGTTAATCTTGCCTTTAATAACACTGACTCCAAAAATTTTTTCTCCTTCAATTATAAAGTTTGCCAAAATCTGAGCCTCTCCTTTAAGATTCTTTTCTTTCTCTTCTTTCTCTTTTATTAAATTAGCTACTTCATTTAGCTCATCAAGAAGTTCGTAGATAATTTGGTAGCTTTTAATAATAACTTTCTCCTGTTTAGCAAGGCTGGCAGCTTCAGCACTGGTTCTTACCGTAAATCCAATAATAATTGATTTAGTGGCTTTTGCTAAAAATATATCTGATTTATTGATTTCACCAACAGCAATTAGAACAATATTTAGATTAGCATTGTCTTTAAGTGAATTTTTTATGGCTTCAACACTACCTTGAGAATCAGCTTTTATTATGGCTGGTAACTTCTTTTCGACCACTTCAACTTTTAAAACATCCTCTAAGGTCAAAGCTTTTTGTGTAATTAGTAATTCCTCATTGGTTATTGGAGGTTGGTCATTGGAGATTGGTGAATTTTGTTTAATCATAGTGCCAACTTCAGGCATTTCATTAAAACCTGTCATTTCGAAAGGATTGGAAGGGGTTACTTGACTAACATTTTTTCCAAGATCATTAATAAGAGATTTAACTTTTATTTTTTGGTCATTTACATAAACTGTGTCGGCTATTTTTATAACCCCATCCTTAATAATTACGCTAGCAACAATTCCGCGACGATCTTTTTTTGTTTCAATAATATAAGCGGTCGCTGGATTTTTTTCGTCATATGTGAGCTTTAGATCAGAGGCAATAAAAAGAATTGTCTCTAAAAGTTCGTTAATTCCTTTTCCGGTTTTAGCTGAAACTAAGGCGACCGGGACATCCCCACCTTTGCCTTCAGTTAACACTTCATATTTCAAAAGGTCATTTTTTACTTTATCGGGATTAGTCTCAGAGAGATCAATTTTATTAATCACAACAATAAATGGAATATTTGCCGCTTTTATGTGAGAAATTGATTCGGCTGTTTGAGGCATGACGGAATCTTTTCCATCAATTAAAAGCAAAGCAATATCTGCTACATTTGCGCCTCGAGCCCTAAGCTTAGTAAAAGCCTCATGACCAGGAGTATCGATAAAAGTTATTTTATTGGTTTTATAATCTTTGAATTCGGTTGTAATTTCGTAAGCGCCAATTTTTTGAGTAATACCTCCAAATTCGCGATCAGTTATATTACTTTTTCTAATAAAATCAAGAAGAGTAGTTTTTCCATGATCAACATGGCCGAGAATGGCAACAATTGGCGGGCGGGATTGATTCATTTTTGTAAATTAAATTATCAATTGTTCAATTGTTTCATGGTTCAATTGTTAAAACAACAATCGAACAATGGAGCAATGAGTTAATTAAGATTTTACTTTATCTTCTTCAACTTTCTTTTCCGGAGTTATTTCAGGAGCTGGGGAAACTTCAATGGTTTTTGCTGGTTCTTCGGACTTTGTTTGGACAATATCAATCTCAAATTCTGTTAGCCTTGAGGCTAAATTAACATTAATTCCACCTTTGCCTATGGCGAGCGGTGCCTCTTTTTCATCAACTGTTACCTTAGCTCTTTTTCCGGTTTGATCAATCTCAACTGAGGTAATTTTAGCTGGTGAAAGAGCCGCCATCAAAAACAATTTTTCGTCGCGATTCCATTGAATAATATCTATTTTTTCCATTCCACCAAGCTCATCAATAACAGTTTGAACTCGAACACCCTTCTGACCGACACAAGCCCCAACTGGATCAACGCCTGACTGAGTTGAAGTGACTGCAATTTTAGCCCGTTCACCTGGTTCCCGAACGATCTTTTTGATTTCAATTGTGCCATTTGCTATTTCCGGAACTTCCCGCTTAAATAGTTCCTCTATCAACTTAGGATGAGAGTGAGAAACAATAATCCTTGGATTATCAAATTTATCGTTGGAGATTTCCTTAAGATAGACAATCAAATTATCATTGACTCGATATTGATAATTATTCATCTGTTCTTCTTTGGGAAGAATAGCCTCAGCCTTGCCAATGTCAATCGAGGCGCTATAGCCGTCGTAGCGAATAATGCGGCCTTTGACCAGAGTTCCGACTTGAGAAAGATAGTGCGAAGCAACAGTTTTTTTCTCTGCCTCTCTAATTTTTTGCAAAATAACCTGTTTAGCGGTTTGAGCGGCGATTCGTCCAAAGCCAGGAGGTGTAATGTCTTTATCATCTTTTAATATTTTGGCTTCCCCAGTATCTTTGTTGACAGTAACTTTAATTTCTTCCTCTTCTTTAGAATACTCTTTTTTATATGCAGCAATTATAGCTTGCTCGATTGAGGAAATAACATCATCAGCAGAAATACCTCTTTCGGTGGCAACCTGATTTAAAGCTAATGAAAATTCACTTTTGATAATTGTCATATAAATTTTTTTAAACTTTACTTTTTAGGAGCAACAGTTGCCTCTTTTTTAGTTGGCGTGGCTGCTTCTTTAGTTTTGTCGGATTTTTCTTTCTTTTCTCCGCCCTCAATAGGTGCTTCTTCACCTTCCTTGACAGCTTCAGTTATTATCTCTGGAGCAGCAACAGCTGTTTCCGGAACAATACTTTCTTCTTTATGGGCAATGACGGCAACGATGACTTTTTCAATTGGGGTTTTTATTTCGTATTTACTTGATTTTTTAAGGTCGGAAACTTTTATTTCTTGGCCAATTTCTTTGATAATCGAGATATCAATATCAATATGAGAAGGAATATCTTCTGGCAAAGCTTCGACTAATAGAGTTTCAGTTTGGAACAGAAGTACTCCGGCTTTTTGAGAAACAGCTTCAGAAACGCCAATTGCTTTAACAGGGACACTGGCTTCAATCTTCTTAGTAAGGTCGACCTTCCTAAAATCAATATGAATAAGCGATCTTGTCAATGGGTGTTTTTGAACGGATTTTATTAAAACTGGGATACTCTCTTTTTCCAAGTCTAGATAAATTATACCTGTTTGACCAACTGATCTATAGGTTTTTATAAGATCCTTGTAAACAACAGAAATTGATTTAGATTTATACCCTGGTCCATAGATATTTCCAGGAGCTAAACCTTGTTTCCTGACTTTACTTAATTTTTTCCCAAAAATAACTCTTAACTGCGCCTTTAAAGTAACTTTCCCAGAAGAACTTAGTGATTTTTTCATATAAATAAGAAAATTTATTAATAAAAATAATATGACAAAACATTAATCCTTTGTTAACTCAATGAGAAATATTTTGTCTGTTGATAAGTTCGTATTATAGACGATTTGATTATCTTTAACAATAGGAGAAAAATTTTGATTAAGGATAGAAATACTTTTATTTAAGTCAAATTCCAATATTAAGTCGGAATTTTTTGCACCAGTTTGTTTTTGGATGACTAGTTGATAAATATTATTTCCATTTTTCAATGGTTCATTTAATTGATAGCTTATTTTAATGTCGGCGATTTTTCCCGGAGCTAATTCAAATAAAAAGCCTATCAGTTTGTATTGATCGTCTATTTGATCAATATTTTCGACCTGGACGCCGTCTTTTGTAATTTGATTTAGGGTGGAATTTTTTGGCAAAAGAATCTGAAAATAGTTACGGTAGTAGCCAGTAGGAAAGATTTCCGCTGGTGAATCATTTTTATATTGAATGGAAAGGAGGTGACTAATTTGACCTTCAGAATCAATCTTAATTTTTAAATTAACAAAACGATTAATAAAAAAATTAGCTTTGTTGGCTCCGAGATTAGCATCATAAGGGAAAATGTAATCAGTTATACATTTGTCAGATAATGTGCATTTGGGATCAATTACTCGTCCGGACCAAAAGCTAGAGTCAAAAAGAGATTGAAAATTTTGATCCTCAAAAAAAACTGCTATTTGTTTTTCATCTAATGATTTTTTTATTTGAAAAAATAGATTTTTTGCATCAGCTGTATCAACATTATTTTTTATCTGTCTGACTAAAGAAGATAAAAAAGTTTTTTTTTGAATCGATCCTGGAAAAAATTTCTTTTCTACATGGAGTTGCGTTTTTAAATAAAAGTTTTTAGCATTAATGTACTCATTATAGTCAGGAATATACAAATCATTAAAAGCATATAAAATATTCTCAATAGCCGTGGTTGTCAGAAGAATCCCACCGGAAAAATCGGTCATTTTCATTTCTTTTTCCAGGAAAAACAATGCCTTCTGATAGTTTGTAAAAAAATCTGGTGAAAAATTAGAGTCTCTAAAAAACCAGTGGGGGACACTTAGATATTGAGCAATGGGTTTTGGTGGATCAAGATGAACAGTTAGTTGTCCATCGGCATCATAGATATCATATATTTTTATATCTCCGATGCTATAATTTCCGATTTCAATAACTCCAAATGATCCTAAGAAGCCGCCGCCGGGTCGAAGCTCCATATTATTGGCAAAAAAGATTACATATTTACTTATTTTTTCTTGTGAAATAGTTTTTTGAAAATAATTTATTATTTTTTGGGCTTTTTGTATATTGTCAGCCTGTTCGATTAACTGTTTTTTTATTTGATCAAAAAAGCTATTTTTTATTGGTATTTTTTGAGCGATAATATTAAGCTCTTCCCGAATATTGGTTAGATTAGTCTTCATCTTTTCAATTCGCAAAGTCAAAATATTTTTTTGTTCAATTGATTTTTGTTGTTGGAAAAAAACTTCCTCCAAACCTTTAAAGTTGTCCAATAGTGATTGAGATTGCCTAATAATTAAATGACTTTTTTCATCAATATATATTAAATTGTCTGGCAAAATGGCAACTCCAAAAAGAAGATATGTTGGTCGAACCAATAAATATAGTTTTTTTGAAATTTCACTAGCAAGAATCGAGCTATTAATATTTTTTAAAGAATTGTTTTTTAGAGCTAAATAATTTTGATAATTTAAAAAAAATGAAAGAAAAAGAAAGGGAATAAAAGCAATATGAATAATAATAGCTGAGAAAATTGCAAAAATAATTAGGTTTTTTTTGGTAATAAACTTTTTATAGCTTAAGTTTATATTGGGTACAAAGCTTACTTTGTTTTTTACTAGTTGAGATAAATTTAAACTAAGAATTTTTTCATTACTTTTGGAAATAGAAAACCAAAGTATTTTATCAATTTCGTCTTTTTCAAGATGTTGCCCATTAACGGTAATAATTTTTATATTTTTTGGAGCATTTTTTAAATTAGTTGAGTAGTTTTTCTTTCCAAAAAAAATATGGATAAAAATACTACTTTTATTTTTGTTGATTCGATCCAAAGATACCTTTTCATTTATAATAAAAATGTAATGAAAGATCTTGACACTTTTTGGAATAAAAGGCGAGCTAAAATGATTAATCGAAACTTTTTTTAACTCATTCTTTAAGAGGAAAATAAAAGGATATTCTTCTTTTGATACGATCAAAGCATTTTGTTTTTCTTCAACGATTTCAGTTTTCAATTCCATATGTTAATTGTATAGTAATTGACCTATTTGTAGAGACGTGATTAATCACGTCTCTACAGTTGTTATAATATAAATATGAAAAACAAGGCATCGATTATTCCGTATATAGATATTGAAAAACAAAATTTAATCTTCAAAAATAAAAAAACGATTTTAGTTGGAGGGTGTTTTGACTTGATTCATTTCGGCCATTTAAAATTTTTAGAAAAAGCGAAAGAACAGGGTGACTATTTGATTATTGCACTTGAGTCGGACGAATTCATCAAAAAAAATAAAAGAAAACTTCAAGTCCATCATCAGCATGAAAGGGCAGAAATACTTTCAAATTTGAATATGGTCGACTTGATTGTCCTTCTTCCTTTTTTTAAGACAAACAACGATTACTTTGAGTTGGTAAAAAAGATTTCTCCAAGTATAATCGCGGTGACAGAAGGGGATAGGCAGTTAGAAAATAAAAAGAAGCAGGCAAAGTTAATAGGGGCCGAAGTTAAAGAAGTAGTAACGAATCTTAAGAATTTTTCGACTAGAAATATAGCAAAGATATTTAATTTATAAAAAATATGAAAATGCAATTAAAGATAGAATTATCTAATGAAACAAAGCAGCAGATCGTTGATCAATTAGCTGATTTCAGGAAACTGTATCCTCAGTTTCAGTGGGAAAAAACTGAGAACTACAATATCTTAGTTCATTCTTTTGGTGAGTTTTCAGATAAAAAATCGACGATTGAAAAAATAGAAACATCTTTATTTGATAAGAATTTATTTTATTTATATACATTTGAGGTCGCCTTAACAATTGGAAATAATATCGTTTTGTATCTTGACTTCAGACGGGAGAAAGAGATTGAGCGAATAAGTGAAAGTATTAAAGGACTTACTTCGAAGATGGAAAGTCCAGACAAATATGTTCCTAGATTAACTCTGGCTAAATATAAAATTCCTTCTAAGCAACAATACTTCGTTATTAAAAAGCGCTTATCAAACTTAGAGGTAGACATTTCTTTTAAGGTAAATAAATTAAGTTTGTTTGAGGGTGAGAAACGAATAAGAGTGTTCAAACTTCTTTAAAAAGAACCCCGCCTTGCGGCGGGGTATACATATCCTATTTAAATAAAATATTATGCAGTGCCAATTCGGTACATTCCGGTTCCGCAATCTGGACACTTACCTTTCATTGCTGGTTTACCATTTTTCATGGTGACTTTTTCCGGGTTTGCAACTTCCTTTTTAGCTCTACATTTTACACAGTACATTGATGCCATATATTAAATCACCCCCTTTTTAAAATTTAAAATTATTAAATTTTTATTTAATCAATTTAGCAAAATACAAACCAACTTCAACTCCAACAATTAGTACAATTAATATCAAACTTTTTTTTAGATCAGAAAAAAAATATTGGTTAACAGGCTCAGTTACTACAGATTTTGTTTCATGACTGGTAGCTGGAGTTGATGTGGTAATGGGAATTTTTATTGGAACTGGGGAACTAATCATCTGTTTATTTTCCAACGAACGAATTTTTCTGTGATAGGAAGCTAACAGCTTTTGTTTCTTAGTCTTCTTAGGCATACGGTAATAATATAGAGAGTCGAATCTCAAATGTCAAATCTGAAAAAATTATTGTTGACAGTTTTTGAACAAATCTATAGAATGTATTTGATGATGATTTATGCAGTCGTGTTTATAATTATTATTTGGGTAGGTGTTTTAACCAGGCTGATTTTAAAAACGAAAGATCATTATAACAATCTAATCTCAAGTACAAGAAAACATAAGATAGACGAAATATTAGATGAACTGTTGAGGATTGACAAGAAAACAAGCCAAGAACTTGAAGTAGTCAAAAAAGAATTGCATGAAGAGATAAAAACTTCAGCTCTTCATATTCAAAAGGTTGGTATAGTTAGATTTAATCCTTTTGAAAAATCAGGCGGAGAAAAAAGTTTTGTGATTACTTTTCTAAACTTTGGAAATAGTGGTATAGTTATTAATTTCATACAGACACGTGACGGTCTGAGGGTTTATAGCAAAAAAGTTAAAAACGGGAAAGGCGAAGAATTCGAACTATCTGAAGAAGAAAAAAAAGCGATTGTTAGCAGCATGTAGGGGTTTGATTTTTTAATTATTATTATTTTTTAAATATGATCAATAAAAAAATAGCCTTTGTGGTTTCATTCGTTATATTTATAATTTCGGGGGTAACGACCTTTTCTTTTTTTTCAGCAGAAAAAGGACGATCTTTTTTATCACCGCTTACTTATACGGCTCCTATATCAGAGAATGGTACTACTGAAACAGTCATTAATACAGAACCGAAAACTGAAGAATGTCCTTTAAATGGTCAAATGTTATCCAAGACTGAAAGAAAAATTTGGGAAGGACAACGGCCGCTTGGAATAATGATTGAAAATCATAAAGAAGCCCGACCACAATCTGGCTTATCATCGGCAGATATTGTTTATGAAGCCGTTGCTGAAGGTGGAATTACTAGATTTTTAGCAATATTTTACTGTCAAAATGCCTCGTACGTTGGTCCAGTTCGCTCAGCCCGCATGTATTTTTTAAAGTTTCTTGAAGGTTATGGTCAGAATCCACTTTATGCCCATGTTGGCGGTGCAAATACCGATGGACCGGCAGACGCTTTAGGATATATTAGTGAATTAGGATGGGCGTCTTATAATGATTTAAATCAATTTTCAGTACCGTTTCCATATTTTTGGCGGGATTATGAAAGATTGAAAAATGTAGCCACTGAACACACGGTTTATACTTCAACAAAAAAACTTTGGCAGTATGCAAAAGATAAAAGAGAATTAACCAACGTTGACGATCAAGGGGTAAGATGGGATAAAGGTTTTTCTCCTTTCAAATTTGAGGATGATGCCAAAATTTCTGAACGAGGAAAAGTGATCAAAATAGATTTCGGATTTTGGGATAATTTAGCAAGTGATTTTAGTGTGGTTTGGAGTTATGACGCTATTAATAATAGTTACAAAAGAACTAACGGTGGTAAACCTCATCTCGATAAAAATACAGGAAAACAGTTAGAAGCAAAAAATATCGTGGTAATGTTTGCTAAAGAATCACCAGCGAACGATGGCTATGAAGGCGGACATTTGCTTTATAAAAACGTTGGCAGTGGGGACATGCTATTTTTTAAGAATGGGAAAGTAGTTAAAGGAACGTGGAATAGAGAAACTGAAGAAGATAATGTTAAATTTTTTGATAGCAATGAAAAGGAGATATCTGTAGTTAGAGGACAGGTATTTGTTGAGATGTTACCGATTGGGAACAAGGTGAATTACTAATATGTTACAACACATAATTCCGTCAAAGGCCAGACGGAAGGTTCTAGAGCTATTTTTTCATCATCCTAGTGAAAATTTTTATCTCCGCAGGGTTGTTCGCGAGATTGATGAAGAGGTTAACGCCGTTAAACGAGAACTCGATATCCTGACAGAAGAAAAATTATTATTACGGGAACGCCGTCTCAATAAAGTTTACTTCTCCTTAAATAAAAATTATCAATTATATGATGAATTTTTAAGAATTTTTGCAAAAACGAATAAATTGGCAACCTCAATCCATAGCAATTTATCTAAAATTGGAAAAATAAAATTTATTTCTGTTTCGACAAAATATCCAAAAAACCTGATTATAAAAGACGATGAAATATATTTACTTTTAGTGGGAATAATTGTTGTAGTTGAGATCGAATCGATTATTCGCGAAGTTGAAAAAGAATTTGGACGTCCTATTAATTATTCAACTATGACTGAAAATGAATTTACTTTTAGGAAAAAAAATAATGACCCCTTTATTTGGAGATTTTTAAAACAACCGAAAATTATGCTGGTTGGGGTAGAAGAAGATTTATTAAAATGAAAATATTCAAATCAATTTTTATTGCGCTTATTTTTTTGGGGTTAATTTGGGTCGATCTTCCTGAAAGTATCAAAACTAAATATAAAATACCAA
>Ga0265292_1001326_pt1 | contig 22368 bp, 16 predicted proteins | sample Munlanlewell296A_FD_189080 | JGI IMG/M metagenome (GOLD analysis project Ga0265292, IMG submission 189080) | Leachate microbial communities from a municipal landfill in Southern Ontario, Canada - Leachate well 296A | ecosystem: Engineered > Solid waste > Landfill > Unclassified | place: Canada... | reverse complement strand
GAGCAAGGCTTGTACAATCTTACATTGAATTATGAACGGTTAACCAATTTAAAGAAACCGCCGTGTACGAAAGTATGCCCGGTGGTGTGAGAGGGCGGGGGAGCAATCCCCCTACCTACTCGATTTTATGATGCTTTCAGAATTTTCAGGTTTATTCTTTCAAGTTTGAGGCTTGCATAGTCGATCGATATTTCAAGCTCATTTGTGTCAGCAGATGGCATTTCGAACATCGCATCCAGCATGATGGTCTCGCAAATCGATCTCAGTCCGCGCGCTCCGAGTTTGAATTCAATTGCTTTATCAACAATATAATCAAGAACACCTTCGGCAAATGTTAGATCAATATTATCCATCCTGAACAGCTTAATATACTGTTTCACCAATGCGTTCTTTGGTTCTGTAAGGATTGCTCTAAGTGCTGTCCTGTCAAGACGATTAAGATGGGTCAGAACTGGCAGTCTACCAATTATTTCCGGTATGAGCCCGTAAGCTCTGAGATCCTGTGGAGCTATATATTGAAGCAGGTTATCTTTGTCTACTTTATCCCTTATTTTTGAAGCACCGAAACCAATAATCTGAGTATTTAGGCGCTGTGCAATTTTCTTTTGGATACCCTCAAAAGCGCCTCCACAGATAAACAGGATATTTTTTGTATCGACAGGGATCATTTTCTGTTCAGGATGTTTACGTCCCCCCTGGGGTGGTACATTAACTATTGAACCTTCGAGTAATTTCAGAAGTCCCTGCTGGACACCTTCCCCTGAGACATCGCGGGTTATTGAAGGATTGTCACCTTTCCTTGCAATTTTGTCGATCTCATCAATAAAAACGATACCTTTTTCAGCTGCTTTAACATCATAATCTGCATTTTGAAGCAACCTGGTCAATAGACTTTCAATATCTTCACCTACGTAACCTGCTTCAGTAAGGACAGTTGCATCGACAATTGTGAAAGGGACGTGCAGCATTTTTGCAACAGTTCTTGCGAGGAGTGTCTTTCCTGTACCTGTTTCTCCAACAAGTATAATGTTTGATTTTTCAATCTCAATATCCTCGGCATCAGGCTTTTGCATCAGCCTTTTGTAGTGATTATAAACAGCTACTGAGATTATCTTCTTTGCCATATCCTGACCAATAACATACTGGTCGAGAAAATTCTTGATTTCGGTAGGCTTAAGAAGATTAATACTGTCAAATGCAATATTCTTTTTATTACCAAGTTCTTCGTTCATTATGCTGTGAGCCTGCTCAATACAGTGGTCACAAATATGGCCCTCGAGGCCGGCAACAAGCATATTAGCCTCTTTCTTTGTTCTGCCGCAAAATGAACATTTATCCATGTCAGACTATTTTTGTGTTTTCTGAAGAATCTCATCAATCATCCCATAGTCTTTAGCCTCCTGAGATGTCATCCAATAATCCCTGTCAGAATCTTTTTCAACTTTTTCAACCGTATTTCCGGAATGGAATGCAATTATTTCGTAGAGTTCTCTCTTAAGTTTTACGATTTCACGTACGGTAATTTCCATATCAGAAGCATGTCCTTCTGCACCACCCATGGGCTGGTGAATCATTATCCTGGAATGTTTGAGAGCAGATCGTTTTCCTTTTTTACCGGCGGTAAGGAGAACAGCGCCCATTGAAGCTGCCATCCCGGTACAGATTGTGGCAATATCGGATGAGATATACTGCATTGTATCGTAAATTCCCAGACCGGCATTAACTGATCCACCCGGAGTATTGAAATATATCTGAATATCTTTCCCGGGATCAGATGAATCGAGATAAAGCAACTGGGCCTGGATAATATTAGCTACATAATCATCTATCGGCAGGCCCAGGAAAATAATCCTGTCCATCATCAGCCGTGAAAAAACATCCATTGATGCCACATTCAATTGTCTCTCTTCAATAATTGTAGGTGATATATAGCTTCCATATATGGAGGTGTACCTGTGCAGGTTCATGCTGCTGATTCCACGTTTGCTTTTTGCATATTTTCCAAAATCGTCAAGAATACTCATATTTTCAGGATTAAAATTAACAAACAAAGATAGTAAAATAAAAATATATCATCGCAATGCGTTGATTACTATTCAAAAAGCTTATTGAATTCCTCTACTGTGACACTCTCGTTTTCAATCTTCACAAGTTCCTTCATAAGCAAAATAACCTTTTCTTCAAGTATCTTGTCAGCAATTTTTTTTGCATCATCTTTTCTTTTAAGAGTCTCTTTTGCATAATTGCTTATCTGTTCGTCGGTAGCATAGAACAGACCATATTTCTGGAACTGATACCTGGTTGTGTTTTCGGCTTCTTTCAGCAGCTCTTCCTCACTGATCTTCACTTCATTGTCACGTGCGACCTTGTTCCTTATAAGCTGCCATTTAAGATCTTTCCTGAAACTGTCGAATTCTTTTTCGATCTGCTCCTGCGTGGTTTTTTCATTAACCTTCAGAAGCCATCTTTTCAGGAACTCATCAGGAAGCTGAAAATCGGTTTTTTCAATAGCCAGGTTTTTAATATCCATCATCAGTTTAAAATTGCTTTCACGTTTTAAGTTTATTGCGATCTCATCTTCGATCTTCTTCATGAATTCAGCTTCCGAATTCACAACTCCTTCACCATAGACCCTGTCGAAAAGCTCTTTCTCTAATTCTGCAGGGTGGAAACGGCTTATTTCATTGATCGTAAACCTGAAGTTCCCCTCAAGTTCAGCAACCTCTTCCTTTTTTTTATGTAATATCCCGGCTACTTCAGTATCGTTTGGAAAAGCTTTTTTCAGGTCGAAGTCTATAGAATCGTTCTGGCTTTTACCGATAAACTGTTTTTTGATTTTTTTATCCTTTATGATGTCAATACCAAGTGAAATATCTTCTACAGAAGGACCTTCAGGTATCACATCGCCATTCTTATCAACAGCTTCAATTTTACCCTTAATCACATCCTTCTCTTCTGTAAGGTCAGCTTTTCTTAACTCTCCATAACGGCGGGTGTAATTATCAAGATAATCACTCTTCATCTTTTCGTCGATGATGATCTCATGCAGATTGACTTTATTTTTTTTGCTTAGCTTCAGTTCAATAACCGGGGCCAGTCCAAGTTCAAATGAGAAGGTAAAATCCTCCTGGGTATCAAAATCAATCTTTTCCTGATCGTCTGCTTTTGGAATCGGATCGCCAAGGATTTCAAGCTTTTCGTCAGTAATATATTTTTGAATGGTTTCTGTTACTATTTTGTTGATCTCGTCGACCTGGACAGCTTTGCCGTGCATTTTTTTTACAAGGCCTATCGGAACCATTCCCGGACGAAATCCTTTTATTGTTGCTTTTTTCCTGTAATCCTTCAATATGGTTTCAACCTTATCTTCATAATCGGGTTTCCTGATCTCAATTTTTAACACAGCATTCAGGTCATCGATGTTTTCTCTGGTGATATTCATTTTAATTCTTGTTTATTGCATCGTTAAAAAACCGCCAAAACGCACTATTAAAGATTGTTACGGGCGGTTTGTCATTTGTGCGGATGAAGGGACTCGAACCCCCACGTCACGAAGACACAAGATCCTAAGTCTTGCTCGGCTACCAATTACGACACATCCGCGATAAAATTCCCCGCAAAAGTATAATAAATTATTATCAAAACAAATTGAATGTTACCTGCGCAGTTCAAAGTTCTTTCCGAGATAGACTTTTCTTACATGCTCATCATCTGCCAGTTGTGCAGATGTGCCCGATTTAAGGATGCGTCCCTCGAAAAGAAGGTAAGCACGATCAGTAATGGAAAGGGTCTCATGAACATTATGGTCGGTTATCAGAATACCGATTTGTTTCTCCCTTAGTTTCGATACAATCTCCTGGATATCTTCAACGGCGATAGGATCAACCCCGGCAAAGGGTTCATCAAGTAAAATGAATTTCGGTTTAAGTGCAAGTGCTCTTGCGATTTCGGTGCGTCTTCTTTCACCACCGGAAAGCTGGATGCCTTTATTTTTTCTGATCTTCTGAAGGCCAAATTCATTCAGAAGAGTCTCAAGTCTTTCTCTTTGTTCCTCTTTTGGAAATCCCGACATTTCGAGGACTGCACGGATATTGTCTTCAACAGGCATATTTCTGAATATTGAAGCTTCCTGTGCAAGATATCCGATACCTTTTCTTGCACGTTTATAAACAGGAAGTGAAGTTATTTCTTCATCATCCATAAATATTTTTCCCTCTCTTGGTCTGATTAAACCGACTATCATGTAAAAAGTTGTTGTTTTACCTGCACCGTTCGGACCAAGTAACCCGACAATCTCCCCTTGTTCAACCTCAACAGAAACATGGTCAACAACTGTCCTGCTGCGATACTTTTTTACAAGATTTTCAGTGTATAGTTTCATTCTGGATACTATGAAGTGGCAGGTTCAGTTTTGACGGAATCATCTTCCATGAAAGCGTTGCGCTGTTTTTCCTTTTTCTTCATTACCCTGGCTGAAATACCGATACTTACCTCATAAAGAATCAGGAGGGGAATACAGACAAGCGTCTGCGAAAAAACATCCGGTGGAGTGATTATTGCCGCAAGAATAAATATAACCACTATAGCATGTTTCCTGTATTTTCTAAGGAATGTGGGTGTAATCAAACCGATCTTGGTTAGGAAGAAAGCTATTATTGGAAGTTCGAAAACAAGTCCTGTAGCCAGGCATATCGATGTGAGAGTACCGATATAGGACCTTATATTAATCTGATTGGTAACTTCCTGACTGATTTCATACGACCCAAGAAAATGGAACGATAGCGGAGCAAGCATATAAAATCCGAAGAGAACACCTGTGAAAAAAAGTAATGAAGCTGCCAGTACAGCTCCTTTGGCATGCATTGCCTCATTGGAACGAAGGGCGGGTTTGAAGAATTTCCAGAATTCCCAGAGTATAACGGGAAAGGCAAGGATTAAACCGGCAACCATCGCTACAGCTATATGAGTCGTAAGCTGGCCCGACATTTTTATATTAATCAGATTTAAGGGCTTTGTGTTAATACATAATACTGTGAATTTCTGAGCGTTAAAAGTGGTATTAAGGAATTCCCCAAACTGACAAAGAATACGGTTAGTAAAGAAAGCGGGGTTTTTTGGGGCAAGAATAATATGATCGAAAATAAAGCTTTTAAAAATAAACGCTACTATCATAAAGAACAATATAGCTAATACTGAACGTATAATGTGCCACCTCAACTCCTCGAGATGTTGAAGAAATGACATCTCTTTTTCCCCCTTCTTCCCTTTTTTCCAAAACATTACCATGGACACCTATATAAATTGGTTTAAAATCAGCCTGTAAAGATGATAAATCTTCTTTTGCAAAACAATATTAATCTTTTTGCTGTTAAGAAATTCAGGATATCAAGCAATATTGCCTGGTATGGGATTACTAAATATCTTGAAAATCAATTTATTAACCTGATAATCAAGAGGGAAAACAGATATGATTAACCCCCTTTTTGGTATGGGGAAAATGAAGAAAATCAGTGAGGTTTGATTATTTACCAGAGAATCATTTTTGTTAATAATAAAATAATACTATTATATCATAAGGAAATTTATTAACTTTATATAGACTGTAAAATCAAATTTTTTTACAGATATTCAGTTTTACCATTTGGGGAAGAATATGTTAAATGATTCGACAATACATGATTACTTAAAAAAGTATTTTGGTTTTGATACTTTTAAAGGCAATCAGGAGCCAATTATAATGAATGTTCTGTCTGGCAGAGATACTTTTGTGCTAATGCCGACCGGAGGAGGAAAGTCGCTTTGTTACCAGCTGCCAGCTGTTATGAAAAAGGGAACTGCTATAGTAATATCGCCCCTTATTGCCCTGATGAAAAACCAGGTTGATGCAATGAGGAACTTCAGCACCGACGATGATGTTGCACACTTCCTTAATTCATCACTTACAAAGACAGAGATAACAAGAGTAAAAAAAGATGTAATGTCTGGTAAGGCAAAACTTCTTTATGTCGCTCCCGAATCATTAACAAAAGAGGAGAATATTGAGTTTCTTAAAAATATTAAGATATCATTTTATGCTATCGATGAAGCTCATTGTATATCAGAGTGGGGGCACGACTTCAGGCCTGAATACAGACGCATCAGACCAATAATCGATACAATTGGACGGTCGCCAATTATAGCACTTACAGCAACAGCCACGCCGAAAGTTCAGCACGATATTCAGAAAAACCTGGGTATCCTGGATGCGGAAGATTTTAAATCGTCATTTAACAGGCCAAATCTCTACTATGAGGTAAAGTCCAAGCAGGATGTCACAAAGGAGATAATTAAGTACATTAAAAATAATTCCGGGAAATCAGGGATAATTTACTGTCTGAGCCGTAAGAAAGTTGAGGAGTTGGCCGAAGTACTTAAGGTTAATGGGATCAAAGCGCTTCCATACCATGCCGGCATGGATTCCGCTACACGCACATTGAACCAGGACAAGTTCCTGATGGAGGAGGCCGATATCATTGTTGCAACTATAGCTTTTGGGATGGGAATTGATAAACCTGATGTGAGGTTTGTGATCCATTTTGATATACCGAAAAGCCTTGAAGGGTACTATCAGGAGACAGGACGAGCCGGTCGCGACGGCGGTGAGGGGAATTGTATAGCATATTATAGTTATAACGATATCCAGAAACTCGAGAAATTCATGCAGGGGAAACCTATTGCTGAACAGGAGATTGGAAAACAACTACTTCTTGAGACCGTTTCTTATGCTGAATCCTCCGTGTGCCGGAGGAAACTGTTACTCCACTATTTTGGTGAAGAATATCTTAGGGAAAACTGTGAGGCTTGTGATAACTGCCTCCATCCCAAATCACAATTCGAAGGTAATGAGGCTGTTGTTAACGTTTTAGAGACTATTTTCGCTGTAAAGGAAAAATTTAAAGCTGATCATGTTTCAAATATCCTTTCAGGAAAAATTACCGCAGCAATTAAATCGTATAAGCACCATAAACTCGAATTTTTCGGTATAGGAGAAGATAAGGATGAAAAGTTCTGGAATATGGTTATCAGGCAGGCTCTCATCGCTAAGTTTCTTACGAAAGATATTGAGAACTATGGCCTTCTAAAACTGACAACTAAGGGCATGGAGTTTCTCGAAAAACCCACATCCTTCATGCTTGCCGAGGATCACGACTATGCCGATACTACTGATGAAGAAAATGCCTTTGGGGCAAGAACAGCGGCAGTTGATGAGGAGCTGTTCAGCATCCTGAAGGATTTACGGAAAAAACTGTCGAAACAGAAAGATGTCCCCCCGTTTGTTATTTTTCAGGATCCTTCCCTCGAGGATATGGCTATCCAATACCCTGTAACCATTGACGAACTTCAGAATATTACCGGGGTGGGAGCAGGCAAAGCACAGCGATATGGTGAAGAATTTATAGAGATCATCAAAAAGTATGTCGAGGAGAAAGAGATAATACGGCCCCTCGATATGGTTGTAAAATCGGTCGTCAATAAATCAGGAATAAAAGTATATATCATCCAGAGTATTGATATGAAAAGACCTCTCGAAGATATTGCTGAAGCAAAAGGGCTTGAGATGGGAGAACTGATATCGGAGGTCGAAGCAATCGTTAATTCCGGAACCAGGATCAACCTCGATTATTATATCAACAATACGATTGATGATGAACGGCAGCATGATATATATTTATATTTCAGGGAAGAGGCTGAATCTGACTCGCTCACAGAGGCAATTAAGGAGCTTGGAAATGAGTTCGAAGAGGAGGAGATCAGGTTAATGAGGATCAAGTTTCTTTCGGAAATGGGAAACTAATATTCCGGCTTTTTAATCGATATCAGAGAATAGTTATCATATTGTCTGGATGTCTGATTGTCTTGTTGTCTTGCAGTCATGTGGTCTTTTTACTTTTGTCTTTTATCTTACTTATATTCATCCCAACTCTTAATTTCGAGGTCGTCTATACTCATCCGACAGAAAGCCAGTATAAACGCACTTGCCAGTCGTGAATTGGTAATGAGAGGAACATTATAATCCACGGCGCTTCTTCTTATAGTATAGTCATTATTAAGTTCTTTATCGCTGAGGTCTTTAGGAATGTTCACAACAAGATCCACCTCGCGCGATTTAATAAGATCGATTGTGTTTGGTGATTTATTTTCATCGGGCCAGTATGCCACATGAGCCTCGACTCCGGCATTTTCCAGAAACTGCTGGGTGCCTCTGGTTGCATAAAGCTTATGTCCTTTTTCACGCAGGGCTCTGGCACTGTTGAGAAGTTCAACTTTTGAACGGGCCGGACCGGTTGAAAGCAGAATACTCTTTTTAGGCACCCTGTAGCCAACAGAAAACATAGCTTTGAGTATTGCTTCATAAAAACCTTCTCCAATGCATCCGACTTCCCCTGTGGACGACATGTCAACTCCGAGGACAGGGTCGGCCTTGGCAAGTCGCGAAAAACTGAACTGAGGTGCTTTAACTCCCACATAATCGAGTTCAAATACCGTTTTACCCGGTTTTTCAACCGGAACGCCAAGCATCACTTTCGTAGCAAGTTCAATAAGATTGACTTTAAGGACTTTCGAAACAAAAGGCATGCTTCGGCTTGCACGCAGGTTACATTCGATAACCTTTATATCATTGTCTTTTGCAAGGAATTGAATGTTAAAAGGGCCTGAAATATTCAACTCTTTTGCTATATGGCGCGAAATGCGTTTAATCCTCCTGGCTGTTTCAAAATATATTTTCTGGGCAGGGAAGACCATTGTTGCATCTCCTGAGTGAACGCCAGCAAACTCCACATGCTCACTGATGGCGTAAGCAATCATCTCCCCTTCACGGGCCACTGCATCAATCTCGATCTCCTTGGCATTCTCAATAAATTCAGAAACAACAACCGGATATTGTTTTGAAACCTGTGCTGCAAGGTGAAGGTAATGTGATAGTTCGTTTTTGTTTGAGACCACATTCATCGCAGCCCCCGATAAAACATAGGAGGGCCTGATAAGAACAGGGAACCCGATGCGGTCGACAAATTCAAAAATATCATCAATTGAAGAGAGCTCCTTCCATCGTGGCTGGTCAACAGAAAGATTATCAAGCATTTCAGAAAACTTATGCCTGTTTTCTGCCCTGTCGATTGAAACCGGAGAGGTGCCAAGAACCGGTACCTTCTCTTTATAAAGCCTCATTGCCAGGTTATTGGGGATCTGACCACCAACCGATACGATAACCCCACCAGGGTCTTCCAGGTCAATTATATCCATAACTCTTTCGAATGACAGTTCATCGAAATAAAGCCTGTCGCATATATCATAATCTGTACTTACAGTTTCGGGATTGTAATTAATCATTATTGATCTGAATCCCTCTTTTTTTACGGTATCAATGGCATTAACAGAACACCAGTCAAATTCGACACTGGAGCCAATCCTGTATGCACCTGAACCCAGAACTATAACCGATTTTTTGTCGGTTTCACATATAATATCGTGCTCTGAACCGCTGTAAGTCAGATACAGATAATTTGTTATTGCCGGATATTCAGCGGCAAGAGTATCAATTTGTTTAATATAGGGAACAATACCTAACGATTTCCGGTAATTTCGCACCTTCATCAGGTCGTCATTAATCTGGGCCGGACCGGATTTAAGTACATGCCGGGCAATCTGGAAATCGCTGAATCCGTTTATCTTGGAGTGGGAAAGCAGATCTGCCGGGATAGATTCCATGGTTTGGTAATTGCAAAGTTCATCTTTAATGCTGATTATATTTTTCAGTTTGAAGAGGAACCATTTATCAATTTTTGTCAGTTCATAAATCCTTTCAACCGGCATTCCGATTTCAAGGGCTTCCGCAATTGAAAAGATCCGCATATCTGTCGGTTCGGCAAGTTCCCTCTCAATATCCTCAAAGCCCAGGTTACAGTTGCCGGTGAAGCCGTGCATTCCCTGGCCGATCATTCTTAATCCTTTCTGAATAACCTCTTCAAAGGTTCTTCCGATAGCCATAACCTCGCCGACACTTTTCATGCTGCTGCCAATGAGGTGCGAAACTCCTTCGAATTTATTCAGGTCCCACCGCGGGATCTTGCATACTATATAATCAAGCGCCGGCTCAAAGCAGGCAGTTGTGTTTTTGGTAACAGAGTTTTTCAGTTCATGAAGTCCATATCCCATTCCAAGTTTTGCGGCAATAAATGCGAGCGGATAACCTGTCGCTTTTGAGGCAAGTGCACTTGACCGCGATAAACGGGCATTCACTTCGATGACCCGGTAGTCTTCAGAATCAGGGGCAAGAGCATATTGAACATTGCATTCACCAACTATTCCGATATGCCTGATTATCCTGATGGAAAGTTCTCTCAGCTTATGGTATTCACTGTTTGTCAGTGTCTGGGATGGAGCAACGACAATACTTTCACCGGTATGTATTCCAAGCGGATCAAAATTCTCCATGTTACATACAGTGATGCAATTGTCATATTTATCCCTTACAACCTCATATTCAACCTCTTTCCATCCCTTTAGCGATTCTTCAACAAGGATCTGGCTTGTATAGGAAAATGCTTTTGATGCAAGTGTTCTCAGTTCATCAGCATTTGATGCAAAACCACTTCCCTGACCGCCCAGGGTATATGCTGCCCTGATGATAATGGGGAATCCGAGTTTGCGTGCGGCTTCAATTGCTTCATCAACTCCCGTTACGGCAATACTGCTTGGTGTTTTAACATCTATCTCACCAAGCTTTTTTACGAAAAGCTCACGATCCTCGGTATCCATTATTGCAGAAACAGGAGTACCAAGTACTTTCACATTATATTTTTCAAATACCCCCGATTTATAAAGTTCGGTTCCACAGTTTAGTGCTGTCTGCCCGCCAAAGGATAAGAGAATTCCATCAGGCTTTTCTTTTACAATCACCTTTTCGACAAAATATGGAGTAACCGGGAGAAAGTAGATCTTATCAGCCAGCTCTTCGGAGGTTTGAACCGTTGCAATATTCGGATTAATTAAAACTGTATGAACGTCTTCCTCTTTTAATGCTTTAAGAGCCTGGGAGCCGGAGTAATCAAATTCGCCTGCTTCGCCGATTTTCAGCGCTCCTGATCCCAGGATAATTACCTTTTGTACTACTTCTTTCATTGTCCGGATTTGAGGTTCAAAAATAACACAATTTTTTTAATCAGGATTTGAAATTGTGAAAAAATGAATATATTTGCAAAACAAATGTATAAATATGCAAAAAACAAAAAGACTTCTTGCAATAGAGAAAATTATTGAAGAAGCACATATATCAACACAGGACGAGTTACTTAAAAGATTGAAAGGGAAAGGGATAAGCTGTACACAGGCTACACTATCCCGTAATTTAAGGCAGCTTGGGGTTGCGAGGATACCCAACGGTACCGGAGGATATAAGTATTCTTTGTCAGAAAATATCAGGAGTACGGCTAATTCGCCGGTGAAATTGAATATTGTTCCGGTAATTCAGGATATAGTTGAAGCAAAAGGACTTATGGTAATTAAGACTATTCCCGGAAATGCAAGTAACACTGCCTTTTTTATCGACGGTGCCGGGAGATATGAAATAGCCGGTACCATTGCCGGTGATGATACAATCCTTCTTATCCCCAGAGATGGAATAACCCTCCAGCAGGTACATACCTGTATCGAAATTATTCTTCCCGGTATACATGATCAGATTAAGAAGAAATGATTTTTGCGGTTATATATACAATAATAGGTACATTTTAAAAGCTTAATAATTCAATACTAACATCAAATAATAAAAAATAATGAAAGAAAAAGTTGTTCTCGCGTACAGTGGTGGTTTGGATACTTCGGTAATACTTAAATGGTTAATTGAAAAGAATTATGAAGTTATTGCTTTTGTGGCCGATGTAGGGCAGTCCGATGATTTTGAAGAGTGCAGGAAAAAGGCATTGTTACTCGGGGCATCCAAAGTAATTATAGCTGACCTGAAAAGGGAATTTGTTGATAAATATGTTCTTAAAGCTATAATGGCAAACGCCATCTATGAGGACAGGTACCTGCTCGGCACAGCGCTTGCCAGGCCTCTTATTGCAAAAAAGCAGATTGAGGTTGCAAAAGAAGAGGGCGCCAATGCGGTAGCACATGGTGCAACAGGAAAGGGCAACGACCAGGTAAGATTTGAACTCTGTTACTATGCCCTGATGCCCGGTGTTAAAGTTATTTCACCCTGGAAAGACAAAGAGTTCCTTGCGACATTTAAAGGAAGGACTGATCTTCTTAAATATGCTTCTGAGAAAAAGATTCCTGTCAAGGCAAGTATCGATAAGCCTTACAGTGAAGATGATAACCTGATGCATATCAGTCATGAGGCCGGAATTCTGGAAGATCCTATGTACACACTACATAAGAGCATGCTGGAAAAGATGGTGATGCCACAGGATGCACCCGACAAGGATACACGAATAGTTATTCATTTCAAAAACGGGATCCCTGTCAAGCTTGTCAACAAGGAAGATGGAACCATAAAAGAGGACTCTTATGAAATGTATGTATATCTGAATGAGATTGCAGGTAAAAACGGAATAGGTCTCCTCGATATGGTAGAGAACAGGTTCGTCGGGATAAAATCGAGAGGTGTGTATGAGACTCCTGCTGCCACAGTTTTGCATATTGCCCACAAAGATATTGAGGGAATAGCAATGGACAGGGAGGTAATGAGACTAGTAAACATGCTCACTCCGAAATTTGCGGAAATTATTTATAACGGTTTCTGGTTCAGTCCTGAAATGGATTTTCTGATGGCTGCTATTGAAAAGAGCCAGGAGCTTATTGATGGCAGCGTACATCTGTGCCTTTACAAAGGGAATGTAATTATTGAAGGTCGTGAATCGCCTTCCTCGCTGTATAATAAGAAACTATCGAGCATGGATATTGAGGGTGGCTTTGATCAGACTGACAGCAAGGGCTTTATAAGGATAAATGCAATAAGGCTGATGGCTCACCGGGCTATAGTTGAAGCAAGTCAGAAAAAATATTAATAACAAATACTTAATTAATTTATAAAAGTTAATATGAAACTCTGGGAAAAAGGGATAAATCCCGAGCCTGCAATCATCGAATTCACGGCAGGTAAAGACAGAAAAACCGATTTAGCCCTCACAAAATGGGACATAATTGGTTCAATGGCTCATGTAATAATGCTTGATGATGTAGGATTAATTTCAGAAGAAGAGAAAAATGGCTTGTTAAAAGCTCTTCATTCTCTTTTTGTATGGGACGAGGAGGGGAGCCTGGTAATTGAAAAAGATGTGGAGGACATCCACTCTCAGATTGAAAAGGAGATGTCCTCAATCCTTGGAACAACCGGTAAGAAAATTCATACCGGACGGTCACGAAATGACCAGGTACTGGTAGATATACGTCTCTATACAAGGGAAGAGATCGATAAGCTCTCTGTTCTGATCCGCAGGCTTTTTACCAGGCTGCAGTCATTGAGCGAGCAGTATAAAGAGATTCTGTTACCGGGCTATACCCATATGCAGCCGGCTATGGTTTCGTCATTTGGCTTATGGTTTGGAGCGTATGCCGAATGTCTGGCCGATGATGTTCTGCTGCTTTCCGGGGCAAGAGCCCTCAATAATCAGAATCCTCTGGGAACTGCGGCAGGATACGGAACTACCTTGCCTATAAACAGGAAACTGACATCAGATCTTCTCGAATTTGATGATCTTCTCTACAACTCAGCTTATGCAAGCCTGAGCAGGGGAAAGATTGAGATGGCCATTGCATCCGCACTGGCTTCTGTTGCTCAGACCCTTTCACGTTTTTCAATGGATATCTGTCTTTATATGAGTTCCGAATTCAGGTTCATCGATTTTCCTGATGAATATGTTACCGGTTCAAGTATAATGCCCCAGAAAAGAAATCCGGACGTGTTCGAACTTATCAGGGCCCGTGCAAATGTAATTCAAACTCTGCCTAACCAGGTAGCAATCCTAACCAGTAACCTCCCTTCAGGATACAACAGAGATCTTCAGCTACTTAAACAGCTGATATTTGATGCGTTCGGAGAATTGAGGGAGTCTATTGAGATAATGCTTTTAATGCTCAATAATATAAAGATCAAGAAGAATATAACGGAGAATCCTTTGTACAATACTATATTCAGTACAGAGGAGGTGAACCGGCTGGTGAAGCAGGGCATCCCGTTCAGAGATGCATATAAAGCAGTATCTGAAATGGTTAAAAATTCCTCATTCTCAAAGACTTCATTATCTGATTATGTTCATGAAGGCAGTATCGGGAATCTGTGTAACAAAGAGATCGCTGAAATTTTCGAAAACAGGATGAAGTGGTTTAAAAATACAACGGCTGCTGAACTGGCAGATAAGATGATGCATCATGTAACCCGGTAGTGACACGCCATGGCGTGTCACTACTTCTTCGATTTCTCTATATTTTCTATAAAAACATCGAACAGGTAGTCAGTATCAGTCGGTCCGCCGGACGCTTCGGGGTGAAATTGAGTTGAGAAAAACGGCATGGTTTTATGTTTCATTCCCTCATTTGTCTGGTCGTTGATATTTATGAACAGAGGTTCCCAATCTTTCCCTAAAGTTTTGTTATCGACTGCAAATCCGTGATTTTGTGATGTAATGTACGCTTTATCGGTGCCTACCTGAAGAACCGGCTGATTGTGGCTTCTGTGGCCATATTTCAGTTTATAGGTATCTGCTCCGGAGGCAAGCGCCATCAACTGGTTTCCCAGGCATATCCCGAATACCGGTTTTTCACCGGAAAATGCTTTTTTAATGTTTTCAATAGTGGTGACACACATTTTGGGATCACCCGGACCATTGGAAAGAAATAGTCCGTCAAATTCTTCTTTGTGAAAATCATAGTCCCATGGTACCCTTATAATTGTAGTATCCCTTTTAAGAAAATTCCTGATTATGTTATACTTAACACCACAGTCAACGAGTAGTATTTTATATTTTCCTGAGCCATAAACTTTCTTTTCATGTGTGCTTACTTCAGCAACAAGATTTACTTTGTTCGGGTCATAAAAACCGGTTTCTGTTCCTTCGGGTTCAACCTTGCCAAGCATGGCTCCTTTCTCACGGATTCTTTTTGTCAAAGCTCTTGTATCTATACCGTAAATACCCGGCACATTATTTCTTTTCAGCCACTCATCGAGACTTTCTGTGGCATTCCAGTGGCTGTACTCAAAGGAATAATCAGACACAATGAGTCCGGAGATGTGAATAGAAGACGACTCATAAAAGCGATAGAGATCATTTTCCTCGCTTTTTCCGGGTGCTCCATAGTTTCCGACCAGAGGATAGGTGAGACAAAGTATCTGTCCGCGATAGGATGGATCGGTTAAACTCTCGGGATATCCTGTCATGGCAGTATTAAAAACCACCTCTCCCGCAGCGGGGGTGGGCGATCCGAAGGACCGGCCATGATAGATCGTTCCGTCTTCAAGGGTTAACCTTACATGTACACTGTTTTTCATCTATTTAGATATTTCTTTTTATCTGAGGGAGGAAACAGCCTTTTCAATTTGTTCCATAGCATTTATTACTGTTTGGTGTGTAGTGGCCAGATTCATTCTCATAAATCCCTCTCCTCCGGGGCCAAAAGTTGAGCCCTCGTTCATTCCCACACCTGCTTTTTTTACAAAAAAATTCTGAAGCTCTTTTCCTGTCATACCAAATTTACGACAATCGAGCCATATCATATAGGTTGCTTCAGGCTGAACAGGAATAATTTCAGGAATCATCTTCCTGCAATAATCTTCAACAAATTCAATATTATGGTCAATATAATCAAGTAACGCATCTATCCATTTATGTCCATGTGAATATGCTGCTATTGAGGCGGTTGTACCAAAGATGTTGCCGGATCCGATATGCAGGTTTTCAACTATTCTGTTAAAAGATTTTCTTAAAACAGGATTTGAAATAATTACAGATGAAGTTGATAGACCTGCAAGGTTGAATGTTTTGCTTGGAGCGATACAGGTAATAGTATTTTCGGCAATTTTTTCGGAAAGTTTTGCAAAGGGAGTATGATTGAATCCGGGCAGAACAAGGTCACAATGTATTTCGTCGGAGAGGATCAGAATATTATTTTTCAGGCAGATGTCTGCAAGTTTGTTTAATTCATCCGGGGTCCATACCCGTCCGATCGGATTGTGCGGATTGGATATTATTATCATTTTTGTTTTCCCGTCAATTCCCGCAATCAGTGAATCATAATCCATAACCCATTTTCCGTCAGACTCTGTCAGTCTGTTATAGATAAGCTTACGGCCATGGGATTCGGCTGCGGAAAAGAAAGGAAAATAAACAGGGGGCTGAACAATTATATTATCACCAGGCTGAGTGAATGCCAGGGTGCAAAAGTTGAGTGCCGGAACGATGCCGGGACAAAAGCTGATCCATTCTTTTTCTACCCTCCAGTTATGTCTGCAAACAAGCCAGTCGATTATTGACAAATAGTATTCAGGAGGACGGAAAGAATAACCATAAATCTCATGGTTAAGACGGTCCTGAAGTGACTTTACAACAAAATCAGGGGTGTTAAAATCCATATCAGCAACCCACATCGGGATAACATCTTTAACACCGAATGTCTTTTCCCTGAGATCATACTTTATACAGTTTGTCCCCTCTCTTTTAGCAGGTTCATCGAAATTCCACATCATCAAAAAATGATATAAATTCAGGGGCTTAAAGATATATAAAAAATCAGATGTTAGCGTTATAATCTTAAGGTAACTAATTAGTACTTAAAGTGCACTAAAGTTCGGAGTGCCTAAAGTGGAAATTAAAAGAATGAAAAGTAACAAATTTCATCAGATTAAATCAAGAGCTTCTTTTTAATCGTGAAAAAATCGGTACGGGAGGGAATTAGTATTTATTTATAAAAATTTTAGGCATTTTAGGCACTCCAAACTCTAGGCACTCATTAGTTTCAATATTATTTATTACTTTTATGGGCAGTTTTTGAGTGATATTTTTAAATTTAAAATGATTTAAAATGAAAAAGATTATTGCAGGTGTTATACTTCCGATGCTGATAATAAGTTTTAGTTGTTTGACTTCATGCAAAGACAGGGCAACCAAAAAACAGCAAAAAAAGATTGAGCAGGAACAGGTGGATACAATTAAAAGTCAGATTGAAGCTAATGTTTATCCCTTGCCTACGTCAGCAAGTGTTATAAAGATGCTTACCGAACTTGAAGTAGGATACATTATCGGGATATCAAACCCGGTTGCAAACACGAAAAAATATTTCAGCAGTACAACAAGGGCAATCAACCTTGGTGTTTATGGAGCCGATCTGAGTTATGTAACTCTCTACAATATGAATCAGGAAGTAATTAATTATCTGGATGCTATCAGATCACTTTCCAACGAACTCAATATGTCTAAAATATACAGTACAGAGCTATATGATAAAATAAAACAGAATTTTGATAACAAGGATGAACTGGTGAAAATACTGACAAGCGCATTTAATGATACTTATTCATATCTGAGTGAAAACGATCAGCAACCTTTAGCTCTGCTTGTTGTTGGAGGTGCATGGGTTGAAGGCATGTATCTGACAACACATGTTTCGTATGCAGCATACCAGGTTGCAGACATCACAAGAGTTCTGCTTGAGCAAAAGAAATCATTCGAACTTTTCCTCGAAATAACACAACCTTATGCCTCCGATCCAAGTGTCAGTGATTTTGTAAAATTACTTGATCCTGTTAAGAAAGCATATGAAGGAATTGGAACGAGTCTTACTGATCAGAATATTAAGGATATAACCAAGGTCATTGATGGTGTAAGAAACCAAATTGTACAATAGTTATTTCATGAATACCTGGCCGCAAAGCATTTAACTTTGCGGTCTTTTTTTTACTTGATGCCTTTATGAGGGAATCTGTATTACTTGCCTTAATTCACATTTTTGCCATCGTTTCGACCATCAATCCGGCTGGAATTTCATCGAGAGGCAAAAAAATTCTGCGCAGTTACCTCCGGAGATATCTTAACAGAGAGTTGGAGGAAGCGTATTATGCCTTGTTCGAAAATAATCTTGAGTTTTATTCCAATGAACTTAAAAGTGTTGACAAAGCTGAACTGTCAGATGACGATTCTCTTATATCATTTCAGATAACAAATATCTGCCGGCAAATCAAAAAAGGGTTGTTCCTCGAAGAGAGAATGATCGTTTTTCTTCAGCTTATCGAGTTTGCATTTGAAGATGGAATGATTTCCGAACAGGAGAAAATAATTATAGACATTGTTTCAAGGACATTTAATATTTCTAGAAAGGAATATGATGATGCCACTGCCTTCATGATAAGCAGAGCATATGATGATGTATCACCCGAATGTATTCTCATAATTGAAAGTGACAACCCTAAATTATCCGGAGCCGGTATTTATAAAAATTATGACAAGTGGCGGCATATCAGAATAAAAGGTTTTAAAGGCCATCTTGTTGTAATGCATATTGAAAGTACAGGAACACTTCTTTTTACTTACGATGGCCAACAGGTTCTGTATTTTAAAGGAAGAGATATTATAGCGTGCAGATCTTATCTCCTTGACCGTGGTGTTAATATAAAGGGTCAGGGTATTGATCCGATTTACTATTCGAAAATTTACAAAAAATTTGTTTCAAGAAAATTTCCTGAAAAGATATTCTTTGAGGGACATAATATTGAATTCCTTTTCAAGAACTCTGATAACGGACTTCAGAAAATGAATTTCAGGGTTGAATCGGGCAACCTGATCGGTATTATGGGAGGCAGCGGCGTCGGGAAAACCACAATGCTTAATTTGCTCCATGGCAAGATTAAGCCTTCAGCCGGGAACCTATACATAAATGGTTATGACATTAATTCCGATTCGGAAGAGTTGAAAGGCCTTATAGGATTTGTCCCTCAGGATGATATGCTTATAGAGGAACTTACAGTTTATCAGAATCTCTATTTTAATGCCAGGTTATGTTTTGGTGATTATGATGAAGGGCAGTTAAAAAACACCGTTAAAAAAGTCCTCCAGGATCTTGATCTCTATGAAATAAAAGATCTGCAGGTTGGAGATATAATGAATAAGAAGGTCAGCGGTGGTCAACGGAAGCGGCTTAACATTGGTCTTGAACTTATGCGCGAGCCTGTGGTCTTATTTATTGATGAGCCAACATCCGGATTATCCTCTTTCGATTCAGAAAAGGTAATGATTTTACTGAGAAATCAGGCTTTAAGAGGGAAGCTGGTTTTTGTAATAATTCATCAACCCTCTTCAGATATTATCAAGATGTTCGACAGGTTATGGCTGCTCGATAAGGGTGGCTATATGATTTACGATGGCGATCCTGTTGAAGCCCTGGTTTATTTCAAAACTGAAACTTCCCAGGCAAATGCTGCCGAGAGTGAATGCCCGAACTGTGGAAATGTTGAAACGGATGACATCCTGCATATTATTGAGGTTAAGGTTATTGATAATTCAGGTTATCCCGGAAAAGAGAGGCAGATCAGCCCAAAAGAGTGGCACGAAAAATATAAGAAGAAGATGATGCCTGTTCTTGGAGACAAGCCCTCAAAAACAGTTATTCCACCAAGCAACTTCAGAGTTCCTGAAAAGGTAGATCAGATCAGAACATTTATTAAGCGAAACCTGATCCGGAAGATTGCTGACCGGCAATATATGACCATTAATCTTCTTGAAGCCCCTCTACTGGCATTCATACTCGGATATATATCAAAATTCAGCGAGAACGGAGTTTACAGCTTTGCAAATAACAAAAATTATCCGGTATTCCTTTTCATGGCAGTTATAGTTGCATTTTTTATCGGACTTACTGTGAGTGCCGAGGAGATTTTCAGGGACAGAAAAATTCTCGAAAGAGAAAAATTCCTGAACTTAAGCAGACTCAGTTATCTTCTTTCAAAAATCAATTTTCTGTTTACCTTATCTGCAGTCCAATCATTGTCATTTATACTGGTTGCTAACTTAATTCTCGAAGTAAGGGGAATGCTCTTCCAGCAATGGATAATCCTTTTCTCAACAGCCTGTTTCGGAAACCTTCTGGGGTTGAATATTTCTGCCGGTATGCGAACGGCTGTCAGTATATATATCCTTATTCCACTGATCCTTGTGCCCCAGCTTCTGCTTGGGGGTGCAATGATAAAATTTGATGACCTTCACAAATCTATCAGTAAAAAAAATTATGTACCGGTTGTTGGAGATATTATGGTAACCCGCTGGGCATATGAAGCATTAAGTGTTGAACAGTTCAAGAGCAATAAATTTGAAAAACCCTTTTTCAAATATGATATGGAAATAAGTCAGAATGACTGGTACGCTTCATTTCTGCTCCCTACTTTGAAGGTAAAAGTCGATGAGTGCCTGGCTGTAGGGAAAGTTCCTGATTACAGAGAATATTCTGAAAGCAACTTTAAAAAAATTAATTATCATATTAAAGATCTTTCACCTTTATCCGGTATTAAGCCCGGGAAATGGATCAGTAGTCTGAATTACAAAGGATTCAATGAATTTGTTGCTGGTGAAGCAAAGGTATATCTTGACAGTTTAAGGAGTTCATTCAGAATAAAAAGCCGGTCGATCTCATACACGCGTGATACATTATATAAACAGATTGCCAGCAGGATGGGAGAGGATGAGTTCATTAAGATGAGGGGAAAAGATTATAATGAAAGTCTTGCAAACATTCTTCTTAACAGGCTGGCTACCAGTAAAATATATGATGCTGAAGATAAGCTTGTTCAAAAAGCTGATCCGGTTTTCATGCTCCCCGGATCAAAATTTGGAAGAGCTCATTTTTATGCTCCTTATAAGCAGATTGGTGATTGGAAGATCGGAACTCTGATATTTAATATTGTTGCGATCTGGTTAATGATCTTTATTTTGTTTGTTACATTATACTATAACATCCTTAAGCGTTTTATTGCATTTCTTGAATCGCTCAAATTACCAATATTAAGAAAGTTCGGAAGGGAACTACTGCAATTTTAGCCACCTCATCCTCCGGCTCCTTCTCCTTGAGGAGAAGGAGTGTAATGCAAAGGGAAACAGCATAATAGCCCCTCTCCAAAAGGAGAGGGGTTGGGGTGAGGTAAAAATAAAAAGAGGGTTTTGGGGAGGTAAAAATAAGTTAAGAAAACATAGAAGCAAATGGTTAGGGTATATCCAAAAAGAAACCTTGGACAACACTTTCTCAAAGATGCAGGTATTGCCCGCAAAATTGCCGCTTCAATTACAGGTGAAGGATACGGTACTGTACTTGAAATTGGTCCGGGAATGGGAATACTTACTGGCTTCCTGATGGAAAGAGGATTTTCTGATTTCAGGGTTATAGAAATAGATAATGAATCGGTACATTACCTTAAGACGCACTTTCCTGAACTGAACGATATAATAAACGGTGATTTTCTCTCGATGAACATTGATTCCTTTTTTCCCGGGAAGATGGGAATTATAGGGAATTTTCCATATAACATCTCGACCCAGATATTTTTCAAAGTTTTAAAACACCGCGAAAAGGTGGTTGAGATCACCGGAATGTTGCAGAAGGAAGTTGCGGAACGGATTTGTGCCGGACCCGGTTCAAAGACCTATGGCATTCTAAGTGTTTTATTGCAGGCATTTTATAAAACAGAATATCTTTTTACTGTACCGGAACATGTTTTTTCACCCCCACCCAAAGTGAAATCCGGAGTAATAAGATTAATCAGAAACGATGTGAAAAACCTCGACTGCGACGAGATCCTGTTTTTCAGGGTTGTAAAAGCCTGCTTTAACCAGCGCAGGAAAACATTAAGAAACTCAGTGAGAGCTGCATTTGAATTGAAACGGGACGATTATTTTGAATTCGGTCTGAGACCCGAGCAATTGTCTGTTGATCAGTTTGTTCAACTGACCAGGTGGATAGATGAAAATAGGGTAGTATCAGAATGAAAAGCCTATTGCTTCAACGGGATTCATTTTAGCTGCTGAATATGCCGGAGCATATCCGGCCACTATTCCTATAATTCCGGAAATGAATACTGCCAGAAGAACATTTGCCAGAGTCAGATATATATTCCAATCATAAAGGTAATTAATGACTAAGGTGGCTATAAATATCATTAAAACTCCAAGTAAACCACCAATTATTGAAAGGAGTACTGACTCAACCAGGAACTGCTGAAGGATAAAAAACCTTTTTGCTCCAAGGGCTTTCTGAATACCGATAATATTAGTCCTTTCCCTTACTGATACAAACATGATGTTTGCAATTCCGAAGCCACCTACAAGTATCGCGAATCCTCCAATTACCCAG
>Ga0265292_1001325_pt1 | contig 22379 bp, 18 predicted proteins | sample Munlanlewell296A_FD_189080 | JGI IMG/M metagenome (GOLD analysis project Ga0265292, IMG submission 189080) | Leachate microbial communities from a municipal landfill in Southern Ontario, Canada - Leachate well 296A | ecosystem: Engineered > Solid waste > Landfill > Unclassified | place: Canada... | reverse complement strand
ACTAAAATTTACCTTTCTATGAGGGTAGGTCAATTTTTGAAAAAGTAAAAAATGAAAATATTATATCTGATTTCCTGATAGTTATGCAACAAAACCATAAAAATCAGACTTTAGTCGGACAATAGTGAAAATTTTTTAAACATGAACAAAATTTTGATTACAGCATTTAGCTTAACGACGATCTTTATGATTTCCTGTCAACAGCAAAAATTCACTTATCCGGTCACTGCGAAGGATGACCAGGTTGATGATTATTTCGGAACCAAAGTGGCTGATCCTTACCGCTGGTTAGAGGATGACACTACGGCTCAAACAGCAGAATGGGTGAAAGCCCAGAACATAGTTACTTTTGGTTTCCTGGAACAAATCCCTTACCGTCAGAAAATACAGGACCGGTTGACCAAAATATGGGATTATCCCAAAGTTTCCGCACCTTATAAAGAGGGTGGAAGGTATTATTATTCGAGAAATAACGGCTTGCAAAACCAATTTGTCCAGTTTTCCAAAGAAACCCTGGACGGGGAAGAGAGAATGGTATTAGATCCGAATACTTTTTCGGAAGATGGTACCGTATCGCTGACCAATTTTAATCCTTCGGAGGATGGGAAATATATTGGATATGGGGTTTCCCGCGGCGGTTCCGACTGGAATGAGTTTTTTGTGATGAATGCGGGCGATCTGCAGAAACTGGAAGACCACCTGTTGTGGATCAAGTTTTCCGGTATTTCATGGTATGGTGATGGTTTTTTTTACAGCCGCTACCCGGAGCCGGCCAAAGGCGATGAGCTGTCAGGAATGAACACGAATAACAAAGTATATTATCATAAAATAGGGGATAAGCAGGAGAACGATGCCCTGATCTATGAAGATCCGGCCAACCCGAACTGGGGCTTTTCTGCTTTTGTGACTGAAGACAAGGAAATATTGCTGTTAGCGACCAATGAGTCGACCAATGGTAATCGCCTGGCTTTCCGCAAAGCCACTGAAACTGGTAAGGAGTTCATTCAATTGGTGGGTAATTTTGATTACAACTTTATTCCCGTTCAGCATATCAACGGTACTTTATATGTGATGACCGATGAGGGTGCGCCTAAATACCGGCTTATTGCCATCGACCTGAAAAATCCGGCCAAAGAAAACTGGAAGGTTATAATCCCGGAAAAGGCAGAAGTACTCACAAGCATTTCGATGGTCGGCAACAAGATCATCGCCAGCTATATGAAAGATGCTCACGATGTTATCCAGATCCATGATCTTGCAGGCAATTACCTGTACGACCTGGATATGCCAATACTTGGATCCATAGGCGGGTTTAGTGGCAAATTAGCCGACACGATCACTTTCTATACTGTCACTTCTTTTACGACTCCTGCTACGATTTATAAGTATGACATAAAAAGCAATGTTTCAGAAGAATACAACCGATCGGCCATCGATTTTGATTCGGGTCTTTATGAAGTCAAACAGGTTTTTTACGCGTCCAAAGATGGCACAAAAGTCCCGATGTTCATTGTGCACAAGAAAGGCATCAAACTGGATGGCCAGAACCCGGCTTTGCTGTATGGTTATGGCGGCTTTAATATCAGTATTACACCTACGTTCAGCATGAGCAGGCTAATTCTTCTCGAGAACGGATTCGTAGTAGCCATTGCCAACCTGAGAGGTGGCGGCGAATACGGAGAAGACTGGCACCAGGCTGGGACCAAGATGAACAAGCAGAATGTTTTCGATGATTTCATCGCTGCTGCAGAATACCTGGTCGCTAATAAATACACATCACCAAAAAAGCTGGCTATCATGGGCGGCTCCAACGGCGGACTTCTTGTCGGTGCGGTGATCAACCAGCGCCCTGACCTGTTTGGCGTTGCACTGCCGGTAGTCGGCGTGATGGACATGCTCCGTTACCATAAGTTCACCATCGGCAAATATTGGGCAATCGATTACGGCACAAGCGAAGACAACAAGGAAATGTTCGATTACCTCTACAAATATTCACCATTGCATTCCATACGGAACGATGTGGAATATCCTGCAGTTCTGGTAACCACCGCCGACCATGACGACCGCGTGGTTCCCGCGCATTCTTTCAAATACATCGCCACATTGCAGGAAAATTACCACGGCAAGAACCCTGTAATGATCCGCATCGAGACCAAAGCCGGCCATGGCGGAGGAATGCCAACTTCGATGATCATCAAGGAATACACTGACCTTTGGGCGTTTACGATGAAGAATCTTGGAGTGACGCCGATTTATTGAGGCATTACTTCCGGCCCCGAAAGCGCTGGATTCGTCACAAATTCATGATCAGTAAGGGAAAGCAGAAAAGCCTTCAGATCGGCTTTTTCCGATGGGGTCAGCCGGGTGCCGCCGGAAATGATGTAGTGCATCAAGGGATCCACATAGGGTGAGTAGACCAGCCCGCCGGAATAGAAATCAATCACTTCATCGAGTGTCTTGAATCTTCCGTCGTGCATATAAGGTGCTGTCAGTTCGATGTTTCGGAGCGATGGAGCCTTATATGCCCCTTTATTCATGGGATCGCCGGTTACGGAAAACCGGTCACGCGGATCGTCGAAGACGGAATCTTTAGCGTTATTGTAAAACAGGTTTGTCGTAAACAACGGGTTACCGCCGCCGCCGTGGCAATGAAAGCAATCGGCCCCTTCTTCCGTAACAAATAATACATAGCCATTTAATTCGGAGGGTGTTAATTGCGTTTCTCCCCTTAAATACTGGTCGAACCTTGAATTTGCCGAAATAAAAGTGCGCACAAACTGGGCAATAGCTTTTCCCATCCGGTCGATCGTAACTTCACTTGTTCCAAAAGCTTTTTTAAATAATTCCGGGTACCCTTCAATATTCCGGATGGTATTGACTGTGCTGAGTGTATCACTGTTCATTTCGTGCGGCGCAATAATGGCGAGGTAAGTCATCGACTCGATGTTCCGGCGCATCGGATCAGGATTATCCGCGCTTACAGAACCGTTCCAAAGGTAGCCGGAATAGTTCCAGACCTGGTTGAAGAGGGGAATCATATAATGCGGTGTAGGGATACCGGTCACTCCATGAGTTTTGCCCCCTGCGAATTGCGGATTATCAATGCCGCATTCAAAAGCGTTTTCCTGCAGGTGGCAGGTGGAGCAGCTCATCTGTTTTTCCGGTTCGCTATGTCCGGATATTCTCCCGTCATAAAACAAATATCGTCCTAACTTAATTCCTTCAACGGTCATTGGATTATCTGAAGGAATATTGAGTTTGGTTGGAAACCCGAATGGGATGTCAATCACATATGGAGTTGTTTTGTTAACAGGGGTAAGGATGATGTTATCCTGGTCATTGCAGCTTACAACTGACAACAGGATCATGATGAAGGTAATTGTATATAAGGGATTACAATTCATACATAGCCCCGATTGAGAATGCATCCCGGCCATTTTCGCAGGCCGCTTGTAGGGCAGCCTGGTTCTGCATCATCATTCCCCCCCAGTAATTGAAGTCCCAGGTGTGAGGAGTTGCGAACCAGCTATCGATATTCATGGTCAGGATCAACTCAGTGGTTTGACCCGGTTTTACGTCTACCAAAAGTGAAGACATCATGATGAGGGGAAAACTGACTTTAAAGTAGTTTTGCACAAATCCCGTGACCTGCCCCGTGGTATCATAGGTTTGCCCGATACCCAGGTGAAAATTAAATGGTGCCAGCAGACCAGTGGTGTCCTGGTATTTTCCGTTAAGCTTCATATAGTGATAACCGCCGCCTAGCTCCTCGGGCCAGAACATGTTTGACTCGGGGGGATTGGGGAAAATATTCGACTGGTTATCGGCTTCATCCAAACCAAAGACGAAAACAATTGAATCGACGCGGCCTGAAGGGATATCTTCAGGAATATCCCATGATTTAGTACCAGGAATATCACTGTCGATATAATGCATCCCCATATTGTCCTTGACAGTATAAAATTCCCCGTCATTGAAATAAAGGGTAAACTTTGAGATAAAGTACTGGACTTCATTGATCATGTAAGGATTGCCGGCTTCATTCACATATTTTAAAGTATCGGTCTGCAGCAATTCCCCATCTACTTTTTCCTCAAAAGTTAGCCTGATATTTCCCGGATCGTTGTCTTTCTCCTTGCAGGAATTCAGCATGGTAAAGAAAATCGCTATTATGATAATCGGAACTAGATTCTTCATCGTTTGGTTTTCGATTCTGCGTCAAAAATAATGCCAAAATGATGTAGCGAAGTAACTAAGTAACGACCTAGTGATATTCGATATTGACTTCGTTACTTCGTTACTTCGTTACTTCGCTACATCGCTACATCGCTACATCTTTTCTGCCTATCTTTACAAAAAATGACATCATGAAATTCAATATAGGCGATAAGGTCAAATTCCTTAATACCAAAGGCGGCGGCATTGTCAGCAGGATCATAACTCCAACCATGGTCCATGTTATGATCGAGGATGGTTTTGAAATTCCCACCATGACCAGTGAATTGATAAAAGTCGATCCGAAAGGGAAAGCGGAGAGTATGTTTGATGAGGAGTTCGCAGTTCGCAGTTCGCAGCCGGCAGTTCCCAATTCAAATAATGCACAGCAGCCTGGGAACTGGGAACCGGGAACTGCGAACTCCGATGATCGCCAATCAGCGCTGGGCAATTATTCCTTCCGTGCTAAAAACACACCGGGAGTTTACCTGGCTTTTGTCCCGCATGATCAGAAGTGGATGGTCACGGGAATGGTAGAGATCTACCTGGTCAATTATACAGCCATGAATGCGTTGTATGCTTTTTTCCTGGAAGGCGAGAAACGGCTCTTCGGAAAGGATTACGATGTGCTTTTTGCCGGGAATAAAATCCTTATCGATACCATCGACCGGGATGAATTGCTGAAATGGACCAAAGGCATCGTGCAGGTGATCTTCTTCCATGAAGAACCTGAGAAGATCTTCATGCCTGTCAGTTCGGAATTCGATCTTTCCCCGCGCCGATTCTATGACGAAAATAATTATAAGGCTTCCCAGTTCATGGAAGAAAGGCTGTTGCTGGTTTCCCTGGCCCAGACGGCAGCTTTGAATACAGTCGTCAGCATGGAAGAATCAAAGATGGATGAAGAAGCTTTGATCCGGCAGAAGGCGATGGAGATCAAACCTGCCTCCCTGATCGAAAAGCATCAGACCGGCCCGCGGGAAGCGGTTGTTGATCTTCATGTCGGTGAACTCATGGAAGATTTCAAAGACCTGACCCCCCATGAAATATTAAAAATCCAGATGGACTATTTCACCAAGTGCATAGACAGCGCGGCAGAGAGAAGTTTTAAGAAAGTGACTTTCATTCATGGTGTGGGTAACGGCTCTCTAAAAAGCGCCATCATGCGGAAAGTGCAGGAATACGAACATGCGGAGAGCCACCTGGCTTCTCTCGCCAAATTCGGTGTGGGTGCGATCGATGTAACGATCAAGCCGTTAAAATAAACCCATTATCTGCTTCCAGAAACTGATGGCCAGAATTGGTTTCAGTGCTATAGTGAAAGCAATACCGAAGACTGCTCCCCAAAAATGGGCATTGTGCCCGATGTTGTCGGTTGCCCGGCGTGCCATCACGGCAGAATAAACCAGGTAAATGACGCCGAAAACGACCGATGGCAGAGGGAAAGGAATGGGGAAAAGATAGACTGACCCGGTCGGATACAGCAGGATGCTGGCGAAAAGCACGGCTGACACAGCCCCTGAAGCGCCGACCGCGTTATAGTGCGGATCCTCCTTATGCTTCCCGTAGTCAAACAGCACCGAAAATCCTATCCCGCCTGCGTATAGTAACAGGTAGAAAAGGTATCCTTTGATATCGAAATAATAGTGATAGGCATCAATGACGGCTTTACCGAAAGAATAAAGGACAAACATATTGATAAACAGGTGTATCCAGTCGGCATGGATCAGCCCATAGCTGAAAAAACGCCATCCCTGTCCATGATGCCTGATTGCATAAGCATTGAACTTCAGCCGGTCAAAAATCTCAGCATTGTAGAATGCATAGATTGAGATCAGTACCGTTATGATGATTACCGCGAGATTCAAAGTTCCAAGTTCAAGTCACACCGTTTCACTGTTTCACCGTTTCACTGTTTCACTTCCCGGTAACCACCGTCCCGCTGCTATAATCCAGTTGTGAGCCGAACATGCTGTGCGGGATCAGGTAGACCAACAGGAGAATTACCATGGCAACGACCGGCCAGATGCGGTTTTCGGGTTTCCTGAACAATCGCCATACGGCAATGGCCCAGAAGATAAAAGCAATCAGGGTTTTATTGTCAGTGAGGTCGTATCCGTAAGGCACCCCGGTCCAATAATCACCGAAAGCGTATTTTTGCACGATTGGTCCCAGGATCAGCCCGCCAATAAACAAAGTCACGAGCGTAATCCAGGCATAAAGATATGAATACTTGCCTCTTGCCAGCGCTTCCAGCCCCGTGCGGGTAGACATCATCATGGCAATGAACATGAAGATAATATGGGGAATCAGCACCCAGACCGGAACGTCACTTTTGAACCTTATTACTGTTGGTTCTTCATTCAATAGGACACTCTCACTCCCATTGGTCAGCGCCACATGATACATAAGCTTGCCTGCCGGGGGCTGATGAGGTAAATAACCAACGAGGTTATTGCCATCTCTTTGCATTGCAATCGAAACCCATTCATCCTCAGTTCCGAGCCGTTTGTATTTGATCATTCCATCAAGACTTTTATCCACGTTCCCGATGACAACCTCTGCATCATCATCCCCGCCGTGTGACCTGAGCAGTTCATATTTGACCGTCTGCCCGGCAATTTCCGTTTTACCGGTAACAGGATATGTAGGGCCTGTTTTTCTTTGATAATAAGCAATTCCGACAGTGAATATAAAGGAGAATATCCATAAAAGCATAATTTTTGACTTCATATAAGGTTGGATTTATTAATTAGTGGGCAAAAGTCGTGCTTTTTTCTATTGCATCGTAGAAGAGCTGGTGGATTTTAGGCCGGATATTCATACCCGACAGTTTATTATTGTCCGCATCAGGGCATACCCGGTTTGAGAGGAAAACAAAGACCAGTCCGTTTTCAGGATCCACCCAAAAGTATGTCCCCGTAAAACCAGTATGTCCGAAACTGGCTGATGACGCACTTTTGCAGGCATGTCCTTCATTTGAATATTCAGGTAAGGGTTTATCAAATCCTATTCCACGCCTGTTATCATTAAGCGGAAATTGCCTTTCGGTAAATTCCTTGATGGTTTCAGCCTGAAAGTATCTTTCACTGCCGTAGATCCCTCCCTGGAGAAGCATTTGTCCGATTATACCCAAATCATTGGCATCGGAAAATAACCCGGCATGCCCTGAGACCCCGCCCAGCATGGCTGCTCCAGGGTCATGCACATCACCATGGATTAGCTGGCCACGGAAAATTTTATCGTTTTCGGTCGGTGCAATACGGTTAAGCGGAAACTGCTTGCGCGGCAGGAATCCCATTGTCGATAAGCCCAGCGGGCTATAAAACGTGCCGGCTACATATTCTTCGAAAGGTTCATTAACCAGGCTTTCTAAAATCTTTGGTATGAAGTAAAACCCCAGGTCGCTATACTTATAGGCATTGGTTTTTAGAAGAGGGGAGGAAATGATGCTGTCGAATATGACATCACTATAATTCTTCAGGATATAAAGATTTTCGGCAACCCTGACCGGAAAACCCTCTGAGATCTCATTTCGATACAAGGCAGAGTCTAATTTGTCACCCTTTATCGTATATTTATAAAATGGGATCCAGGGTTTAAATCTGGCCTGGTGGGCCATCATAGGACGAAGAATGATACCGCCTTTGTTAGTATTCTTCAAATAAGGCAGATAATCCTGAAGTTGCCGGTCGATATCGAGCTTCTTTTCATCGGTCATCCGCATGATGGAGAGGGTTGAAGCAGCGATTTTGGTCAATGAAGCCAGATCATAAAGGTCAGAGTTATTTACCGGTATATCTTTATCATAAGTATGATAACCATAAGATTCCATATAAAATACCTTCCCGTCTTTAGCAGCCCATACCTGGCAACCCGGGAAAACTCCTTTTAATATGCTCTCCCTGATGATGGAATCGATCGGTGATAGGTATTTTCTGTCTATGCCCAGTTCTTCCGGAATTGTATATTTTAACCTTATTGCCTCAGTTTTAAAACTGGTTCCGAAAGGGAATGATGTGCCGGCAGTAACGGGCAGTTTTCCAATAGCCGGTATTCCTCCGAAAATAACCTGTGCTGAGATATCCTGCATGATTGGATGGTCCTGGTAGGAGAGGACGATAGCCTCTGCCTGAGGAAATTTGTCGAGAAGCCGGAGGGAATAGGGTGAAGCAAATAAGTCAAGGATAACTTTTTTATTTTTACTCACTTCACCGATGAACTTTAAAACCTGGCCGGAAATACCATACGTGCTTCCTCCCCAGATGCTGGTGTTTTGCACTGAAATGATAACCAGGTTGAATGGCTCTAATTCCTCCTTTAATATAGCTATAGCAGTGTCGGAAGGTTCTTTTTTAAGGGAAAAGGCACTGATCGGGGCAAAGCAGGCCAGCCGGTCCTGGAACGGGGTGGTTTTGTCATATCCTGTCGAAACCGAAGCGATTCTCAGGGTATCCAGGTGAGAGAGTGGTATGAGATCATAATTATTCCTTACAATCGTGACAGCTTCTTCAAATAATTTCCGGTTTAACAGTTCCGCCGCGGGGGTATTCAATCTGCCATATAACCCTGTGGTAATGACAGGTTTAACTGCACTTAGTCCGGCTTTGTACTTATAGCTGAGCACGCGCCGGCAGCGCTCACGGATCAGATCCTCGGAAAGTACGCCAAGCCCGATGGCTGCCCTAATTTGCCTGACAGCTTCCGGTACATCAGCGCTAAGTAAAAGGATGTCATTTCCTGCAACTAAAGCTTTTACCGCTATTTCTCCGGGCTGGTTATTCTGTGTAACACCCTTCATATCGAGGGCATCAGTAACGATCAAACCCTTGAAACCGAGATCATTTCTGAGTACATCAGTAACAATGGATTTTGATAAAGTAGATGGAGTATTTACTGATTTTTCAAGCGATGGAACATAAAGATGTGCGATCATGATCCCATCCAGGCCTGCCCCGATCAATTGGCGGTATGGATAAAACTCGACCGAGTCCAGTCTCTGCCTGGAGTGAGGAATGACAGGGAGGGTATAATGTGAATCTGAACCGGTATCACCATGGCCAGGGAAGTGTTTTGCAGTAACAATCAATCCTCCATCCTGCATTCCTTTACAATACATCAAACCTTTACATGCCACATCCTCCTTGTTTTCTCCGAACGAACGCATGTGAATGACCGGGTTGTCAGGGTTGGAGTTAATATCCACAACCGGGGCGAAATTTATTTGCACGCCGATTTGCTTGCATTGCCGGGCTACTTCAAGCCCCATTTGATAGATCAGGCTGTCATTACTGATGGCTCCCAGGGTCATCTGGTAAGGAAAAGCCATGATGCTGTCGAGCCTCATGGCCGGACCCCATTCCCCATCAATAGAAATAAATAACGGTGTTTTTGCGAGACTTTGCCAGTGATTGGTCCGGCGGGCCTGCAAGGCAGGATGGCCACCGAAAAAAGTTACCCCACCAATGTTGTAATTCTTAATATACTGGTCTATAATGTCAAAATAGTCCTGCCCTGGTATATTGGCCCGGACCACAAGTAACTGGCCGATCATTTCATCTATCGTCAGGGAGATCATGACCGAGTCTACCCATCTGTCTCCCGGATTACCAGGCTGTATAGTGTTAATCTGCCCACCGGCCGGGAATTGTTGAACCAACAGGATCAACAAAAGAAAAATCCGAATAATGCCAGATTTCTTATTCATCAAGGTTTCTATGTTCCGCAAAAGCCGGATAGTTAAAAATTCAAAATTAATAATGCAGTTTCCGTCTGTGGGGTATCTCCATTTCATTTTATGAACAATTTATTACTGATTAATTGAGTAATTATCTATTTTTGAAAAAAACTCCAATTGTGACCAGCACCATCCGGTCCTTATTTTTAGCAATCTATATCCTGATTGGCGCCTGTTCTGCAATTGCACAGGTACAGCCAAATCCGCCTGCTGTGCAGGATATAAAACCTTTAACCCGCATTCTTTTTGTATTTGATGCTTCACAAAGCATGTATGGCAGGTGGCAAAGTGATTTAAAGATCAATATAGCCAGGAATATTCTGATAAAAGTGCTTGATAGCCTGAGAACCATGCAACACCTGGAAGTGGCATTGAGAATATACGGGCATCAGTATGTCTATCCCCCTCAGGTTTGTAATGATACACGTCTGGAAGTGCCTTTCGGGAAAGATAATTATGATAAGATAAAGAACAGGTTAAGCTCGATCGTTCCCAAGGGAACTTCTCCCATTGCTTATTCCCTTGAGCAAACTGTCAATGATTTCACCCCCTGCGTGAATTGTCGTAACGTTATCGTTTTGATAACTGACGGTATCGAGGAATGTGGTGGCGATCCCTGCAAGGCTTCAGAGACCCTTCAAAAAAGCGGAATTGCACTCAAGCCATTTATTGTTGGTATCGGAACTAATTTCGAGAAGGCTTTCAATTGCGTCGGTACTTATTTTGATGCTTCCAGTGAAGATCAGTTCAGCATCGCCCTGAATGTTGTAGTTTCCAGGGCGCTTAATCCGACGACCAGCCAGGTTAACCTGTTGGATGCCAATAACCGGCCCACAGAGACTAATGTTAATATGACATTTTATGATAATTATACCGGCAAGATAAGATACAATTATATCCATACATTAAATAGCTTTGGATTGCCTGATACGCTCGACATAGACCCTTTGATCACCTATGATATTGTAGTGCATACCATTCCCCCTGTCATGGTTGACAGCATCCGGCTAAACCCGGGAACACATACGATTATCCCGGTGAATGTTCCCCAGGGATTCCTGCATTTGAAGATGAACTCCCAGAATACTACGCTGAAAGCTTTAAAGGCTATTATCAGAAGAGAGGGAAGTATGGAAACTGTTAATGTTCAGGATATTGATCAGCCTGAAAAATATATCACCGGTATTTATAACCTCGAGATCCTCAGTTTACCAAGGTTTTACGTCAACGATGTGAAAATAATCCAAAGCCATACGACAACAATAGATATTCCTGTTCCCGGCATCGCTGTGATTCAGAAATCAGTCCGGGGTTTTGGCAGTCTATATTTGGAGAAAAATGGGAAACTGGAATGGGTTTATACTTTCAGGGACACGGGCCAGCCGCAGGAATCACTGGTGCTCATGCCGGGCTTGTATCGCGCGGTTTTTCGCTCGCGTTATGTCGACCGTTCCATTTTCACCATCGAAAGATCATTCGAGGTCAAATCCGGCATTACGACGAATGTCAGGCTGCAGAATTAGTTTTCGCGACTTATTTTTCCAAACGATGTTAATCTTCATTATAGGTTACATGGGTGCCGGCAAGACGACGCTGGGAAAACACCTGGCGGAGCGGTTGAATTATCGTTTCTATGATATGGATGAGATGTTTGAAATTTCAACCGGTCATTCCATCGGAAGTTTTTTTGAGAAATTCGGAGAGGCTGCTTTCAGGCAAAAGGAGCGGGAAATCCTGTACAATCACCTGGATGACCGGCAAACTGTGATCGCAACGGGAGGAGGAACAGCCTGTTATGCTGATAATATGGCGCTAATGAACCAAAAAGGCATAACTGTATATGTTGATACAGGGTTTGATACGATCATGAAAAGGCTGGCAGGTAAAATACACAACCGCCCGATGCTGAAGAATATTCCACACGAACAACTGCCTTCATTCATACGGGATCATATGAACACCCGGCATGAATTTTATTCAAAAGCTGCTATAAAGGTTGATGGGGAGGAAGTTAAACTGGATGAACTTCTTCGTAATTTTGTTCCTAATAAACCATCCCAACTATTATGAGCGATTTAGATGCACTGCAAAACCTTGTGCTTGCCCCTTATATATTGAAAGCTACGGCTTTGATCAGTGTCAGCAGAATAGTGGGCGGCAACCAGTTCCGGCACAGTTTTTCCACCCTGGGCATCTTGCCTATGGCCAGGCAGTTGAATGCCGATATGGTCATTGAACTGACCGACCTCATCGCCAGAAGAAGGGATATTTTAAGAAGAATGAACTGGAGCAGGGAAAAGGAAAACCTGGACTGAAAGTATTTTGTTTCTAGTTTCTGGTTCCAATGTTCCAGGGTCCCAATGTTCCAAAATTCATATTTGCTTTACCCCGTTCATTTTTCACTCTTCACTCTTCACTCTTCACTCTTCACTCGCTCAAGAAGCACCACATTCTCTACATGCTGCGTGTGCGGGAACATGTCAGCGGGCTGGACAGCCTTGATTTCATAAAGGTCTGACATAAGCCGGATATCGCGTGCCTGTGTGGCGGGGTTGCAACTGATATAAACAACTTTTTGAGGCATTGCTGCCAGGATTTGATCTATAACCTTTCCATGCATGCCGTTACGCGGGGGATCGGTAATGATGATGTCAGGCAGGCCGTTGGCTTCAAAGAATTCCTGGTTCAGGATTTTTGCAATATCCCCGGCATGAAAAGTGACATTAGTAATGCCATTCAAAACTGCATTTTCACCTGCATCAGCTACTGCTGACGGGATGGATTCCAAACCAACGACTTTCCGCACATATTTTGACACATAACACGCGATGGCACCGGCACCGGAATATAGATCGTAAACGGTCTCATGGCCTTGGAAGCCGGCCATTTCTGCAGCGACATGGTAAAGCAGGGCAGCTTGTTTCGCGTTGGTCTGGAAAAACGATACGGGCCCGATCTTGAATTTTAATTGGGGATCATCAGCATGAAAGGCAGTCAATTCTTCCAGGATATATGGATTTCCATGGAAAAGCCTGATCTCCAGGTCGGATATGTCATCATTTTTCTTAGGATTAATGACATACATCAGGGAAGTAATGGCTGGAATCGTCTCTTTCACATGTTGTAAAAGTTCACGAATGATCTCCTCTTCATCATCCCGGAAAACGATGATCACCATTAACTGACCTGATAAAGTATTGCGGATGATCAGGTTCCTGAGCAAACCCTCCCAGGTTTTGGCATTATAAAAACTCAGCCCTTTAGATAAGGAATACTCCCTGACAGCCAGCCTTATCTCGTTAGAAGGGTCAGGTTGCAAATGGCATTTTTCAATATCGATGATCCGGTCAAACATCCCGATAAGGTGAAAACCGATCCCGTTGCAATCCGTATTTTCCCCGGTTTCCGGCTTTTGACCGGTGAACCATTTCCGGCTGGAAAAGGTGTAATCCAGCTTGTTACGATAGAAAAACACATCTTCTGAAGCAAGGATCGGCCGGATTTCAGGATAATCAAATTTCCCGATCCGGTCGAAATGGTCTTTTACCTGTTTTTGTTTGAAAAACAATTGCTTATCATAGCTCATGTTCTGCCACCGGCAGCCGCCGCAAAGCCCGAAATGTTCGCAGACAGGTTCTATGCGGAAAGGGGAGTATTCGTGGAAATGAACGATCCTTGCTTCAAAAAATGATTTCTTCTTCTTCGTCACCTGGACATCGACAATATCCCCGGGCACACCAAAAGGGATAAAGACTACCCGGTTATTTACCCGCGCCACCGCTTTGCCTTCTGCGCCTGCATCTATGACCTCGACCTTTTCTAAAAAGGGGAGGGGCTGCTTTCTGAAAGATCTTCTTCCCATATCAGCGCCAAAGTTAACGTAAAGATGATGTCCTGCCAAACGTGACAGTTTGAGTTTCTTTTCATCTTCTTTTGAGATCGGGCATTGAAATCGTAAATTTGTAAGCATAAAGCCCGCGCCATGAAAATCCTGACGATTGAAAAAATCCGTGAAGCTGATACCTATACTATTGACAATGAGCCCATTGCCTCAGTTGACTTAATGGAAAGAGCAGCCACAACCTGTTACCAATGGCTAAGAAAAAGGGTGGACAGCCAGCGCCGTTTACTGGTATTTTGCGGGCTTGGAAACAATGGCGGCGATGGTCTGGTCATCGCCCGGCTGATGGCCCTGAATAATTTTAATGTCGAAATTTATATAATCAGGTATGCGGAGAAATGTTCAGATGATTTTCAGGTCAATTATGACCGTTTGAAAAATGTTGGGCATGTGATCCTTAAGGACCTGAGGGACGGCGATGTTCTGCCCCCGATTTTACCTGATGATGTAGTGATTGATGCCATTTTCGGATCAGGATTGGGCAAACCGGTCAGGGATTTCCCGGCCCGTGTCATCCGTCATATTAACGAAAGCAAAGCGCTGGTCGTAGCCATTGATATGCCTTCCGGGCTATTCAGCGATGAGCACACGGATGTCAAAGCCGGTGCAGTTATACAGGCAGATTTTACCCTTTCTTTCCAGCTTCCGAAATTGGCGTTTATGTTTTCGGAAAACGACAGTTTTGTGGGGAATTGGAAATTATTTGATATCGGCCTACAGAAGGGGTTTATTGACCGGGTTGAAGCTAAGAATTTCTTATTGACCCGCAAGATGGCCGGTTCTTTACTTAAACCACGGACAAAATTTGCCCATAAGGGGCAATTTGGCCATGCTTTGCTTATTGCAGGCAGTTATGGCAAAATGGGAGCTTCGGTACTGGCTTCAAAAGCCTGCCTGCGGTCGGGAGTTGGACTGGTGCATGCGCATACACCGGCTAAAGGTTACCAGGTAATTCAGACCTTAGTTCCCGAAGCGATGGTAACCATCGATCCGGATGAGGATTGCTTCTCCCAATTGCCTGACCTGGCACCTTTCACGGCTATCGGTATTGGCCCTGGGATTGGCTTCCATGAAAAAACCAAAAAAGCCCTGAAGCTCCTGATCCAGAATTCGGTAGTTCCCTTGTTATTTGATGCCGATGCGCTGACTATTCTGGGAGAAAATAAAACCTGGATACCTTTTGTCCCGAAGAATAGTGTCTTTACACCTCACCCTAAAGAATTTGAAAGGCTGGCAGGGAAAGCTAAAGATGACTTCCACAGGAACCAGTTGCAAAGGGAATTCTGCATTAAATATGGTGTTTATATGGTACTGAAAGGCGCGCAAACATGTATTTGTGGTCCTGATGGGATTTGCTGGTTCAATACTACCGGGAACCCGGGAATGGCCACCGGAGGAAGCGGCGATGTGCTCACAGGACTGATCCTTGGTCTTTTAGCACAAAAATATCATCCCAGGGATGCCTGCCTGATCGGAGTTTATTTACATGGACTGGCTGGCGATCTGGCAGCTAAAGAACAAGGGGTGGAGTCAATGATTGCGGGGGATATCATTAAAGAGTTGGGGAAAGCGTTCAGGAAGATTTGAAGTCAGTTGACAGTTGGCAGTTGGCAGAACTCAGAACTCAGAACTGTATCATATTTACTGCTTCCTCGGGCACTATATCTTCTTCCAGTCTCAGGTTGTCAATGATAAAGTTTTGCCGGTCCGGGGTGTTCTTTCCCATGTAGAATTCAAGGAGGGTTTTAATAGAGGATTCTCTTTCCATAAGGACGGGTTCAAGCCGCATATTAGTGCCGATGAAATAGCTGAATTCCCCGGGGGATATTTCCCCGAGCCCTTTGAAACGCGTGATTTCAGCATTTTGCCCTAATTTATTGAGTGCCTGTTGCTTTTCTTCCCCCGAATAACAATAGATGGTTTCTTTCTTATTCCTGACCCTGAATAGGGGCGTCGTGAGGATGTAAAGATGTCCGGCTTTAACAAGATCGGGATAAAACTGCAGAAAGAAGGTCATCAGCAACAGGCGGATGTGCATACCATCCACATCGGCATCAGTGGCAATTACAACCAGGTTGTAACGGAGGTTTTCAATGCTTTCATCGACATTCAGGGCCGATTGCAAAAGGTTGAACTCTTCATTCTGGTAAACGATCTTTTTCGTCAGGCCATATACATTAAGCGGTTTGCCTTTCAGGCTGAAGACGGCCTGCGTGCTGACCTGGCGCGCTTTGGTAATAGAACCGCTGGCGCTGTCGCCTTCAGTGATAAAAATGGTGCTTTCCAGCCGGTCTTCATGGTTGGTGTTATAATGAACTTTGCAGTCACGAAGCTTTTTATTATGAAGGCTCGCCTTTTTTACGCTTTCTTTGGCAAGTTTCTTAATGTCAGCTAAATCTTTCCGTTCCTTTTCCGATTGAAGTATTTTAAGTTGCAGTGCTTCAGCGGTATCCGGGTTTTTATGCAGGTAATTATCGAGATTTTTCTTGATAATATCCATCATATAATTACGTATAGTCTGCCCGTTAGGTTCCATGTGCATGGAACCCAGCTTGGTCTTGGTCTGCGATTCAAAGATAGGTTCCTGCACTTTAAGGCTGATGGCAGCCATGATGGAAGCGCGGATATCGTTGGTATCGTAATCCTTATTGTAAAATTCTCTGATGGTTTTAACGATGCCTTCACGGAAAGATTGGAGATGGGTACCGCCCTGGGGTGTGAACTGGCCGTTGACGAAAGAATAATATTCTTCCCCATATTGTTTCGAACTATGGGTGAAGGCGCATTCAAAGTCATCATCTTTTATATGGATGATTGGGTAATTTGCTCCGCCGTTTCCATTGAGATAAAGGTTTAGCAGATCGAGCAATCCATTCTTTGCCTGGAATCTTTCCCCGTTTAGGGTAAGTATCAATCCATTGTTAAGAAAAGCATAGTTCCAGAGCAGTTTCTCTACATACTCGGTGATATAGTAAAAATGCCCGAAAATTTTATCATCGGGGATAAAAGAGATTTCGGTGCCTTGAGGAAGGTCGCAGTCGACAATATTATGATCCTGTATGAGTTCTCCTCTATCGAATTCGACGATTTTGGTTTTCCCTTCCCTTATCGATTGGGCTTTGAAATAGGACGACAGGGCGTTGACTGCTTTTGAGCCCACGCCATTCAGTCCGACAGCTTTTTTAAAAACTTTGGAATCGTATTTTGCCCCTGTATTGATTTTGGATACACAGTCAATCACTTTACCGAGGGGCATCCCACGGCCGAAGTCCCTGATGGTAACGATTTTTTCCCTGATCGTAACATCGATCCGGGTTCCATATCCCATGACATGTTCATCGATGCAATTGTCAAGTATTTCTTTCATCAGGACGTAAATGCCATCATCCTGGGCTGCCCCGTCACCGAGCTTTCCGATATACATACCAGGCCTGAGCCGGATATGTTCCCGCCAGTCAAGCGATTTAATGCTGTCTTCAGTATATTTTTCTGCCGTTACCAAGCATAAAATTTTCGCAAAGGTAACATCAGGAATCCTTTATTTTTCGGGCAAGTCAGGAAACTTATGAATAATTTAATGTTGAAAAAGTGCATAAGAGGACTCCATTCCTTGGGATTGAGTCCATTTTATCCCTTTTTAGTACCTTTGATTTCAGTAAATCTCTGCTCATGTCCAAAATCTCAAAAGCCTTCCGAGCCCTCAGTGTCCTCATCCGGAACCCCTGGCTGCTGAATAAGGTCCTGGAAGAAGACCAGTATTGGAAAAATGAAGTCATTAAAAAATATGGATTTCAATACGGCCTACCCGTCATCAAGGCCGAAGAGTTATTCGGGGATTTTTCAGAAACGATTGACCCGTTTGCTTTCCTTGATGGCGGATCCCTGCCAACCGATCTGGCATTACTGAAAAAACTGGCTCGCAGGATCCCTCATTGCAGCTATTTCGAGATCGGTACCTGGCGAGGCGAAAGTGTAGCTAATGTTGCTTCAGTTGCCGGGATTTGCTTTACCCTGAATCTTTCTGAGGATGAAATGAAGAATAAGGGTTTAAATCAACACTATATCGATCTCCATAAATACTATTCTAAAAACATTCCTAATATCAGGCACCTGGATGGTAACACCCTATCCTTTGATTTTCAATCTTTAAACCAAAAATTTGATCTTATTTTCATCGATAGCGACCACCACTTTGAAATGGTTAAAAACGATACGCAAAAAGTTTTCAGTCATCTGGTACATGAGAATTCCGTGGTTGTCTGGCACGATTATGCCCGTAACCCTGAAACTATCCGTTATGAGGTTTTAGCCGGCATCCTGCATGGATGCCCCTTATCCTTTCACCAGCATATCTTCCACATCGCACATACCTTATGTGCTGTTTATTTACCAGGCCAAACCGGGGGAAAACCTTTGGATGCCCCTGTTGAACCCTCCGGGTCTTTTCAGGTCGATATTCGCTTTCACAAAGGAACTCCATCCCGCGAGATGAAGTCCCGCTCTTCCCAAAGTCATGAAAACCATCATTAATCACCTTTAAATTAATTATTTATGAAAAAAAGAATTGAATTTGTCCAGGAAGAGCTCAAAAAGAGAGGTCTTTACTCAGGTGAGGTAGATGGTGTTGCCGGCAGCGGCACTGAATCAGCACTCAATAAAATCACCGGATTAGAAAAAAGCTGGAATATCTCCCGTAAAATTCACGGTTTTATTCAGCTTCTCTGCCAGGAAAATGGCATCAGCCCCGGAGATATTGATGGCTATTGGGGTTCACAGACTGAATATGCCCTTAACCAATACCTTTATCTAAAAGAAAACGGTCAATTGCCTGATCCCTGGCGCCCTGAGGAACGCTCGCCGGTCAACCCTAACAATTGGCCTGTCCAGTACACGGCTGGTTTTGATGCTTTCTATGGCCCAAAAGGCTCGAGTCTGGTTAAACTTCAGCTTCCATACACGCACCGGCTTTCCTGGGATTTGCAAACTTCGGTCAACTCTTTCTCCTGCCACCAGAAAGTACATGATAGCATGAAAAGAGTGCTTACAAATGTCTTTAATTATTACGGACCTGATAAAATCCGTGAGCTCCGCCTTGATTCATGGGGAGGTTGTTATAATGAAAGACCGATACGCGGCGGAACAAAATGGTCGATGCATAGTTGGGGCATTGCGGTGGATTTCGATCCGGGCAGGAATAAACTTGACTGGGGACGCGATAAAGCCTCTTTCGCCCAACCTGTATATAATAAATGGTGGCAATTTTGGGAAGATGAAGGATGGGTAAGCCTTGGAAGGGAAAGGAACTTCGACTGGATGCACGTGCAGGCAGCGAAATTATGATCGCTTCTTTTTTTGCATGATATTAATAAGTTCAGATTTAATTTGGGCGACATCTCCCCGCGAAGGAATAAGATCTTTATACCAGTATTTATTTTCCCTGTTGAACAGGGTCATCAGAATAATAGTCGTTATCAGGTAAGATAATGAGGTTGCCCAACCTGCTCCGGACAGGCTGAATTTCGGGATAAGGGTGAAATAAAGAATAACCGATGCAACAAGCCCCAGCGAAGATGCCATGGCATTGACCTGGTAGCGGCCGGTCCCGGAAAAATAATGGCCGGCCAGGATGGAAAAATTATAAACCAGCACACCGACAGCCAAAGTCCAGATCACCATACGTGTACCCGAAAATCCTTCCCCGAAAATAAATACATAGAATGAAGAAGGCAGCAACATCAGGGGGATGAGAATTATCAGGCTGGCAGCAATGCTGAATTTGATCAGCCTTACCGTGAGTCTCGCAGCCTCAACTCTGTTATCAATATTGGCAATCCTTGAATACTGGACCATCGAAATACTTTTAGCGATAAGCCAGATCGATTCAGCCAGCGAAATGCCGTTGGAGTAGACACCGACAGCCGCCTCACCATGATAATGATCCAGGACATAATAGCTCAACCTGAAACTGAGCATTTGGGTGATATGGGCAACCTGGTTCAGAATGCCATAGCGGACCATCTCAACAGCTATTTGCCGGTAATCCTTGAGCCTGTATAAACTAATCCTTCCACAATATTTTTTGTAGTATGCAAAACTGACCAGCACCGAAAGGCCAAATGAAAAGTAAAGAGAATAGATGTAATCCAAGATCCCCGGCTCATCCTTGAGCGTGAAAAAGATCAGCAAGCTGAGGATGAGGATGCAAGGTTGAAATAAACTGATCAGGTTCGATGTGCCGATCTTCTCTCTTCCTATTAGGATCGATGTATGGATTGACACGAACGAATTTAAAACCGACAGGACACAGATATGCAAGATGAACGATTCGTCGACAACCGGAAAAAAGCGCAAAACGAAATAAGAAACCAAGCCGATCAGTATAGTCCATAGATAGGAGGGAAGGATCAACAAAGCAGGTGCATGCCTGGGAACGAGGTAAACCAGCGTACCTCCTCCCACCAGGTTTGCAAAGACCAGCACAAAGGTAATTGTAGTGATGATCAGGCTCTGGACTCCTTTTCCGGCCGGACCAAGGTACTGCGATAAAATGATGGCGATCAGCAGGTTGATCACCGCTGAAAGCGCCCTGGCACCGAAGGTATTGAGGATCTTGCCGAACAAGACGGTTATTAGTTAGTGGTTAGTGGTTATTCGTTAATTTTTAATTTTTAATTATTGAAAGATATACGTCAAATAGCCGTGCTCCGATCACTTCCTTACTAAAATGACTCTTAGCGTATTCCCTGATCTTTATTTTATCGTATTTCTCATGATTATCGAGCATAAGACTAATCTTTTCGAGTAATTTATCTTCGTCTTCACTGTAGATAAGCAAACCCAGCTCATTATTGATGTGTTCGCTGATGCCCCCGACATCTGTCGACAATACCGGGACACCGCAGGCAAAGCTTTCAAGTATGACTACGGGCAGATTCTCAAACCGGCTGAACATAACCTGGAAATCAGCCTCTGCCATCAGTTTAGCCAATTCTTCATTTTCCTTTAACCCATGAAATATTACAAACTTGCCCTCAATATTCAACACTTTGGCAAAGTTAACAAGATCATTCAGATGAATTCCTTCCCCTACCATGTGGCAGACCCAATCTGTCCGCTGCTCTGAAAGTCGTTTTAAAACCCGGAGTATACCTGAAATATTCTTTTGCTTGTCTTCAAAGCAGGAAACATGGATGAAACTCTTTTTCGCCCTCCCGGAAATACCTTCCCTTATATCAAATATTTCCATATCAACAACATTGGGAATGACCAGGTAATTTCTGTTTCTCAATCCATGGCTTTCCATCGCTTTCCTCAGGTTTTCCGTAACCGGCATGACGGCTGAAGCTTTTCTCACTGCCAGCCTGGTTATCACTCTTCGAAATGCGCCTTTGTAATTATCCATTTGCGGGAGGTAGCGGGTCCAGTGCTCGGTGATGACATAGGGCGTTCCGCTCATCCATTTGTAAAATAAAGCCACCATTCCCAGACGGGTTAAAACATTGACATGGATGAGATCAGGCCGGCCAAACTCTTTCTTTATCATCTTTAATCCCCGGTAATGATACCTTAGATATCTGCAAAAATTTATCAATGGCTTAATAACTGGAACTGAAAACCGGTAAGGTTTATAATAGATTTTCAACTGCAACAGCTCATCATCCCGTAACCGCTCAAATTCCATTCTTTCCTTCACAAGCCTGTCATCCTGGTGAACATAAAGCACCGCAACGTCCACATGACCTGAGACAGACCTTGCATGCCTTTCAATGAACAGTCCCTGCATCGGATCATACCGGTTCGGATACCAACGCGGCAAATAGAGGACTTTCAGGTTTTGGTTTAAAGTTCCAGGTTCCAAATTTCCAATTTCAAATTTCAAAACGTCTTTTCCACCGCTAAAATTGCATTTTTTAACCTCAGTTCGCTCTTGCCTGAAATAATGGCAAAATCAACATTTAGTTGCTGCAATGCATTCAGGTACAAGCCGAATAATTCTTCCCGCTTTCCCGGATGCTCCCGTAACGGGTCTTCCACCCACGGTAAATCGATGTCGCAAAGCAAATATAAATCATAGATATGACTTTTTACCTTTTCTTCGATCCATTGATCACATTTGCCGTATTTATAGCTGCTCCAAATCTTCGTGACCAGGAAGTCAGTATCGCAAAACAAGATTTTTTCAGCTTTTTCAGCTATTGTATTTTCCAGTTCTAACTGTTCTTTTGCTATCGCTAAAATATCTTCAAACACATAAGCTCTGCCGAGATTGACAAGGTATTCCCTGGCAACTTCAGGAACCCAGAGCGTCTGATAATAACCGGCCAATTGCTTTGTCAGCTCTGATTTGCCAGTCGATTCCGGCCCGGTGATGGCGACTCTCTTTAAATTCAAAGTTCAAAGTTGAGCCCCCTCTAAAAAGGGACATTTATTAAAAATGAAAAAATACTGATTATCGATAAAAATATGACTTTGGAAGATTGCAAATTCAAATTTGGTTGAAAATTGATTTGTAAAGAAAAATAATCG
>Ga0265292_1001324_pt1 | contig 22395 bp, 21 predicted proteins | sample Munlanlewell296A_FD_189080 | JGI IMG/M metagenome (GOLD analysis project Ga0265292, IMG submission 189080) | Leachate microbial communities from a municipal landfill in Southern Ontario, Canada - Leachate well 296A | ecosystem: Engineered > Solid waste > Landfill > Unclassified | place: Canada... | reverse complement strand
TTATTTTTCTTTACAAATCAATTTTCAACCAAATTTGAATTTGCAATCTTCCAAAGTCATATTTTTATCGATAATCAGTATTTTTTCATTTTTAATAAATGTCCCTTTTTAGAGGGGGCTCAAGGTTCTAGGTTTAAGTTCGGGAATAATAATTTAACAATAGAACAATTTGACAATAGAACAATTTGACAATCTAACAATTTAGTTATGAAAAAAATCGGTTTAATAGCATTAGTGCTGATAATCCTGGCAGGTGCAGCAGCTTTCATTGTTTACAAATACGTTTACAACAAACCTCATCCCGACTATGTAAAAGAGAAAGCCGATCTCTCTATCGCTGCCAAGCGGTTATGGACAGATTATTCCATGAATAAAGAAATCGCTGATCCGAAATATACCGGGAAAGTCATCGAGGTCGAGGGAAGCATCATGCGGGTGGAAACAGTCGACAACCTTGTGATCGTGGTCTTCGCATTTCGAAAGGGCGATTTTGGTGATGAAGGCATCAGGGTCACTATGCTCCCGGCCTTTCACCAGGCTGCTAAAGGCATCAACCCTTTCAAGAATGTCAAGATCAAAGGTCTTTGCACCGGTTATAACGGCACGGATGTTATCATGGAAAACGGATCTATTGTCGGAAGCCGGTAACATCTCCTGAATTCACTTTTAACCCCTATTAGAAATGAAAAAACAGATCAGGCTTTTTGCACTGCTTTTCATACTGCTCGGTTCCAGGGTTGTCGCCCAGGATCTGATGGATCTTCTCAATGAAGATGAGTCGAAAAAAACTGAATATACTTATGCTACCTTTAAAGCAACGAGTCTGATTAACGGTCAAACGATCGAACTTCCGCCAAAAGGCGCTTTGAATTTCATCATATCACACCATTTTGGCAGACTCAATTCCGGCGCTTACGAATTCTTCGGTCTTGACCAGGCCAATATCCGTTTCGGTTTCGATTACGGATTTACGGACTGGCTTTCAGTCGGTTTTGGGAGAAGCTCTGTGAGAAAGACTTATGATGGTTTCATTAAGGTAAAGATCCTGCGACAAAGTAAGGGCTACAGGAATATGCCCTTCACTATGACTTACTTCTCCAACTTGGCCATCACTTCGCTGAAATGGCAATATCCGGAACGAACAAATTACTTCTCTTCCAGGATGGAATATGTACATCAGATCCTTATCGCCCGCAAATTCGGCTCAAGGTTATCGTTCCAGCTCATGCCCACTTTTATCCATCGGAACCTGGTGCCCACTATCTATGACCAGAACGATGTCTGGGCAGTAGGTATGGGGGGCAGGATAAAACTGACCAAACGTCTGGCTATTACCGGTGAATCTTATTTCCTGATGCCTGGCCAGACTCAGGAAGAATTTTACAATACCCTTTCTTTTGGTATCGACCTGGAAACAGGAGGCCATATATTCCAGATTTACCTGACTAATTCCCAGGGATTAATAGAAGAACAATTCATTCCCGGGACAACGGGCAACTGGCTGAATGGTGATATTCATATAGGTTTCAATATCCATCGGACTTTCCAGGTGGTGAAAGGGAAAAAATAAGATGGATGAAAACGAACAACTTGCCAGCCTGATCAACAAGGATCTGGGCAGCCAGGAAGAAGGCATGATCATCCCGGTAAGCAGTGTTGACCGGAACATGATCCGGGAAAAACTGGCGATTTTAATAGAGCACATGATGCAGAACAACTTCGAGAAACTTTGCCAGGCTATGTACCGCCTTGATGTATCAGAATCGAAGTTCCACCAGGTGATGACTGAACAACCCACCGAAGAGATCTCTTCTTCCCTTGCCGACCTGGTTATTGAACGTGAAATGCAAAAAGTCAGAACGAGGATCACGTATAAGAGAAAGGAGTTGTAATTTGAATTCAGTCTGCATCAAAATAATTATTCTTAATTTTGCCGCGACTTTCAATTCAATGATCGATGTCCGATAAAAAGATAGGGATCTTTTACGGCTCTTCCACGGGGCAGACCGAAATGGTGGCTGAAAAACTGCAGCAACTGCTTGGTGGGGAAAATGCTGATTTGATCAATGTAGATGTTGCGACTAAAAAAGACCTTGAAAAATACCCTTACCTCATTTTCGGTACCCCAACCTGGGGAGTTGGTGAAATGCAGGACGATTGGGAAGATTTTTCCGAAATCCTGGAAAAAACTGATCTGAAAGGGAAAAAGATTGCATTATTCGGACTTGGCGATCAGGATACCTACCCGGATAGTTTTGCTGACGGCGTAGGAATGCTTTACAATAAAATTAAAGACAAAGCCCTGGTTGTAGGAAAGTGGCACAAAAACGGGTATATATTTATCGAATCGGAAGCTTTCCGCGACAATGCTTTTGTTGGGCTCATTCTTGACCAGGAGAACCAGTCGGCAAAAACTGCTGAACGGCTCGAAAAGTGGGTCGAAATGCTGAAGAAGGAATTTGAAATTTGAAATTTGGAACCCTCTACCCGCAGTGGAAATACTGCTCCACCAGCTTCATGATCTTTTCTTCATTCTGGCCGATGTCGCGTCGGAGGTTTTTATCATTGAAGGATTTCAGGTACCGGATAATCCATTCGATCATCCCTTCAGAGAAAGTGCCGTACTTTAAATAAAAAGGTTTTTGCTTTTCAAGGGCTTCAGCCGATTCCCAGCACGATGTCGGGAGTTGTGAAACACCTGTCAGCCGTTCTTTATGCTCTTCTTTGAAAATATTGACATCGACGTAAGTGCGTTCGGCGTATTTCAATGAGTCCTTCATTTCCAGCCCGTGTCTTGCTGCGACGGCCAGGCCGGCCATCAGCAGGTAAATATCGGCCGTGCCATCAGCTCCGCGATATTCAACCGTCTGCTTTTCATAAAAATTATTTTCAGGGGCCTCTTCCAGAGGGTTGGCCATATGGACCATATTGACATTACCCGTCCACCCCAAAGGAACCCGCACGAGTACAGAGCGGTTGCGGTCGCCCCAGCATATATTCGTCGGCGCCTCCTGGTGAGGAACCAGTCGGAAATAAGAGGTTGGGTTGATATTACCGAAAGAAGTCAGCGAAGGGGAAAGATCCAGGAAGCCGGCTATCATTTTCTTTGCAGTATCGCTAAGCCTGCCTTTTTCTATCATCACATTCTTTCCGCTTTTCATAAGCCTGGTATGTATATGCAGCCCGCTGCCTGCCTTACCGGGCGTGATCTTAGGCGCAAACGACACCCGCACCCCGTATTTGTAAGCCAGTGTGCGGAGAATCCATTTGGCGATGAGCAATTGCTCGGCTGCACTCTCCAGCGGACATGGCAAAAACTCGATCTCATTCTGTTCATACATCAGGTCACCCACCTCAAAATTGCCCACCTCAGTATGTCCGTATTTGATCTGGCCCCCGGCCTGAGCAATGGCCTGCATGGCTTCTGTGCGTAAATGTTCCCACTTGGTGAACGGCATCGATTCGTGGTAACCACGCTGGTCCTCTGCCATATATAGACCTTCCTTCAGGCTGATCACGTAATATTCCAGCTCACCCATGGCCTGGAGCTCAAATCCCGTCTTTTCTTTTAATACCCTGTCGGCTTTTATCAGAATATATTCGGGTGAACTTTCCAAAGGCTCTCCATCTTTATTAAAATAAGAACAAATGATATCAAGGGTGGGTATTTCGGTAAACGGATTAACAAAGGCCGTCCGGTATTTGGGGATCACGTAAAGATCGCTGGAACCTGCTTCAATAAATGAAAAAAGACTGGAGCCATCCACTCGCTCCCCCATCGTCAGGATTGTTTCAAGGTGCTGGCGGCTGCTGATGATAAAATTCAGGGTTTTCAACCGTCCATCCCAGCCCACATACCTGAAATTGATCATCTCAATGTTGTTGTCTTCAACATATTTCATGATGTCCTGCCTGGTGAATTCTTCAGCAGGCTTATTCAGATACTGAACCAAAGGGTTGGGGTTCATTTCGGTGAAAGCTTTCATGAGCGCCACTGTTAGTTTGGTTTTAGTAAAAAGGACGGCAAACATATAAAATTTTAAGATATCAACCGGTTATATTGGCTAATATAGAAACGGTTTAAAAACAATATTTAAATTTGCACAAATAACCAACATTCAATATGGCTATTAGTAATGAAGTGATCTTCTTTTCAATATTCCTGGTTTCGATCCTCCTGTTGCTTTTCATCGACCTGGGTGTATTCAGTAAACACAGCCGTGTGGTTTCATTGAAGGAATCAATCATATCGACAACTATATGGGTCAGCCTTGCCATCGGGTTTTACTTCTTTATCCGCTTTAATGGGGACATGATCCATGGAATAAAAAATATTTCCGAACTCCGCGAAACTATTGAGAAATTTCAACATCCTATCAATATTGAAGGCCTGACATTTGACCAGGCCAAGGAAGTTTTTAATAAAAACCTGTCCCTTCAATATATAACAGGTTATATCATTGAATACTCGCTCAGCCTGGATAACGTTTTCGTCATTCTTCTTATCTTCCTTTCCTTTAAAGTTCCTGAGAGATATTATAAGAAGGTACTGTTCTGGGGAATCCTCGGGGCTATTATTATGCGCTTCATCTTCATTTTCTCCTTATCGGCCATCATTTACAAATTCGCCTGGGTGATGCTTATTTTTGGAATCTTCCTGGTCTTCACGGCGGTAAGGATGCTTATAGATTTCCTTAAGAAAAAGGTAGAAAAGATCGATGTTCAACATCACGTCATGGTCAGGCTGACAAGGAAATTTTTCCCGGTCCATTCCCATTTTGAAGGGCATAAATTCTGGCTGAAGATAAACGGGAAAACTTACGTCACTCCCTTATTTATTGTACTGATGGTGATCGAGTTCAGTGACCTGATCTTTGCAGTCGATTCAGTCCCCGCAATTTTCGCCGTAACACGCGATCCTTACATCGTCTTTTTCTCCAACATTTTTGCCATCATGGGCCTCAGGTCCCTGTTCTTCCTGGTGTCGCACTTCTTTAGTAAATTCTTCTTCCTCAAGGTCGGCCTGGCAGCATTGCTTGGATTTATCGGGCTGAAAATGCTCAGCCATGATTTCTACGAAATATCGACAAATAAATCCCTGGTCGTCATATCGGTGATCCTCGGACTTAGTATTATTGCGTCATTGATTCATAATAAGCGTGAAACAGTGATACGGTGATACGGTGAAACAGTGATATGGTGAATTAGTTATAAGGCAGTCCGCCGACTGCCGACTTCTCTCACTTCTTCAAATACTTCCCAATGAGCATCTGAGCTGCTGTATAAGGGCTTATTTTTCCGGATAGAACTTCTTGTCGTAACTGAGGCAGTTGTTTGGTCACCCGGGCATGTTGGTAAAATTGTTGGCGGATGACTTCTTCGACGGTATCCGTAAAAGCTTGGAGGGATTGCTCCCTGCGCCGCTGTTCAAAATATCCCGAAGCCCTTGCAATTGCCTGGTAATCCAGGATCATCTTCCAGGTCTCCGGAATTCCGTTACCATCTGTAGATGATGCGGTGAGCACCAGGGGTGTCCATCCTGAAGGCGAAGGAGGAAAAAGGTGCAGTGCATTTTTGTACTCCATCGCGGCCAGTTCAGCTTTTCGGATGTTGTCGCCATCGGCTTTGTTGATCACGATAGCATCGGCCATTTCCATGATTCCCCGCTTAATTCCTTGCAACTCATCCCCTGCCCCGGCCAGCATCAGGAGGAGGAAAAAATCGACCATCGAATGAACGGCCGTTTCCGACTGGCCGACACCTACGGTTTCAACAAAAATGATGTTAAATCCCGCTGCCTCGCAAAGGATAATCGATTCGCGTGTATTTCGCGCAACACCTCCCAAAGTTCCTTTTGATGAAGAAGGGCGGATAAAAGCATTTGGATCGTTAGCCAGGTCTTCCATCCGGGTTTTGTCACCCAGGATGCTGCCTTTGGTACGCTGGCTGCTGGGATCTATAGCTAATACGGCAATCCTGTTTCCCTGCGCCGTAAGAAATTTCCCGAGAGACTCGATGAAAGTGCTCTTGCCGACTCCCGGGACCCCGGTAATGCCGACGCGGACAGATTTCCCCGAAAATGGCACACAGGCCCCGATGATCTGCTGGGCCAGTTCCTGGTGACGGGGTAGTGAACTTTCTACCAGGGTGATGGCCTTACTGAGCAATGACCGGTTTCCGGCACGGATTCCTTCCAGGTATTCTCTTACTTCCAGCTCTTTCGGGCGGGAATCCCTGAATTTGCGCGCCGCCTCCGGATTCAGTGCAGAGGGCTGATCTATCCCTTTATTAACGCGTAAGGCAGATTCCTCTTTGGGTTCTTTTTCAATCATCACAGCAAATTTAATGATTTTTTTTTACCTTTGCCGGCTCAAAACTCTCCGTAGCTCAGTTGGTAGAGCAATTGACTCTTAATCAATGGGTCCCAGGTTCGAATCCTGGCGGGGAGACGGATTTTTAAGGCTAAACCCGTGTAGATTAATAATTTACATGGGTATTTTTTTTAAAGGGGACGGTAGGGGGGACGGTAAAAGTCGTTTTAATTGGAAAATCACCCTTTATAAAAGTTTCATTCATCCTTGACGCAACGAAGAGAAAAACCAGTTGCCTTATTCATAATGGTCCATATAATATGTCAATTTTGGAATTATCGTGCAGAATTGAAGGCACCCAATCAGCCATTTGAGGTAAATTCGACCTGATGACTACCACAACCTTCAATCAAATAACCAACCAGAACTGCTTCGCAGGGTTCGATAAAGCAAGCAAGCGGGAGATTATGCGGAAGGTTACGGAGTTGTGATGGAAAACATTAAGTTAAAATACTCTTTCTAAAATAAAGAATTTTACCAATTATAGTTATATTTGTATAAGATATCTTTATGAAAATATCAAAATAGGTTTTTAACATTTCCTACCATGATTAATAAGAAGTTTTTTACCGAAGAAATGTATGACACCCTGCTTTATGAGACAGAACATTTCACTGTGATTCCATCACTTGGATCGTTTATCGAGGGATGGGTATTGATCGTTCCTAAGGAAGAAATCTTAAATTTCAGTCAATTAACTAAAGAGAAGCATTTTGAATTAGATCAATTAATTAATACCATTAAATCTATTCAAGATTCAGTATATGGTAACACTGTAATCTTTGAACATGGTCCATCAGCTAAATGTTCTAAAACTGGTTGTGGTGTAGATTATGCTCATTTACATCTCGTTCCCTGTGAATATAATTTGATTGATGGATTTCAGTACTATTTTACACCTAATTTAAAATGGCATGAAATTCAAAACATTGCAGAGATTGCAAATTTTAATGTTAATAAATTGGATTACTTATATTATCGAACCCAAGATAATAAGCATTTCGTTGCAATAAGAGAAGAATTCCCAAGTCAAATCTTTAGACAAATAATTGCCCATTATAAAGGACTTCCAAGTAAATATGACTGGAAAAAATTCCCTGAGTACCAAATAATAAAAAAAACAATAGCGGAGTTTAAAAAAATAAAGGTACATCATGAATCCTAACCCAGAGACTACTTCAGATTTTGCTCCAGATGATCCAAATGATGGTAGAAGTGCTGGGAGTTGGGAAACTCGGTACCCTATCAAAGCGCAAAGGACCATTATAATTGAAGCAATATATTTGGCCATTATATTCTTAAGTATTCCAAGCATAATCTTACTAATAATTTTTTGGAAAGAATGCATATTCTTTACAGACCTTGTTTTTAGGAAATATGCGTTTGCCTGGCTCGGGGGTACTTTTGGTGGCGTCCTCTTCGCAATTAAATGGTTGTATCATTCTGTAGCTAAGAATATTTGGAATGAAGATCGCCGATTATGGAGATTATTCACACCTCATCTTTCAGGTGGGTTCTCATTTGCAATTGTTGTTTTGATTTCCTCAAATCTTATTAATGTTTTTGATCCTGCTTCATTAAATAAACTCAGTACAATTTTTGGTATAGGATTTTTATCTGGTTATTTTTCCGATTTTGCAATTGGTAAATTATCAGAAGTTGCAAAAATTCTTTTTGGGGCAGCTCAAAAACCTGATTCCAAATAAGAATAACTAAAGATTTCTGATGTCAAATTTGAATGAGTATATATTATTTAGTCATGATTTTAGTAAATCAACTATTGAAAATTCAGGTGCTAAAGCATATAACTTGTTTAAATATAATTTATCTACTCCTGAGTTTATTGTTCTAACAAGTGATTTCTATTTCTTATGGTTAGATTCAGTTAATTCGAAAGCAAAAGAAATTACAGTTTATTCCATTATTGAAGAGTATTTTTTTAGAAAAGATATTGATTTAACAATAATAAGATCAAGTGCTGTAAACGAAAGCTTTGAGGAACGAGGTCAATATTTAAGTGTAATTTGTAAGCCAAAAACTGAAAATATTAATGATGCAATTAATAAGATTTTCAAGGATTTCTCAAAAAAGAGCAATTCTACTAATAAGATGGCGCTCATTATACAGAAATATTGTAAGCCTATCATACAAGGTCATTTATCAAATGAGCGAAGAGAAACACCCAAAAAAGATTCTTGGTTAATTGAAAAGGAGATAATTTCAGAAAAGAAGATTAATGTTGAGAAAATTAAAGCTACATTAGGTGAGCTTTTGAAGTTTGACTATTCTATTTACACTTGTTTAAATACTGATACATTAAATAAAAGTTTACAGTTCGTTGCCTCCTGGTTTAGTAAAATTGATAATAGAGTTCATATTGAATGGCTTTGGGATGGAACGATGTTTTGGATTTTACAAATTGATGAAGAATGTAATTATATAAAAGGTTCTAAACCTGGGATTGAATGGAATAAAACAAAATGGGATAAAAGTTTTATTTCTCACGAAGAACCAATAGAATTTGAAGTTCTTGAAACGATAGGTACCGTGAGGAAAAATTGGCCAAAGATCTCTTGTGTAAAAAAATTTCGTGAACTTAAATTTCCCTTTTGGCAAGTATATATACTTGAAAACGAAGATATAATAGAGAAACTTGCTTTAGGCGAAGTCGATCTTACATTAAGATCGGATATGAGAAAACTACTCCTTACCCCAATTGTAATTAGAACTGATGTAATTGATAAACAGGGATTACTCCTTCCAAGAACCGATGCAATTTTTGTAATAGAAGATGCTATTGAATTTTTAATTAAGGAATCACAAAGGTTTAAAAATAGTGGATTAAACTGTGACCAATTTTGTTTTTTGATACATGAGTTTATTGTATCAGTGTCCGGTGTTTTAGCTTATGCAAAACCAAATTTGGGCCGAGTACGTATTGATTCAACATGGGGCATTGTTGAAGGACTTTATTTTTATCCACATGATTCTTTTGAAGTTGAAACTCAAAAGAAAAAAATCACAAAGAAATTGCGATGTAAATATAAGTATGTTGATGTTCATCAAAATGGCAACTGGTATGCAAAAGATGCTGGAATAAATTATGATTGGAAGCAATCAATATCGGAACATCAAATTTTTGAAATTGCTATATTCACACAATCTTTGGTGGATGACCTGGAGAAACCGGCAACAGTAATGTTTTTTATTAATAACAAGATAGGATACCCGGAAATACTCCCTTGGTTTTATTCTATCGATGAAATTTATGATTCAACAACTGATTACACTGAAGTCATCTTTTCCGAGAAGAAAGTAACAATTAAGTCCAAAGCGGATTTTGAAGAATATAAAAATTTAGATATTACTCAACACAAAAAGAACAGAATAAAATTATGCTTAAATGTTGACCTTTTGAGAGAAAAGGAGTTTATTGAAGAGATTGGAGTTTTTGCGAAATTAAATGGTTGTGTTGTAGATATTGAAGGTAGCATTCTTTCTCATCCGTATTATGTATTAAAATCAAAAGGTGTAATAGTAAGATGTCAGAATCCACTGGAATTATCGTATAATCCAAAAGAGTTTTATAAATTGGTAAGAGATAAAATCCCAGTAAAAATTGAAAGCCAATTTGAAACTGCAATTAGTATAAAAGTTCTGCCAAGTGAATTACTTAAACTATTAAAGGAAAAGGCGATTGAAGAAGCTTTCGAATTCTATTGGAGTAAAAATAATGATAATACAATCGAAGAATTAGCTGATCTGTTTGAAGTCATTATAGGTGCATGCAAAACATTTGGAATATCACTTGAGGAAATCGAAAAAATTGCTGAAAATAAACGACAAAGAAGAGGTGGCTTTGAACATGGTGTGTTTTTAATTGCGACAAAAGAAAATTCACTTTTTCAATTAACTAAGCATGAACAAAATTTATTTCCTGCTGAGGATGATTATCAGGATTTTAAAGTCAAAATAAAGCCAACTGTTAAATTCTTCCAAAAAGGTAGAATCAAAAACTTAAAATCACTGACTGAGATAGATAAATTTCTATTATTTTATATAAATAATTATAACTCACTTTCAAACAGCTTTAGATATATATTAAAGCCCGGCGACTACAACAGTATTTTAATTGAATATAAAGAGAAAGAAATAAGTATTTCGCTTGAAAAGATTGACTTTGAAGCAAATATTGACCAAATGAAACTATTCAAAGAGTAGTTGTATTTGGTCCCACAATTAATGAGAATTGTCAATTTGTTGATACTTATAATGGTTTAAGATTGAATTAAAATGGAGAATGATTTTATTTAAAAACAGCATCTATTAATGAAGGATTTGTCAGAATCCGCCTAACTTTAAATCGTGTTGAATGACCACATAATTATTTCGGACAAACAAGGCCACATTCTTTATTTCCCCATAATTCCTTATATTTACTCCCTTATTCTCCCTTATGCCTGATAATCAATTCCCGGAACAAAAAGCCAGGGATCAGATAGATGCTCTCCTCGTCCAAACCGGTTGGACCATCCAGAATAAGGATGAGATTAACTTTGCTGATGGTTTAGGAATTGCGGTGAGGGGGTATCAGACAGAAGTAGGGCCGACGGATTATATTCTTTTTGTGGATAGGTATCCGATGGGGGTGATCGAAGCTAAGAAAGAAAGTGAAGGCCAACGTTTGATATATCATGAGGACCAGGCGGAAGAATATGCCCGGAGTAAGCTGAAATACTTCAACAACGAACCGCTTTCATTCGCTTATGAATCCACTGGTACGATCACCCGGTTCACTGACTTGAAGGATCCAAAACCCAGGTCCAGGGAGGTATTTACTTTTCATCGCCCTGAAACGCTGAAAGAATGGCATGCACAGGCGAAATCCCTTCGTGAAAGACTTCATGATCTCCCCGTTTTAACTCCAGAAGGACTACGGGAATGCCAGTTCAAGGGGATCAATAACCTGGAGAAATCGTTCAGGGATAATCGTCCCCGTGCATTGATCCAGATGGCGACTGGTAGCGGGAAGACATATACTGCTATAACGTCTATTTACCGTTTATTAAAGTATTGCGATGCGACAAGGATATTGTTCCTGGTAGATACAAGAAACCTCGGTGAACAGGCGGAACAGGAGTTTCAAAGGTTCATACCTAATGACGATAACCGGAAGTTCACGGAGTTGTATAATGTCCAACGGCTTAACTCCAAATATATCTCCCCGACAAACCAGGTGTGTATCAGTACGATCCAAAGATTATATTCCATCTTAAAAGGGGAAGAACTGGAAGATACTGCAGAAGACATCAATCCTTATGACGCATATCAACCAAAAGAGCCTGTGCCGGTGGTCTATAATCCCAAAGTACCCGTAGAGTTCTTTGACTTTATTGTCATTGATGAATGTCATAGGTCCATTTACAATTTATGGAAACAGGTGCTGGACTACTTCGATGCCTTCCTGATTGGTTTGACAGCTACTCCGGATAAGCGCACTTTCGGCTTTTTTAATGAAAATGTCGTTAGCGAATATTCCCATGAAGAAGCCGTTGCTGATGGGGTGAATGTTGGGTATGAGGTTTACCTGATTGAAACGGAGATCACAATAGAAGGAGCTAAGATCCAGGCAAAGGAATATGTGGACAAACGAAACCGTCTTACCCGGCAGAAGCGATGGGAACAACTGGACGAGGATTTGGAGTACACAGCAAAGCAACTGGATAAGGATGTGGTGAATTTCAGCGTGATGCGCAACATCATCCGGGCATTTAAGGAGAAACTGCCGGAAATATTTCCTGGTCGTTCCGAAGTTCCTAAAACACTGATCTTCGCCAAGGATGACAGCCATGCTAATGACATCATCCATGTTGTAAGGGAAGAATTTGCCGAAGGAAATGATTTCTGTAAGAAAGTAACTTACAAGACGGAGGAAGATCCCAAGTCAATCCTGGCGAATTTCCGGAATGCCTATTATCCCCGAATTGCTGTCACAGTTGATATGATTGCCACCGGAACCGATGTAAAACCCCTGGAGTGCCTTATCTTCATGCGTGATGTAAGGTCACGGAACTATTTTGAACAGATGAAAGGCAGGGGAACCCGGACCTTCGATATGGATGACCTGAAAAAGGTAACCCCCTCCGCCTCCACAGCAAAGACACATTTCGTTGTGATTGATACAGTTGGTGTGACCAAATCCATTAAAACGGAAAGCCGGCCATTGGAACGTAAAAAGAGTGTTCCATTGAAAGAGCTTCTGAATGCGGTGATGCTGGGAGCAAGGGATGAGGACACATTCATCTCAGTTGCCGGCAGGCTTGCACGTTTATCCAACCAAATGACGGCAGAAGATAAGAACCTGTTTAGTGAACTTTCAGGGGGTAAACCTATCAATATCGTCATTCATGACCTTTTAAATGCTCATAATCCCGATAAGATTGAAACTACTGCGCGGGAACAATATCAAGTTGAAGCAGGTAAAGCTCCTTCGTCTGATCAGTTGGAACTTGTGCAGGAAACTCTGATCAAAACTGCAAAGAGCCATTTCAATGGTAAATTGAATGAGTTTGTGGTGAAAGTGCAGCAGATCATTGACCAGGTTATTGATACAGTAAACATAGATAAGGTTAAGTATGCCGGATGGGATGAGCATTCAGCGGAAACCTCCACACAGATAATAAAGGATTTCAAGTCTTTCCTGGAAGAAAACAAGGATGAGGTGGTGGCATTGAGCATTTTCTACGATCAACCTTACCGCAGGAAAGAACTGACCTATAAAATGATCAGGGAGGTACTTGACATCCTCAGACTGCAGCGTCCAGCCCTTGCTCCTGTGCGGGTATGGGAGGCTTATGAAAGAATTGAACAGGTGAATGGCAAATCCCCGAAGAATGAGCTGATTGCCCTGGTATCGCTTATCCGGAAAGTTTCAGGTATCGACCAGGTATTGACACCCTATGACCAGACAGTTAACAGGAACTTTCAGACCTGGGTGTTTGGCAAGCAGGCCGGACCTATAAAATTCAATGAAGAACAGATGGAGTGGTTGAGGATGATAAAAGAACATATCGCCAACAGCATACATGTAGATAAGGAAGATCTTGACTTTGCTCCATTCGATGCCAAAGGTGGAATTGGTGGTATGTATCAGTTGTTCGGCCAGGAAATGGAAAAGATCATTGAGGAGATCAATGAGGCTTTAGTTGCATAGTTATTAGTAGATTCCAAAGTGAAGTAGCAAAAAGTTAATGCATTTTTACCATTTTATACAAAATAATACTTGCTTTTTGGCATAATAGGTGTATTTTTGTAAAACTTTTGAATATTTTGGATGTTATTATCATTGATAAAGAACTATTAAAACTGTATAATACAGGGCAGTCCAAAAAATTGAAGTTACCTCAACATGTTTCAGATAAATTTTTTGCCACAATCCAGAAAATCGAAGCCGCAATCAATTTCTATGATTTATCTGTAGACACAGGATTACATTTTGAACGATTAAAAGGTTATGAAAACCTTTGGTCAATGAGGCTTACAGGAAAGTACAGGCTTGAAATGGAAGTCACCTGGCAAGATGAAAAACAATCAATCGGTATCTTTTACATAAAAGACATCACCAACCATTATGGTGATTGAAATAAAGTCAGCACATGGAAACAACAGCACAAATCAGAGCAGCCAAAAAGTTTGGCCCGGGTTATTTTATCCGGGAACAAATGGAGTTAAGAGAATGGACGCAGGAGGATCTTGCCGAAGTGATGGGGATCACGCTTAAACATCTCAATAAAATCCTTCAGGAGAATCAGCCTTTAACCCTGGAAACAGCCCGTATTCTTAGCGAAGTATTTAATTCATCGGCTCAATATTGGCTTAATATTGATACAGGATATCGCCTATGGCTGGAACATGAAAAAAGTGATAAAGAAAAGGAAGCAGATTTGAAATCCGTGATTTATGAACGCATGCCGGTCAGGGATATGATAAAGAAGGGATGGTTAAACCAATGTAATAAAACAGATGATCTTAAGTCTCAAATATTAGATTTCTGGAACTGGGATAAGCTTGATTTTAAACAAGTTGATGACAATCTTCTCCCGTGCCTTACTAAGAAGTCCTCTGCTTATAACCAATTCAATGCATCTTATGCGATAACATGGTATCAGATGGCCCGTAAGGTTTCCGAAACCCTTCCTCGTTCAGCGTATATCAAAGAAAATTTAGAAAAGCTCTATAATGAAATCCATCTTTATACGATTAAAAATAATGGTATTGAACTTTTTTTGAATGAACTTTATCAATGTGGAGTGGTTTTCTTTGTTCTGCCACATCTCCAAAAGACTTATCTCGACGGAGCTGCTTTTATTTCAGGCGAAAATCCTGCAATAATTTATACAGGCCGGTACAAACGAATAGATAACTTCTGGTTCACGGTTGCTCATGAAATCGCGCATGTCCTTATGCACCTCGGGGAACAAACTCCGTTTATCCTTGATAATCTTAAGAATGGGGAACGGAACGAGCTTGAAGATGAGGCTAACGACCTTGCTGCTGCAAAATTAATGCACCGGGAAATTTCTGAATTTCTTTACCCCTATCTGAATTACCTGACTACAAGCCGGGTAGAAGAATGTGCTAAAAAATACAATGTGCACCCTTCTATCATTATAGGCAAACTTGCGTTTGACGAGAAATTATCTTACAGGAATATTTACTTGTACAATGAAGATGTCTTAAAGATAATTCCGGAAAAGTACCAGAAAGCCTAAACTACTTTATAGATTATTACTCTGAATTAAAAGAAATATTCATTACAAAAGGCTGATAACATGAATTATAATTATTTGAAGGTTATTTGATATGTTTACAGTTCTTCCAGTAGATTAATAAATATTAAACATAGAATTAGAAGCATAATGGAAAAATTTAATCCTTTAATGCAAGTAGAAAAAGATGAGTTTTTCATCCCTGAAGTCAGAAAATGGTCACTGGAAAAATACAGACTAGTAGGGGGATTCTGTGATATATTTACTACTGGGATGAAAAACCTTTGGAACCAACTTGTCTATATTGACCTTTACGCAGGGGCGGGCTTCGCTAAAATAAAAGAAACCGGGAAAGTCTACAAATCTTCTTCACTTATTGCATTGTCTTTGCCGATTCCATTTACTAAGTATATTTTTTGCGAGAAAGATCCATACTGTTTCTCTGCTTTAAAGAGCAGGATTGCAAGAGATTTCTCTGGTATTAATATTACACTTATAAACAAGGATAGCAATTTGGCAATTAATGATGTTCTTAGTGCAATTCCCCCTTTTGGAATAAACAATACGCAATTACCATTTTGTTTTGTAGATCCTTACTCACTTGATTTTGATTTTAATACTATAAGGACAATTGGAAATAAGAGATTAATGGACTTTTTGATCCTTCAGGCATTACATATGGATGCTAACAGAAATCTTATCAAATACCTAAAAGAAAAGAATGATAAAATTGCATGTTATTTAGGAATGGATAAATGGCGAGAAGATTTTAAACTTGATTATAAAGGTTATTCAAATAATTTCGTAAAATTTCTTGCAGAGCAGTATCAGAAGCAAATGGTGAATATGGGTTATTTAAATGAACGTAATATGCATCAAATTCGATCTAATGAAAGAAATCTGCCTTTATATTACTTATCATTTTACTCAAAACACCCAAGAGGTTTGCAATTTTTTAAAGAAGTTGAAAAACGGACAACAGCTCAGCTTAGATTAGAAATTTAATTATGTCGCAATCTAAAATTGAATGGACTGAAATGACCTGGAACCCGGTGACTGGCTGCACTAAAGTTTCACCTGGATGCAGGAATTGTTATGCGGAAGTGATGTCAAGGAGGCTGAAGGCCATGGGTCAGGAGAAATACAAAAATGGTTTTAAGCTCACTTTGCACCCTGATACTCTTTCTGAACCCTATACCTGGAAAAAGTCCAAAGTTGTTTTTGTAAATTCAATGAGTGACCTGTTTCACCAGAATGTACCTATCCAATACGTTCAGAGGGTGTTTGATGTTATGAATGATAATCCTCAGCATCTTTTCCAGATTCTTACTAAGCGTGCAGAAAGACTTTTAGATTATGACCAACAAGGCAAGTTAAAATGGAGCCATAACATCTGGATGGGTGTTTCGGTAGAAAACCAAGGTACAACGTTCAGAATTGATTTACTTCGGGAAACCAAGGCGAGAGTGAAATTCCTTTCCTGCGAACCATTGCTTGGTCCTCTTCCTGATCTAAATCTTGATCAAATTGACTGGGTAATAGTTGGTGGTGAGAGCGGCCCTAAAGCCAGGCCGATGGAAGCAGATTGGGTTATTGACATAATGGAGCAGTGCAAAAAAGCCAATATTAAATTCTTCTTCAAACAATGGGGTGGGTTCAATAAAAAAAAGGCTGGCCGGAAATTACAAGGCAAAATCTTTGATGAAATGCCTGAGTTTAATGTGATTTGAAGTGATGTCAGAATTCCCGAATATTAAATGGCCAAAGAAAAGACTTGACGAAGTCGCTCTAATAATTGCAGGACAATCCCCTTCTTCTGAAACTTATAATACAGAAGGTATTGGATTACCATTTTTCCAAGGAAAAGCGGAATTTTCAGAAATTCACCCAATTCCAGTTAAATGGTGTTCAAAACCAATACGAATTGCCCAACCAGACGATATTCTTATTTCGGTTAGGGCCCCGGTTGGGGACGTAAATATTTCTAATTCTCAATGTTGTATCGGAAGGGGACTTGCTGCCATACGATATCCAGTACCTAAATACTTATTCTTCTATCTACGTTTAATTAAAAATTTAGTAGCCCAGGAAGGAACGGGGAGCACCTTTAACGCAATTTCAGTAGATGTAATGAAGAACCTCTTAATTCCTTTTCCTTCACAATCAGAACAGCACCGTATTGTAATAAAAATCGAAGAGCTCTTCAGCGAGCTGGATAATGGCATCGCCAACTTAGAGAAAGCCAAAGAGCAACTTAAGGTCTATCGGCAGAGCGTGTTGAAGTGGGCATTTGAGGGGAGGCTGACAAATACGGATGTGAAAGAAGGGGAATTGCCGGAGGGATGGAAGTGGGTGAAAATTAAAGAAGTTGCAACTACTTTTAGTGGGTTTGCATTTAAGAGTGGCGATTTTAAAGATAAAGGTGCATATCAGGTGATTAGAATGGGTAATGTCAGGCCAGGGATTATAAGATACTTTGAAAGCTCTGTATTTGTTGATGATCCTGATGAAAGTATTTTAAAAAGGTCTATGCTCATGCTTAATGATGTAATTATCACCCAAACGGGTACAAGAAAAAAAAGAGATTATGGTTTTACGGCATTAATAAAAAAATCAAATCTTTTACTTAATCAGAGGATAGCGGCTATGAGATTTAATGATGGTTATTTACCATCATTCTTTCTTTATTTTTCCTGGACTAATGTATTTAAGGATCAGTTTTTTGAAAATGAAACAGGCAATGTTGGACAGGGAAATGTTGGTATGAAGGCAGTTACAGAATCATTAATTCCTTTTTGCAGTTTATCAGAACAACAAAGAATCGTCCAAGAAATTGAATCCCGCTTTTCCCTTGCCGACAAAATGGAGCAGACCATTGATGAGAGTTTACTTCAGGCCGAGGCGTTGCGGCAGTCGATATTGAAGAGTGCTTTTGAGGGGAGGCTGGTTTAATATGATAAATGAATAATTAAAACCTGAAATTACAATCCGCTTGAATCATGGAACATTTGGTTTATATATCGGAATACCTCATTAAAATTGACAGAGGGAAAAAGGTTGCCAATGCTATTGAAGAAGCATTTGGTAAACGATTGGAAAAAATACCTTCCAATTCAAATGAATGGTGCAGGGATTACATGCCCGTAAAGGCATCTGATGGAAAATTGGTGCTGTTCAAATACATGCCTTCCTACCTTGTAGGGTGGAAGTCCTACGAAAAATCGATTCCGGAAGATCAACAAGCAATCTGCCGTAGCATTGGGTTAGACTTCGAGGAGTGTGATGTTATTTTGGACGGTGGTGCAATAGAAATTTTTGGAACACAAGGTATCATTTCAGATCGGGTAATAAAAGATAATTGTTCTTCCTGGCATGGAGATTCACCTACCGTATTAGGTATTATTAAAGAGAAATTAAAGTTGAAATCATTGATTGTCGTTCCTTCCGATCCCTGGGACTTTACAGGTCATGTGGATGGAATGGTACGATTCATTGATGAAAAGAAGGTGGTTGTCAATGATCTCATTGGACTTGAAAATAGGATGAAAGGATTTTCAATTTATGAGCAGGAATTGTTCAGGCTATGGAAGGCTCATTTTTATAATACATTAAAAGATGCTGAATTAGAAATCGAAGAAGAACTCCCTTGCGAAGTTCATAGGAATAAAGATGATAAGGATGCGACTGGTATATATCTTAACTTTCTTCTACTTGATGATGTCATTATAATGCCTTCATATACCCAATATGAGGCATCAAACAAAAAAGCACGGATTAAACTTGAAAACCTTTATAAAAGAAGGGTTATAGAAATTACAGCAAATGATATTGCTAAACACGGTGGTGTTATTAATTGTGTGACATGGACAAATTAAACTAATGGAAAGCCTAATATATGAGTACTAATTATTCGCATAGTATGTATCAAAGACTTCTGGAAAGGAACATCACCCTTCCTGATGAAAAGAAGTTCTCCAATGAAGGGGAATTTCCTTTACCACATATCCCAGAATTAACAATTAAGGCAATTGTTTTAGGGGCCGATCCTACGAATCCATCAGAAAAAAGAATTGAATATGTCTTTGATTTATATCCTGATGAATCGTTAAGGAACAGAGGTTATTCATGGATAATCGAGAATAATCTAAAAAGCATTGGATTATCATGGCATCATGTCTATGTTCAGAACCTGTGCAAGAATTATTTCAATGGCGTAACTTCGATTGAAAAGGAAAACTGGCTTAAGGCAGCGGAAGTTTGGGTTGGTGATCTTCGTGAAGAACTCGATTCAATTCAAAAAATTCCTTCACACATACCAATTTTAGCAACTACTTATTACATTGTTAAAGCATTAGTAACACCACCAAATCATTACAAAGAACCCAAGATTTATTATGGGAATGATTACAAAAATTTCGTTCCATTACCTCCTGACAATTGTATGTTGAATCGTCCTCTAATACCCTTCTACAGAAGCACAAGTTATTATTTAGGTAATAATAAGAGAAACGGGTACAGGGATTATATTGCCCAATTAATTAAAGAATAAAAGCAATAACTAAATGAACACTTCTACCATAGTATCCAAAGTCTGGTCCTACTGCAATGTCCTCCGTGATGACGGGGTAGGTTACGGGGATTACCTGGAACAACTTACCTACCTCCTCTTTTTAAAGATGGCTGACGAGTATGGAAAGCCTCCGTATAACAGAACTATAACTATCCCCACAGTGTATAATTGGGAAAGCCTTAGAAATAAAAGAGGAGCAGAATTGGAACTTCACTATTCAACGCTATTGAGAGTGCTCAGCACTCAGCCAAAGATGCTTGGAGCAATCTTTTCAAAGTCACAGAACAAGATTCAAGATCCTGCCAAGCTCTACAAGGTCATCCAGATGATTGATGAAGAAACATGGGTGATGATTGGAGCTGATGTGAAGGGGGATATTTACGAAGGATTGCTTGAAAAGAATGCAGAGGACACCAAGAGTGGTGCAGGACAATATTTCACACCCAGATCGCTTATCAGGGCCATGGTGGAGTGCATCCGCCCAGAGCCGAACAAGACCATTGCCGATCCGGCTTGTGGCACTGGAGGCTTCTTTTTAGCTGCTTATGATTTCCTGGTTAAGACCTATCAGTTGGATAAGGAACAAAAGGAGTTCTTAAAACATAAAACCTTTTCCGGAAACGAGATTGTCGCCAACACCCGCAGGCTTTGTTTGATGAACATGTTTCTCCACAATATTGGAGAGATGTTCGGTGATTCAACAATTTCGCCAACAGATTCTCTCATAGCCGATACCGGCAATCGGTTTGATTACATCCTAACAAATCCTCCCTTTGGCAAGAAAAGCAGCATGACCTTCACCAATGATGAAGGAGAAGAAGAAACAGAGGACAGGACTTACAACCGGCAAGATTTTTGGGCAACTTCATCAAACAAGCAACTCAACTTCATCCAGCATATCCATACCATGCTCAAAACCACCGGTAAAGCAGCCGTTGTTGTGCCAGATAATGTATTGTTTGAAGGCGGAGCAGGCGAAACAGTCCGGAAGAAGTTACTGCAAACCATGGAACTCCATACTATTCTTCGATTGCCAACCGGTGTATTCTACGCCCAGGGTGTTAAAGCAAATGTCCTGTTCTTTGATGCCAATCCCGCCTCAAAGAATCCCTGGACAAAAGAAGTATGGTACTATGACTACCGGACCAACATCCACCATACATTGAAGAAGAATCCGATGCGGTTTGAGGACCTGAAAGCTTTCATTAACTGCTACAATCCTGAAAACAGGCATCAGCGAAAAGAAACCTGGTCGGAAGTAACCCCGGAAGAACGGTGGCGGAAGTTCACCTATGACGAGATCATTGCTCGTGATAAGACCAGCCTGGATATATTTTGGCTTAAAGACAAGAGCTTGGCTGACTTGGATAACCTACCCGATCCGGATGTGCTGGCCCTGGAGATCGTGGAAAACCTGGAGGCAGGATTGGAGAGTTTCAGGAGGATTGTAAATGGATTGCAAACCATTAAAAACAAATAAGGCAATAAAACAAATTGACCACTTGAGCCTTACCATTCCATTCATGGCGCGTAGACAAATTAAATATCCCTGATCCAGCACCGCCGCCGGATATACAACCTGCTTTCATAATTCTTCCAGATGGCAATGGCTCTTAAGTTTTCCTCCAGTTGCGGATGGGTCCGTGTAAGTTTTATACCAGCATCTATATAAGCTTTGGTAAGTTCATGGTAAACCAGTGCTAAGATCCCTTTTCCCTGGTAATCCGGCCTTACCCCTACCAGATACATATGAACGATATCATTTTTTCGGATGGCCCGCAGGAGGTGAATAAATCCGAAAGGCAGTAATGACCCTTTGGCCTTTTGCAGCGCTAAGGCAAGACTCGGCATAGTTATCCCAAATCCCACAACATTATCCCGGGCATCGAGAACCAGGGAAACAAATTCGGGGCGGATAAAACCAAAATACATTTTAGTATAATAATCCATCTGTTTCTGTGACAGCGCGGTGAACCCGTACAGATCGCGAAAGGCATCATTATACATTGCAAATGTTTATTCCGGTGATACTGACCCCTCATTCCGGCCATACTGACTCCCCCTCCTCTGAGGGGGATTTTTGAGGACAGGATTTTAAAGAACGGTCAATGGCTTTTTGTTTCTGTAAAATTATTATTTATTGTTTTTCTTCCGCATCGATTCACCTTTTAAATCGATGCGATGGGATCCATGATATAAACGATCCAGGATCGCATCGGCGATAGTACCCTCCCCAATGATGTCGTACCATTTGTCGACCGGGAGCTGAGAGCCAATGATGGCTGACTTTTTATCATACCGGTCTTCAATGATTTCCAGTAAAATCATCCGTGTTTGGGCATCAAGGGATTGTAAGCCAAAGTCATCCAGGATGAGTAAATCTGATTTCTCAATGCGGGTGATTTCTTTGGGGTATGAACCGTCAGCCTTTGCCACTTTCAAGGAAGCAAAGAGTTTCTGGCAGTTGAAGTACAGAACCTTATATCCTTTCAGACAAGCCTGATGTCCTAGGGCAGAGATCAGGTAACTTTTCCCCACTTAATGTAAAATTTTACATTAAGTGGGTTATGTAAACCAAATGATAATGTAAAGTTGGACCGTAAGACCCACCGTGAACCTTTATAAATTTTCCTGATTCTCCAATTTTACTTTACATTATTTTTTTATCTTATATACGGCACAATTG
>Ga0265292_1001323_pt1 | contig 22397 bp, 21 predicted proteins | sample Munlanlewell296A_FD_189080 | JGI IMG/M metagenome (GOLD analysis project Ga0265292, IMG submission 189080) | Leachate microbial communities from a municipal landfill in Southern Ontario, Canada - Leachate well 296A | ecosystem: Engineered > Solid waste > Landfill > Unclassified | place: Canada... | reverse complement strand
CAAAAAAATATAATACAAACAGATGAAATAGTTGTTTTAACAACCTATACGGGAATGTTGGATGTTAGAAAGATATTGCTCGGGAGAAAGCTATTATAAATAAATCCTAAATACTAAATTACAAATCACAAATAAATCATAAATATTAAATAATAAATTCTAAACGGTTTAGTATTTAATACTTATGATTTAAAATTTATTTGGAACTTGTAGCTTAAGATTTAAAATTTTTATGAACATAAATATAGGTTGGTTGTATCCTGATTTAATGAGCACTTATGGCGATAGAGGAAATGCAATTGCTCTTGAAAAACGGGCTAAATGGAGAGATATCGGAATTGAAATTAAAAAAATCTTTGTCGAAACAGATGATTCTGAAATTTCCTCATGTGACATACTGTTCATGGGAGGAGCTCAAGATAAACAACAAGAAATTGTAAACCGTGACCTTCAAAAAGGAAAAGGTGAGGTAATAATAAGAGCGGTTGAATCTAATATTCCGGCTCTTTTTGTTTGCGGCGCCTATCAATTTATGGGAAAATATTATAGAACAGCTGAATCAAAAAAATTACCGGGGCTTGGACTCTTTAATCTTTATACGGAAAATCCCGGGTTAAATTATAAAAGGTTGATTGGAAATATTATTATAGAATCAAGTATAAAGTATCAAGTATTAAATATTAAGATTGTAGGTTTTGAGAACCATGGTGGGAGAACGTATTTGACAGATAAATCACAGGCGTTTGCAACAGTTGTTAAAGGCTATGGTAATAATGGCGAAGATAAAACAGAAGGGATTTGCTACAAGAATGCTATTGGCACATATCTTCATGGTCCGATTTTGCCCAAAAACCCGGAACTCGCTGATTGGTTTATAAAAAAGGCGCTTGAGGTCAAATATAAAGAAAAAGTTAATTTAAAACAATTAGATGATAAATTAGAATATAAAGCAAAAGAGTATATTATTAATAAAATATGAAACTTATATCAACAAATCCTGCAAATAATTACGAAGTGATTGGTTCAGTTAATATTTCCACAAAAGAAGAAATAAAGAAAAAAGTCGAGTTAGCCAATCTTGCAAAAGAAGAATGGAAAAATATTGGAATTAAGAATAGGGTTAAACTTTTAAAACCTCTTTATAAAATAGTAACAGAAAATTTAGATAGGTTAGCTTTATTAACAACTTGTGAAATTGGTAAGCCGTTAAAGGAAAGTCATGAAGATATTAAATGGGATTTGAGTTATCTTAAATTTTTTCTTGAAAATGGAGAAGAATATTTAAAGCCAGAAATTACTTATAAAAAAGGTAATTCTATACACAAGGTTTTTTTTGAACCAATCGGTATGGCCGCGATAATTGTTCCTTGGAATTTTCCGTTTGGTAATTTTTTATGGGGAGCTATACCAAATTTAATTGTCGGTAACACAGTTGTTTTTAAACATTCTGAAGAATGTCCTTTGGTTGGAAAACTTTGTGAAGAAATAATGAATGAATTAGATTTACCAAAAGGGGTTTTTAACGAAATTTATGGAGCAGGAGACGTGGGCGAATATTTAGTTAGTCAAGATATTGATTTTGTTTGGTTTACCGGCAGTTCCAAAGTCGGAAAAAAACTTTATGGAATTGCCGGAAAAAAATTTATTAAGTCAATATTAGAAATGGGAGGATCAAATCCGGCGATCATCTTTGATGACGTTGATATTGACGATGTTATCTCCCGATTATATTTTAAAAGGTTTTTGAATAATGGACAGGTTTGTGATGCAGTTAAAAGATTGATCGTGGACAAAAAAATTTTCGATGAAGTTGTTTTAAAATTCAAAAAATACTTGGTATCTAAAAAAGTCGGTAATCCGGAAGACGAAAGTATAGATTTTGGAAGTTTGGTAGCAAAAAGGCAGTTAGAGCTTTTAGAATCCCAAGTACAAGATGCTAAAAATAAAGGTGCAGTAATTATTATTGGAGGGAACAGACCAACAAATTTAAAAGGTGCATATTATTTACCTACTCTTATAACAAATATTAAAACAAGCATGCGAATTTGGAAAGAAGAAGTCTTTGGTCCAGTATTACCTATAATTTCCTTTAAAACTGAAGAAGAAGCTATTAAATTAGCTAATTATACTGAGTATGGGTTGGGAGCAGTTATTTTTTCAAAAGATTTGAAGAGAGCAAAGCGATTGGCACAAAAGATAAATGCGGGAAATATAGATATTAACAAAGGTAATCATTGGATGCCACAAACTCCATTTGGTGGTTATAAAAATTCTGGAATGGGCAGGGAACATGGTAGAGTAGGTTTTCAAGAACTTTGTCAAATAAAAGTAATTGCAGAAGGATAAATTGTTAGTAGTATTCCTCTTCGATTATTTGGTTAAAGAGAGCTAAACATACGTAAATGTGGACTATAGTCTGTTGACAATACTTCAATTATTTAAATAATTGAAGTGTATGGTACAAGTTTCAAAGAGAAAATTATCGGAAAATCTTCTGGCTAAGTTGTTTGTTTTATTCTTTAAAACAGTAGGGGATAAATATTCACGTGAAGAGTTTAAAAATATCTGCGATGATATATTTTCTAAAACAGAGCAATTGGTTATTGCAAAAAGAATTGCCATTTATTACCTTCTTAAAAAAGGGGTTGATCAGTCGAGTATTTGTAATACTTTGAAGGTTTCGTCGGCAACTGTAGCTAAATTTTCATTGATTATGGAAAAAAGCAAAGGGCTTGTTCCCTTTTTAGACAACTTAATTAAAAAAGAAAAGATAGTTGATTTTTTGGAAGATATATTTGCTGAGGTTATATCTACTAATTGGAGAAGTAAATTTCGACACCGCTGGGAAAAGAACATAAAAGATCAAACAGGAATCTAAAAATGAGTTTAATGAATTCACTTTAATTATTTAAATAATTAAAGTATTTTTTTTATAAAAAATTGAATGCTGATAAAACTAATTATTTAGTATAATTTCTTTATGTCAAGGAATAAACTTTCCCGAGAAGAGATTCTTCATTTAGCAAAACTTACAAAACTCCATTTGACTGACGAGGAGATCGAAAAGTTAAGTGAACAGTTTGGCGAGACTTTGGATTATGTTAAGAATATGGATGAGCTTAACACTTCTGAAGTTGAACCTACCAGTCAGACAACAAATCTGGAAAACGTTATGTTTGAAGACGGCCAAAAAAACGAAAGAAGACTGGATTATAATGATGCATTAAAAAATACTAAAAAGAAAAAGGATAATATGTTTGTGGTAGATAGAATCCTATGAAAATTAACCTATTGGGAAAGTCGGTTGTCCAACTAAGAGAACTTATTAAAAAAAAAGAAATTTCTGCTAAGGAGGTTTTTGATTATTTCAAAAAAAGAATTAAAAGATTTAATAGACAACTCAATGTTTTTTTGACAGAGGCAGAATATAAAGAAAATAAAAATATAAACGGAGAGTTATCTGGAATTCCGCTGGCTGTCAAAGACAATTACTGCACAGAAGAAATAAGAACAACAGCTTCTTCTAAAGTTCTGGACGATTTTATCCCCCCATATGAGTCAACCGTAACACAAAGATTGATTAATGCCGGTTATCTCCTCCTGGGTAAAACCAATATGGATGCTTGGGCTCATGGTTCATCAACAGAAACCTCAGATTATGGACCGACAAAAAATCCATGGGATCTGACCAGATCTCCAGGCGGGTCTTCAGGAGGATCAGCGGCGGCTGTTTCTTCTTATTTATCTCCGGCCGCCATCGGTTCAGAAACTGCTGGATCAATTCGTCAACCAGCTGCTTGGTCGGGAATTGTCGGTCTAAAACCAACATATGGCAGAGTGTCTCGCTATGGTGTCATTGCCATGGGATCATCGCTCGACTGCCCCGGACCTTTAACTTTGACAGTTGAAGACGCGGCCATAATTTTGAAAGAAATTGCCGGTAATGATCCATTTGACGCCACTTCTTCGCCGAAACCAGTTGAGGACTATTCAAAATATCTTGGAACAAAAAAAAAGTATAAAATCGGAATTGCCGATGAATACTTCGACGGATTGGATAAAGATGTAAAAAAAGAATTTCTTAATTCTATTGACGTAGTAAGGAAGATGGGTTATGAAATAAAAAAAATAAATTTAATACACCCAAAATATGCTATTTCTGACTATACTATCATACAAAGAGCGGAAGTTTCATCGAATTTAGCCAGATATGATGGAATAAGGTATGGTCATCATAGAACATCTTTTGCCTTTGAAGCTAAAAGAAGAAGTATGCTTGGGGCATATACTTTATCTTACGGCTATTATGACGCTTATTATAAAAAAGCTCAGAAACTAAGAACACTAATAATTGAAGATTTTAAGAAAATTTTTAAAGAAGTTGATTTAATTGCTACTCCAACAACGCCAATTACTGCGATTAAGTTAGGTGAATTTGTTAAATACCCTTTTTTCGGAGAATTAATGGATAAATTAGCCGAGCCGTCATCGATGGCCGGTATACCTGGCATAAATATTCCTATCGGTTTCGATAGAAATAATTTGCCAATTGGCATGCAGATAATGGGAAATTATTTTGAAGAAAAAGAAATACTTAATTTTGCCTATCAGTTTGAAAAAGAAACGGATTTTTTTGGAGTGATTAAAAAAGGAATTAATAATTATAAAGATTAATTAATAAGATTCGGTGACATAATTTTTTATCGCACGAGAGTCTCACCCTGAATATGAACAAATCATGTCAGGGTCCCCTCGAAAGCGAAAAAAATTACGTCTGCCTCATCTTTAAATTTATATTAATGAAATGAATTCATACAAACCTGTTATCGGTCTTGAAATTCATGTTGAACTGAAAACAAAATCGAAAATGTTCTGTCAATGCAAAGCTGATCCTGCCTGCCGGCAGGCAGGTATTTTGGTCTCAAAACCTAATACTCATGTTTGCCCGGTTTGTCTAGGTTTACCCGGAGCTCTTCCTGTTCCCAATAAAAAAGCTATTGAATGGACAATTCTAATAGGAAAAGCTTTAGAGTGTTCAATAAACAAAATTTCTAAATTTGATCGTAAACATTATTTTTATCCAGATTTACCAAAAGGATACCAGATTAGCCAGTATGATGAACCAATAGCAATCAAGGGAAAATTACAAATTTCAAATGACAAAACAAAGACCTTTCACATTACTCGAGTGCACTTAGAAGAAGATACGGGGAAGTTAATTCATGCAGGAAACGATACGTTAATTGATTTTAACAGGTCTGGAGTTCCTCTGGTTGAAATTGTCACTGAACCGGATTTTGATAATGCTGAAGATGTTGTCCGTTTTTTGCAGGAACTTCAGGTGATAGTCCGCTATCTTGATGTGTCTGATGCGGATATGGAGAAGGGAACAATGAGACTGGAACCTAATATTTCTTTAATAAAACTTAAAACTCAAATGTCAAATGTTAAAACCATAACTCAAAACTTAAAACTACCTAATTATAAAGTAGAGGTTAAAAATATTAATTCATTTAGGTTTGTGAAACAAGCAATAGAATATGAATTGAGAAGACAACAGGAAATTTTGGAAAAAGGTGAAACGCCAAAACAAGAAACAAGAGGTTTTGACGAGAAAAAACAATCTACTTATTCCCAAAGATCAAAAGAAGAAGCACATGATTACCGTTATTTTCCAGAACCTGACATTCCACCAATGACTTTTTCAAAAAAATATATTGATAGTATAGTAGTTCCGGAATTACCACAGTCGAAAAAGGATAAATATGTTAAAGATTTTAGCTTAAAGGAGCGAGATGCGTTTATAATTACAAGAGATAAAAAAGTTGCTGACTTTTTTGAAGAAGTAATCTCAAATCCAAAACTTAAAACCCAAAATCTTGAGCAAACTATAGCCAACATAATAGTCAACAAAAAAATATCGTCAAATCTTTCAGTAGAAGAATTTATTGTTAAATCATTATTGTGGTTAACTCCTAAGAAAACAGATACTGCATTACTTAATATTGCAATTAGCAGTGTTCTTGATAAAAACAAAGGTGTTGTAGAACAATATAAAGCGGGAAAACAGAATGCGATAATGTTTTTAGTAGGACAAGTTATGAGAGAACTTAAGGGCCAAGCTGACGCAAAGACAGTGATCTCAAAACTCAAAACTCAAATGTTAAAACCACATGTTAAATCTTAAAACTTATTCAGTAGATTTTAGATTTAAGTTATGGTTTTGAGTTTTAACATTTAACATTTGACATTTTTTTATGAGTTTCGTTCATCTTCATAATCATACGGAGTATTCGCTTCTTGATGGCATGTGCCGGATTGAGGATCTTATTGCCAAAGCTAAGGCAGAAAATATGCCGGCGGTGGCTATTACTGACCATGGAGCTTTATACGGCGCATTTAAATTTTTCATAGCCGCAAAAAAAGCAGGCATCAAACCGATAATTGGTGTTGAAGTATACAAAGCAAAAAAATCCCGGTTTGATAAGCAACCAGGATTAGAAAGAGATCAGTTTCATTTAGTATTATTGGCAAAAAATCTTGAAGGCTATAAGAATCTTTTAAAAATCGTTAGTATTGCCCACCTTGAAGGATTCTATTACAAGCCGAGAATTGATTTTGATGTATTGGAAAAATATAACCGAGGTTTAATTGCTTTGTCCGGTTGCCTAAATGGTGAAATAAGTAATCTTATTTTAAACAACCAGACTATTGATGCGGAAAAAACTTTGGAAAAATACTTAAAAATATTCGGGAAGGACTTTTACTTGGAGTTACAGCGCCACCGACAGATTGAAGAATTAGAAAAAGTAAATTCGGAAATTGTTAGGTTGTCCAGAAAATTTACGGTCCCGTTGGTGGCAACCAATGATGTTCACTACCTTGAGGCTGACGATGCCTATGCACAGGAGATTCTACTCTGTATTCAAACCCAGCGGGCAATTTTTGAGAAAAATCGTCCGTTATCAATGATTGACGTTCCTGATTATTATTTTAAAACGGCTATGGAGATGAAGGGAAGTTTCACCGATTTTCCTGAGGCGATTAATAACAGTTTAAAAATTGCCGATCAGTGCAATTTAGAGATTCCTTATGGCAAATGGATTTTACCAAAATATCAAACCCCGAAAGGTGAAACCCCAGAAAAAAATCTGAGAGAGCTTGTTTATCAGCGAAAAAATCGAGTTGCTAAGCTCAATCAAAAAATTGTCGAAGATAGACTGAAATATGAGTTAAATATTATATCCAACAAGGGTTATGCTACCTATTTTTTGATAGTTCAAGATTTTGTAAACTGGGCTAAAGAAAATAAAATAGCGGTTGGACCGGGAAGAGGCTCGGTCGCCGGTTCATTGGTGGCCTATGTCTTAAGAATAACTGACATAAATCCCCTCGAATATAATTTACCTTTCGAAAGATTTTTAAACCCGGAGAGACCAACACCCCCTGATATTGATATCGATTTTGCCGATACTCGACGGGAGGAAGTTCTGAAATATGTGACTGATAAATACGGTAAAGAAAAAGTGGCTCAAATCATTACTTTTGGATCAATGGAAGCCAGGCTAGCTGTTCGGGACGTAGCTCGAGCTCTTGGGATGTCTTACTCTCAAGGGGACAGATTGGCCAAGATGATTCCCCAAGGGAAGCAGGGATTTCCAATGTCTATAGCACAAGCTTTAGAAGAGTCTCCTCCGTTTAAGTTTGCATATCAAACTGAAAAGGAAACAAAAAAAGCCGTTGATATTGCTCAAAAAGTTGAAGGCTTGCCTCGTCATTCTTCGGTTCATGCAGCCGGAGTAGTTATTTCAGATGACGAATTAACTAACTACGTACCCTTGCAGAAAGAGGCTAAAGAAGGCAGAATAATTTCCCAGTATGATATGTACTGTCTTGATCTTAATGCTGTTTCTGATAATAAAGCAATTGGTCTTTTAAAAGTGGACTTTCTAGGCTTAAGAAATTTAACAATTCTTGAAGAAGCTTTAAAATTCGTAGAAAAGTTCAAAAAAATAAAGATCGATATTCATGAAGTCCCTCTTGATGATAAGAAAACCTATGAGCTAATTGCTAAAGGCGATACAGTAGGAGTATTTCAACTTGAGTCCGGAGGGATGAAAAGATTGGCAAAAGATCTTCAACCTACCCGGATGTCTGATATCTCTGCAATGGTTGCTCTATTTAGGCCAGGACCAATGGAGCTGATTCCATCATTTCTTGAAGGCAAAAAAAATCCAAAGAAAATTAAATATCTTCATCAGGATTTAAAATCAATTCTTGAGGAAACTTACGGTGTCTTAGTTTACCAGGAGCAAGTAATGGAAATAGCTAATAAACTGGCCGGGTACTCAATGAGCGAAGCTGATAATTTTAGAATGGCCATGGGAAAAAAGAAAAAAGCGTTAATGAAGCAGGAAAAGGAAAAATTCATCAAAGGTTGTCTTATCCGCCGCTACACTAAACATTTGGCTGAAAGCATTTTCAGCTTTATGGAAAAATTTGCCGCTTATGGTTTTAACAAACCTCATTCCGCCTCTTACGGTTTGATCGCTTACTGGACTGCCTATGTGAAGGCTAATTACCCGGTCGAGTTTATGACTGCTCTTTTGTCGGCCGAACTTCATGGTGTTGCCGGGCCAATGCGAGAAATAAAGATGTCTCAAGTTCTTGAAGAGTGCCGAAGAATGGATATTAAAGTTTTACCTCCTGACATCAATAAGTCCCGATATAGTTTCAGTATCGAAAATGGGTCAATTAGGTTTGGATTGTCAGCTATTAAACATGTTGGCCAGGCGGCCATTGATTCAATTGTTGAAGCCGTAAATCCCGGTCAATTTTCAAGTTTTAAGGATTTTCTTTTTCGAGTAGACTTGAGAAAAGTCAACAAACAAACTGTTGAAAGTCTAATAAAGGCTGGTGCTTTTTCCGCTTTTGGCAACCGGGCGACTCTTCTTCAGCACTATCCGATTTTCGTCAAAGAAATCGGCGATTTTAAAGTAGACAATAAAAAGGGACAGTTCGGTCTTTTTAATCAAAACATCGATTCCAAAAGCTTAAAAGACGATTTTAAAGTTGTTGATGAATTTAACGAAGACGATATATTCTCCATGGAAAAAGAAGTGATTGGTTTTTTAATAACAAAAAATCCACTGGTAAAGTTCAAAAATATTATTGATAAAAAGACTACTAAAAAAATTGGAGAAATCAATAAAGAGGATACTAACAAAACACATATTCTTGTTGGAATAATCAGCAGTCGTAAAATCATAAAAACGAAAAAAGATAATTACGAAATGTCTTTTATTACATTATTTGATGAAACTGGATCAATAGAAGCGGTTTTTTTTCCAAGAATTTTTGCCAAACTGAAAGATGTTATAAGAATTAACAATGTTATTATCCTAAAAGGAAAGGTGACTGATAGGAGTGACCGTCTAAGTATTCTTGTTGATAATGCCTTGCTACTAAAATAATATGATAAAAAATTTTTATCAGATTGGCAGTAATTTCGAGCTTTCAAGAGTATCAAATATAAACAAGGTTGCGAAAAAAATTAGGTCAAGCAAATATCTCATAACTGATGTTGCTTTTTACATTATCATTCCTTTATTATTGGCTGTTCCTTTGGGTTTGTATTTAGACCATATTTTAAAAACTAAGAATGTATTTACGTTGCTGTTGATTTTTTTGGGATTTATTAGTAGCATATACAATCTGATTAGGTTGACAAAAAAAGTCTGATTTAAAAAAAATTTGACGAATTCGAATAAACTTCTGTTAAAATAATATTAAAGACAATGCCAAAAATCAGTATTAAAGCCGAACCAATTTTTCATCTGTTTGGCTTTACAATTACCAACTCATTCTTTACCTCTTTTTTTGTTTTTCTGATTACTGTGTTTATTTCTGTCTATTTTTATCAACAGTCGAAAAAAATAGGCAAAAAAAATGGATTTTATTATTTCATAAAATTTTTTATTAAAAGTATTTATCAACTGTTCTATTCTGTTTTTGGAGAAAAGACTTCAATATTTTTCCCGATATTATTCACTTTGTTCTTTTATATTATTCTCCAGAACTGGTTTGGTTTGATGCCTGGCATAGGTAGTATTCTGATCAAGACGACTGAAGGTCTCGAAACTATCACTGTGCCACTGTTCAGGGGAAACAACGCTGACTTAAATACGACACTGGCTCTTGCTCTAATCGCATTTTTTTCAATTCAGTTCTACTCAATAAAATATCTTGGAATCGGCGGGTACCTTAAAAAATTTTTTAATTTTGCCAATCCGATAGTTTTTTTTATCGGTATTCTTGATATAGTATCTGAGGTGTCAAAAATCTTGTCGTTTTCATTTCGTTTATTTGGTAATATATTTGCTGGTGAAGTCTTGATGACTATAGTCGCTTTTTTGATTCCTTTTTTGGCATCTTTCCCGTTTTTAATGCTGGAAATTTTTGTCGGGTTTGTCCAGGCTCTTGTATTTTCCATGTTGACGGCAGTATTTATCAGTGGAGCCATTGAGGTTCACCATTAACAGTTATTAATTTATATTATTAAAGGGGGTGTAATATATTATGTCAGCAGAAGCAATGAAAATGCTCGCAATCGCTATCTCAATAGCAGTTGGAGCCATCGGACCAGGACTCGGAATCGGTATGATCGGTAGCAAAGCGGTTGAAGCCTTAGGCCGTAATCCAGAGGCTGAATCCCAGATAAGAACAACCATGATTTTGGCATTGGCTTTCGCAGAGGCAATCGCCATTTATGCGTTAGTTGTTGCCCTTATTTTAAAATTTACATAATATGGAAAATTTAGGAATCGACATAAAATTATTAGTTGCTCAACTACTGAACTTTTTACTTTTTTTTATAATCATAAATAAGTTCTTAGTTAAACCTTTTCTACTTTTTCTTAATCAGGAGAAAAAGCAAGATAAAGACAAGGAAGAAGCCTTGTCAAAGATAAAAAAGATCGAAGAATCTCTAATAGACGATCAAACGCGGGCTAAGGCAAAAATTAATCAGGAATATAATAAAATAATGGAACAGGCAAAAAAAGATAGCCAGCAGATTAAAGATGAGATGATTATTCAGGCGCAAAAGGAAGTTGAGGAAATAAGGATTCGCATGAAAAAACAACTCGAAGCAGAACGGAACGCCTTATATAAAGATATCAAAGAACAAATCACAACAGTCAGTCTGAATCTTGTTTCAGATGGTCTTAAAGAGGCTCTTGATGATTCAGATAAAAGTAAGATAACTAAACGCATACTTATGAAGTTGACAACTAAAGATCTTATTACAAATTATAATGGTCATCTCGATGAATAAATGAGAATTAATCCTCATCTAAAAAATGATTTGCGAAAATATCTGTCTGATAAGATTTTGACCGAAAAAAAGAAGGTGACCGTTACTTCAAGTTATGTACTTGAAGCTGAAGAAATAAGGCTACTTCAGTCAAAGTTCCCTCAATTAGATTGGAAAACGGCAAAATTTGTTGTTGACCCCTCGGTTATTGCCGGCCTTATTATAAATGTCGGCTCGAGAGTTATTAATTTGTCTTTAAAGGAAAGTTTATTGAATTTAAAACACCTTATCTATGAAAGTTATTGATGAATATATTAAAGCTTTGGAACAGGAGCTCCGAGCATCAAAAATGCCGGTAAAGACCGAGGAGATAGGAATCGTCAGTGAGGTAAAGGACGGAGTTATTATACTCAATGGATTAGACAATGTCGCTTATGGAGAACTCATCCAATTTGAAGACGGTGTCGTTGGATTTGTCACTGATTTAACCGAAGATCAGGTCGGCGCAATTATTCTTGGTGATTATCTTTCAATTAAAGCCGGTGATCAAGCAAAAGCCCTGGGAATTACCTTATCGGTCCCTGTGTCTGATGCAATGCTCGGTCGTGTCGTGGATGGCCTTGGTAATCCGATTGATAGTGATAAAAAAATTAAAGTTGATAAAAGATACCCAATTGAAAAAATAGCACCAGGTGTAGTAAAACGAAGACCAGTGAGTGTTCCTGTTCAAACCGGTATTAAATCGATTGATGCGCTTATTCCGATTGGCCGGGGACAGAGAGAATTGATCATTGGTGACCGTGGAACTGGAAAAACTACGATTGCACTTGATACAATCATAAACCAGAAAAATGAAAATATGATCTGTATTTACTGTGGCATTGGTCAAAGAAACTCCAAAATGGCATCATTAATTCATCTTTTAAAATCTCGGGACGCAATGGATTATACTATTGTGGTTTCTGCATCTGCCTCTGATTCTGCCGCAATGCAATACATTGCTCCATATACTGCGTGCGCAATCGGTGAATATTTTATGGATCGTGGACGCGATGTTTTGATTATTTACGATGATTTGACAAAACATGCATGGGCATATCGCCAAATTTCCCTTATTCTTAGAAGACCGGCGGGACGTGAAGCATATCCGGGAGATGTGTTTTATCTCCATTCTCGGCTTCTTGAACGCGCATGCCGTATTGATGAAAAATATGGAGGTGGATCATTAACAGCTTTACCAATTATTGAAACATTGGAAGGAGACGTCTCTGCATATATACCTACAAACGTTATTTCTATTACCGACGGTCAGATCGTTCTTGAAACCGACCTTTTTAATGCTGGCGTCAGGCCGGCAATCAATATTGGGTTATCGGTTTCCCGTGTAGGAGGTAATGCGCAGACAAAAGCAATGAAACAGATAGCTGGAAAATTAAAGCTTGATTTGGGTCAATATAACACGTTGGCTTCATTTTCTCAGTTTGAATCTGAGCTTGACGAAGAAACTAAAAAACTTTTAAATCGAGGAGCAAAAGTCACTCAAGTACTAAAACAAAAGAAAAATGAACCGCTTGGATTAGCCGAGGAAGTTGCAATTATCTGGGCAGCAACTAACGGATATCTTGATGCGATGCCATTAGATGAAGTCGAAAAATTTGAAAAGAAATTGCTTGATATATTGCGATTACATGGAAAGAAATGGATTGCTCGTATATCAAAAAACAAAATTCTAACTAAAGAAGATGAAGAAGAACTAATTAGATATGTAAAGGAAAGTACATAAAAATTCCAAATTCTAATAATGAATATCCGTCAGGCGCGAAAAAAAATTAAATCAGTTGGTAATGTCCGAAAAATCACAAAAGCAATGCAGTTGGTTTCTGCAATAAAGATGAAAAAAGCCCAGATGATGGCCATTGAAGGACGACCTTATAAAGAGTATCTTGAAGAGATAATCCGTAAAGTTATTGTAAAAATTGATGTCAACCTTTCTGAATTACTGCAACCAAAACTTGATTCAAATAAGAAAAAAGATTGCGTGATTGTTATTGCGTCAAACAAAGGATTGTGCGGAGGATTCAATATGGATCTATTCCGTTTTATAGTCAAAAATGTCGATTTTAATAAAACTGAGTTTGTCATTATGGGTAAAAAAGCCGGACTCTTAAGTAGACTCGGAGCAAAAATAATCTCTGATTATTCATCAAATGTACTACTTAATAACGTTTCGGCCCTGTTTAATTTCTCTTTGAAGAACTTTATAAACGGAACATACGGGTCTATTTTTTTATATTACAACAAATTTATTTCAACATTACGTATTGAACCAACAAAATCGATATTGTTACCATTAATACTCGATTTACCTAAAGAGCAGGAAATGATAAAAAAAGATGCTTCAGAGTATTTGATCGAACCGAACCCAATGGAAATTATAAATCCTCTTTTGTATAGTTTTATTGAGGGTAAAATCCAGAATGCAATTATTCAATCAGAGGCGGGCGAACATTCATCACGAATGATTGCCATGAAGAATGCAACGGATAATGCAAATGATGTAATCTACAGTCTAACGATGATGCAAAATAAATTAAGACAGGAAAAAATTACCAATGAGTTATTGGATATGGTGACCGCCAAGGAATCGGTTGAGAATAATTAATTATTAACGAGTTAACGAGTTAAAGCATTAACGAATTTAAATCCGTTAATTCTTTAATTCGTTAATATTTTAAATAATAAATATGAATACAGGCAAAATTATTTCTATTCGGGGAGTTGTTGTCGATTTTGAATTTCCGGAAGATCAAACTCCAAAAATATATGATGTTTTAGTTGTTCCCTCCTTAGAGAATAAGTCAAATAAATTAACATTGGAAGTTGAGTCAGTACTGAATCAAGGGGCAGTGCGCGCAGTGGCAATGGGTGACGTATATGGTTTGAAACGGGGAATGAAAGCTATAAATACCGGTAAACCTATTATGGTTCCGGTCGGTGAAGAAACACAGGGTCGCATAATGAATGTTCTCGGAGAACCAATTGATGAACTCGGACCGATAAATTCAAAATCATTTGCATCAATTCATAAAACAGCCCCTACGTTAGTTCAGCAAGCCGTACAACAGGAAATTTTTGAAACGGGAATTAAAGTTATTGATCTTCTGGCTCCTTTTATCAAGGGTGGAAAAGTAGCGATATTTGGAGGCGCGGGAGTAGGTAAAACAATATTAATTCAAGAGATGATTCATAATGTGGCTAAAGCCCATCATGGGATTTCAGTTTTTACCGGTGTTGGCGAACGTAGTCGTGAAGGCAATGATTTATGGAATGAGATGAAAGAAACGAAAGTATTGGAAAAAACCGCTCTAGTTTTTGGCCAAATGAATGAACCTCCGGGAAATCGTTTAAGAGTCGCTTTAACCGGAGTTACTATGGCTGAATATTTCCGTGATGAAAAAAAAATGGACGTTTTACTTTTTATAGATAATATTTTCCGATTCGCTCAAGCTGGATCCGAAGTTTCTGCTTTATTAGGTCGAATCCCGTCAGCCGTCGGTTATCAACCAACCTTAGCTTCTGAAATGGCTGCTTTGCAAGAGAGAATTACTTCAACCAATAACGGATCGATTACCTCGATTCAAGCTGTCTACGTTCCAGCTGATGATTATACTGATCCGGCACCAGTGGCAACGTTCTCTCATTTAGACGTCTTTTTAAATCTTGAAAGAGCTTTAACCGAACAGGGATTATATCCTGCCATCGATCCTTTAACCTCAACTTCCAGAGCTTTAGATCCGGCGATTGTCGGTGAAGAACACTATCAAGTAGCTCGGGATGTTATAAAAACTTTGCAGCGATATAAGGATTTGCAGGATATTATAGCCATTTTAGGTATGGAAGAACTTTCCGATTCTGATAAATTGACAGTTGCCCGCGCTAGGAAAATTCAAAAATTTCTTACCCAACCAATGGCTGTGGCCGAACCTTATACCGGCCGTCCGGGTAAATATGTTGTTGTTAAGGATACTGTTAAAGGATTTAAGGAAATTCTTGATGGCAAACATGATTCTAAATCGGAAACCGCTTTTTATATGGTCGGAGGAATTGAAGAAGTAAAATAATATGCTAACTCTGCATCTTAGAGTAATTACGCCAAAAAAAATAGTTTTAGAAGAAGATGTTCAGTCTGTTTCTGTGCCTTCATCAGACGGCGAATTAACAATCCTTCCTCGGCATACTAATTTATTTTCTTTATTACTCGAAGGAATTGTAAAAATTAGAACAGAAAAAAAGGAAGATTTTTTAGCTATTGGCGGAGGTTACCTTGAAACCGATGGGAAAGAGATAAACATTCTTGTGGCCCGGGCTTACGGCCAAGACGAGATTGATGAGGGGCTAACTAAAAAAGCCATGGAACAGGCTAAAATTATTTTGACCCAAGCCAAGGATAATCAGCAGTTGGTTGAAGCCGCTTCACTTCTCAGGAGATCTCTCATAGATATGAAATTAATAAAAAAGAGAAAAGCTCTCCGGAACTATTAGAAATTAGAAATTTTAAATGTCTTTAATTATTGTCGAATCTCCAACCAAAGCCCGAACATTTAACCGTCTTCTAAAAGGAAAAGATTACTATGTCTATGCCACTATGGGACATTTTCGCGATCTGCCGGCAAAAAGTATGGCAATAGATTTTAAGAACAACTTTTGTCCGGATTATCAGATAATAAAAAATAAGCAGAAAATTGTTGATAAATTAAAAGAACTGGCAAAAGCAAATAAAGAAATAATTTTAGCAACAGATCTTGATCGTGAAGGCGAATCAATTTCTTACCATGTTGCATATGTTTTAGGATTTATTAAGGAAGACTGGCCTGAATTTAAAATTAAAAAAACTTCAAATCTAAAAAGAATTGTTTTTCATGAAATTACGTCAAAAGCCCTTGAGGAAGCTTTAGAAAACCCTTCAGACCTTAGAGTTGATTTGGTAAAAGCTCAACAGGCGAGACGAATTCTTGATAGGGTAGTGGGGTATAAGTTATCGCCACTGCTTTGGAAAAAGATGGGTAAGAACTGGCTTTCAGCGGGTCGCGTTCAGACCGTGGCTTTAAGACTTATTGTCGAACGTGAAAAAGAGATTAATAAATTTTTAAAAGAAAAATATCGTCAGCTTTATGGTTTATTTGTCAACAATGAAGAGATAAAGGCAAAATTAATTTCAAAAAAAGATCTCGTATATGAGAAAAAGGAAAAAATACAACTTTTTGATGGAGAATATACATTTACAAAAACTATTATTGATGAAAAGTTAGCCACAGATATAAAAACTGAGCTTAAAAATGATAAATTTTTAGTGTCTGATGTCACTGAAGAAACAGTTAAAAGATATCCTCCGCCTCCGCATACGACTTCTTTGCTCCAGCAAGACGGATTTAGAAAATTTGGTTTTTCATCAAAAATGACCATGAGACTGGCGCAGAATTTGTATGAGCAAGGTTTGATCACGTATCATAGAACCGACTCTTTTCAGCTTTCATCTTTTTTTGTTTTCAAAGCTAAAGATTATATTGAAAAAAAATACGGTAAACAATATGCGCTTGAAAAACCAAGAGGTTTTATGATGAAGTCAAAGCTGGCTCAAGAAGCTCACGAAGCAATCAGACCGACCTCTCTTGAGAAAGAACCGGATAAATTAAAAACAAACAAATCAATTACCCACAATCATAAAAAATTATACGAACTAATTTTTATACGAGCTTTATCTACTCAGATGAAAGAAGCAGAAATTAGTAAGATAAAAGTTACCATAAAATCAAATAACGACTATTTTTTTGAAGCTGATAAAGAAAAAGTAATTTTTGATGGTTTTTTCAAAATTCTAAACCCATCTTTTGCTGAAAGAGCCAATTTTGTAGTAAAACTGAAAAAAGGAGACAGTATGACATTAAAAGATGTAGAGGATCAGGAATTGGAAACGACACCACCTCCGCGATATAACGAAGCGACTCTTATTAAAACTATGGAGGAAAAAGGGATTGGCAGGCCGTCAACGTATGCGCCGATCATCTCACTTATTCAAGATAAATATTACGTGGAAAAAGAAAGGCGATATTTTTTACCAACAAAGCTGGGATCGGCAATATCTGATTATTTATCATCATCTTTTCCTAAAGTTTTTGACTTGGGATTTACCGCTAAAATGGAAGAAAGCCTAGATTTAGTCGCCAATGGAGGAGAGAATTTTATCGACACCTTAAAAAACTTTTATAATGGATTTGAAGAGGAATTAAAGACCAGTAAAAAAGATAAATCGGTTATTGACGTAGAGGAAAAAATAGAAGGAAAATGCGAGAAATGCGGAGGAGATCTGATTCTTAGATATTCTAAATTTGGCAAGTTTTTAGGTTGCAAAAACTATCCTAAATGTAAGTTTATAAAGCCATTTTTATATATTGTCAAAGACAGATTTTGTCCGGACTGTAAGGGAAGAATTGTTTCTAGGTTTTCAAAAACGAGAAAAAAGTTTTACGGCTGCGAAAATTATCCTAAATGTAAGTATATTTCATGGACGCTGCCTCCTATTTTATGCAGGATTTGATGAATTCAATGAAGATCGGATGCGGTGACAAAGGTCGCGATTTGTATTCAGGATGACCCTGAGTCCCTAAATAAAAAGGATGAGTTGATTGAGGAAGTTCAATAATTTCGCATAAATTCTCAACAACTGATCTTGAGGATATTGTTAAACCCGCTTTCTCAAAATCTTTAACAAATTTGTCGTTAAACTCGTATCGGTGTCGGTGTCTTTCACTTACGTTAGTTTGTTGGTAAATTTTATAAGCGCGAGTATTTTTTTTAACTGTTGCTTCCCATTTACCGAGTCTCATCGTGCCACCATAGGCGCGTCTTTTCATAATATCCTTTTGAGCCGGCATAAGATGAATAACATTATGCTTAGTTTTTTTATTATTTTCTTCAGTATTGGCGTCAGACCAACCTAAAATATTTCGGGCAAAAGCAATAACCGCCAACTGCATTCCATAACAAAGTCCCAGGTAAGGGATTTTATTTTCACGAGCATAGTCCGCAGTAGTAATCATACCTTCAGCTCCACGTTCTCCCCAACCAATCGGGACAATTATTCCATTTGGTTTACCGATTATTTTGGTTCCGAGTTTAGTTACTTTTTCAGCATCAACCCATCGAGTTTTGACCTCAACTCCTTCCGCCCAAGAAGCATGATCAATCGCATCAAATAAAGCCGCATATGAGTCACGAAGCTGATAGTCACCTGTACCGAAATACTTTCCGACAATAGCAATCTCGACAGATTTATTTTTCTTGGATTTTATTCGTGCAACTAGCTCCGACCACTTTGTAAGATCAGCTTTCTTTATAGGCAAACCTAATTTTTTTTGGATTTTTTCAGTAATCTTTTGTTCATTTATGACGATTGGTATTTCATAAACAGATGATTTATCTGGATTAGATATAACATCTTCACCGTTCATGTTGCAAAAAAGCGCGAACCGGTCGCGTCTTCTTTGGTCTAAATAATCTTCAGACCGGGCGACAATAAAATCAGGTTGAATGCCCATTGAATTTAGAGTCCTGACAGACAGTTGAGTTGGTTTGGTTTTCGGTTCGCCGAGATGGTGGGGTGTGGGCACATAACTAACATGAACATGAATAACATCGCCGGGATTTTTTAAGGATAATATTCGGGAGGCTTCATAAAAAAATACATTCCAATACTCGCCGGCTGTTCCTCCAAGTTCTACCGTGACAATGTCAGCTTTATTTTTATCACCAACTTTTTTGATTCTGGAAATGATTTCTTCGCATATGTGAACGGCCTCAACATCTTCACCCTTATATTCAAACCTGCGTTCCCGGTCAATTATTGTTTGATAAATCTGGCCCATGGTCACGAAGTTGTCACGGCCCATATCCTGATCGAGAAATTTCTCATAAGTGCCGATGTCCATATCGGCTTCGGTGCCATCTTCGCATAAAAAAACGTCACCGTGCTCGATCGGGTTAATCGTTCCGGCATCAAGGTTAAGATAGCCTTCAAGTTTAATGGGGGAGACTTTGTATCCTGCAGATTTAAGAAGGAGGCCAATTGACGCGGCAGTAACACCTTTACCGATTCCGGAAATGACTCCACCAGAGATAAAGATGTATTTTGTTTTCATACTACGTCGCTTTCATTAAATGCCTCGAAGCTATCAAGTTTTTATTGATAGCGAAGTGGCATCACGGAACTTTAGTATAAATGAATAATGTTTGTTTTGCAATTCGATTTTCATTAATATATAATAAATGCTCTATGGCAAACTCTTTTACATATAAAGACAAATCATTTAGGGTTGGTGACACCGTCACTGTTAATTACAAAATCAAAGAAGGCGAAAAGGAAAGAACCCAGCCTTTTAAGGGAATTTTGATTAAAATTAGGGGATCTTCTGACATTAATCGGATGTTTACGGTTCGAAAAATGTCAAGATCGGGGATTGGCATCGAAAGAATTTTTCCTTTATCAAGCCCTAATATCGGCGGCATTTCCTTAATAAAAAAAACGACATATAAAAGGAAGTCAAAACTTTATTTTATAAGAGACTTAAGCGATTCGGAACTACGAAACAAACTGTATAGAAAAAAATGAGCCTTTATAAAAATAAAATAGGCAAGATCGGAGAAGAACTGGCTGCAAAATATCTTCAAGCAAACAGTTATGAGATTATTGATAGAAACTTCAGGACAAAATCAGGTGAAATTGATATTATCGCTAAAAAAAAGAATAAAGTCTCATTCGTTGAGGTAAAAACAAGGATTGGTTTAGATAAAGGATATCCTCATGAAGCGGTTGACAAACGTAAAATTAGACATCTTCATCTGGCAGCCAACTGGTTTCTATTGCAAAATCCTTATAAAAATTATAAACTTTCGATAGATTTAGTCTCGATTATCTTGAATGAAGATTTATCGGTAAAAAATTTGAAGTATTTTGAGAATATCGAATCTGAATAATTCCTATATATTATTAATTATTTTTTTACTATGTTAGAACCAACCCAGGAAGTAATAACCAGATTTTGGAGTAAATTTACCAACTATTTACCTGATTTTTTTGCCGGCCTGTTAATTCTAGCTATTGGTTTAACCCTGGCTAATCTGTTAAAAAAACTCTTAATAACCCTTTTAACATTTATTAAGTTGGAAAGAATATTGGAAAAAACCAAACTAATAACAAAGCGCGAAGTTAATCTTTGGGAACAAATTCTTGGAGAAGTTTTGAAGTGGACAGTTATAATCCTTTTTTTGATTCCAACTCTGGAAGTCTGGGGTTTGTCCAGAGCGACCATAGTTTTGAATCAGTTTTTATTTTATCTGCCCAATGTCATTGTCGCGGTAATAATCGGATTTATCGGGATTATCGCTTCAAATTTGGCTGCTGAGTTGGTTGGCCATAATGTTAAGACCTTGAGTCAAACATCGGCCGCGGCTCTGGCTGTATTTTCTAAATCAGCCATCATTTTTTTTACTATTTTGATTATTTTAAGCCAGTTGGGAGTGGCTCAAGAACTTATCAGGATATTTTTTACTGGTATAATTGCCATGTTGGCTCTGGCCGGAGGTTTGGCTTTTGGTTTAGGAGGTAAAGAACTGGCTAAAGAATTATTAGATCGTTTAAAACAAAAACTAACAAAATAGCTTTTATAATTCGGTCCCGTCGTTCAGCAGGGGCCTAGCCTGCCTGCCGGCAGGCAGGGATATCTGGTTTTCAGAATGATATAATTACTGTAAATTGTATTACTTATATATACTAAACTGGTCCCGTCGTCTAGTGGCCTAGGACATCTGGTTTTCAGCCAGAGAATCACCGGTTCGAATCCGGTCGGGATCACAAAAAAAATTTAAACTGAGTTTTAGATTGTTATGTCTATCTTTTTCACTTCCGAAGTGAGAGTGATGCAATACTGAGTGGATCACATCAAAAAAATTGTTAAGAAAGCCTATACTTCTGCTTTTATTGATGCGTAACTATCAAGTTATAGATAGCAACCTCTCCGTAGTTATTAGCATTACATAACCAAAACCAAAATTCTTTATTGCAATTTGATTGTGTATAAGCACCTGCTTTAAAGTAAGCTCCTGAATAGTTTTTATCAAGAGTATAAGAAGATTGTGAATTACCATTATAAAAAACTTTGGTTTGTCCGCCAGTAACAAGAAACTTAACGGTGAATCTTTTTCCCAGGGTGTAATAGGGATCAAGAGTATAAACATTTTTTCCATTAACGTTTACATATAGGTTCGGAAATTCTAAACGGATGACAATTATATCGTCAGATGATCCATGAATTTGTCCAGCAACAACGTGTTGTTTTATTTTTGGTACGGCAGTTATCGCTTCATCAAGAAACATTGTATGTGTGCCTTCTGTTGAGGACCATTTAGCCTTTGATGCACCCGCATCGGTCATCTCACGTAGTTCGGAGCGAGCATATTTGGTACCTCCAGTCGTCGGACCAGAAACAGGTGCACGAAAGAGAACTCCTTTCTCATCTGACGTTAATGTAAACCACGGGTCAATTTTATATGTCATAAGTTCTGGCTGTTTAATTTCTTTAGGATGAGTTGGTTTTTTATCGGTTCCAATGGGAAGGGTTATTTTCCAGTTGGTTAAATTAAGTATTTTCGAAGGATAAGGCGGTTGAGAAGATGGAGCTGGCGAAAATTCAGAAGTAGACTTACTTGCTTTTACAGAATGGCTTGCAACAAATATATATGTCATTGCTGTCACCAGTATTATAAATAGTATTATTTCTATAATCCAAATTTGTCGTCTCACAAAACAATTATAACATATTGTTTGACACTTGTCCGTAGGTGGAAAGTTCAATGCCATATTCACGACGTTTCTGATAAATAAGAATTTAGGATTTCAAAAGTTCGTCACAAAAAACTCCGACGGAAGTTGAGGATAAGATTGGAAAAGCTTGACTTTTTTGACAACACCTGATTTGGCCTTGGTCTCGGCGTTTAGACTTCTTCCCTGCGGTGAAAGATCACCGCTTGA
>Ga0265292_1001322_pt1 | contig 22400 bp, 24 predicted proteins | sample Munlanlewell296A_FD_189080 | JGI IMG/M metagenome (GOLD analysis project Ga0265292, IMG submission 189080) | Leachate microbial communities from a municipal landfill in Southern Ontario, Canada - Leachate well 296A | ecosystem: Engineered > Solid waste > Landfill > Unclassified | place: Canada... | reverse complement strand
CGGGCCCAGGAAGACGCGTATACTCCCCGGCGTCCCCGAGACCCTCGCCCAGTTCAAGGAGGCGGGCTACATGCAGAGCATAGCCACGACGAAGAGGTCGGACGTCGCCAAGCGCCTCCTCAACAAGCTCGGCCTCCTCGCCTACTTCGACCTCGTCCTCGGGATAAACGACGTCGCCCACCCGAAGCCCGCCCCCGACATCATAGAGCTGACCCTGGAACGCCTAGGCGTGGAGCCGGGGGAGGCGGTATTCGTCGAGGACACGACCATCGGCCTCGAGGCTGGGGTCCGGGCTGGCGTCCACACCGTCGGCGTCACCACGGGGACCCACGACCGGGACAGGCTCGCGACGCTCCACCCCGACGCAATAGTCGACGGGCTGCCCGAGCTGACGGGGCTGATAGGCCGTTAGCCCTTTAGGGCGAACTGGAGCGCCGCCTCGGCGTGGATCGTCGTCGTGTCGAAGACCGGAATCTTGGTGTGCTCCTGCTTGACGAGGAGGGGTATCTCGGTGCAGCCGAGGATGACCCCCTGCGCCCCCTTCGCCTTGAGCCGATCCATGATCTCAAGGTAGCCCTTGCGGCTCTCGTCCTTCAGTATCCCGTAGGCGAGCTCCTCGAAGATCACCCTGCCGACCTCCTTCTGGTCCTCCTCGTCGGGGACCACCACCTTGATCCCGTACTTCGCCAGCCCCTCCCGGTAGTAGGGCTTGTTCATCGCGAACTTGGTGCCTATGAGGCCGACCTTCTTTATCCCCGCCCTCTTGACCTCCGCCCCCGTGGCGTCGACGAGGCTGAGGAGGGGGATTATGTTCCTGCTGTCGAGCTTGTCGTAGAGGTTGTGCATGGTGTTGGTGGCGATGACGGCGAAGTCCGCCCCCGCGCCGTGGAGGGCGCGCAGCCCCTTCGCCAATTCAAGCTCCATGCTCTCCCAGTCCTCCACTGCCATCCAGTCCTCGAACCGCTGGAAGCTGACGCTGAAGACGACGACCTCGGGGTAGGCCTGGTTGTGGAACATCTCCTCGTATCGGTGGATTATGTGGGTGTAGTAGGGGACGGTCGACTCGGGGGTGAGCCCGCCGAGGATGCCTATGCGCTTGTACATGGATCGATGATTGTCAAACGCGTATATGATAGGTGTGGCTCACTGGGCGACGTCGACGGGGTCGCCGGCGATGCCCCTGAGCTGCGCTACGGCGAGGTTCATCACCGAGTTGGGCGTCCCCGCCGCGGCCCACACCCTCTCGAAGCGGGTCAGGCTCCTGTCTAGTAGGACCTTTACGCCCGCGTCGTGGGGGAATGGCGGGACTCCGCCTATCACGTAGCCGGTGAGCGCCTTCACCGTGTCGGCGTCGGCGTTGCCCACCTTGACGCCCATCTGTGCCGAGACCTTCTTGGCGTCTACGCGCCTGTCGCCGCTTATGACGACGACCACGGCGCCCTCACCCGCCCTGAAGACTATGCTCTTGGCGATCTCGGCGACGGTGCAGCCGAGGGCGTCGGCGGCGAGCTGGCTCGTCCTCGTCGACTCGTCGAGGGTGACGACCCGCGCCTCGATCCCCCTCTCGGCGAGGTAGGCGGAGACCCTCCTCGAGCCTCGTAGGTTGTTGGACACCTCAGAGGCGCCTCCACTCCTCGATGAGGGCGTCCAGCTGCGCCTTCGTGGGGCCTCCACGCGTCTCCTTCCTAGTCGCCTTGAAGCTGCCCCCCGCGTTCCCCCAGCGCAGCGCCTCGGTGTCCTCAAGCCCCTCCACCTTCGCCGAGGCGAAGCCGCCGATGAAGGCGTCGCCACACCCGACCCTGTTCACGACGGTCATGCCCAGCTTCTCCAGCGGCACGGCGTCGACGTGGATCATGGCGCCGACGCTGTCATGCGTCAGGGTGCACCCCTCGGCGCCGTGTTTGATTATGCACTTCAAGCCCCTGAACCTGTCGTGCATCATCCTGGCTATCTGGTGGGCGGAGCTGGTGCCGAGGAGGTTCTCGTATTCGAGGTGGTTGAGTATGAAGTAGTCGGTGTTGGCGAGGGTGGGCGCGAGGGCGTCGAGGCCGAGGTCGGCGTAGACGCCGGGGTCCCAGATGACGGTGACGCCGCGCCCCCTGCAGAGCCCCGCGAGGCACCGCGCCGTCTCGAGGGGCGGGTCCATTATGACGCAGACCCTCGCCCCCTCGATGAGCCTGAGCCTCTCCGGGTCGCGGAGGCACGCGCCGTCCAGCCTGAGGTTGGCTCCGAAGTAGGTGTGTATCTCGTTCTCCCCGTCGCCGCCTATGCTGATGTAGGCCTGCCCCGACTCCTCCCCCTGGACGAAGAGGAGCCCCGAGTCGTCGACCCCCTCCTCCCAGAGTATGCTCCTCTGCTTGTCGGCTATCTCGTCCCGGCCGAGGGCGCCTATGAAGGCGACGCGCTTTGGTCCGAGGAGGCGGGCCGCCGCGACTGCGACGTTGGCTGCGGTGCCTCCGCTGACTCTCTGTATCTCCCTGACTGGTATCTCCTCCCCGGCGCGTGGGAGCCTCTCCATGAAGAGGTTTATGTCCCAGTTTATGGCGCCGCAGGTGATGAGGTCGGCCACCCTAGCCACCCTTGCCGACCCTGTCGGCGATCATCCTGTGGAATCTGGGGGCGTCCACCTCGACGATGATGTCGTGATTCGCCTTCAGGTTTTCCTCGCGGTGGTACCTGCGCCGGTCCACGACCGTCATCCCCATTGTGTGTGTGCCGGTCGTCTCGACCTCGACCCTGTACCTCTCCGTCTTGAACATGGTGGGGTCGGCGACGTAGGCGAGCGCCATGGGGTCGTGTAGGCTGAAGCCGTTGAACCTCTCGACGAGGGCGCCGCATAGCCCCTCGATGAGCCTCGCTCGCTTCGTCTTCCTCGCCACCATCCCGGCGTACATGGCCCTGCTCATCCTGTAGTCGGGGTGCATCGTCGTGTCGAGGCCGGCGCAGGCCATGGATATGCCGCTGTCGAAGACGAGCTTGGCGGCGTCGGGGTCGTGCCAGACGTTGAACTCGGCGACGGCGTTCGCGTTGCCCGTGCCGTAGGGGGTGAGGCCGAAGGCGCCGCCCATGATTACGAGGCCGCCCACCTTCCCGGGGATGGTCGGGTCGGCGAGGATAGCCGCCGCGACGTTCGTCAGCGGCCCGACGGCGACGATGGTCAGCTCCTTACCCAGCCTGTCCGCCTCCTCGATGATGAGCCGCGCCGCGCCCCGCTTATCCACCCTCATCTTCGGCTCCGGGAGCACCGCGTCCATCAGCCCCGTCTTGCCGTGGAAGCTCTCCGCGTTCCCCATGGGGCGTAGCATCGGGTGCGACGCGCCACGCGCCACCGGGACGTCGTCCCTGCCGAGGAACTCCAGCAGTTGCCTCGCGTTCCGCGTCCCCTTCTCCACGTCGACGTTCCCGTCGACGGTCGTGACCGCCTCAACCTTGATCTCGGGGCTCGCGAAGGCGAGCAGGAAGGCCAGGGCGTCGTCGACGCCCGGGTCAGTGTCGAGGAGTATGCGCCTCAAGCAAAATCACCGTTTGATAGACCGATGAGCCGCTAGGGTTAAAGAGCTTTACCGGAGGAGGGGCAGGGTCCGGGCCTACTGGGTCCGCCCGCGGGCTATGCTCCGTGAGTAGCCCTCGACGAGGCGCCTCATCCTCTCGCTCTGCGGCAGCTCGGCGAGCCCCGCCAGCTCCCCCCTCCTCCTCTCGGCGAGGGCCTTCAGCTCCTCGGGGTGCTCCCTCCACATCTGCTCCTCGAGCACGCGCTTCACGACGACCTCGGCGAGCAGCTGGTCGGCTATGGGGCAGTCGTCGAACGGCTTGTTCCGCCCCATGTTCGCGAGGAGGTCGCTGGCGGGGTAGCCCCGGCACGTCCCCGGGCGAGCCGGGTAGACGGTACAAAGGTTGTTCCTCAGGAGCCTGCACGGCTGCGCCACCACGAACGTGCCGTCCCCCATCGGCGTCGCCCGGAGCTGGTCCTTGAGCCTCTTGTACTCGACGTGTAGGTGGTCGGCGACGCCCTGCAGCTCCTCCTTCCTGAGCCGGATCGTGCCCCTGTTCCTGCAGCAGTTCCCGCAGCGGGTGCACAGCGCCTGCTGGAGCGCGACGATCATCGCCACCTCCGTCTCGAGTACGACGCCGAGGCTGCTCACCGCCTTGAGGACGTCCTCATCCCTGATCGGTGGCGTCTTGAGCCTCTTCTTCGATAGCTCGAGGACGTGGAAGGCGTGGCGGCCGGCGAACGGCTTGAAGTCCTGGCGCGCCAGGAGGCGGTCGAGGGGGGACCTCTCCTCGCTCATGGTAGGTCATTCCCTTCAACCGGTATTAAACAGTCCCCCCGCCCGGGAATCGCCAGCCCCACCTGCCCGAATCGGTTAAATACCGTGACCCGGCTCAATCCGCTGGTAACAGGTAGAGGTGCGATAAATGCGCCAATTTGTCCCAGCCTAAGCCGGAGCGCAGCTCCAAACCTAATTCTAGTCAACACCCGGGCGGACGCCCGGGAAAATGAAACCCCGAGCCCAGCCCACGCGTTCGGTCTCTTCGGGTTTTATGCCCCCGGCCTGTGCTGAAGGGGAGACTCGGAGGCACAGGCTTGTCCAAACTAGTGGTATCTCAGAAGATCAAGCTCGCCGTCAAGAACGGGCACGGCGGCGTCAGGATCAGGGTCGGGGACGTTACCATCGGCGGGGATCAGCTCGCCGTCATGGCGGGGCCCTGCAGCGTCGAGAGCCGTGAGCAGATACTCGAGACGGCGCGCGCCGTCAAGGCCGCGGGGGGGCACATCCTCCGCGGCGGGGCCTTCAAGCCCCGCACCCTCCCCTACAGCTTCCAGGGGCTCGGCGAGGAGGGGCTCAAGATACTCGCCGAGGCGCGCAGCGAGACGGGGCTCCCCATAATCACCGAGGTGATGAGCCCCGAGGACGTGGAGCTCGTGGAGAGCTACACGGACATACTCCAGATCGGGGCCCGCAACATGCAGAACTTCAGCCTCCTCAAGAGGGTGGGGCGCGCCGAGAAGCCGGTGATGCTCAAGAGGGGGATGTCCGCCACCATCGAGGAGTGGCTCGGCTGCGCCGAGTACATCCTCAACGAGGGCAACCTGAACGTCATCCTCTGCGAGCGGGGCATACGCACATACGAGACGATAACGAGGAACACCCTCGACGTCTCAGCCGTCCCGGTGATAAAACAGCTGAGTGACCTCCCCGTGGTCGTCGACCCGAGCCACGGCACGGGCATCCGCAGCCTCGTAGCCCCGATGGCCAAGGCGGGCGTCGCGGCGGGCGCGGACGGCCTCATGATCGAGGTCCACCCCCACCCCGAGAAGGCGCTCAGCGACGGCGACCAGAGCCTCCACCCCCCCGAGTTCGCGGAACTCATGCGCGAGATAGCCCCCATCGCGGGTGCCGTGGGGAAAAGGCTGTAGCGCCATGAGCCTAGAGGCTATGAGGGCCGCCACGGTCCACCTCGGCGGGAGGAGCTATCCGGTCCTCGTCGGGGGCGGGCTGCTGGGGCGGCTCGGCGAGGCGATAGACGAGCACCTCTCAGATGTGACTGGGTGCGTGGTGGTCACATCGCCCTCCGTCGAAAAGCTGTACGGGGGGCGGGCGATTACCGCGCTTGAGGCGCTGAGCCCGGGTTTGGTCGTCGTGCCCGACGGGGAGGAGGCGAAGACCTGGGGCGAGGCGGGCAAGCTGCTCGGCGACCTCATAAAACACGGGCTGGACCGCAGGGGCGTCGTCGTAGCCCTCGGCGGCGGCTCCGTTGGCGACTCCGCCGGCTTCGCCGCATCCATCTACATGCGCGGGGTGCGCGTCGTGCAGGTGCCGACCACCCTCCTCGGGCAGGTCGACAGCGGCGTCGGCGGCAAGACCGCGGTCAACCACCCCGCGGGGAAGAACCTCATGGGCAGCTTCCACCAGCCCGGCCTAGTCGCCTGCGACACCGGGCTACTCGCGACGCTCCCCAAGCGTGAGCTGCGCTCCGGCCTCGCCGAGGTCGCCAAGTACGGCGTCATCTCCGACGCCATCCTCTACAGGGGCGTCGAGGTCGAGGCGGAGAAGCTACTATCCGCGGACGCCGATGCCCTGCGCTGGGTGGTCACGCGGTGCGTCACGGCGAAGGCGCGCTACGTCGAGGCTGACGAGCGCGACGAGAAGGGTATCCGGGCGGCGCTGAACTACGGTCACACAGTCGGCCACGCCGTCGAGACCCTCTCCGACCACACGATACGCCACGGGGAGGCGGTGGCTATCGGGATGATAGCCGCCTCACGGATCGCCGTGAACCTCGGGCTGTTAAAGCAACCCGATCTTGAGAGGCAGATCACCCTGCTCGAAGCCCTCGAACTACCTGCCGAGTCGCCCTACGGGGTCGACGAGGTCCTCCCCCTGATGAGGAGGGACAAGAAGGCGGAGCACGGATCGATTCGCCTCGTCCTCCCCACGGGGATAGGCTCCGAGCCCGCGGTGCGTGTGGTCTCGGAGGCGGAGATACGGGGGGCGCTGGCTTAGCATGGTCAGGATATGCGTCTCCGTCCCCGCCACGACCACGGTAGCCGCCATCGAGGCGATCCGCGGCCTGGCGAAGCCCGACCTGATAGAGCTTAGGCTCGACTACGCCGTTGAGCGCCTGGACCTTCGGAAGCTCAGGGAATCGACCAGCATCCCCCTCATAGGCACCGCGAGGGTCCCCTCTCACGGCGGGCGATGGGGCGGGGGCGAGGGCGAGCGGGAGAGGCTGCTGCTCTCGGCCGTCCGAGCCGGGTTCGACTACGTGGACGTCGAGGTCGACTCCGTTTCCCTGGGTGAACTGGTCGAAAAAGTCCATGATAGGAGTGCCTCGGTCATCGTCTCGCGCCATTACCTTGATCGGACCCCCACCCTCGGGGAGATTCTGGCCGCCCACGACGAGGCGAAGGGGGCGGGCGCGGACGTCGTCAAGGTCGTCGGGACGGCGGGTAGCCCCTCGGATAACCTGCCATGCCTCGAGTACCTCGCGCGGGAGCCGGGCAACGTCAGCTTCGCGATGGGGGCCCTCGGTGTGCCGTCGAGGGTACTCTCCCCCCTGATGGGGGGCGCCTTCACATACGCCTCCGCCGGGGAGGGGGGCGGCGTTGCCCTGGGGCAGCCGACGCTCGCCTCGCTGAGGGAGGCGTACCGCCTCATGGGGGTCGCGTCTTGAGGCTCCTCTACCTCCTCGGCCACCCGGTGGCCCACTCGCTGAGCCCGGCGATGCAGAACGCGGCCCTGCGGGCGCTCGGGCTGGATTACGAGTACCGCCTGCTGCCTGTCCCGCCGGAGGGCCTGGTAGAGAAGGTAGCGGGGCTGCGGGACGGCGATGTCGCGGGCTTCAACGTCACCATCCCCCACAAGGTGGTGATCATCCCGCTCCTGGACGAGCTGGACGAGACCGCATCCACCGTTGGGGCCGTGAACACCGTCGTGAACCGCGACGGCCGCCTGAAGGGGTACAACACCGACTGCCTCGCCTCCACCAGGGCCCTGAGGGAGGCCTACGGCGACCTCGCCGGGTGCCGCGTGGCGATCCTCGGCGCGGGGGGCGCGGCTCGGGCGGTGGCCAGCGGTCTGGCGCCACACGCCGAGTGGATAAAAATCATAGCCAGAGACGAAGAGAAGGCGAAGGCACTCGCCAGACAGGTACGGGGACAAACCGACGCGGAGATACGGGGCGGAGGCCTCGGGGAAGCGCCGAGGATGATCCGCTCCGCCGACATCCTCGTCAACGCGACCCCCGTGGGGATGTCACCCAACCGGGATCGCAGCCCGGTGGAAGCGGGCGCCCTCCACCCGGGGCTGCTCGTCTTCGACCTCGTCTACAACCCGGAGAGGACCCGCCTCCTCGCGGACGCGGAGGCCGCGGGGGCACGCACCCTCGGCGGGCTGGCTATGCTCGTCTACCAAGGAGCTGAAGCTTTCCGGCTCTGGACGGGTAGGGAGGCGCCGGAGTCGCTCATGATGAGGGCCGCGAGGGACGCCCTCGGGGGTGCCGCGGCGTGAACGTGGTTCTCTTCGGGTTCATGGGCGTGGGCAAGACCACGGTGGGCAAGCTGCTGGCCCCCCGCCTCGGCTACCGCTTCGTCGACTCCGACTCCGAGGCCGAGAGGGAGGCCGGCATGAGGGTCTCCGAGGTCTTCGCCCAGAGGGGTGAGCCCGCCTTCAGGGCGCTGGAGCGTGGCGTGATCAGGCGCCTGAGCCGCGGCGACGGTCAGGTCATCGCCCTCGGCGGCGGCGCCGTCCTCGACCCCGGCAACGTAGAGGAGCTGAGGCGCACGGGGAGGATGATTCTGCTCACGGCGAGCCCCGAGGAGATCAACCTCAGGACACGCAGGGACAACGGCAGACCCCTCCTCGCCGGCGAGGACAAGCTCACACGGATCAGGGGACTGCTGGACGAGAGGCGTGAGAGGTACCTCTCCGCCGCGGACATGGTCGTGGACACGAACGGCGTGCCCCCGATACGTGTCGCCGAGGCCATCCACGGCAGGCTGGAGGCCGCGCCATGAACGTGACCGTCCGCTCGTCCACGGCCTCCGGCAGCGTCGCCGCGCCGCCCTCGAAAAGCATGACTCACCGCGCCCTCACGCTCGCGGCGCTCGCCCGGGGCAGGAGCAGGATAAGGAATCCCCTCACCGCCGACGACACCGAGGCGACGGCCTCCGTTTTAGAGAAGCTGGGCGTCGGCCTTGACCGCGGCGAGGAGTGGGTCGTCGACGGCGGCGATCTGCGGGCACCCGCCGGTGAGCTTCACTGCGGGGAGTCGGGGACGACGCTCAGGTTCATGGCCGCCGTGTGCGCCCTCGTCGACGGCGAGTGCCGGCTGACGGGTGGCTCATCCCTATCGACGAGACCGGTCGGTCCTTTACTGGACGCCCTCAGCCAACTCGGGGTGACTAGCAGAAGCCGCGGGGGCTTCCCCCCCGTCACCATCAGAGGCACCGGCAGGATCGGAGGCGGCGAGGTGAGGCTCCCCGGCGACGTGAGCAGCCAGTTCGTCTCCGCCCTGCTCGCGGTCGCCCCACTCGCCGAGGCGCCGGTCGAGATCACTCTCACAACCAGGCTGGAGTCCAGACCCTACGTCGCGATGACGATGGACGCTATGCGCGCCTTCGGCGTCGAGGCGGAGGCCTCCCCGGACATGAGGCGCCTGACGGCGCCGGCGGTGCCGTACAAGGCTGCAACAGTGACCGTCGAGGGTGACTGGTCCTCCGCGGCCCATCCCCTCGCCGCGGGCGCCCTCGGCGGGGAGGTTACCGTGAAGGGATTGAACGCGGGCAGCTCTCAGGCCGACAAGGCGATCCTCCCCCTTCTCTCCGAGATGGGGGCACAGGTCTCCGTGAGCGGGGGCTCCGTCAGGGTGTCGGCGTCCGGCCTGAGGGGGATCGAGGCGGACCTGAGCGACTGCCCCGACCTATTCCCCGTCGTCTCCGCCCTATGCGCCGCGGCGGATGGGGGGAGCCGCCTCACCGGCCTCGCCAGGCTGAAGCTGAAGGAGTCGGACAGGGTCGCCGCGATGGCGGAGGGGCTGACACGCATGGGCGCCGAGATCAGGTGCGACACAGATTCAGCCGTCATCACAGGTGGACCCCTCAGGGGGGCGGAGATCGACCCCTGGGGCGACCACAGGATAGCGATGTCGCTGGCCATCCTCGCCCTCCACGCGGAGGGGGAGACGACCATAAGGGACGCGGGATGCGTCTCCAAGTCCTACCCAGGATTCTGGGACGACCTCGCCGCGATAGGTGGGAGAGTGAAGAAGGTATGAGCAACAGCATAGGCGCGATATTCAGGGTCACGAGCCTCGGGGAGAGCCACGGCAGGTGCGTGGGGGTCGTCGTCGACGGCTGCCCCGCCGGCTTGAAGCTAGACGTCGACGCCCTCGCCCGGGAGATGGCCCGTAGGCGCCCCGGAGCGAGCAGCGTCACCACGAGCAGGAGCGAGGACGACGCAGTCGAGGTGCTGTCCGGCGTCCACGAGGGGCACACCACGGGGGCGCCCATACTCATGCTCACGTGGAACCGCGACCAGGACTCCTCGAAGTACGACGCAATCAGGGGCACGCCGAGGCCGGGCCACGCCGACTACGCCGCTCGGGAGCGGTACGGGGGCTTCAATGACCACCGTGGTGGCGGGAGGGCTTCGGGCAGGATCACCGCCGGGTTCGTCATGGCGGGGGCGGTCGCCAAGCAACTGCTCGCGACGATGGGCGTCGAGGTGATCGCCTACACACGCGCCATCGGTGGCGTCGAGGCCCGCCAGCCCACCGTCGAGGAGATCAAGGCCAACACAGAGGCGAGCAGAGTCAGGTGCCCAGACGCGAAGGCCTCCGCGGAGATGGTCAGGGTCATCGAGGAGGCGAAGAGGGATGGCGACAGCGTCGGCGGAGAGGTCGAGTGCATCGCCCTCGGCCTCCCAGCCGGCGTCGGGCAGCCCGTCTTCGACACCATCGAGGGGGACCTAGCCAAGGCCATCTTCGCCGTGCCCGCCGTCAAGGCCGTCGAGTTCGGCGCCGGGAGGAGGCTCGCCTCGATGAGGGGCTCAGAGGCCAACGACCCCTACACCATCAGGGACGGGCGCGTCTCGACGACCTCAAACAATTCGGGTGGCGTCCTCGGGGGCGTCACCACCGGCGCGCCCATCCTACTACGCGCCGTCTTCAAGCCAACCTCCAGCATATCCAAGACCCAGAGAACCATCGACCTCGCCGCGGGGGCCGAGGCCGAGATACGCGTCGAGGGGAGGCACGATCCCTGCATAGTCCCCCGGGCCGTCCCGGTCGTTGAGGCGATGGTCGCCACGGTCCTCGCCGACCACGCCCTCAGGAGGGGGCTCATCCCCCAGGTGCTAGGTGAAAAAAGATGACTTACGAGGAAGAGATCGCGCCCCACAGGGCGGAGATAAACAGGTTAAACAAGGAGATTCTGGAGAGGCTGGCGGAGCGCGTGGAGGTGGCGGAGGCCATCGCCGAGGTGAAACGCCGCCACGGCAAGCCAATCGTGGATGCCGCGCGCGAGCGCATCGTCCTCGACCAGGCGCGGATGCAGGCGCAGGCACGTGGCCTCGACCCCGACGGCGCCGAGCGGGTCTTCCGAGCCATCATCGACCTATGCGTCCAAGCGGAGGGGAAGCCATGAGAGTCGCCTACCAGGGCATGCCCGGCGCCTACAGCGAGGCCGCCGTCCTCCAGCGCTGGGGCAGCACGGCGGAGCCCATACCGCGGCCCTACCTCGAAGATGTATTCGACGCCGTCGAAGCCGGTGACGCAGACGCCGGGCTCGTCCCCGTCGAGAACACAATCGAGGGGAGCATAACCCGGACCAGCGACCTCCTCAACGAGAGGAGCCTCACGGTGCTGGGGGAGACCGTCTTCCGCGTCGTCCACTGCCTCATAGCCAACCCCGGAGTGGAACCCGGCGACATAAAGAGGGTCTACTCCCACCCACAGGCCCTCGGTCAGACACGCGCCTACCTCGCCGCCCACGGATACGAGCCGGTGAACCACTTCGACACCGCGGGGGCCGTGAAGATGATCCGGGACGAGGGGCTCCGCGACGCCGCGGCGGTCGCGAGCAGGCGCGCCGCCGAGATATACGGCCTCAACGTCCTCGCCGAGGGGATAGAGACGAACAGGGAGAACTACACCCGATTTCTCAGCGTAGGACGCGGCGCGGAGCAAGCCACAGGGAGGGACAAGACGAGCCTCGCCTTCACCGTCGACCACAGGCCCGGGACGCTCATCGCCGCCCTCCGCGCCCTCGCGGACCGCCGCCTCAACCTCACAAAGATAGAGTCCCGCCCCTACCCGGGGAGGCCCTGGGAGTACGTCTTCTTCATAGACTTCGAGGGGCACAGGGACGACCCCGTCTCCGTCGACGCCCTGCGCGAACTCTCGGCTTACGCGAAGAGCCTGAAGGTCCTCGGCTCCTACCCAAGAGCCTAGGCAGCGGTGCCTGCCCTCAACGCAGAAATACGCTCCGCCGAGGGTAAGGTGGGGCTCACTTTGAGGGCGGGCGTCGTCGGTGCCGGTGGGGGGATGGGCGGCTGGTTCACCCGCCACCTGCGCGGCCTCGGCTACGAGGTGGAGGCCGTAGACACTAGGGACGGTTCCCTGGAACCCGTGGGGGCGCTCGACCTCGTCGTCGTCTCCGTGCCGATAAGCACGACGCCCGCCGCTGTCCACGAGGTCGCCTCCCACATGAGGGGTAGCGCGGTCCTCGCCGAGATAGCCAGCCTCAAGGGGGGAAGCCACCCGGCGCTCGTCGAGGCGAGCCGCCTCGGGGTCACACCGCTCTGCGTCCACCCCATGTTCGGGCCCTCCACAGGATCGCTCAACGGGCGGGTCGTCGCCGTCGTCCCCGTGGCCGACCCCGAAGGTGAACGGAGACAGGCTGAACTCCTGTTCCCCGGCGCGGACCTGATCACCCTCGACGTCGGGCGCCACGACCGCTGCATGGCCGTCGTCCTCTCCCTCCCATACGCCCTGAACCTCGCCCTCGCCCGGGTCCTAACGGGGGAGGACCTCGCCCTCTCGTCGAGGATGGCGGGTTCCACATTCTCACTCCAGTACATCCTCGCCCAGAGCATCGCGGGTGAGAGTCCTGCGCTCATCAGGGACCTTCTTAGGGAAAACGCGTCCCTAGAGCCGTTGCTCGGTGCCTTCGTCGACTCCCTCGAAGAACTACTCACGGCATCGGGAGACGAGGACGCATTCAACTCCCTCCACGCCGAGGTCGTCGAGGCACTGTCGAGGGACCCATCCTACCCGGGGGCGGACGCCCGGAGGCAGATGGCGCACCGCGCCATAGCGGGTGCCTAGATTATTATACGGTCTCGACGCATCATCCAGCGATGGTCACAATAGGCGCCGTCTACGCGGCCCGCCAGCGAATGGGGCGCTGGGTCAGGAGGACCCCCTTCGAGCACTCCCCCCTCCTGAGCGGCCTCACGGGGGGCGAGGTCTGGCTCAAGCTGGAGAACAGGCAGCTAACCGGCTCATTCAAGATACGGGGCGCCTCGAACAGGATCGCCCTCCTCACCCCCGAGGAGAGGGCGAGGGGAGTCGTTGCCGCCTCCTCCGGCAACCACGCCCAGGGCGTCGCCTACGCTGCCCGGGAGCTCGGCGTCAAGGCCGTCATCGTCGTCCCCGGCAACACTCCGAAGGTGAAGAGGGACGCCATCAGGGCGCTGGGAGCCGACCTCACAGTACACGGCGGCGAGTACATGGAGGCCGAGCGCCTCGCCCAGGCCATCAGCAGGGAGAGGGGGCTCCCCTTCCTCAGCCCCTACAACGACGCCGACCTCATCGCGGGTCAGGGCACCGTGGGGCTGGAGATGGTCGAGGACGGCCCCGCGCTAGATGTAGTGCTTGTACCCGTGAGTGGAGGCGGCCTCATCTCCGGCATCGCCACCGTCATGAAGGCTGCTTCCAAGGCCGAGGTCATCGGCGTCCAGACCGAGGCGAGCCCCGTCATGCACGAGAGCGTCAAGGCGGGCAAGATAATCGACATCCCCATGTTCGACACCGTCGCGGAGGGGCTCCACGGCGGAATCGAGCAGGGCAGCGTCACCTTCCCCATCTGCCAAAAGCTCGTCGACGACTGGATAGACGTCAAGGAAGCTACAATCGTCGACGCCCTGCGCCTCATGCTCCTCCGCCACCACGAGGTCGTCGAGGGCTCAGGCGCAGTCGGCATCGCCGCCCTCATGGAGGACCCCCACCGCTTCGAGGGCAGACGCGTCGGCGTCATCATAAGCGGCGGCAACATAAACGAGGAGCTCCTCCGCCGCCTAGCTCAATAGATTTATAGGCGCCGCCGGGTCGGCTCCTGATAGATCAGGGATGCCACTCTGCGAGATATGCGGCATGGACGCCCAGGAGCTCCACGACTGCAAGGAGTGCGGCGCCAAGTACTGCACCGAGTGCGGGGACACCAAGAAGTGCCTCTGCTACGACTGCCTCGGCTGGGACGACGAGGAGATCGAGGAGGAGTGGGAGCAGGACGACCTCAACTGACCCGCTCACCTTTTAAGAACCCGCCATCGCTGAAGGGTTGATGACCGTGGAGGATAGGCGCGTCCACCTGAGCTTCTCGGAGGCCTTCAGGCTCGGCTACAGCCACCTCGTAAGGCGCTCCGGCAGGTCGGCGCTCAACGTCGCGTCCATCGCCCTCGGCCTCAGCTTCTACACGAGCCTACTACTCACCGACGTCTTCTACCAGACCCACGCCGCCCTCGGAGGGGCCCGCCTCAACGTCGAGCAGACCTACTACTGGCTCGTCGCCATCGCACTCGCCGTGAGCGTAGTCGGCATAACCAACGCCATGCTCATCAGCGTCCAGGAGCGCGTCAAGGAGATAGGCACAATGAAGTGCCTCGGCGCCCTCAACGCCCACATCACCCTCCTCTTCCTCATAGAGGCCCTCCTCCAGGGGCTCGCCGGCGGGGTCATCGGCTACGCCGTCGGGGCGGCCGCCGCCCTCCTCACCGTCGGCTTCGGCACCGGGTTCGACATAATCCTGAAGGTCCCCTTAGCGCAGACCCTGACCCTCTTCGCGTCGTCCATCATCCTCGCCACGCTGCTGAGCACCGCGGCCACGCTATACCCGGCCTATCGGGCCTCTCGGCTCGACCCGGTGGAGGCGCTGAGATATGAGCTTTGACACAGTCATCGAGCTGAAGGGGCTGAAGAGGCTCTACACCGTCGGTGGGGAGGACGTCAAGGCGCTGGACGGCGTCGACCTAGAGATCGGCAGGGGGGAGTACGTCAGCCTCGTCGGGCCGAGCGGCTCGGGGAAGACGACGCTGTTCAACATGATCGGCGGACTCGATCGGCCCACCGGGGGGAGCGTCCACATCGACGGCGTCGACATAAGCAGGCTCGACGCCTACGAGCTGGCCTGGCTCCGCTGCAGGAGGATAGGCTACATCTTCCAGAACTTCAACCTCATCACCGTCCTGACGGCGCTGGAAAACGTGGCGCTGCCCACCGTCTTCGCGGGGACGCCGAGGGAGGAGGGGCTGAGGAAGGCCGGGAAGCTGCTCAAGATGGTGGGGCTCGGCGAGAGGCTCAACCACAAGCCGACCCAGCTGAGCGCAGGGCAGCAGCAGCGCGTCGCCATCGCACGCGCCCTCGCCAACGACCCCGCCATCATACTCGCCGACGAGCCCACGGGCAACCTCGACCTCAACACGGGAACCGAGATAATCGACATCCTCCACGGCCTCAACAAGAACCGCGGGCTCACCCTCGTGGCGGCAACGCACGACCTGAAGATGATCAAGGCGTCCGACCGCGTCGTCTGGCTCCGCGACGGGCGCGTCGAGAGGATAGAGTGAGGCTAGCGCTCCCTGTCGCTCCACTCCATCGCTATGAGCCTTATCAGGCTGCCAGTCTCGTGCGCCCAGTCGAGGGCCCCGTAGGAGGAGAGCCTAACCTCGTATCCCCCGTCCCTCGGCTCGACCCTGACCGTGTTGTTGGTGTAGAAGTTGCCCGTCGTGGACTGGGGCGACTTGAAGATGAAGGTCACCACCCGGGCGTCGCCCTGAGTCTCGGTCTTGATGTTCGCCGTCTTCCTGACCTGGTCCGTCTCGAATCCCCTCAGCCGCTTCAGGAGGTACTCGACGAAGCCGTCGACCTCGGCGGAGTCGAGCTTCATGGGGACCGGGATGGCCCAGGGGGCCCCCGCCTCGCCCGCCTCCTCTATCCTCCACCTACGCGTCAGGCTCGGGGTGATGACCACGCTGCTCCTCAGGGCCGCGAAGGCGCCGACGAGCACGGCGGAGATCGCTATCCCTATCGCGGCGAGGCTCCACACCGCCGATATCTTCTGGTGGACCTCGAGGCTCAACCCTATGAGGGGCATGACGCTGTAGAAGCCGAGCCCCGCGAGGTAGCCGAGCCCACCCGCTATGAACCCCGTGATGGAGGCCTCGGCGACGAAGATTGAGGCGATCTCCGCGGGGTTGAGCCCCACCGAGGAGAGTATGCTGATCTCCCTCCTCCTCTCGAAGAGTGAGTTGAGCATCGTCACCACCACGTTCAGGACCACTATCGCCCAGGGGATGACGAGAGGCAGCCCCTTGCCCTCCAGGTAGCTCCCCAGGCTCGTGTAGAGCAGCCCACGCGCCGAGGCGGACCATGTCTGGTAGCCCCGCCCGAGGGCGATGTTCTCGGCGAAGGCGTCCTGCGCCTGGGCGTCGACGAGGACGGCTATCCGGGTCACGCCGAGGGGCTGCATGGACGCGGCGTTCGAGGCGTCGATGAGCGCTACCTCGGTCGACTCGGTCGTCGCTCGCTCGATGTAGGGCGGGTCCCCAGGCCCGGCCAGGTTCACCAGCTTATCCATGACGTACCTGCTCCCGTCGACGTCGGTGAAGCCTGACATGGCGAAGTCGTCGAAGACCCCCACGAGTCTCAGATCCTGGTCACGTATCTTCACCGGGTCCCCCAGCTTCAGCCCGAGTCTGTCCACGAGCCCCCTGCTGAGGGCGACGCCGCCGGGGCCGGGCAGCTCCCCCTCGGATAGGATGGAGGAGAGGGGGAGCAGTCTCGACTCCCGAGTCGCGTTGATTCCAATTATCGTGAATATCCTGTTCCCACCCACCGTGGCTATCGCCCTGAGCTGCGGCGTGTTCTCCACCTTCAGTGACACCGCCTCGACGCCGGGCTGCCTCGCGAGCCACGCGACGTCTGCGTCTGCAAAGAGGATGAAGCTGGGGTCGGCCTCGGTCCAGGTCGACGACCTAAGCATCACGCCCGGGTGCTGGTAGGGTGAGTCCGAGACCTTCGCGGAGATCAGGCCGTAGCCCTCGGAGAGGGAGGTGAGGGCGACGAAGCTCATCACGAGCACGGTGAGTGAGACGAGGGTGAGCAGGAAGCGGAGCCGCCTCCTCCTGAGGCTCCTCTTGGCGATGCTGGCCACCGGGACCAGTATGGCGCGGAGGCTCACCTTGCCTCCCCCGCCGGCGGAGCCGAGGAGCCTCGGAGCCGACGCCGCGACTCCCACGACGACCAGGAACGAGGCGGCGGCCACGAGGGCGAAGCTCTGGGGCGTCGTGGCGGCGGTGCCCGGGTAGACCCTGTAGAGGAAGAGGAGCGCCCCCCCGTACACCCCCACGCCGACGAGGACCTGCCGCCCGAGGGAGTCCGCGAGCAGGAACGCGGCGGTCACCGAAGCCACCGCGAGAAACCCTATCAGGATGTAGACCGAGGAGGACGCGTCCACGTAGAGGTTCGCGAGGTCGGCCTGCGTCCTCTTGGCGTCGATGTAGCTCAGCTTCGCCGAGTCGAACCCCTCGACGTACCTGCCAGACTCGTACAGGGAGCTCCCCTCGGCGAAGCTCGCCTCGGCGGTGGAGAATATCCCCTTCTCCCTGACGACGTAGAATCCGAGCCGCTCCATGTTCGCCAACCCGAGCTCCGCGTCGGCGAGCGCCTTCTCCACCACCTGCAGGTTGTACCTGAGGGCCGGGCCCCTGACGTCGAACTCCACAAGCGCGCCCCTCTCCAGTGGTGCCTGAGGGTCGGATATTATCGTCCTCGTCACTATCTTGCTAGCCACCAGAAGCGTCGAGCCGAGCGACAGGCTGAAGGTGGTCCCCGCCGGAACCACGACGGTCGACGCCGGGAGCCCCGGTATCGTCTTCGTCTCCTCCTGCTTCGTGCCGAAGCTCAGCGGGAACCCGGAGGGGTTGATAACGACGCCGTTCGCGTCAACGACCTGGTAGACGCTCCCAGTCGGGATGTTCTCCGTCTCCACGAAGAGTATGTCGCCCAAGAGCCTGATCGAGGCCGAGGGCTCCAGCTGCACCGTCAACTCGGTCACGGTCCCGAGCTTCACCAGCGCGGGGCCGTAGTCGAACCCCGTCGTCGAGGGGTCGTCGTAGAAGAGCATGACCGAGACGACGTTGGGGTCGATGGCTACGCTGAATCGGCCGTCGTCCCCCGCGGTGGCCGTCCTGGCCAACTTCAGGGAGGTGAACGTCGCGACGGTCGCCCTCAGCGGCTGCCCCAGGTCGTCAGTCACGAGACCCGAGAGTGTGTTCTCGGCCCCCACCGCGGGCGGGGCCCCCGCTACCAACAGGCACAGGAGTATGGCGACAGCCAGGCTCAGACCGCGGCCGGATCTCATCTCCTCACCACCAATCCAACCATAGACTAGGTCGAGTGGTAAAAAGGTTAATCAGAACCACGAAGAGCTACAGAAAAGGGGGAGATAGATGCCTAGAAGAATGAAGATCGTCACCACCTCGGCTGGCGTGCTCTACGCGGAGCTCACCGACGAGAACCCCGTCACCGCCGACGCCGTCTGGGGGAGGCTCCCCTTCGAGGGCAAGGCAAACACCTGGGGGGACGAGATCTACTTCGGCATCCCCGTCAAGGTTGGGTTGGAGAGCCCCCGCCCCATCGTCGACCTCGGCGACGTGGCCTACTGGCCCCCCGGTCAGGCGATATGCCTCTTCTTCGGCCCGACCCCGGCGAGCTGGGACAAGGAGATACGGCCCGCGAGCCCCGTCAACGTCTTCTCCAGGGTCGAGAACAACGCCAAGCTGCTCAAGCTCGTCCGCCCCGGGGAGAAGATGAGGCTGGAGAGGGCCTAGGCAGCCGCCAGCTCGATCTTGGCCGCGAGGCTCCTCCCGAGCTCGGCGCCGCTCATCTCGGACACCCTCGCGTTGGCCTTTTCCTTCGACCAGAAGCCGACGCCGAGGGGCCTTCGGAAGGCCGGCTCCTCGTGGCCGGGCGTCTTCGCGAGCAGGCCGTTAACATGCCTCGCCATCGCCTCGCCCGTGACCGGGCCCTCCCGCAGGCAGATCGTGTAGACCTTGGCGAACAGGTGGTTGAAGGCGCGTATCCCCGCCGGCGACAGTATGGTGAAGCCCGCGGGCTCCTCGAACGCCCTCGGGTAGAGCCTCCGTATCTCCTCCCAGTACGCCGAGAGGCCCGACGCGAAGTCCCTGACGGGGACGCCGACGAAGGCCTTCTCCTTTAGGACCTCGGAGATGGAGGACGTGAACACGCTGTCGGCGGCGATCCGGTCCTCGGAGGGCGCCTCGCCCACCCTCCTTATCCTCCCATACCACGGCGACGACGGGTTGCCGTTCAGCTCGTCGACGACCTCGCTGGCGAGGCCGAGCCTCACCGACTTCGGCCCCTCGAAATCGTAGAGCCACGCGCTCCCCCTCTCCCAGAGCATCCTCTGAAGGTGCCTGTAGGCGAGGTCGGTCGAGACGCTCCTCTGCCGCCGGTTGACTATGTAGAAGAGCATCAACTCGTCGAACCTCTCCGGCCTCCGGAGTATGGAAACTATGATGGGGTAGTCCTCGAAGTCGGTGTTGCGCTCTATGGCGAGCCGCAGCGCTTCGATCCTGTGCTGGCCGTCGATGAGCCAGAGCCTCTCGTCGCCCACGTCCAGCTTCCCGAGCTGGCACCAGCCGAGGTCCCGCTCGGGCTTGAAGGTGGCTTCGCCCCTCACGTTGAGGAGTATCGATGTGGGGAAGCAACCTATCTCCCGGAGGAGGTACCTGAGGACCCCGCCCCTCTTGTCCCTCAGCCGCCTCGCCTCCGGCTGCCTCTGGTACCCCTGCGGGTTCTCGGGGCCCCAGTGGTCGAGGGAGATCCTGCCGATGAGGTCCCCCGCCCTGATCGTCGAGACGTAGATGTCGAACCCGTCCGCGCCGCCCCGCTGGGTTATCCTGAAGGCATCGAACTCCATATTCGTCGATAGGGATTGGTTTAACCGGTAATATAACTTTTAGTAGTAAGTAAATATTTGATGTTGTAGGGTTTTAATACGGTGTCCCGTAATCTGCGTATACGATGGGCAGGCTCGGCGGATTCGTCAGCATCATCAGGCCCGTGAACTCGGTCATGATGGGCGTCGCGATCCTCGTGGGCGTGGTGATAGCCGCCGGGTTGAGCCCCTCGGTGCCCGCGGCGAGCCTGGCCCTGGCCTTCGTGGCGGGCTTCGCCCTCACGGGCAGCGCCATGGTGATCAACGACTACTTCGACAGGGAGATCGACGCGGTAAACGAGCCCACGCGCCCGATACCGCGTGGGGACGTCAGGCCCGGCGAGGCCGTCGCCTACTCGCTGCTTCTCAGCGCGGTGGGCCTCGCCGCCTCCTACCCCACGGGGCTTCCGACCCTCGGGATAGCCGCGTTCTCCTGGGTCGTGATGATGGCCTACTCCGCCTGGGGGAAGAGGACTGGTTTCCCCGGCAACCTCATGGTAAGCACCTGCATAGCCCTCCCCTTCATCTACGGCGGCGCAGTGGCGGGAAACGTGTCGGTGTCGCTTCTATTCAGCGCCCTCGCCTTCCTCTCGAACACGGGGAGGGAGGTGACTAAGGGGATCGTGGACATCGAGGGCGACAAGACCCGGGGCGTGAAGACGATAGCGGTCTCCCACGGCGCGGAGAGGGCCGCCTACCTGGCCTCCGCCTTCTACCTGGTCGCCGTGGCGGCCTCCTCCACACCGATCCTCCTCGGCCTGGTCTCGATCTGGTACGTCCCGTTCGTCGCCGTCACCGACCTCGGCCTCATCCACGGAGCCGTGTCCCTGCTCAGAGACCACAGCCGAGAATCGAGCAGAAGGGTCAAGAACCAGGTCCTCTACTGGATGCTCTTCGGCCTCCTAGCCTTCGCGGCGGGGAGCCTGGCGTAAAGAGAAATTAAAAACTAGTCTTACCTGGAGGCGAACGCCACGCGCTCCATCTCGCGCTTCCTGCGGACGCCGAAGCTGTTCCCGTCGTTCTGGGCGGCGCCGATGAGCTGGTCGGCGATGATCTCCTCGAAGGTCTTCCTGTTGCCGAAGGTCTGCTCCTTGATCCCCTTCGCGATGAACCTCAGGGCGAGGTCGATCCTGCGCTGGGGGGAGATGTCGACCGCGAGCCTGTAGACCACGCCACCGAAGCCGATGCGCGTCGTGTCCTCGTTCGGCGAGCAGTTCTCCACCGCGCGGACGAGCACCTCGATGGGGTTCCTGCCGCTCTTCACGTTGACCATCTTGAAGGCCGTCCTCACCGCGTTGGAAACTCGGGGCTTGTCGCCGCCGCTGCTCCCGGGCTTCAGGAGGTCGTTGGTGAAGCGCTCCACGATGCTCATCTCGCTCTTCTGGAACCTCCTGGCCTCGTGGCGACCACCTGAGTGGGGCATGAAGACGGGAGATATCTTTAGGTACCTCTTGAGGCCGGGGTCCCGGACCTCGATGTTCTCGAAGCTCCACTCGCCGAACAGCTTGATGCCGCCGGTTCCCGCCGTAGTGGCCTCGATTGTTACTTCTGGTTCCTCGCTCACTTGGCCGATCGCCTCGGATTGCAGAGGGAAGAGTGGGAACGTGAATAAAAGGGTTACCGAAGATGAGTAACCTTTTAACTTCAATCTATTCCCCCGTAGTTAGCATGTCGCTCAAGGGCTACAGGCTCTCCTACGTGCTTCTATGCGTGGTCGGGCTCGCCGCGATGTTCAGCGTGAGTCTTGTCAACCCTCTGCTCTCGATATTCGCGAAGGAGATCGGGGCCGTGGGGGTGATGATCGGCTTATCGGTCGCCGGCTACTGGATAGCCAGGGTCCTCCTGGAGATACCCAGCGGCTTCCTCTCGGCCCGCTTCGGCTACTACTGGCCCATGCTCCTGGGCCTGATCTTGACGACGGTCGGGACCTTCTGGAACGCATTCGTCACCGACCCGTACCAGCTCATCCTCGCTCGCGCCCTCCAGGGGCTAGGTGCGCCGCTCTTCTTCGCCGTCTCGATGACGTTCATAGTCAACATGTTCTCCGCCGATAGGCGCGGCGCCGCTATGGGCATATTTCAGGGGGTAGAGTTCGGGGGGAGCATACTCGGGTCGACCTTCAGCGGCTACCTCATAACGATGCTGGGCTTCCAGGGGGGCTTCTTCCTCTCGACCGCCCTCTGCGCGATGGCCGTGCTGCTCATCGCCCTGCCGCGTAACGTAAGGCACGAGTCGGCGTCCATGCCGCCCATACCCGCCATGAAGCTCTCCTCCCTCCCCAAGGTCTTCAAGAACAAGATACTCATCATCGTCTCCTTCGCGACCCTGATGGAGTTCATCCTAAGCAACGGCGTCATCTACACCGTATACCCCCTCTTCGCCAAGGAGACGCTCGGTATGTCGCTTACCGACATCGGCCTGATAATGGGTGCGAGGTCCCTCGGCTACGTGATCGCCATGCTCGTCATGGGCTCGATAGCCGACAGGATAGGGAGGAAGCCCGTCCTGCTCTTCGGCGTCGCCAGCACCGCCATCATGACGGTGGTGCTGAACTTCGCCTCGGGGATAGTCATGACCGCCGCCATCCTGTTCATCATAGGCATCACGACCGGCGCCATCTGGATAGTCTGCCCCGTCATGGCCGCGGAGGCCGTCGAAC
>Ga0265292_1001320_pt1 | contig 22412 bp, 21 predicted proteins | sample Munlanlewell296A_FD_189080 | JGI IMG/M metagenome (GOLD analysis project Ga0265292, IMG submission 189080) | Leachate microbial communities from a municipal landfill in Southern Ontario, Canada - Leachate well 296A | ecosystem: Engineered > Solid waste > Landfill > Unclassified | place: Canada... | reverse complement strand
TGGAAGGGTGGGTTGCGAGTGCACGCGGTTCTTCCCTATTTACCTCAATAGTGGAACAGCGTTTAAGTGCATTATGGGCAGCCATGGACGTATACAATGCATATGTTTTGGCGTGTGCACGTGGATTTTGGGACTTAGGGGCCAGCGCGATTGTTGAGCCCGATTGCTTAAATGACGCGTCGGGGCGGCTCGAAATTATAAAAAGGTGGTTTTCCCAATTCTCCAAAGAATTACTTAATGATTATCGGGTAGTAATAAATCGATCCTTATGGCAGATGGTTTTTTCCCAAGTCCTGACCAACGCTGAGGCAGCTGCCGAAACCTGCTTTGGTTTGGCTGGCGCCGAAAAAAAACTAACGATTGCTGGCGTAATTGAAAAAGATTTTTTGCACTTAAAAATTGGTAATGCGGTAGTCGTGGGCAGGATGCGTGATGCACTCTTGCCTCTGGAAAGCGGCCTGTTAAAGTGGGAGCTGGATCCAATTGACCATGCCCGCAAGCAAAGGTTGTTTTTTCCGGGAGTAACTTCGCGCCCCTCGGAAGAAATTGATGAAAATCGCGGCGGCGTCGGGCTGGCCCTGGCCTGGGAATTTATGCAAAAAATGGGCGGGCGGATTTTTGCCGAATATGATCCTGCCGGCAATTGGTTTACTATGCACTTGCTGCTGCCGCTTGAAAAGCCCGCCTAAGGTTGGCAGAAACAGCGCCCGCCGGAAATTTATGTTGATTAATTTGCTCTACCGGCACTATTCCTTCCCCCGAAAAACTCAAAAAACATTCGCTTGCTGCCAAAAGCTCCTTCAGTTTAAATTTCTTTTCCCGCACTTTGATTTTTAATTGGCGCGCCAGCTTAATTATATAAGCGCGCGTGACACCGGGCAAAATTGGCAAAGTTAGCGGCGGCGTAATCAAAACGCCGTTTTTTACGATAAAAATGTTGCTGACCGTACCTTCCAATACGTTTCCCTCTTTATCTAAAAAGATGGCTTCGTCGGCGCCACTTTTTTCGGCTTCGGTCTTGGCCAGAATGTTTTCGAGGTAGTTTAATGATTTTATGGTAGAAATTATCGGCAGGCGGTGGCGCTTGTTTTGTGCGCCGATGCTTTGTGCCCGCGCGGTTTTTACGACAATTATTTTCCAAACGCGGCCGCCAGCGCGGTCACTGTCAGCGGATGCCGCCGGCGCAATTTTTTCCGCGATAATAATGAACGTGGGCTTCTGAGCCGCGTTTTTGATACTTAATCCGTGCTGTTTGGATCTCCCCCGCGTAATGATAATTTTGAGGTAGGCCTCATTTAGCCCATTAATTTTTAATAAATTTTTTATCTGTGTTGGGATTTGGGCTTTGGAGTTTGCCGTGCCAGTCGGCAGGCAGGAAATTACTATCTTCAATTTTTTTGCGGCGTCAAATAATCGTTTGAGGTGTTCATTTAATAAAAACGGCTTCCTGTTATATGTCCGCAACGACTCAAATACACCGTCGCCGTACATAAACCCGCGGTCAAAAATTGAAATTTTGGCGTCGCGGGAGTTAGTTAATTTGCCGTTGATATAAATTTGCATAACAAACTTTCAATAATGCCCAAATTGCGAGCTAAAATAATTGCCTCGTTTAGTGAAATTTTAGCAGAAAAGGGACGAAAATAATATGTAAGCGAATAGTGTACGTAAAGAAAGTAGGAAGGGGAAATTAATGGTTCTCGCTCTTAACGGCTATAAACATATTCCCGTTTCTGACAGAACCAGGCAGATGCCGGGGGATGTGACAAGAATAGTAGCGCCGTATCCTACCAACATAAGAGGTGAACGGCTGACCAAGGCGGTCTTTGAGCGTGAATGGGCAAAACTTTTACGAGACAATCCGGAAATTGGCGTTCATTTTTCCATGGAATACTATCGCCGGGATGGATTGCCGGGTGGAGGCGGGTTGGGAACATTATCTGCTGATTGGGTGAGGGGATGGGTTGATAAGGGGCTGCCAATTGTTACGGTGAGTATTGCACATCATAGGTTACAGTTTCAAAAATTTGGCACGGACTATATTCAACAAGAACATGACGTTGAGATTGATTTGGATAACCAACCCGATCTGGTGAATTTAGGCCGAAACGTACGGCTCAAGATCCAAGGGAAAAATGTTACCGCTGATATATATGGGACACTTACCGAAGGCGAAGATGGGAGAGTAGGGCTGGGGCTAAAGTTAAGCGTAAAAAATTGTAAACTGAATGGTTTTGGGAGGATAGACGAGAGTGTTTATCCGGGTAACCACCGTGATAAATTTGCAACTTTTGGCCAAGAAATGATTTTAGGTATAGGCGGGATCAGGGCCTTGCGGGAAATGGGGCTGAATGATTCGCAGGTAAAATTTTATCACGTGAATGATGGCCATGCGGCGCTGATGCTAATAGAGCTGGCGCGCGAAGCTGGCCTTACCGTGAAAACCCTAACCAAAAAGGCAATGGAAGGAATTACGCAAAAACTTTTTTATTCTTGCCATACTTTGGTGCTGGCTGCGATGGAAATTTATGATCCATTATTTATTAATGAGATGATCCCGGATCCAGAGACGAGAACGATGTTGGGGATGTTAGGATCCCGGCCGGTGGGTGACGAAATAAAATCCCTGGATGATTCTCCAGTACAGCGCGGAGACATTGCAATGACTGAAATGATGATGGCTTGGGCTACTCAGACCCAGGGAGTTTCTCAGGATCACGCCAGATTATTAAGAAGGTCTTATCCCCAATTTGCTAATAGGATTTCTGGAGCTGTTACCAATGCGGTACATAACAGCTGGGCGGCCCCCTCGATTGCTGCGTTTTTTGATAGGTATGCTGAGGGTTGGCGGAAAAATCCCAGTTTGTTGGTTGGGATAAAAGATCATTTGCATGACGTTGAGTGTAGGCAGGCCGTACACCAGGCATGTTTGTTTGCTGGGCAAGATTTGATTGATATGGTTGCTTTGTTGCGTCCGGAAGTTGAGGCGGCAGGACTTGATCCGGAGATTTTTGCTCCGACGGACCTTCATCTTGACTGGTTGAGGATTGGTAATGCCAGGCGTTGGCCAACGTATAAGCGTGGGAATCTAATGTTTCAGCACCCGGATGATTTAGCCGGGGTGTTTGGCCCTGAAAGGCCGTTGCAGCTTTTTTATGCGGGAAAAGCGCATCGGCATGATGATACATTGGAGCATCGTGGAGCCATAACTGTTCGCGGGGGAAAATATATTCTTAAAGAAACGCTTGAGGCGCTGGAGTATTTAAGCAAACGTTATCCTAAATGGTTTCGATGCGTATATTTCCCAAATTATGATGTAAATATTGCACGAACATTAATTCCGGGAGTGCATGCATGGTTAAACACGCCACTTTACGGCGAGGAGGCCTCGGGCACCTCAACCATGGATGCTATTTTGAGCTTGGTTTTATTGATTTCGGTATTAGACGGATGTGTGCCAGAGATTGCAGCGCGGGGAAATTTTGGGTGGGGATTTGGCAAGACGACCCCGGGTGGGAGCTTCATGCATTATGAGGAGGATTATCAGGCACTGATGCACGGAGTTTTACCTCAAGTTGCGCATCATTTTTACTCAGCGCAGAAAAGCGGCGCTTTTGAAAGCGGCGCCCCATGCACTTGGGTGGATTGGCAGATGGATTTGTGCGGAATTATCCCTTATGTTCTAATGCCCAGATTGATAACGGAATATAATGATCGTATGTGGGGACTTAAAGCTGCGGCATAGTTAACGCCTCCACGCACGCCGCCGCCTTCTGTAAGGTCTCGTAATATTCTTTTTCCGGGTCCGAATCGGCCACAATCCCCGCACCCACTTGCAAATAAGCTTTATTAATATGTCGCGCCGCGACCCCTGGTTGGGATTTCATTAATATTGTCCTGATAACTATATTAAAATCCATCCTCCCATCCGGCAAAATGTATCCAATTGATCCGGTATAAATTCCCCGCTTCACGGGCTCCAGCTCTTCAATGATTTCCATCGAGCGGATTTTGGGGCACCCCGTAATGGTGCCGCCGGGAAACATGGCGCGCAGTAAATCAAACTGATTTTTGCCGCGCGCGAGGTTGCCGACCACGTTGGAAACAATATGGATTACGTGCGAGTATTTTTCTACCACCATTTGCTCATCCACTTTTACACTGCCGAATTTGCACACGCGACCCAAATCGTTGCGCTCCAAATCCACCAGCATAATGTGCTCGGCGCGCTCTTTGGGGTTAAGTAAAAGATCGTTGTATGCAGCGGTAGCGGGGCGGGTGCCGGCAATCGGGCGGGTCTGTGCCTGTCCGTTTTCCAGCTTGATTAACCGCTCCGGCGAACAGCTGACAATCTGGAAATCGCCAAAGTTAAAGTAGGAGGCAAAGGGGGAGGGATTGATTGAGCGCAGGCGCGTATATATATAGTATGGGTCGGCGTTGGTTTTAAACTCCAGCCGCTGGGACAAGTTGGCCTGGTAAATATCGCCGTTTTTGATGTAGCGCTTGGCCGCTTTGACAATGGTTTCAAATTCGGCCTTGGATAAGTTTGAGTGGAGGCGGGCGGGCGGGGCCTGCGGCGTTTGCCGGTGAGTAGCCGGTGGTCGGTCTGTGGTCTGTTGATGCTGAATAATCTGCAAATGCGTTGGTGCGATGAAATAAATCAGCGGTAAACCCAGGTCATCTTTGGAATGGTGCGGCAATTTTTCTAGGTGCCACGCCGCGTCGTAGCTGATGAAACCAAAAAGGCCCTTAAATTCGGGATGGTTTTGCCAGCGGCGGAAAGTTTTTTCTAATTTTTCAAACGGGTTTTCGTCAGGGTAGGCGGTCACGGTAAACAACGGATCCCAACCGATAAAACTTTGCCCGATATTGTCGGCGCTGTCTAGAGTGAAAAAACCGAATTGTTGAGCTAGTTTGTTTTGCATATGCGCCATACCATGATTTATAAAAGTATGGATGGCGCCATTTGCCTAGGGCATTACTTTCGGGAAGAGTTTATCCTGGCAGTTCTTATGTTGCAAGCTGATTTTTCTGTGTTTTATTTAGGGTCGGTTTTTTTGCAATTTTTCTTCCCTTTTGCCGAAGACAATATATGGTAACGATTGATGGAATTGGTTGTTCTCGGCATCCGGTTTTGGATAAAGCAATGCAGATGCGGCGGTCTGGACCTGGATTACGAAGGACCTGCAATTTGTCGCGAATAAATCGGCGGCGGATTCCAGCTTTCCAGCGGGCGGCGGCGCGGGGGGATCCGCTGGACATTGACGTGGGATGTTATTTTGCTGATTTTACTCATGAGTATGCTGCAAAAACCGGCCGGCGGATAATTGGTGTTGATGGTAGCCCATGGGCGCAGCAGATATTTGAAGAGGGAGTGCCAGTTGGCGATGAAGTTTGGGAATGGATTTATACAGGATCGGCTGTTTTGCGTGATCATGCATGTTTGTATTCTTTTTTCCCGCGTGTATTATTAGCCCCTGCCCGCTTAGAGGATTTTATGCAAGATGCGCGGTTTTTGCCGTTTCGAGGAAAGGTCTCGCGGGTGGTTTTGAATATGCCAGAAGGGACGGATGGTTATTTAGAGGCGGTGGGAGAATTGTTTTTCAATTGGACGCGCCCGGATGGAGAACTGTATATCCGGACAGAAACTCCGGATAAGATTCCGCTGATCCTGTCCCGTGCGCAGGGGCGCCCTTTTCGGGAAATTCCTTTTTGTCCGGAGGTGAGAGGGATTAACTCAATGTATGTTTGGCAACTGGATTTAATGCGAGAGGTTGACCGTGCCCCGATTTGTTCTTTTGCTTTTGCCCGCAGCTAAAAATGGGCGACACAGGATTCGAACCTGTGGCTCCTTCCGTGTGAGGGAAGTACTCTACCGCTGAGTTAGTCGCCCATCTTGAGTTAGTATTCTACCGCTGAGTCAACCGCCTGAGGCTACTCATTTTATTACCCTGCGCGCAGCATTTCAAGCGAGCTTCGATGTTCTTCATTATGTGCATGCAGGTCTAGGGCGGTTTTAAGCAAAATTAGAATCATCAGCGCCACGACTGGCGTGCCCAGCACCATGATAACCGTGCCGCCTAAAATAAGGGTGAGTTGCATTACAAAAATACGGGGATATGGAGTAAAGAGCTGCAAAATCGCGGTCGAGTTAAGGTATTCTTTTTTGCTGATAAAATTAGCAAAAAAAGAAATGCCGTGGCTTAGTAGCAGGCTGGCAAAAGGGATGGCCAGCGGTCCAAGGGTAATTGGTTTTCCGGGGATCAGGACAAACAAAACAAAAATAAATACCAAGTGGACAAGCATAAAAATGGAGTAATGTACCGAGAAAAATAAAACAAAAAACCAGCTGGACCATTTTCCAATCACCATCATTTTCAAGGCATTATAAAAGCCAATGATGCCGTTTTCCAGCCAGTACAGAAGGATGATGGAGAGAAGGCTCCATCCCCAAAACCATACCCCCGCCAAGGGAACAAGATTGGCGGCGATCAGCGAGAAAATCGCGATTTTTGAGGAGTTGCTTGAATTAATATCAATCATCATCTTATTTGATTGGGCACCGTTGGGATCGAACCAACGACCTCCTCGGTGTAAGCGAGGCATTCTACCACTGAACTAGGTGCCCGGTCATAGGTTTTCTAAGAGCTTTTCCAGTGTTACTTCTGCCAATTCTAGTACGCCTTTTAGCGTACCCGGCATAACTGTTTTGTGGTATGGAACGATGGTTGTGATCTTGCGGCCGTTTACATGTCGACTTAATTTGACGTGGCTGCCTTTTTGTTTGATTATGGCAAAACCAATTCTTTTCAGGGCATTAATGATTTCTTTGGCAGATAAAATAGGATACCGAATCAACGGGGAACTCCTGTTTTGCCGAAATCAAATTCAAATTTCAGTGGCACAACCAATTTTTCCAACTCTTCATCTTCAAGATATAAAGAAATTGCTTCTTCCAGGTTTTGCAGTGCCTGGGCTGGACTTTTGCCTTGGCTGACAACTTTCAATTCTTTGCATCTGGCGACAAATAAGGGATGTTCTCTCCATACTTCGGCAGTAAGGTGTAATTGGCCATGGGCGGCATTGATTTTGAATTTGCTTGGCATGTATTCCTCCTTGTATTATTAATAGTAAGTATAACTTTTCCGTATTGCTATTACAAGGTGCGATGATAGGCACGGGGCAGCTAGCGCGGGTATTCTTTCGGGTATATAATTTAATCACAGGCCAAACCGGATGCAAAAACGAATGAAAAAATTATATTTTATGTTTTTCGCGGTCCTGCTGCTTTGTGCCTTAATTTTTTTGCCGGGTTGCGGCGGGTCGGGTGGCGGTAGTGGTGGTGGTGCGGTGACATTTACTGTTTCCCCGATGAATGCCGGCGACTACTGCGCAGTTGGTCCTTTGGGTAACTTTAATCCGCGGATGGGGCATGCTTTGCCTACCGACCACGGCGGATTTATTTTTACCGAAAATACTGCGGGTGTTTATTACAACGTATATGCCCCGGCGGCCGGGACCATCTATGAAATAACTTATACCGAAAGTGACTGGCCGGCGGGGAGCGGGCAGAGCGGTACCTACCGCGATTGGATGATAAAAATAAAGCACAACAATGATTTTTACAGCTATTTTGGGCATATGTCGTCACTGGAGGCGTCCATTTTGGCGCAAGCGGGAACGCTTTTGCCTGACGTAGATAACCGGGTTTCAATTGCCGTCAGTGCGGGACAACCAGTGGGTATTTGCGGCGGGCGGCCGGGAGTGGTCAACGGCATGGATTGGTATGTAATCAATTATAATGCGGCCAGCAAGTCGTTTATTAATACCAGCCGCTACGGCCGCATGAATTATGCTGAGCATTTTTTGGATTATTGCACTTCAACTTTGCAGGGTATATATACGCCGCTGCTTTATGATCCGGAAGCTACGCCAATTGTTACGCGTGAAACCGTTCCTTTAGGCGGCAAAATTGATTTTGATGCGTCCGGATATCTTTGCGGCAACTGGTTCCATAATTCAACTTCAACGTCAGAGGCCGCCAACTACGAATTCAATAAACAGCTGGCGTTTGCGTATGATCGTTTTGAACCCACCAAATTGCGGGTAACGTTTGGCGGGCCCGAAGGCGTGATTGGTAGCAGTACGGTCAGCACGCCCCTGGGTTTATACGTAACCACCTACCAGGTTGACGGAAATTCTCCGGATCCGGCCTCGGTCAATGCCGCCAGCGGTGAAGTGACCTATTTATTGCACGGGATGGAAATTGATAATTTGCAAACGCTGGAGGCCACGCTTTTGGTGAAAATAATTGATAGTAGCACCGTTAGTGTGGAGGGCTTTTCCGGTCACGTTTCGCCGTCTGGTTTTACCAGTAACGCGCAGACGTATATAAGGTGAAATTTCTTAAATCCATTTCCTTCTTCTAAAAAACATCAGCATCCCGATTACGGTTAAGATAATGATAACCCAAACCATGGGGTAGCCGTAGCGCCACTCAAATTCGGGCAAATATTTAAAATTCATCCCGTATAACCCAACCAAAAAAGTCAGCGGCATGAAAAGCGCCGAAAAAATGGTGAGAGTTTTCATGATTTCGTTTAACCGGTTGCTGATGCTGGACAGATAAATTTCGAGCATCAACGCCAGCATGTCGCGGTAGGTTTCGATGGTATCAATTACCTGGACGGCGTGGTCGTAAACGTCGCGCAGGTAGCGGCGGGTTTCTTCTTTAATCAGGGGGGATTCGCCGCGCTGCATGGAATTTAAGACCTCCCGCGCCGGCCAAATTACCTTGCGCAGGTAAATCATTTCTTTGCGCAATTTTTGGATTAAAGACAGCGAGGCCCGGCCGGGGTGGTTGATGGTTTCAATCTCCGCCTTTTCAATTTTATCCCCCATCTGCTCCATGACGGAAAAGTAATAATCAACAATGGCGTCAATCAGCCGGTAGGTGAGATAATCGGTGCCGGATTTGCGCAATCTGGAATATCCGCTGCGGATTCTTTTCCGCACCGGGTCAAATGCATCGCCCTTGAATTCTTTTTCCTGCAAAGTTACGACGTAATTTGCTCCTACCACAAATGTAACCTGCTCGACAGTGAGTTTGTCTTTTTCGTAGCTCAACATTTTCAAGACAATGTAGCAGTGTGTGCCAAAATCCTCAATTTTGGGGCGCTGGGTGGTGTCGAGAAGATTTTCCAAAATCAACTGGTGCCAGCCAAAATCCTGGCACAGCTTTTCGGCCGAGGGCGCATCGGGGAAACCGTCAAGGTTAATCCAGGTTACCCCGGGAAGGTTTTTGCTGCGGATACCCTCATCCAGGGAAACGGTTTTTTCCTCGAAGCTTTTTTCGTTGTAATTAAAGACCGTGATTTTCATAATATTGGGCTTTCTGGTATTGTGTGGAAATTATAACACAGGCCGCCAAAAGTTTTCCCTCAATCAAGTGAAATTTTTATCCTTTTTTGCAGATAATCAACCATGACAAATATAGTTCCGCTCGAAGGGATGCTTCCCGCCAGATTTGCCAGGCAGCTGGGATTGAGTCAGATGCAAGATCCCGCCGCCATGATCCGTAACCGGCAATTGGTTAGCGTGCCTTGGCATGAGGTTGCGGCGCGGCGGTTAATGGCCATGGCCGAAGGGCCGATGGAAATTCCTGACGGCCACAACTTTGCAGAGCCAATGGCAAGGGCGTTTCTAAATAAGGGGCAAAGAGTTGCTTTGGAGTTGCGGGATTATGATTTGTTACTCCAGCGTTTGGTGCTGGATCCGCCGCAAACCAGGTTGAGTATCATCCGCCGCATAATCGGCACCAATACAAGGTCAACGTCGCTGGTTGAAACTGCAGCGGTCAAAGCCGGACGCCGGCAAGTCATACTGCGGCAGATATGCCAGCTGAAGGCGTTGGCTGGTCTGGCGTTTGAATGTTCGGGCGTAGCTGAAGTGAAAAATGTGGACGATCTCTTACCGGGCGACATGCTGATTCCATTGGCGGGAGTTGATTTTGCCGGTCGGCCGTTAATGTTAATCGAAAAACAATTGCGCGTATTGAACATTGATAGAATGTTATGTTGCGCAAAAGAAATTGCGTTGGATAATGTTGATGGCCAGGCGCGCGCTGAAAAGTTATGGGATTATTTGCGGCATAATCTACGTCAATTTGGAGAGAAAGATGCTTTCCGGCAGTATCCTGGTAGGTATTCGCTGGCGGCAGTTATTATTAAATTGGCTTTGCAGGAGGCCGGACTTCCCGGGCGCATTGTCCAGGGGGAACGGCGCCCGGCGCAGGATGATTTGGCTGAGCTTGACCAGCACCGGCGTAAAAACGAAAGACCATGGGTTGAAATTATTTTGGAAGATACAACGCTGGTGATTGACGTTGAAACATTGGCAATGTTCCCGCGCCCGGCAGTAGAAAAAATCCTGCCGGATCTGTCCACTAAAAGGGTCCGGGACGGATTTAGAGTAAAGGACAAAATTTATGTTTACGCGCCGGTCAAAAACCGGGTTTATCGGCCGCTGTCGTATTTAGGGCTGGAGGCAAAAGAAACGGTTGCGGCCATTTTTCCGCACGAATCTTCTCATGCCGAGATGTGTTTAGAGGGAACTGCGCGACAGGCGTTATTTGGAATAACAGATATCGGCGACGCGAGGAGGAGCATTAATGAAAGTAATGGAGTGATGATAGGTGACGGATACCGCCTTTGCTTTGCGGTTTTTGACGGGATTGGTGGAGCGGCAGAGTCAGAATACGCCAGCCTTGAGGCGGCAGAAGCAACCATAAGGGCGCATACCGAAGGCGCCGATATGAACCAGGCATTGCAAAATGCCGCCTTTAGAGTTTGGTTGCAAAATGAGGCCAATGCTTCAAATTGGGCGCATTTTGCCGCAACGACTGCCATGCTGGGTTGGTTTAGTCAAGGGGAGCAGCAATTGCATTTAATTGAAATCGGCGATTTAAAAGGGTTTCGCATTCGCGAGGGCCGGTTGTATCTTTTAAATTTGGCAGATAATCGCGGGCGCGCCAATATTACTGGGATGGACCGGCGGTCGGCCATACCGTTGCCCTTGGAATTGGGCTGGCCGAATGTTTTTATCGGGAATGGCACGCCAGGTTTTACTGCAGTTGATTATTATGATCATGTCCGCGCTTTAACCGGAAAAGATGCAATTGTCACCGCGTGCTTAATCCGTGAACCAATGTCCATGGAGGGGCGTGAATTAGTTATCCCGGTTAATGAGGGGGATGCTTTTCTGTTTGCAGACGATGGGCTGGATATTTTTTCGGTGCAGGAAATTTTAGATGCTTATGAAAGGACCAAGCAGGATGGAGCGGAAGCGTTTGCGCGTGAACTGTTCCGGCGGGGCCAGGGCCGCTGGAAAGATAATGTCACAATGCTGGCATTGTTCCCGCAATTTTTGAAGTAATTATTATTTTGATTGAGGATTTTGATTATGGGGGTAGCTTGCGCTCCTAAATCCGGCGGTAGTTTGGCGCGGCCCCGCGTAAGTGGTTTTACCATTGATCCTTCTCCTCATTATGTGCGTGAACAGGCTACCTGGGTTAATAAGTTGGGAGGCCGCGGGTATGAGTTAATTGTTTGCGTGCCCGATGTGACGGTAGAAATGTTTTCGGCCATTCGGTGCCCGCAACTTCCCTCCTATTCTGTCCCTCAATGGAGAGCAATGAGAGAGCTAAGTTTGGATCCCGGAAAATCTTTGGCGGTGGTTGCGGCGCGTATATTAATTAATTCCAGGGGGCGTTTGCTTGGGGTGGTCCCATGCGAAGCAATGTTAACCAGTGAAGTAGCCTTGACTCCTTCCCTGGCGCAGCAAAGCATGTGGGAATCCCAAAATCCATTTCGCGACAATTTACTGCAAAGTGCGGATTTGGCATGGCAGTTGATTAGCTGGCAGCGCGGGACACATCAAAGGCAGGGTCGGTGGCAGGCTAGTTTAAGTGTGGTTCCCCATCCCAACCGAATTGTGAACGAGTTTATTGCGGCCACCAACCAGATGCTTAGTCAATGGATAAATAACCAAGGCGGGGCCATATTTTTTACATTACAGGGAGGGCTTTGGCGTACCGGTCATTTCACTGCGCCACTGCAAAAGAAAGAAAGTATTTGTTTTCAAATTGTCTTAAAAATGCTGATGCGTGGTTACACAATTGATCAGATATTGCGTTTTTTTTCACAAGAGGCTGTCCCGGTGCCATTTCCAGAAAATTACCGACATCGGACAAGTAATGGCCCATTCCCGCAAGCGCCGGCTTTGGCCGAGGTAAATCCAATAGCTGTGGGGTCGGCTTTACGGAGATTTATTGCAACTCATCCACAACTTAAGCTCGAAAAGTTTGAAGTTACCTTAAATCAATCCGCTGCTTATGGAACATTTAGAGCGAGGGTTTTCGTGGCATTACACAATCGGACTTTATGGTACGGTGGTTTTGGACAAACCAAGGAAGAAGCAATGGGAATTGCGGCACAAAGAATGTTGGAATATTTAATGGGGCGGGAAGCCCTCCAAGCTAAAAAACAGCATTGCCGCCGGGGAAGGCGTGGTTGATCGGATTTTTATCGCGTGCGTGATGTTATAATTCTGTTATGCCTTTTCTCCCAACTGACCAATCTGAATTAAAATCCCCTTTGGACATTATTCTTGTCACCGGCGACGCGTATATTGACCACCCCAGTTTTGGCCCAGTTTTAATTGCCCGCTATTTGGAAGCGCACGGCTTTTCGGTTGGGATCATTGCCCAACCTGACTGGAAATCCGACCGCGACTTTTTGCGCCTGGGACGTCCGCGGCTGTTTTTTGGAGTTTCGGCGGGCAACTTGGATTCGATGGTGGCCAATTACACTGCAGATAAGAAAATCCGCCGCAACGACATGTATTCGCCCAATAACGAAGCCGGACACCGCCCAGACCGTGCGGCGATTGTTTATACCAACAAAATTAAACAGCTTTTTCCGGGGGTGGCGGTGGTGTTGGGTGGGGTAGAGGCCAGTTTGCGGCGGTTTGCGCATTATGATTATTGGAGTGATTTGGTCCGCCGCCCCATTTTGTTTGACGCCAAAGCGGATTACCTGGTTTACGGGATGGGTGAGAAGGCGATTTTGGAAATTGCGGAGCAGCTGAAGAAATCCCAAAGCTCTCGCGGGGCGGGACAAAATCCCAAATCCCAACATGGTATAAATTATATTAATAATTCTGCAATTATCGTGAAAGATATTTCTCAATATAAAGATGCTGTGATGTTGCCGTCGTACGAAGAAGTCGCGGCAGATAAAAGGCAATACGCCGAGGCGTTTCGGCTTTTCTATACCGAAGGGCGCAAACGCCGTCCGCGTGTAATCATCCAGCCGTGCCTGGGGCGCTTTCTGGTAGTGTTTCCGCCCAAAAGTTTGTCGGTTGCAGAATTTGAAAATCTGTTTACCCTGCCTTTCATGCGTTTACCGCACCCAATGTATAAAGGGTGCCCCATCCCGGCCTGGGATTTTGTGAAATTTTCTACCGTTTCGCACCGCGGTTGTTTTGGCGGATGTTCTTTTTGTGCCATCGCACAGCATCAGGGTAAATATGTGGTCAGCCGCGGCCTCGAATCAATCAAAAAAGAAGTGAAAGAAATTATCATGCGACAGCCCGGTTTTAAGGGGCAAATTTTGGATATCGGCGGGCCCACTTCTAATATGTATGGCCTGACTTGCTCTAAGCCGGAAGGGTGTACGCGCGCCAGCTGTATTTATCCTGCCATTTGCAAAAATCTTGGCACGGAGCAAAATGCGGGCGCGGTGCAAAATACGGGGCAAAGGTTGCAGGCGCCCGCTCGGCAACTTTTGAGCTCCATCCGCCAAATTGCGGGGATAAAGAATGTATTTGTCAATTCAGGGGTGCGTTATGACCTTGCTCTCTTGGACGAAGAGTATTTAGAAGAATTAGTGCAACACCACGTTAGCGGCCAGCTCTCGGTGGCTCCCGAGCACCTATGCGAAGAGGTTTTGCTGGTCATGGGGAAGCCGTCTTTTAATAAATTTCTTGAGTTTAAGGATAAGTTCGAAAAATTGAGCGGTCTGGCTGGCCGGCGGCAGTTTGTCCTGCCGTATTTTATTGCCTCCCATCCGGGTTGTACTTTATCCCATGCGCTGGAGCTGGCGCTTTTTTTAAGGAAAAATCATATCCGGGTTGAGCAGGTGCAAAATTTTACCCCCACGCCCATGACCCCGGCTACCTGCATGTATTATACGGGGCTCGATCCTTTTACCGGGAAAGCGGTGCACGTGCCCAAAGGCGAGGAGCGCAGTTTTCAGCGAGCCCTGCTCCAGCCGCAATTGGAAAAAAATTACCGCCAGGTGGTAAAAGCATTGAAAACACTAAAAAAAGAAAAGTTGATTAAATATTTAACCGACGGTAAAACTGAGCACTAATTCAATTATGCCGTCGCAGATAAATTTTACGGCAATGGCGGCAATAATAATAACCATGACGCGCGACACGGCTTTCAAAAATTGCCCTCCGATATGCTCGTAAAAAACCTCGCCAAAGTACAAGATAAAATAAGCCAAAATAAAATTTATGGCGACCGCGATTGAGGTTACGGTCAGGCCGAAAGCACCGATCAAAACCATGGCCGTGGTAATGGCTCCGGGACCAACCAGCAGCGGACACCCCAGCGGCATGATGCCCACGTCTTCGGCGGATTCGGGACGGTGTTGCCCCTTCAGCATCAGGTTGATGGCAATGGCGAGCAGTAACACCCCGCCGGCAATTTTAAAATCGCGCAAGCTGATGTGAAAAAGATTGAGGATTAATGACCCGAAAACGGTAAAGAGCGCCAGGAGCGCCAGCGCCAAAACAATGGCTTGGTTAAATTGGTTCAGGCGTTCTTTTTCGCTTAAGCCCTCGGTTATTCCCATGAAAATTGGCAGGTTGCCGATGGGGTCGATGATGACAAATAATGCGATTGAGGCCTGCAATAAGCCATACCAATCAAAATACATATAATATATTATAGCAGATTTTGAATTGACAAGCCGGAGGTTATGTTCCACAATAGCGGCTTCTGCAGCCTGCGGCGGGGCCGCGACCGTCAGAAAAATTTGTTCCCGGAAGGAGATAAAGCAATGATTGCAGAACGGTCAGAGTATAAAGGGAAGCCCATGTTAGTGTTAAAAAACGGCGAAGAGGATAAATATCCTTTTTCGTTTGGATTAGGCAAAGCCAAAAAAATTCTTGAGCACCTGGACGATATCCGCAAGTTTGTCGAAGATAACCAGGCCTAATGCGAAACGGCGAAAGCCAGACCGGTTTTAATTTTTTGGGCTGGCTGAAGAATTTTTTTATCGGAAAAGCCAAAAACCCGCTGGATCGATCCGTGTTCCACAATCTTTCCTTGGTTGCGTTTTTTGCGTGGGTAGGGCTGGGCGCGGACGGATTATCCTCTTCCTGTTACGGTCCTTCCGAAGCGTTTATTACCCTGGGCCGGCATTTTTATTTGGGAATCATTGTTGCCATTGCCACCGCGATCACTATTTTTGTCATTGCGGAAAGTTATAACCAGATTATTGAGCTTTTTCCGCAGGGTGGGGGCGGATACCTGGTGGCGGGTAAATTACTTTCCCCAACCGTAGGCATGATTTCGGGGGCGGCGCTGTTAATTGATTACATGCTTACAATTACGCTTTCGGTGGCGAGCGGGGCCGACGCACTCTTTAGTTTATTGCCGGTTGGGTTTTTGGCCTATAAATTATGGTTTGCGTTGATTGGGTTAATGATTTTGATTTTGTTGAATTTGCGGGGCGTCAAAGAATCGATTACCGTATTAATGCCAATTTTCTTGGCATTTGTAATTACGCATGCGGTACTGATTATTTGTGCCCTTCTGCCAAACATTATGGGTTTTTCTACAATGGTTCAAGCTACCAGCGTAGATGTCCAATCTTCCGCCAGAGAGCTGGGCATGCTGGGCATGGTCTTTCTGGTGCTGAAGGCCTACAGCATGGGCGCTGGAACCTATACCGGGATTGAAGCGGTCAGCAACGGCGTTTCGATTTTAAGAGAACCGCGAGTAAAAACGGCGCAAAAGACCTTGCGTTATATGGTGATTTCTCTGGCGGTGGTAGTGTTGGGGTTGATGTTTGCCTATACTTTTTTCCGGGTGGAACCGCAGGTGGGAAAAACTTTAAATGCGATTTTGTTTGAGCGGGTGGTGGGCGGTTGGGGCATTTGGGGATACGGCATGATTTTGATTACGCTTTTTTCCGAAGCCGCCATTTTATTTGTTGCCGCGCAGGCCGGATTTATTGATGGCCCCCGGGTTTTGGCTAACATGGCAACCGACCGCTGGGTTCCCAAACGCCTGGCGCTGTTATCGGATCGGCTGGTTGCCATGAACGGTATTTTAATTATGGGGATCAGCTCCGCGGTTTTGATGGTTGCCACCAATGGCAACGTGGGTTATTTGGTGGTTTTATACAGTATAAATGTGTTTATTACCTTTTGCTTGTCGCAAGCCGGAATGGTAAGGCATTGGTGGCAATCACGCAAAGCAACCCCAGGTTGGATGAAAAAGCTATTAGTGAATGGGGTTGGTTTGGTCTTAACCGGGTTTATTTTGGTTTCGGTAACCATCTTAAAATTTCATGATGGCGGCTGGATTACTTTATTTATAACCGGGACGATTATCTTGTTGATGTGGATGATCCGGCAAAACTATCTGCAAACCCGCCGCCTTTGCCGCGAAATGGATGTAATTATCCAGCAGGTGGAAAAAGATCCGTCGATTTTGGGAGTTAAGCCGCTGCCGGCGGGAACCCAGTTTGATCCCCATGAGCGTACCGCGGTAATTTTTGTAAAGGATTACACTGGGATTGGCATCAAAGCCCTGCACGCGTTGTTTAAATCTTTTGGCGGCGGCTTTAAAAATATTGTTTTTGTCCAGCTGGGGTTAATTAATGCCGGAGTTTTTAAAGGGCAAGATGAATTGGATAATATTAAAAGCAAAGTAGAGGAACAAATCAGCCATTATGTAGATATGTTAAACCGTTTTGGCTATCACGCGGAAGGGGTGACGTTATACGGTACGGACACGGTTGAAGAAGCAGTCAAGGCCGCAAAGCAGATTATTGAAAAGCATCCTAACTCTACGTTTTTTGGCGGGCAAATAATCTTCCCCAAAAATTCACTGTTGATGCGGCTGTTACACAACTATACGTTGTTTTCTATACAGAGGCATTTATATGAACAGGGGATCCCGCTTTTTGTTCTGCCAATTGAGCTGAAACCCAAATTGTAAGGGTCCCAGATATAGTTTGCATATAGTATATGGGCTTGGTAATATAAATATAGTTAACTTTTAAATTTGGGAGGAATAAATGAAAAAATTATTTTTAATAAGTTTAGCCCTGATTTTATTGGCGCCGGCAATTTTTGCTCTTGGAGTAGAGGCTCGGTATCCTGGGTTTGGTGGAGTTTTTTGGGACCTTAACCCTACCACCAAAGTGGGCATTGACCTTTATTATTCTTCCGATGCCACCATTGGCTCAACCACTTCTACTTATCTCCAGACTTATTTATGGGGGGATTGGACGCTGTTTAAGGTAAACCAATATATTTCGGTTTATGACGGCGGAATACTTGGTTTTGGTTGTACGGGTGGGGCCACTTCGACCACTACATTCAACTTGATTGGTTTGGTGGGGGTGGATTTGAAGGTTATGGATAAACTTTCATTTTTCTCTGACTTCTATCTTGTCGATATTTCGCATACTTCTCAAAACGGCGCTTCGGCAACCGATGTGACATTATTAGTGGGTTCGCCAATTATTATCTCTGGTGCGAGGATTAATTTGTAGGTTAGATTAGCTTCTACTCTTTTGTGCCGCATTGATGGTGTTTTTGAGGAGCATGGCAACTGTAATCGGGCCCACCCCGCCCAGCCGCGGCGTAATCCAACTGGCAACTTCGGCTACACTTTCGTCCACGTCCGGCATTAATTTTTTTCCTTGCCAGGAAATGCCGCCGCTAATCACCACCGCCCCGGGTTTAACCATGTCGGGTTTTATAAAACTAGGTACGCCGATGGCGCAGATTAGTATTTCTGCCCGTCGGGTATAATCTGTTAGATTTTTTACGCCGGTGTGGACTACGGTTACCGCCGCGTTGGCCCAATCTCTTTTCATGGATAGCAATAATGACAATGGCCGGCCCAAGGTGGGGCCGCGGCCCACAATTACTACTTCTTTTCCCTGGATGGGGATTTTGTAGTATTTTAAAATTTCGACGATACCGGCGGGGGTGCAGGGGAGGGGGCCGTCTTCCTGCAATACCAGTTTGCCTAAATTGGTCGGATGCAGACCATCCGCGTCTTTTTTGGGATCAATCGCTTCCACCGCGGCGTTAAAATCAAAGCCCTTGGGGACGGGATTTTGGATTAAAAAACCGTCGATGGCCGGGTTTTGGTTAAATTCAATCACGGCCTGGATCAAATCTTTTTGCGAGGCAGTGGCTGGAATTTCTTTGTGGAATGATTCTATGCCAACGGATGTGCAGGCTTCGTGTTTTTTTCGGACATAACCGGCGCTGGCCGAATCTTCGCCGACTAAAATCGTGCCAAGTCCCGGGGTAATACCGCGTGCTTTTAATTGAGTTACTTGCCTGCGAATTTCTTCAAGGATGGCTTCAGCAATGGGTAATCCGGAAAGAAAGTTTGCGGTCATGTATGTTCCTCCAATACATCTCTGATTTTAACTGAATTGGCGGGAAGATGTCAAAAATGTTTTGCCGGTCAGGGTTTGACAATTAAGCAGATGTGCATATAATTGCTTAAATGAATTTAACCTTTTGGATTGGAAGTATTGGGGCGATTTTAACTACGGCGGCCTTTGTTCCGCAGGTGCTAAAAGCGCATAATACCCGGCACACCCGGGATTTGTCTCTGGTGATGTATGTGCTACTGGCGGCGGGGTTGGTCTTTTGGATTATTTATGGGTTGATTTTAAATTCTATTCCCATCATCTGTGCCAATCTGGTCACCCTGGGGCTAGCGCTTTATCTTATATATTTGAAAATAATTCACGGGTAACGGATGCTGGCTTTAATTGCGTCTAACCCAAAAACGATTATTGCCGGTTCCCTGGCCGGTTGTTCGGATTTGGCCTTCCGTTTGATTGCGCGTGAGCAGGGGGCCGAATTTTGCTTCCTTGAAATGTCAGATTCAAATTCCCTGGTTTATGCTTCCCGGGAAAAGGCAAAAGAAACGTTATTGCCGCACCCCAAGGATGTGCCGGTGGCGGCACAACTTTTGGGAGATGACCCGGTCGTTATGTTAAAGGCGGCCCGACGGCTGCTGGAAATTAATCCCCAAGTGTCGATTTTGGATATTAATGCGGCTTGTCCCATGCGAAAGGTAATCAAAAAATTTTCAGGTGCATATTTATTGCAAACCCCGGCAATCCTCTGCCGAATTATCGATCGATTAGCGGCCGCGCTGGCTTTGCCGATTACGGTTAAGCTGCGCATCGGGTACGCCAAACGTGACGTTGATAAAATTGTTGGCATTGCCCGGCAGTGTGAGCAAGCCGGCGCACAGGCAATTTTTGTCCACGGCCGCACCCAAGCCCAGCTTTATTCCGGCGGAATTGACTATGCCTCGATCAAAGCCATTAAAGAAAATGTCAAAATTCCGGTGATTGCTTCCGGGAATATTTTCTCTCCGCAAAAAGCAAAGGAAATGCTCGAGTTGACCGGCAGCGATGGGGTATGGGTGGCGCGCGGGGCACTGGGCAATCCCTGGATTTTTCGGCAAATAAAAACTTTTCTTACTTCCGGCGGTTTATTGCGGGAACCTTCATTTGCAGAAAAAATGGAGGTTTTAAAAAGACATTTAAGTTATGTGGATAAATATAAATTGTTGCCGCCGCGCAGTAAGGTTGGGATTGGCCGCAAAGTAGCGCTTTGGTATTTAAAAGGTTTTAAACATGCCGCGGCCGTGCGCGCGGCAACTTGCCGCATCCAAACCATGGATGAATTATTTCTGCTGCTTGACCGAATAGCCAAAATGCCCGAGGTACTCGCCTAATGCGTAGTATTTTCCGTGGGAATAGCAGATGGGCTCGGTAGCTTGAAAGTTGAAAGCCCCTTTAGTATCGATATATTTTTTGTCTGCATGGATGCACAGCACTTTGGCGATAAACATGTCGTGGGTCCCAAGTTTTTTTATTTCGGTAACACGGCACTCAATATTGACCGGGCTTTCTTTAACCAGCGGGGCGGATACTTTCTGTGCTTTGGCGGGTGTCAGTTTTAATTTTGCAAATTTGTTGATATCTTTTCCCGATTTTACCCCTGCGTAGTCTACTGCCCGGGCCAGCCCTTTGGTGGTGAGGTTAATGACAAACTCGCCGGTGCGGGAAATGATGGGGTGGGAATGGCGAGAAGGGCGGATCGAAACATAGGTCATGGCAGGTTCAGAGCAAATGGTTCCCGTCCAGGCAATGGTGATGAGATTATAATTTTCTGGTTTGTCCCCGCAGGAAACTAAAACTACGGGAACGGGATAAATAAATGTGCCGGGTTTCCAAATGATTTTAGACATGGGCGGATTTTAACATCCTTTGCAGTGTTTTAACCGGTAATCCCACTACATTATCGTAATCGCCTTTGATTTTTTCCACAAAAAGTTCTTCGATTTCTTGTATACCATAGGCCCCGGCTTTGTCTAACGGGCGGCCGGAGCTGACATAAGTGCGAATAACTTGGTCGGAGATTTGATTGGTTTTAATTTTCGTGCGGGTGATGCGGGAGATGCTTTTCCCGTTTGGAAAAAAAACCGTGAGTGCGGTGATGACCTGGTGAGTTTTGCCGGCTAAGTTTTTTAGCATGCGGAGGGCATCCGCCGAATTTTTCGGCTTTCCCAAAATATGTTTACCTAAAACCACAATGGTATCTGCACCGATGACGACGGCATCTTTATGTCTAGCGGCGACGGCTTGGGCTTTTATGCGGGCGGCTTTTTGCGCGTACCCGACTGGCGAAGTTGCTTTCAGCGCGGATTCATCTATTCCGCTGTTTACTACGCGAAAGTTCTTAATGATTTTTTTTAAAAGGGCTTTTCTCCGCGGTGAAGCAGAGGCCAGAATAAATTTGGTTGGCATTGGTTGATTATAACATAGTATTAAATTACTATTTTGGAGGTGTTAAATAATAAATTATGGGTCATTAATGGCGGGGAAGACGGATTACCACGTTGGCTTTTCGCCGTATTTATTTGGCCCATCCGTGCCTTTCCAGAATAATAAAAATAAGCCAAAAATCAAATTGGCTACTCTGATAGGCAAGAAAAGCCAGAGAATGTCAACCTGAAAGTAGAGTTGCGGTAGCACACAAACAATATTTGCTAATGGTAATAACAGCCACATTCTGCCATCCACTCCCAGATCATGCAACCGTTTGAGCATGTTTAAAGCCAGTAAAGCAAGTATGACTAACGCTAAACAACCGCAGGCGAGCATTGAATATGCGTTGCCAATAATTATTGCCATAGACGAGGGCAGCAGCATTATTATTAAAAGCGGCAAAATCCCAATGGTTAATAATAATAGCGTAAGAACAATTGTCACGACAGAGCAAGTATACAGGGAATTAACAAAATATCTTAATCTGCCAATTCTTTCCTTATAAGTAAATAATTCTTTTGTGTATTGCCAGAGTTTATTCATGCATACCCCCTTTAAAGCTGCCTGGAAAATTTGGTAGCCCCACGGGGATTCGAACCCCGGCCGTCAGCTTGAAAAGCTGATGTCCTAACCCCTAGACGATGGGGCCGCGTTAGAGGTGATATTTTACAATACTGGGCAGGGTTTTTCCAGCGCTGAAATTTTGGCCGACCCGCTGTACTTAGCCGCATGTTTTATAAAAAAACCAGCAAGATTACTGAAATTTTTTGCGGTTTAAGCAGATAAAGAGATGCAACGTATTTCAACGTATTTCATTCTTTTTAATAAAGAAAGGAACTGTTTTATGCCAATTGGAGGAACGCCACCACCGAGAAGAGGAGGGAATCAGGTTTTGTTGATGCTAGGAAGAGGGCCAAGCGGGCATGCTGTGGTTGATGAAAGGACTTTGGCGCTTTCTTTAAGGATTACACGTCTGGCGCGAAGTTGCGGAATGAATCCCACTGCTTTGGCAGATGGTTTAGTGCAAAGTTCACAACGATCCGGAATAGCTTTAGAAACAATATTAGATGCTATTGCCATCCAAGGTACCTTGCGTGCCCCCGGTAACGGAATATTTTTTGCTAACCGTTTTGGGCAGGAACTGCGGATTGGTCGTGAATGGCAGGGACAAGCGTTAGAAGAAATGTATCGGATGGAACCGGAAAATTTGAGGATAGTTAATACGGTTAGGGG
>Ga0265292_1001319_pt1 | contig 22418 bp, 25 predicted proteins | sample Munlanlewell296A_FD_189080 | JGI IMG/M metagenome (GOLD analysis project Ga0265292, IMG submission 189080) | Leachate microbial communities from a municipal landfill in Southern Ontario, Canada - Leachate well 296A | ecosystem: Engineered > Solid waste > Landfill > Unclassified | place: Canada... | reverse complement strand
ATTTTTGCCATCACTTCGAAAGCCGCTCAGTATGGGGTTTTGGCGGTTATTAATTTTGTTGGGGTTATGTCTGTCAATTTGGCAATACTTAACATATTGCCTTTTCCTGCACTGGACGGAGGACGCCTTTTGTTTATCGGAATTGAAAAGGCAATCGGAAGGAAAGTTTCACCTAAATTTGAGTCGATAGTACACACAGTGGGGATGATTATTTTACTTCTTTTGCTTTTGGCAATTACGGCTCATGATATTCAAAGGTTAATATCATCAGGGGGGATTGGAGGATTTTTATGAAACAATCCGTTTTATTTCCCAAAACAAGAAAAGAGGCTCCAAAAGATGCGGAAAGTATTAATCACAAGCTTCTTGTGCGTGCGGGTTTTATGGATCAGTTGATGGCAGGAAGCTGGACACTTCTGCCTTTAGGCTGGCGTGTTGTAACTAAAATCAATCAAATAATCAGGGAAGAAATGAATGTAATTGGCGGACAGGAGCTTCTGATGCCGCTTCTTCACCCTAAAAGTATATGGAATGAAACCGGAAGATGGGATAAGGCGGATGAGATTATGTATAAGCTGACCGATGTAAGGAAAAAAGAATTTGTTCTTTCCTTTACCCACGAAGAAATCGTGATGGATTTGCTTAGAAAAAATATTACAAGTTACAAAGACCTGCCTGTTTCTGTTTATCATTTTTCCACAAAATTCAGAAACGAACTTAGGGCAAAATCGGGAATATTAAGAGGCAGGGAATTTATGATGAAGGATTTGTATTCGGCACATGCAAGTGAGGCGGATTTGATGAAATATTACGGGAAAGTAAAAGAGGCCTACAAAACAATTTTCAAGAGATTGGGATTTGATTTTAGGGTTACGGAAGCTTCGGGGGGGGTATTTACAGATAAACGCACCCATGAGTTTCAAGTGCTTTCCGAAGGGGGAGAAGACACAATTTATTATTGTGATAAATGCGGTTGGGGAGAAAACGTGGAAATATATAAAGGGAAAAGAGGTGATACTTGTCCGAGGTGCAAAAAATCGAAAGTATTGGAAAGCAAATCCATAGAGGTCGGCAACATTTTCCCGCTTGGAACTTGGTACGCGGAAAGGATGAAAACGTATTTTATCGATAAAGACGGCAAGAAAAAACCGGTCTGGTTTGGAAGTTACGGAATAGGTCCAACAAGAGTAATTGGTACTTTGGTGGAAGTTTCTCACGACGACAAAGGAATTATATGGAGCAAAAATACTTCACCTTTTGATGTTCATTTGATTGAACTGGGAGGCCCTACTTCGCGTGAAGCTTCGCGGGGTAAAAAAATATATGAGAAGTTGATAGGAGCGGGGGTAGAAGTGCTTTGGGATGATAGAGATATCGCCGCCGGGGAGAAGTTTGCAGACTGCGATTTAATAGGTATTCCCATAAGACTCGTTGTTTCCCAAAAGTCAGGAGACAAAATTGAATGGAAGGAAAGAACTTCGGAAAAAGTTGAGCTTCTTCAGTTCGGTGACGTAACTGCGCGCTTAAAATAAATTTAATAAAACTAGCTGTTGAACTTCTTTAATCTTAGTCTTAGACTAGTTGCTACATGGTGAATCTGGTTAATGAATTTCCAATAAATCACGAGAGTTGTTACTTGAATAATGCTGCCTATACTCCTATTCCACAAAATATAATAAATGAAATTTTGAAGTATCTTTCTCTATATTCCCGAAAAGGACCAGATTCCGGATTAGTTCCCTTAGATGAACTGTTAGAAGAGGGGCGTTATTATGTTTCTGGTTTTCTTGGTTGTTCGGTTGATGAAGTTGTCTTTACTCAAAGTATTACTCACGGTATTAATATAATTGCTGAAGGTTTTGATTATTCTCGAGGTAATAATATTGTGGTAAGAGAAGCAGAAAAGGAACACGTTGCCAATTACCTACCTTGGTTAAAGGTGAGTAAAGAAAAAAACCTAAAATTGTTTATCTCCGGTTCGGACTCAATAGGAATTCCCAATATAAAAAAAATGGAACGATATATGAACTTGCATAAGGGTGGGATATTATCTATAACACATGCACTTTATAATATTGGGACAATTTTACCTTTGGACGAAATAATCAAAATAGCCCACAAAAATGGTTATTTTGTTTTTATTGATGCGGGGCAAACTGCGGGGGTTGTTCCTTTAGATGTAAAAAAAATGAATTGTGATTTTTTAGCGTTTAGTGGTTATAAATGGCTTTGTTCACCTCCTGGGATTGGAGTTTTATATATTAAGAGAAATGTTAAGAAGTACATTTCTTGTTATGGTATGGACGTGAGGAGTTTAGCTTCAAAGAAGAAAGGTATCAGACTTATCTTAGATTTTAACAAAGAGGGTTACAATTTAATAAATGCACCAAACGTCTTTGAGGCTGGATTTAGAAATTACGTTGGTTTAATTGGTATTGTAAGCAGTATTAAATTTTACAATAAGATTGGATCCGAAAAGATTAGGGGAAAGACTCTTGATCTTGTTGATTTTACCCAAAGTTTGTTGAGGAAAACAATTAAAAATATTAAGATTTACGGACCTGAAGATATAAGGAATAAAACTTCAATTATTTCTTTCAATATACCTGGAGTAAATCCAACTGATTTAGTGGCCTATCTAAGAACAAAAAATATTTTTATAGCTGTTCGAGAAATTGGGAATGAGGGAATTGCCAGAATATCGCCTCATTATTTTAATACTCGCTTACAATTAAAAAGAACGGTTGACTTAATCGGGCAATATTGCATTGAACAAAAAATCAGTTTTTCATAGTATGAAAATGGATTATTTAGCTAAACCTTATAGGGCTGGTGACTATTTAACACTATTTTTTAATCACTACGGGAAGATATCACTTGAAATTCTAAAATCTTATCTTCTAAGATCAGTGTTCCGATTTTTCGATAATCCTATATATTTAGATAGTCCCATAATTCAGGAAGGTTATAAAAAAAGACCTGAAATGATTCTCTTACCAAGGGGAGCCTACTTAAGACATAGTTTTCACCATCTTTATTTTAAAATTCTAAAAGACAAGGACATTAATGACGGTGCTTTTCCGCTGCAATTTATAGAACAGGGATTGCATTTTCGAGATGAGGTTAAGGACAAATTACGTCCTTTTGTAAGACAAACATCCTTTACAGTTACTAATCTTCATTCTTTTTGTAAGGATATTAATCAAGCTAAATTTGAGATTAAGAAAGCACTCAAATGCGTAAGAAATTTTGAATCAGATTTTCAAGTCAAATTTAAGGTCAACTGTCATATTAAAGATAAATCGTTTGATGTAAATTTTTTGGAAAAATCTTGGGGTGAGAAATTTAAGTTAAACTATGATTCAAAAGAAGAAGCAGCTATTTCGGTTGATTTTCAAATTCAGTTAGATAATAAAAATGAATATGAGTTAACTTCATTAGAGATTTTTAAAACCAAGGTTAATTCTAAGGAAAGTATACTAGTAGATTTTACGATTGGTGGAGCTGAAAGAATATTATATTGTCTTGCGTCACGTAAAAAATATTTGCCTATTTGGCTTTTGCCAATTCAAGTTATTACATTAAATCAAAATAATCAAACAAAAAAATTGGAAGAAATAAAGTATCTTCGAACGCTTTCAGTTTCTAGTTTAGAGCAATTTGATTATTACAAAAAAGTATTTCAAATCCCTTTTGTTTTTAATGGGTCTGTAAAAGAATTGAGGAAAATAAAAATGGAAGTTGAGAAAAGTTTGCCGAGAGAATTGGAAGTTAACTACTTCAATAATACTTATCTTGGACCAAAGGGGTCTATTTTTTTATTATGATTTTAATCGTGCTTGACGTTTAATCTTGAGCGTGGTAATTTGATTTGCTATATCGGGGTGTAGCTCAAGTTAGAGCAGTGTGCTTGGTGCACAAAGTACGATGGTTCATATCCGTCCACCCCGACCGGTTAAAGGGCTTAATGATTGGGGGTTTATTATGATAAGATGAAAGAAATAGAGGTTCAAGGACAACGATCTATGAAGGAAACTCTGGAGAGTGACCAGTTATCTGAATGGTACAACAAAGTAATTAAAGAGGCAGGTTTAGTTGACCAAGGGTTAGCTAGGGGCACAATTGTTCTTCGGCCATATGGTTTTGCACTTTGGAAAGGTATTCAGAGTTATTTAGGAAATTCAATTCAGGAAAGAGAAGTAGAGGATGTATATTTTCCAGCAATAGTGCCAGAAAAATTTTTAACTAAAGAAAAGGAACATATTGAAGGTTTTGCTCCTGAGTTTTTGAGAGTTCAAGGCCGGGGAGGAATAATTGGAGTTCTAAGGCCCACCTCAGAGGCGGCAATGTATCCACTTTTTTCTAAATGGATAAAATCTTATAAGGATCTCCCTCTTAAAATAAACCAATGGTGTAATGTTTTCAGAGATGAACTTAGAACTTATGCTTTTATGCGTACTTCCGAGTTTTTGTGGCAAGAAGGACATTGCTCATTTGCAAACTCTAAAGAAAATGAGAAAGCTGTTATGGATTATTTAGAAATGTATAAAGATACCTTTGAAAAACTTTTAGCAGTATCTCCGGTTTTTGGCAAGAAAAGTGAAAAAGAAAAATTTGCTGGAGCTTTCTATACGACCACAGGCGAAGCCATGATGCCGAACGGCAAAGCTCTTCAGGTTTGTACCTCTCACAACCTTGGAACAAATTTTTCTAAAGCTTATGATATTCAATATTTAGATAAAGACGGAAAAAGAAAATATGTTTATCAAACAAGCTGGGGATTTAGCTGGAGAGCCATCGGGGCGATGATATTAACACATGGAGATAAAAAGGGCTTAATTTTGCCTCCAAATATTGCCCCAATTCAGATTGTGGTTATTCCTATTAGGGATGGGAAAGCTGATGTAGAAAAATCGGCAGAAAATATAAAGGATAGATTAAATGCTTTTCGGGTTAAGGTTGACCTTACCGATGGTAGGCCTGGACAACTTTATTATAAAAATGAACTAAAAGGTATTCCGCTCAGAATTGAAATTGGTCCACGCGATTTAGTTAAAGATCAGGTTATCTTGGTTGATAGGTTAACAGGGGAAAAAGAAAATGTTTCAAATAATGACTTGAAAGAAAAGGTTGCTGAAAAACTTGATTTAATTCAAAGGGAATTACTTGAAAGATCTAAAAAGTTGGTTGAAGATAACACTCATGATGTAGATTCATGGCAAGAATTTACTCAGCTATTAAAAGGGAAACAGGGGTTTTTAAGAACCTATCATTGCGGAGATAGAAAATGTGAAGAGACGATCCAGAAAGAAACAAAGGCCACTCTTCGTTGTATACCTTATGGTTATGAGCAAACCGAAGGGATTTGTGTAAAATGCGGCAAAAAGTCTGTTTATGGCCAAAAAGTGCTTTTTGCTAAAGCATATTAAGATGAATTTGTTTCATCCTTCGGATTATCATCTACCCGGCTTTTACTATTTTACTTCTAATAATTTATTCCAAATTAGAAAGAAACAGCAAAAGTTATTGAGATTATTGAAAGCTCAAGGCTTTGAAGAGTACCACTTTCCTTTTTTGGTGCCAAATGAACTTCTGGAAAAATACGGAACAGTTATATCGAAAGAAAATTATATTAGAGTTTTTTCCGGTAAAAATAAAAGGGCCTGCTATTATATAAGGCCCCAAGCTATTTTTTGTCAGTCTTTACCATTAGTATCAACTCTTATAAAAAGTTACAAAGATTTGCCTTTAAAAATGTTGGAGGCATCGCCCGAGTTTAAGAAGGTTGGTTTGAAGGAGAAGATCGATTTATTAAATAGTCCTGAGGAATCTTTTGCCATACAAGGAGCAATATTTTCAGAAAATGAAAATGATGATGTAGAGAAACATGTTCTTTCGCTCTCTCGAGAGATATTGAAAAGATTTAATATAAATAAATTTGGAATCAGTAGAAAGAAGTTTGGTCGGGCTGAATATATTGAATTTTACACAAAACAAGATAAAAGAGAAATAGTTCTTATTAAACTTTTCGATTTAAGAAATTTAATTTGTCAGAGGGCAAATATTTACTATTTCAATGAAAAATCTCAACTGATTTTCCCCAAAATGTATTCATTCAGTTTTTCTCAGAACATCTTATTATTGGGGAAATATAAACGATGAAAACTAAAGATAATAAAACAAATATTATTTTGATTCCCGGAACATCTGAACAGGAATTGGTTAACTGGCTAAGATATTATTTAGTTGCAGGACAAATAGTAAATGAAAAATATTCTTCAAAGGGTGCGTCTTCTTGGTATCCATACGGTTATTCAATAATTAAAAATATTCTTTCGATTGCGTCCGATATTTTGGTTAGAGAAGCTGGTTTTAAAGAGATAGTTTTACCATCTTTTGTCCATGGCGAGGATTTTATGAAAGAATGCACAAGCATTAAGGATTTTAGTGAAAGAGTTTATTGGTCGCCAATTTATAGAAAGGATGATTTGCATGTAGTTACTCCTACAATCGAGGCCCAATTGGGAGTTATATATGAAGGGTGGCTGAGAGAAGGCAAAAGGCTGCCATATAAATATTTTACAGTTCGAGCTGTGGGTCGTTGTGAAACCGGCCGAACAATACCTCTTTGGAAAGAAAGAAATGTTTGGCCCTTTTTTGAAGGGTTAACCGCAGACATCTCAATTAAAGATTTTTTAAAGACTATTCATAATCAAGTTATTTTTATGAAACAGTTTTTTAAACGATTAGGCATGCCGGTCTTGATTATAGAAAGACCTAGAATTGAAAAAAGACTTCAGGAATATTCAGAAAAAAGAATCGAGGCAATAACTATAACTAAAGATAAACGTGTAGTAATTTTGGCAAATATCTATGATTTAGGGGAAATATTTAGCAAAGTTTATGGCATTATCCTGAAAAAGAAAAAATTATTTCCAAAAAGTTATGCTTTGGTATCGGCCATTGGTTTTTCAGGAAGGGTTTTGGCGGTTTTGTTATCAATGTATGGCGATGAAAAAGGTTTCCTTATGAGCCCACATATAAGTCCTATTCAGGTGGGAATTATTCCAATTTATGATTCAATTTCTATTAAAAACCAAGCTAAAAAAATATTAATAAAATTGGAAAAAGAGGGCATATCCTCAAGAATATTTTCAGCAAATTCTTCCTTCGGAGAAAGAAGAAAAATTGTTGAAGCTATGGGCATACCATTTATTTTGGAAGTAGGTACCAGAGAAATTGAGAGTGGTATCTATGTTATAAAAACACGGTCATTAATTGAGCCGATCAAAGTAAATTTTGATCGACTTGCCCCGACTCTCAAAAAACAATCTAATTTCTTAAATGAAAAGATGAGTAAAAAGGCGGTTGATGATTTTTGTGCTTTAAATAAGCAACCTAAAGATATAAAAGAATTTGTTAATTTTACTAAAAATGGATACCTTACAAAAATTTCCCTGTGTGGCAAAAATAATTGTCTAATGCGGGCAACTTCTTTATCGCAAGTAGAGGTAATAGGTAAAGATTGTGGGAGATCTTCCAAAAAGAATATCAAGTGTATAATTTGTGCCCAAAAGGCTAAACAATATATTTATTTTGGAATTAAATGGAAGGGCGAGAAATAAATTTATATGAGTGCATAACCACATAAAACTTTTTGGTGTATTTTTTAGCTTTTGTCAAACCTGGTGGCAGAAAAGAGTATTGCGGGATATTTTTATTGTAGCTATACTGTCTCAGAATGGACGATTGTATTTTCTGCAAGATTGTTAAAGGTGAAATTCCCTGCTACAAAGTTTATGAAGATGATAATTTTTTGGGTTTTTTAGATATCCGTCCGTTGACTAAAGGGAATTCACTGCTAATTTCAAAGAAACATTATCGTTGGGTTTATGGTGTTCCTAATTTTGGAGATTATTGGGAAGTAGCAAAAAAGGTTGCTTTGTCTACCATAAAAACTTTGGGGGCTGAGAGGGTAACTTTTTTAACTTTGGGAATGGAAGTACCCCATGCTCATATTAGAATTATTCCCAGATACAAAAACGATAAGCAGAGTGTTGTTCCCGATTTAGATATTGTCGAAAAAATTAAAAAGGAAGAGATGCAAAAAATTGCAGGGGAGATTAAAAAAGAGATTATATGATTGCGGAAACTATTACACAAAAAATAGCGGAGGCCCTTAAGGCCAAGGATGAAATCAGACTTTCCACATTAAGGTTATTGTCCTCCGCTTTTAATTACGAATTCATTGCCAAACAACACAAGCTATCCGAAGAGGAAGAACTTGCGGTTGTCAGGAAAGAAGCTAAACAAAGGAAGGAATCAATTGAGGCTTTTAAAATGGCACAGGGAAAGCAAACCACCAGCGGAACCAATCAGGACAAAAGAATTAAGCAGGAACAAGCGGAGCTGACAATTTTGGAGGAATTCTTGCCCGCCCAAATGTCGGATACGGAACTTGAGAAAATTGTAGACGGGGCAATTTCAGAGACAGGGGCGAAAGGTATTTCCGACATGGGAAAGGTAATAGGAATGGTCATGCAAAAAACAGCAGGAAGGGCTGAAGGATCGAAGGTGGCGGGGCTGGTTAAGAAGAAGTTGGGTATATGAATTATGATTAAAGTTGATATCGTTAAACAATCAAATTATCCGGTAAGTTCTCCGAAACTAAAAAAAAAGCTTCGGGAGTTTTTGGGCAGTAAGGGGATTGTTTCTGATGCTGAAGTGTCTGTGGCCATTGTCGGGGAGAAAAAAATGCTTGAAGTGGGAAGGAAGTATCTAAAAGATAAGGTTCTTCATAATGTGTTGTCTTTCACCCCGGATGAAGCGATAGAAAAATTTGTGTATCCCAATGACAAACTGATTCATCTTGGAGAAATCATCGTCTGTTTTCCGAAAGCGCTTAAGGAAGCCAAAGAAGAAGGAAAATTAATTGAAGAAAGAATATGCGAGTTAATCGAACATGGGGCAAACCACTTGCTTGGGTTTCATCATCTATGACTTATTACTTAAAATACCGGCCGCAGTCTTTGAAAGAGCTGGATGGAGTTGACGCGCGCGAGGCGTTAACGAAAACCGTTCAGTCGGGCAAAATACCCCACGCCTTTCTTTTTTTAGGACCCAAAGGAACGGGGAAAACTTCGGCTGCAAGAATTCTGGCAAAAATAATTAACTGCGAATCCGTCTCAAAGAAATTAAGGAAGGGTAAGGAACCCTGTAATAAGTGTGACCAGTGTAAGTCAATTACGAAGGGAATAAATATTGACGTGATAGAAATTGATGCGGCGTCGCACAGGGGAATAGACGATGTCAGAATGCTCCGGGATGCAGTCAAGCTTTCGCCGTCATCCGCAAAAAAGAAAGTCTATATTATCGACGAAGCGCACATGCTTACGACAGAAGCGTGTAATGCATTACTTAAGACTTTGGAAGAACCCCCCGATCATGTGGTTTTTATACTGGCTACCACTAATCCTGAAAAGTTGATTGAAACGATTCGTTCAAGGACCACGGAAATATTGTTTGCTAAACCAAGCGCTGTTGAAATAATCCGGGCGTTGGAGAAGGTGGCAAGAGGAGAGAAGATAAAGATCCCGAAAGAATCTCTTGATATTATCGCAAGGGCATCAAGAGGGTCATTCAGGGATGCGGTCAAGATATTGGAACAGCTGGTTTCCGAGAAGGTCGGTTTGGATGCAAAAAAGGTAGGCAGTTTTTTGGCCAACGCAGGATCTTTGGATGTCGATGTTTTTTTAGAAACCCTGTCCTGTAAGGACGTGCAGAGTGCTGTATCCGAAGTGGAAAAGTTGGTTGCGTCGGGTGTGGGAATAGATGTTTTTATTGAAGCGGCATTGGAAAGGTTGAGAGTTGCCCTGTTGGCTCTGGTCGGCATAGGGGAGAATTCCCTGAAGGGCTTTACAAAGAAAGAATTGGTTGACCTTTCCGAATTGTTTTTCCAGGCGGCTCATGATATGGCATCCTCTCCCATAGAACAGCTGCCGTTGGAAATTGCAGTAGTGAAGTGGTGCTCTTCTGTTGAGACAAAAGCGGGGGTGGAAAAAATCAATACTGATATCGGGACGGTAAAAATTAAAGGTAAGAATATTGACGACGGAGTTTGGAAGGATATTCTGACAAAAATCCGCCCGATAAATACTTCCATCGAGGCGTTGCTTAGAGCGGCAAAGCCGATGTGTTTTGACGGCAAAGTGCTGACATTAAGTGTTTATTACCGTTTTCATAAAGAACGCCTGGAAGAAGTTCACCACAGAAAAGTTTTGGAAGACGTCGTTGCCGGAGTTTTGGGTAATCCGGTTCGGGTAGTTTGTACCCTGACCGAACCGCCGCCAAAAACCATCGCGGCCGACGTCTCCGAAAAACAGACAGTTCCTTCCTTGACACCTGCGGGGGGAGTTTTGACTGAAGGAGGGGATAAAGATATAATAAAAATTGCCGAAGAGATATTCGGATAGTAACTTGAAAGGTATGTTTGACAAAATAAAACAACTGGGAGATTTGGCCAAGATGAGACAGCAGGCTATGGCTCTTCAAAAGGAATTGGAAAAGATAACGGAAACGGTGGAGAAAGGCGATATTACGGTTTCGGTCTCCGGTGATCAGAAAGTCCGTTATATCAAAATAAACGGAGAAGAGAGGAAAGATTTAACGGATCTTTTAAACGAGGCAATGAAAAAAGTGCAGAAGGAGGCAGCCAAAAAAATGATGGAGATGGGCGGAGGGTTGTCTGGGCTTCTTGGCGGGATGAAATGAAAATACCTAAGGCAATCTCGTCCCTGGTCGAATCTTTTGTTAAACTTCCCGGAATCGGACCGAAATCGGCGCAAAGACTGACCTATTATCTTTTGCATGTTCCCCAAAGCCAGCTGGATTCTTTTTCCGATTCGGTTAAAAATCTGAAAAAAGAAACCGTTCTTTGTTCCGTATGCAAAAATGTGTCCGAAACGGACCCTTGTTCCGTCTGCACCGACGAACACCGGGACAAAAAAATAGTTTTGGTTGTCGAGCACCCTCTCGACGCCCTGGCGTTTGAGAAAACGGGGAAATTTAAAGGTCTTTACCATGTCCTTCACGGAGCTATCAACCCTCTTGAAAACATCGGCCCCGATGAAATATATGTCCAAGATCTTTTGGACAGAGTGAAATCTCACTCCGCCGAGGCTCTGCGGGTCGAGGAAGTCATAATTGCTACCAATCCGACCATGGAAGGGGAGGCCACGGCGATGTACATCACTAAAGAACTAAAGAAATTGGGAAATAAAGAACTTAAAATTACCCGTCTCGGGATGGGGATTCCGACCGGAGCCGACTTGGAATACGCCGACGAGACGACTTTGACCCAAGCCCTGCAGGGAAGAAGGGAACTTTAGAAAACAAATATGAATTCTGCCAAAAGTCTTGCCCAGCAAGCCGTAAAGCAAATTGCCCGGGAACCTTGGGAAATACTTGAGGGGGCGGGTAAGCAGATTGCGGGAGTAGAACAGCCCCCCCACACCGAAAATTCCCCCCCCGTGCCGGTGCCTGATGAAGCGCGTCTTCAGGAGCAAGACAAAGCTCAAAGTTCAAGAATAATAGAAGCTTTGGATAGGGAGCTAATAGAAATTGAAAGACAAAGAATCTTTAACGAATTGCAAAGAAAAATTCAGGAAGGGCAAGAAGTTTTCCTAAACGATATAACAAAATTATCGTATGAACAGAAAGACGTTCTCAAGGCTCAAATAGAAACTATTAAAGCCCAAAAAAATCAAATGCAAAATAATGGGACTGTCCAAGAACCGGTGGCAAAACTATCAAGAAGATTTACTTTTGGGAAAGGAGCCAAAGCTCAGGCGCAAAGGGAACAAACAAAAACAGAAAGGCCCCTGCCGCCATCAGGTTGAGTATTACCTATTGACATAGTATTACTTTGTTGATAGTATTACCAGTATGCAAGTTATTACTTCGGTTACACAAAAAGGTCAGGTGACTATTCCTAAAGCGATTCGTGATATTGTCGGGATTACTTTAAATGGGAGGGTCAAAGTTACAGCTGACGAGGATAGGGTGGTTTTAATTCCACAAAAATCATTTTTAGACATGGTTCCGTTGATGGAGGCTCCTTCAGGGAAAGATGCTCTTAAAGCCAGGGAGTATATGGCTAAACACTACAAAAGGGTATGAAGCAATATTTTATAGACTCGAATATATTTTTAAGGGTAATGGTTAGGGAGAACAAAAAAAGTTTTAGGGAATCTTTAGATTTTCTTCAAAAGGTTGAAAGCGGAAAAATCGAAGCAGTAACTTCAAATATAGTTTTGGCTGAAGTTGTTTGGGTGTTGGATTCATTTTATGAAATGAGTAAGGCAAAAATAGTCGAAGCTTTGGAAAGAATGAAGGGCTCTCGGTTTTTTAAGTTGGTTGATAATTTTGATTTTGATTTGGCACTAAGTCTTTATTCAAGATATGGAACAAAATACGTGGATGCACTGATTGTTAGCAATCCCAATATACGGTCGAAAAAATGGGCAATAGTTTCTTACGACAAAGATTTTGATAAATTAGGCGCCATTCGCAAAGAACCTTCTCAAATAGTTTAAACAGAAATTACCTATTGATCCAATAAGATATTTTACATATAATCAACCTACTTTCATGAATTCTATCGATTTTAAATTTATTTGTTGCAGCTTCCTTGTTTAGGGGAGCTTTTGTCGGTTTGTGAGGAAATAGGCTCCCCAAGGGGAGCTTTTTTAGTGGGTTAAATGAAAATCTCAAAGTTTTACATAGACAAAGCTAAATATCGTGCCGAAGACGACTCGGGTAATGTATTTTTGGTTGAAATTGATTATTGGAAGAATCGTTTTAAAGCCAGTAAAAGTAACAAGGAACTGGAAGATATTGCAAAAGATTTACTAAGGAGAAAACACAAAGTGAATTTTGCCAGTAAACTGCTAAAATGAATAAGATGGATATTTATTTGTTTAATTCTCTAACCCGAAAGAAAGAGAAATTCGAACCGATCAATCCTCCGAATGTCGGATTGTATACCTGCGGCATGACGGTCTATGACTATGCCCATATTGGCCATGGCAGAAAATATGTCAATGACGATACCCTAAAAAGGACACTGATAGCTTTTGGGTACAAGGTTAAGCATGTTCAAAATGTGACCGATGTCGGCCATTTGGTTTCCGACGCCGACGAGGGGGAAGATAAACTGGAAAAAGGTGCGGCAAAAACCGGCAAAACAGTTTGGGAAGTCGCAGACTTTTTTACAAAGGATTTTTATAGCTCAATGGACAAGCTCAATATTATCCGTCCCGGGGTCATCTGTAGGGCAACAGACCACATAAAAGAACAGATCGAACTAATCGGGAGGCTTTTTAAAAACGGGTTTGCCTACGATACTCCGGAAGCCGTTTATTTTGACACGACGAAATTTAAAACTTATGACGTGCTAAGCGGCCAGAAACAGGACGAGAAAAAAACTGCAGTCAGGGGTGAGATTGAAACAGGAGAGCACAAAAAACACCCTGCCGACTTTGCCCTCTGGTTTAAAAGAGTAGGTAGGTTTGAAAACCACACCATGTATTGGGACTCTCCCTGGGGGGACGGATTTCCTGGTTGGCACATCGAATGTTCCGCGATGAGCCTGAAATATTTGGGGGAACAGTTTGATATTCACACCGGCGGAGAGGATCATTTGTCGATTCATCATCCCAATGAAATAGCCCAAAGCGAGGGGGCAACCGGGAAATCTCCATTTGTTAAATATTGGCTGCACACGGCTTTTCTGATGGTTGACGGCAGAAAGATGAGTAAAAGCCTGGGTAATTTTTATACGATCGAAGATGTAATTAAAAAAGGGTACGAAACTCTGGCTTTAAGATATCTTTATTTAACTTCCCACTACCGCGACCCGTTAAATTTTACTTGGGAATCCCTTTCGGCTGCACAGGCGGGGCTGGACAAACTTAGAAATCTGGTTTTGGCGTTAAAATCTCAAGAAACAAGGACTTCGCTTTCGGAAGAAAAAGCCCAAAAAATTGAAAGGTATAGAAGTGAATTTCTGCAGGCAGTTGGCGATGATCTAAACACACCTCGAGCATTATCCGTTCTCTGGGAAATGATAAAAAGTAATATTCCGGGGGAGGACAAATACGACCTGGCCATGAGTTTTGACGAAGTTTTGGGATTGAATCTCGGGAAAGCGCCGCAAGTGGCACAAGCATCACAGGAAGTAAAAACGCTGTTGAAACAAAGGGAAAAATTAAGAGGAGAGGGGAAATTTGAAGAAGCGGATAAAATAAGAAGTAAGATTTATGATTTAGGATTTGAGATTAAAGATAAGCCTGTCCAAAATGTTAAAGCCTGACCAAACCGAAAAATATTTTAAGATCCTGGTTCTTTTTTGCGTTGCCGTAATATGCATTTTTCTGGCTTTTCTATTCCGTCAGGTTGATAAATTACAGTCGGGTATGGCGGCGAAAACTGACTTCACAACATCGTCTCCCCAAGCAATAGAAGATACCCGGCAAATTGACGTCTGCGGTGAGGAATGTAAAAGTCAAATTTCCCAGGAAGTTGCAAAGGCAATAGCCACGGTGTCGGGAACAGGCAAAAAAGAGATTGTTTATCAACCGGTACCCGCACCGGCGTCCGGTCAAAACAAGATTACCTATATTCCTATTGCCGGTTCCATGACCACAACCAGTATGGAGTGGGCAGATGCCCCCGGAACGGATATTTATATTGATATGGCCAAAGATTATGGAAAAGTGTCTTGGGTTGATTGGGAAGCCGTGTTGAAGGTAGACAGCGGAAACGGTCAGGCCTTTGCGAGATTGTACGACGTAACGCACAAGATAGGAGTCAATGGGAGCGAAGTTTCGGCCAAGACGGCCACTCCCTCACAAGCCGCTTCTTCGGGCAACATGAGTTTTTGGGCGGGAAGAAACTTATACCGTGTTCAAATAAAGTCCTTAAATTCTTATGAAGTGACATTTTCAGGCGGGAGAATAAAAATAACCCACTAGGTTTTAAATGATATAAATTTTATGTACAATGTAAAAATGCATATTATTTTGGTTATTGCCTTTTGCTTGGGGGTCGCTTTTTCGGGCCGGAGTGTAAAAGCGGAGGATTTTGATTATCAAACGGCTTATAAAGATTATCAATATAATTACAATCTTTATAATAAACTTCATGATGAATATCAACTTGCAAGAGCAAGTTATATGCAGTATGGAACTTTGCTTTCCGAGGAGGAAGCAAAAAAGGTGACACTGGCAATGCTTCAGGCAAGGGATGGGACAATAACAACTTATCTAACCGCTCTAAGAATGAGAATAAAGGAAAATAGGGGGCTGGGCGATAGTGAAAAAGAATCTTTGTTCCGGAGAATTGATCCCGAAGCAAGTTACTTTGAAGAACATAAAGGGAAATTGGCAAGCGTTGGGTCTTTAGAAGACTTTGTCGAAGACTCGGACGAAGCGAAAGAGCGGTTTTCGGATTCTACCGAATTTGTTTTCTATACTTCTCTTACGAATATAGCAATAGGGAATACGGCCTATGAGAGAAAACAAATTGAGGAGGTTATTGCCAACTTAAAATCTAAAATTTCGGATATCAAGCTTGCGGGAGATAAAGACGTTTCTGTTTTTGACAGGTTTTTTGTTGAAATTGATAATAAACTGCAAAGAAGCAGAGAGAAGGAAGACAGTGCTAAAGATATAATCGGTAAATCGGAAGAGTCGTATAGAAAAGATGATAAAGTCGGCTATTACAACGACGCCGTTGGTTCCGTTCAGGGTTCTTATTTGTATTTGAAAGAAATTGTTTCATACCTAAAAGAAATAATAAGGATAATAAAAATAAAATGAACGGCAATAACATTAATCAACAAACGAATAATCAGCAAATAGTTAAGGACAACATTCCGCTTGCTAGCCAGACGGTAAAGTCCAAAGTCATAAATGGTCTTCGATCTGTGGTTAATAAACTTAAAGATGCTTGGCTGAAAATACCGGAGAGATTAAGAAAGATATTACGTATCGTGGGTATAGTTTTTGCTGTCTTACTGTTATTGATAATTATTTTGTCAACCGTTCTAAAACTCAAAAATAAAGTTCCCGTTGAGATTAAACCGACCCCGGTTGCTTCTTTTGAACCTCTTCCAAGCGGTGAAGTTATTATCAACCCGTCCCGCTACGCAACCGATTCGGGAGTACTCAAGATAGAAGAAGATTTGCGCAATCTTGAAAAAGAACTGGATAACCTGCAGGTGAATGAAACCAACCTGCTTCCTCCGAGGTTGGACTTCGATATTAATTTTGACAAGTGATATGTGTTTTCTTACAGACTAATCTTTTTGATTGTAAAGCGTTTCGTAATGAGGCCGACGTGGTCAATTAGGGGAAACTCTTTTTTTGTCTCGGCTTGGAATTTTTCGGCCAGGCCGCCTGTGTAGTTGCTGTAGCCGGCTTTTTCGGATTGTTGGCAAAGCTTGTCCTCCCACTCCTTGACTATTTTAATTATCTTTTCTCCTTCCTGATTAAACTTCTCCTGCCATTTGTCTTGGTTCATGCCGTATAGCGCGTGGATTTTTTTAAATTCATCAAAAGCTTGCCTATTGGTCTCAATCATTCTTTGGCAGTATTCTTTGTATTTTGTCATCCAGATAATTCAAGCAATTTTTCTGTCTAATCACAAGTATGAGTTTGTCTGTTGGGATAGTTATTTCACCATCTCAACTTTTTCCTGCAGAGCCGGATCTAGCTCTGCCAGAGATTTCTACTTCAAGCTAATGCTTCCGAGGGCAAGAAAAGGAGGATTTCTTAACACTAAGACGGTTTAAGTTGTACTTAATAGAAGTTTAAGGGCGTAACCGTTTGTAATCTAGCCTTTGGATATCTATTAAGGAATGCTTGATTGCTACGGTCTTTGCCGGTTTTTATTTCTATCCCCAGAGTTTCTTCGCCTTTGGTTAAAACTAAATCTACTTCTGATCCTTGCTTGGTTCTCCAGAAATTCATTTTGAAACCAAACTTTCCATAATCATTTATTTTCAGAAACTCCGAGATAATAAAATTTTCAAAAATAACACCGAAGTCTTGTCTTGACTGGGTAGGATTGAAATTTTCAATCAAGGCGTTTCTTAAACCCAGGTCGCAGAAGTAATATTTATACATTTTTCTAATTTCGTCTCTACCGCCTTTTGAATATGGTTTAAGAGAGAAAATTATAAAGCTTTGTTCAAAAATATCCAAATAACGCCTGACTGTTGCAATATTCATATTTAGACGATTGGATAATTCCGAAATATTAACTAAAGATCCTATTTGATAGGCAAGTAGGCGCAAAAGATTAAGGGCTCCACTGCGGTTTTCAATAGCCTGCAGTTCTATAAGATCTTTAAAAATAATGCTGTCTACAAAATTTTTAAGATATTCCTGGTTATTCGGTTGATCTACAAGATGTGGGTACAAACCATAGATCAAAACATTTTCTAAAATACCTTTCAGGTCAAATACGTGGGCCTTTTCTTGTAATTTACTTTTCAATACATTTTCCATTATTTGATAATTAAGGCCGTTTTCAATTCCTTTTTGGTAAAGATATTCAGAAAAAGTTAGGGGATACAGATGATAATCGAATTTACGTCCTGCCAAACTTTCTGTAGCACGGTTTTTAATTTGAAGCGAAGATGATCCTGTAATAATTACATTAATATAGGGCATCTGATCATATATAATTTTAGCGGCTCTGCCCGGATCGGAGAGCAAATGGATTTCATCGATTATTAATTTTGTGGTTTGGGTAGGCAGGATTTGTTTAAAAATAGAAATATCATATTTTTCAAGGTTTCCCTTTACGGTTTCATTATCCACAAGTAGATAGTGCGCATCGGGAAAGAGTCTTTTTAGCAGCGTGGTTTTTCCTACTTGCCTGGCCCCAAGTAGAATTAATATTTCTTTGTTTTGGATGAAATGCTTAAGTATAGCTTTATCTATATGTCTATCTTGCTTCATGCAACCATCCTAATATAACTATATATATATGTCAATAGGTGTTTAGTTATATCCAAATATGTAAATATCCACCCCAGGGTGGTTTAGTTTGACACCTGGATACACTCCGATATATGGTAAAATACCCTCATGGGTCTTTCCGTTGGGATGCTCATTTCACTAACCCAACTTATAATTCTGAGCGTAGTCGAATGAATTTTGATTTTTACTTCAAGATAGCACTCCCAAGTCCAAGAAAATCGAGAATCATCGTGGAGAGAGACAGCTTCGGGAGGAGAGGATTGGAGCTTGTCAAGTGTAGTCCAGACCACTCTAAGGACAGGGAACCTCTTTTATTTATTTCGTCTCCTTGTAAAGCCAAGGGCCTTTGCAAAGTCTAAACCCAAACTTGTTATAAAAAGTTCTTACCTGCATATTTCCCTCTGAAGTGGAAATAAATATTGCCCAGGCTTTCAACTTTTTTAACTCTTCTAATTCTAATATAGTTTTGACTAAAGAAGTTCCTATTCCTTGTCTTCTGAATTCTTTTTCAACAAACAACTCATCAATATAGCCGTATTTGGAAATGCCATAATTAATAAAGGTTCCCCAAACAAAACCAATGGGTTTCTTTTTCTCCTCGGCTAGAAAAAGCAAACTTTTAGCCTCTAATACCTCTATTGGAATGATTTCTTTTGGTCCCTTGTGCTCAGGATAAAGCTGGTAATATAACTCAGAAATGGCCTTTTTATCTTTCGGTTCAGCTTTTCGTATTTTCATTTGGCTTCTTTCTCTTTTGTCTTAGTTTATTTATTTTCATAAATTTTTTCAATGGTGCAAATAATTACCCTGAAGGTTGTCTGGGTTGACGCCTCAAAATCGCTTCAGAAAATGTGGTTTGTTATATAATATCCCTATGGGATTATCGGTCGGGATAGTTGGGCTTCCAAACGCAGGGAAAAGCACGCTGTTTAATGCTTTGTGTGCCCGGCGTTTGGCTGAAACCGCCCCGCGGCCTTTTACGACAATTGAACCTCATGAGGCAGTAGTTCCTGTTCCGGATGGAAATTTGGAGAAGCTTGCAAATCTTGTGGTGTCTGCGAGACCTCCGATTGTTCCCGCGACTATCACCTTTATTGATATCGCCGGATTGGTGAAAGGAGCCAGCAAAGGCGAAGGATTGGGAAATCAGTTTTTAGGTAAAATCAGAGAAGTTGATGCAATTATCCACGTAGTGAGGGCTTTTGAGGAACCGGGCTCTTTGGCTCAAATACTTGAGGAGATAGAGATTGTAAATATAGAACTCGAGCTTGGCGGGATAATCGGGAAGCCTACAATTTATGTCTTAAATGTTAGTGAGGATAAAATTAACAACCTGCAATTAATCTCCGAGGTCGAGATTAAATTTAAGGAAAAAGCAATAACAATTTGTGCCGGACTGGAAGAAGAACTTATAGATTTTGAAGAAAAAGAGAAAAGGCAGTATCTGCAGGAGATTGGCGTTGCCGAGACGGGATTGGAAAGACTTATCCTTCATGCATACCAACTCTTGAATTTGATAACTTTTTATACCATAAAGGGCGGTAAAGAGGTTCATGCTTGGAGTCTTAAGAGAGGTGAAACAGCGTTCGACGCTGCCGCCGAGGTGCACACCGACTTTGCCAAGAATTTTATCAAGGCAGAAGTAATTAATGTGGATCAGCTGTTAGAAGCAGGTGGCTGGAAAGAAGCAAAAGAAAAAGGTTTGGTAAAATTGGAGGGAAAAGATTATGTTGTTGTCGACAAAGATGTGATTGAGTTTAAAGTTTCTATCTAACCCCAGTAGTGGGAGCGTATTGCCCGTCGGATACATTTCCGACCTCTAAACCTTCAACAACCACCGTTACAGCAGTAGTTTTAGGTCTTACCCCGGCATATCCATAAGGCGCCACTTCTTGAGTAATTTTTTTAAAACACTCGGAATGAAGATAACATTTTTTATCAAACGGGCAAGTAGCCGCGCATAAAAGCTCTTTAGCCATAGCCGTATTATATATTTCGGGTTGAACAAGTCAAGTTTGGCATGTTATACTCGCTAGGCTATGAATAAATATGAATTGACGGTGGTTCTTGACGGCAAGACCACGCCCGCGAAGAAAAAAACTTTTCAGGAACTTTTAGAAAAATTGGTTAAAATAGGCAAGGGCAAGGTTGTTAAACTTGACGAGTGGGGAGTTAAGAATTTAGCATACAAGATCGGGAAATCTGCTACTGGACTGTATTTGCACTATACCTTAGAATTAGAAAGTGAATCGGTAAAGGGAATTGCAACCAAACTTAATCAAGAAGGTATCGTTTTAAGGCACTTACTGATATGGCAAGGAGTTTAAACAAAGTAACTTTAATAGGAAACTTAACCAGGGATCCGGATCTTCGCTACACTCCGGCCGGGACTGCGGTTTGTACCATTGGTCTTGCAACCAATAGGCAGTGGGTGACCGAATCGGGAGAAAAAAAGGAAGATGCCGAGTTTCATAGACTGGTAGCTTGGAGCAAACTCGCCGAGATTTGTTCTCAATTTTTAAAGAAAGGGAGAAAAATATATGCCGAAGGAAGACTTCAGACCAGGAATTGGACGGCTCAGGACGGCGGGGCAAGAACAACAACCGAAATTGTAATTTCGGAGATGATCATATTGGATTCACGCAGGGATGGGGTAGCCGGGGAGGATATTAATATTCCGGATGCCGGTTTTAATCAGGATTCTGCTATACAGGAGACCCCGCCCGTGGAAGAGGGAGTATCCAAGACCAAAAAGAAAGTTGAAAAAAAGGAAGAAAAAGAAGAAACTCAGGCTTCAGACGAAACCGCGGGAGGTGAGGAAATCCCATTCTAATCTAAAACTAAATCATGGCAGGAAAATCAGGAAAAAGAAAATCCAGTCGTCTAAAATTTAAACCCGTACCTACAAATTGTTTGTTTTGTAAACAGGGGCTTGAGCCAAGCTACAAGGATTACAACAATCTTTTTAAATTTATTTCCGACCGGGCCAAGATAGTAGGCAAGGATAGAACTGGTGTTTGCTCGAAGCACCAAAGAGTTTTGGGTGGGGAGATAAAGAGAGCGCGTCATTTGGGTCTTCTTCCGTTTACGCCCTCTTTAGACTAAAATAAAAAAGTGTTGGCGCTTGTATGATCAAAATAAGTTTTCTTAAACTCAGAAAATTATTGCTTTTTACTTTTGTTATTGCCTTTACTTTTGCCCTTGGGTATGTATTGGGAAACGAGGGTTTTAAAGTCCGGCTGGAGAGTGTAAAAAATATAAAAATAACAAGAGAGCTTCCTGCCGGTAAGGAGAATATTGATTTTTCCTTGTTTTGGAAAGTCTGGGATACTCTGGAATCGCAGTATTTCGATAAATCAAAGATCAATAGAACAGACATGGTGTATGGCGCAATCGGGGGAATGGTTTCCGCCCTTGGCGACCCGTATACCGTCTTTTTACCTCCGGGTGAAAATAAAGTTGTCCAAGAGGATCTTTCGGGGAGCTTTGAAGGAGTGGGGATTCAAATTGGTTTTAAGGGTTCGCAACTGGCCGTTATTGCCCCCCTTCCTGATTCTCCGGCCGAAAAAGCGGGGATTAAAGCGGGGGATTTTATTATCGGTATCAAAGATGAGGGCAAAAAAATTGAAACGGGTACTATCGGAATAAGTCTTCCCGAGGCGGTGAAAATGATCAGGGGGAAAGCCGGAACAAAAGTAACGCTGATATTAACAAGAGACGAAGTTAAAACCCCACTGTCTATCGAAGTGGAAAGAAAAATGCTTGATGTACCCAGTGTCATTTTGTCATACAGCGGGAAAGACAATACGGTTGCCCATCTGAGGATATTAAAATTCGGGGGGGAGACAGCCGCGCAGTGGAATGAAAAAGTAGACGGGATAGTTAAGAATAAAAATATCAAAGGAATAGTACTGGACCTCCGGAACAACCCGGGCGGTTATCTGGAAGGGGCGGTAGATATTTATGGAGAATTTGTAAAAACCGGTTCGGTGGGTGTTATTGAGGAACGTTCGGACGGGAACAAAAAGGAATACCAAACCGAAAGAATAGGCAGGTTAATATCTATACCGCTTGTTGTTCTGGTCAATGGCGGTTCCGCGTCGGCCTCCGAAATATTGGCGGGGGCGCTTTCCGATGCAGACAGGGCCGAACTGGTAGGGGAGAAGACTTTTGGTAAGGGGTCGATACAAGAGCCGATTCAGATTAACGGCGGCAGCGGACTTCATATGACCATTGCCAAATGGTTGACGCCTAAGGGTACTTGGGTAAACGAAAAAGGACTTGAACCGGATTTTAAAATAGAAGATGATGAGAAAACAACGGAGGACGAACAGCTGCAAGAAGCGATTGATATACTAGAAAATAGTAAAT
>Ga0265292_1001318_pt1 | contig 22436 bp, 21 predicted proteins | sample Munlanlewell296A_FD_189080 | JGI IMG/M metagenome (GOLD analysis project Ga0265292, IMG submission 189080) | Leachate microbial communities from a municipal landfill in Southern Ontario, Canada - Leachate well 296A | ecosystem: Engineered > Solid waste > Landfill > Unclassified | place: Canada... | reverse complement strand
ATCAGAATATCGTTGTCATAACTTTCCATCAGTTGGATATCATCAATGCACCAGAAATAGCGGCTCATACCGTTCCAAAGAAATTTGATCCAGACGTTTGGCATACCCGCCGCAACCTCGGAAATATTTACTTCAGGGTAAGGATTTTTGCAGAAAATGCTGGTTCGAGTTTCATAAGACACGTTAAAGTTAGCCCAATGGACCCCCAGGTCGTTTGAAACGGCAACTTTAACATCTGTGTTAGGATACAAACGGAAAAATTGCCTGAAGGTTAAAATGACCCCCGGACGGGCCGAACAATCGATCGGGGGCAATTGAAACCAGGATATTGCACCATTGCCTGTACTGATCCCATCCCTGTAATTATACTCGTCCATTGGTAAAACAATATAGCCATCTTCAGGAGTAAGGGAGTAAGCATGGCCCGGCTCAAAGGTTAACTCGCCTTTGATACTGTCAGTTCCGGCTCGCCAGACCCAGGGCATGCCAAAGTCAGTTTCCTCAACAATCTGGAATCCCTCCGGAGCTGTCCACCCTTTTGGATCGGCTTCATTCTTCCAGTTGAAGGTTTCCTTATAGAATATGTCTCCACCGCCTTTAAGGTTTGATTCCCTGGGTTGAGGAACAGGGGTCATAAGTTCGGAACCGAAAGGCACGGCATTGCCGTTATTGACCCTGACCCTTTGTCCAAAGGTCAGGACCACAAAAGACAACATCAGAATTAAAAGTGTAAATTTTTTCATAAGCAAGGATTAAATGGTTAGTGTATGTTAACGAATAACTAAAATACAGTTTTTTGATGAAGAAACGCGGAAGTTTTATTTTTTCCAAAAAACCCCGACACAGCATGCCGGGGTTCCCCGATTTTAAATCAGATATATTATTTAACCATAAGCTTCATTACCTGATTGTTCACTTTCAGGAAGTACATTCCTTTGGCGAATTGTGTGAGGTCGATATTCTCCTGATAGTCCAAAACCGATTTAACCTGGTTTTGGTAGACCGTTTGGCCCTGGATATTGGCAACCACAATGTTGAGGTCCGAGACCTGAGTATTGGTTATCGAAAGGGTAAATTCCCCGTCGGTCGGGTTCGGGTAAACATTGATCGATGAGGTCAATGAATTCAGATCAACACTCAAACTGGCGCCATTGTTGTAAATATCATTGATCATGTTGTAGAATGAGGTTCTGTAAACCCTGTTTGGCCCGCCGGACGGAAATTCAGAGGTACTCCAGTCACCGTTGATCCGGTATTTGTACTCAAGATTCTGGAAGGTGGCCAATGCGGGAACAGTCAGGGTATATATCCCGTCGCCATCAACATCGGTCAGGTGGAAAGCAGAACCGTTCCAGGTGTTGAAGGTACCGGCTACGTCAACAAAATCTCCGGCAGTTGGTTTGAAATATCCGTTTGCAATTGGTAGGGTCATATCAACGTTGAATACCACATCAGCTTTATTGGGTGCGCCCGTGTTGGACAGGTTCAACCTGATCATGGAAAGGTCGGAGTTTCCACCCCAGGTATCCCCGGTAATAAAGCGGATTAGTGTTTTCCCATCCGAATAACGGTGGGAACGGTCAGATCCGATAGTAAACCGATATATGCTATTGTCTGCACCGAGGCCACCGTTATGATAGGTCTGAATAGCAGCAATATATTGACCAGGCTCAATAAACTCAGATTCGCCGTCTTTATCCAAAGGTATGGTCACCCATTGATTCAGCATCTCCTGAGTAACGTCAGTAAAAGCGCCGGAAATGGCTTCAACCCAAAGCCCCGATTCAGCATCCCATCTGAAAAGCCAGTTCTGGAAACCATAACCAACCTGGGTACTTGCTTTCGGGTTATCATGGCGCTGCATGATCATCGTTGAGATGGAGTTCACCTCGGTGGCTTTTTTGATGTCATAGAGAATACCAATGTAGTCACCATCATTGTTGCCGCCGACCCAACCGGCAGTACTGGAATAAGTTTCCCAATCCCAGTCGGATACCGAGTAAACGCTGTCGGTGACAAAATAAGTGTCTTGATAAACATTATTGGCCGGACGACCATCGGTAGCTGTTTGCTGAGCGGTAAGAACCATCTGGTAATTGCCGAATCCATCCGGAACAAACGGGGTTGTAATATCAAAGGTATCCCGTTGCAGAGCCCATATATCAGTCACTTTGGTGGAATTCTGATTGTACACGGAAGCTCCGTTTTTAAATACTTCAGCATTCAGCTGGCATGCTTCCTGGTCATCCCGGCCGGCATTCAGGAATCCGGCTTTGAAAGTATAACCGCCGAATGCATCGGTTCCTGTTTGGGCTGCAGGTACCATGTAAACAAAACCTTCATCCCCATTAGCCTCAATATCAGTCATATATAACCACGATTGCTCAAGTTGCATTTCATTGTTATATGCTTCAGACAATGAGAGGTCATCAATGCACCAGAAATAGTTAGAATTGGTATTCCAGACGAATTTGATCCAGACATGTGCCATTCCTCCGGCAACCTCGGTAATATTGACTTCGGGATACGGATTTTTGCAGAAGATATTGGTTCCTGTTTCATAAACCATGCTGAATGCAGCCCAATGTACGCCGAAGTCATTGCTAACCAGCATTTTTGCATCAGGAGCGCCACAGCAGCAGCGGAAATATTGTGACATTTTAAAAATGACCGTCGGATGGTTAGAACAATCCAACTCCGGAAGCTGAAACCAGTTCATTCCAACGTTTCCGGTGGAAATACCGTCGACATAATTGTATTCATCCATCGGAAGTACCCAATATCCATCCTGGGGGGTTTTGGAATAAATGTGCCCGGGGAGGAAGGTAAATTTCCCCCTGATGCTATCCGTACCGGCGCGCCAAACCCAGTACTGTCCAAAGTTGCCTTCTTCAACTACCTGCCAGTTGGCAGGCAAGGTCCAACCACGGGGATTGGAAGCATCTTTGAAATTGAAAGTTTCCGTGAAAAAAACTTCACCTTCTGACTTTAGATTGGGTTCCGTGGGAAAAACCATTTTTTTCTGTTCCGAAGAATAGGGAGCAAAATTGCTCAATTGCTTAATCTTCTGTCCGTACGATAGGATAAAAATGAAAAGCAATGCGAGTAAGAGTACAGATCTTTTCATAGCATTAAATGTTAGTGATTGTTATCGTTAACCAAATTAGATATTTTCAACCTGCTCAGAAACAAATATCGAAAATTTTTTTTCTGAATGAGCGATCCTAACCGATTAAGGCTTTGAGAGAATCTATGGGTGGGACCGGAAACCTGAAAATAAGGGATCAGGTAGTTCTTGCATGACCCTTCATGCGCATGATGAATTCTTTTTTCTTACGTTCGCTGACATCAACCTGGCTGCCATCTTCAAAAATGATGTATCCTCCGCGGCCGGAGACATATTTTTTCACGAATTCCAGATTAATCAGGTGTTTGCTATGCACCCGCACAAAGGACAGGTCGGAAAGCAGGCGTTCAAAATTGTTCAGGGTTTTTGAGGTAACGATGCGCTGTCCGCCCTTGATGTAAAATGTAGTATAGCTGCCATTAGCCTCGCAGCGGACAATATCCGCTATCTTGTAAACATCAAAACCATCCATGGAGGAGAGGATAATCCGCTCATTGCGATTGCTCAACCCTTCCTTTAAAACCGATACCCGGTCGCCAAAGTTTGCGTCTTTTCGGATTTTTGTATAGCGATCAACGGCTTGCTGAAGTTTTTCCGTACTGATTGGTTTCAGCAGGTAATCGAGTGCCGAAAAGTCGAATGCTTTCAAGGCATACTGGTCGTATGCTGTGGTAAATATCACTTCAAAACCAGTATATTCCACATCCTCAAGAACCTGAAATCCCTGACCATCGGGTAGGGCAATGTCCAGAAAAACCAGTTCAGGTTTTACGGTCTCAATCAGCTCAATGGCAGATTCGACTGTTTGAGCAGTACCCACCACCTGTACATCCGGACAGTATCTCTGAAGAAGAATGGCAAGCGCTTCGAGGCTGTTTTCTTCATCATCTACAATAACTGCTTGAATCAAAGAGGTCATAGTTTTCTCAGGTTAAGTACAAGCATAAATGTACAAGGATTTTCCGGGATTAATTACCCATGGTGACCATTATTTCAGGCCAGGCTGATTTCACGGATTGCATTGGCAATGCTCTCGGGATCAAAACCGCATTCCCGGTATAGCTGTCGTTGGGTTCCTTGTTCAATAAATTCATCAGGAATTCCAAGCATTCTGAGAGTTGAACTATAGTTGTGATGTACCATGAACTCCGTAACTGCGCTGCCGAAACCGCCTATAATGGTGCCGTCCTCAACCGTAATTATTTTTTTGAACCGTGTGAAAACATCATGGAGAATGTCTTCATCCAGAGGTTTGATAAACCGCATATCGTAGTGGGCAGCTTTAATGTCTTCTTTTTCAAGTATCTGAAATGCCTTTATCACGAGGTTGCCGGGATGGCCGACCGAAAGGACTGCCACTTCGGATCCATCAGTAATCATACGCCCCTTACCGATTGGAAGGCTGGCAAAAGGCCGTCGCCAATCGGTCATTACGCCCTGGCCCCTTGGATAGCGAATGGCAAACGGACCATGATTCCTTTCCTGGGCTGTGAACATCAGGTTCCTTAATTCCTCCTCGTTCATGGGGGCCGAAACGATCATATTCGGGATGATTCGCATATAGGCCAGGTCAAATGAACCGTGGTGCGTGGGTCCGTCGGTTCCAACCAAACCTCCCCGGTCGAGACAAAAAACGACCGGTAATTTCTGCAGTGCAATGTCGTGAATGACCTGGTCGAAGGCACGCTGCATGAAAGAAGAATATATATTGCAGAACGGGATGAATCCTTGTACTGCTAAACCTGCCGAAAAGGTAACGGCATGCTGTTCCGCGATCCCGACATCAAAAGTTCGATTGGGCATCTCTTCCATCATAAAGGTCATGGATGATCCGGCGAGCATGGCAGGTGTGATCCCCATTATTTTAGGGTTCATTTTGGCCAGTTCCAGCAAAGTATGGCCAAATACATCCTGATATTTTGGCGGAAAACCCGATGGCTCCTCCTCAATAATTTCCCCGGTCACTTTATCAAATTTGCCGGGAGCATGATAGACAGTCTGATTGATCTCTGCCAGATGCACCCCTTTTCCCTTTTTGGTCAGAATGTGCAACAGTTTAGGGCCGTCGATTTTCTTCATATCCTCCAGGATTTTCACCAGGTGTATGACATCGTGGCCGTCAACCGGTCCGAAATACCGGAAGTGGAGCGATTCAAACAGGTTACTCTGTTTGAGTATCATGTGTTTGATGGCGTTCTCCAGAGTTTGAACCATCCGGCGGGCATCGGGTCCGATTTTACTGAAAACGCCGAGCATTTTCCAGGTATCTTCCTTAAACCGGTTCCATGTTCTGGATGTGGTAATATCCATAAGATAATCATTCAGGGCACCGTGGTTCGGATCGATGGCCATATTATTATCATTCAGGATTACCAGGATATTGGATCGTTCGATTCCGGCATTATTCAGGCCTTCAAAAGCCATACCTCCGGTGAGTGCGCCATCCCCGATTATAGCTATAGTATATCGGTTGGTTTCCCCTTTGCGGTTAGCAGCAACGGCCATGCCGAGTGCGGCCGAGATGGATGTAGAAGAGTGCCCCGTTCCAAAAGAGTCGTACTCACTTTCCGACATTTTCGGGAAACCGCTGATCCCATTAAATTTCCGGTTGGTGTGGAAAACATCGCGCCGGCCGGTCAGTATTTTATGGCCATAGGCCTGGTGGCCGACATCCCAGATGATCTGATCAAAAGGGGTATTATAAACATAATGAAGGGCAACGGTTAGTTCGACTACTCCAAGGCTGGCGCCAAGGTGTCCCGGGTTGCACGAAACCTCCTCAATGATGAAATCCCTAAGTTCTTTACAAACAAGCAACAGGTCGGCTTGGCTAAGTTTTTTAAGGTCAGACGGACTATTGATCGTTTTCAGCAGTGAGAAATTATTTTCTTGCATAAGAATCGGGTCGATCCAGGGAAGTGTCAGATCGTCATTATATCTTTTTCTTTGACTAAGAGCTTGTCGTCAACCACTTTGGTGTATTTATCGGTCATTTCCTGAACCAGCTTTTCGGCATCTTTTTCTTCATCCTCTGCAAGGCCTTCCTTGATCAATTTTTTGAGCTGTTCATTTCCATCGCGCCGGTTATTCCGGATTCCGACGCGTGCGCTTTCGCCTTCAGTTTTTACCTTTTTAACCAGTTCACGCCGACGGTCCTCAGTGAGCATCGGGATGTTAATCCTGATGATTTCTCCGTTATTAACGGGGGTCATCCCGAGATTGGCAGCCAATATCGACTTTTCGATCATATCGATCATGTTTTTTTCCCATGGCTGAATAGCCAGTGTGCGTGGATCGGGACAATTCACGTTGGCTATCTGGGTCAAGGGGGTAGGTGTACCATAATAATTTACCATGATCCCATCCAGCATATGAATATTAGCTCGGCCAGCCCGGATTTTCGACAGCTCGGTGTCGATATGTTTGATGGTCCGCTCCATTTTTTCCCCGGTATCTTCGAGGATCATTTCAACTTCTTCGTTCATAGCCTTTATTCGTTAGAATTCAAGGAGTGCAAAAATATTTATTTCTGAATGATGGTGCCAATTTTTTCACCGGAAATCAATCGTTTCAAGTTACCGGGGGTATTCATATCAAAAACCATGATTGGCAGATTGTTTTCCCGGCAGAGCGTAAAAGCGGTTTGATCCATGATTTTAAGATTACGTGCAATGACCTCATCGAAAGAGATACGGTCGAATCGGATAGCGAGCGGATCCTTTTCGGGGTCAGCACTGTAAACGCCATCCACCCGGGTGCCCTTGAGGAGTATTTCTGCACCGATCTCTACTCCCCGCAGAGCTGCAGTGGTATCGGTGGTAAAAAATGGATTTCCGGTACCGGCTGAGAAGATGCACACATGCCCGGCTTCAAGCGCTTCAACAACTTTGTCGCGGTGCCAGTATTCAGCAACCGGTTCCATCCTGATAGCAGTGAACAATCTAGAGGGAGTGCCGTATTGGCGAAAGGCTGATTGGAGGGCCAGGCCATTGATTACGGTGGCAAGCATTCCCATATAATCCCCTTTTACCCGGTCGTAATCTGCCTTTGCCCCGGATAATCCGCGGAAAATATTTCCACCGCCTATAACCAGGCCAATCTGAACCCCGAGTTCACGGATTTCCGCAACCTGGCTGGTAAAACTTTCGAGCTGGCCGGTATCGATGCCATTGGTTGATTGCCCCATGAGCGATTCCCCGGATAATTTCAGAAGAATTCTTTTGTAAGTTGCCATGTTTGATGGGTATGAACGCCGAAAGATAAAAAAAAATCCCGGTGGTAACCGGGATTTTCAGGTATCATATCCGCGAGCGAAAGAGTTTCGTTAGTCGTTCAGGGTAAACCGGATAAAATCCACTACCGTGAGGTCTTTATCGATATGGGTCAGGTAATCGCCCACCGAAATTTTGTGGTCTTTAATGAAATCCTGGCTTAACAAGGTGTTCTCCTTGAAGAATTTACCCAGTTTTCCTTCTGCGATTTTATCAACGATATTGGCAGGTTTGCCTTCTTCGATGGCGATTGCACGGCCAATCTCAAGTTCTTTATCGATAATAGCCTGTGGGATATGGGCCTTGTTCACAGCTACCGGGGCCATGGCAGCAACCTGCATGGCAACATCTTTGGCAGCCTGTTCATCAGCAACCTTTTTAGTAAGGCTGATGAGTGTAGCCAAACGGTTTCCCGGATGAACATAAGGCATTACAAAGGGTGATTCAAGTGATTTAAAGAAAGAGATATCCACTTTTTCTCCGATGATACCGGTCATATTGGTAACTTCGCTCTCAATGGTATGTCCATCAACAGAAAGTTGTTTCAATTCTTCGAGTGTGGTGACTTTCTCAGCTATGGCTGCATCGGCGAACAGATGGGCTTTTTTGACGAAATCTTCGTTTTTTGCTACGAAATCGGTTTCGCAATTGAGCACGAGCAACACACCAAAAGTATGATCGCTGTTGGATTTAGCAATAACTGCACCTTCAGTGGCTTCGCGGTCTGCTCTTTTGTTGGCCACTTTTTGTCCTTTTTTCCGGAGAATATCGATAGCCTTATCAAAATCACCGTTGGTTTCAGAGAGGGCATGTTTGCAGTCCATCATACCGGCACCGGTCATTTGACGCAATTTTGCAACGTCAGAAGCTTTAATTTCTGTCATGATGTTTAAAAATTAGAAATTATTCAGAAACTTCCACATCTGCCACATCACCTGCTGCAACCTCAGTTGAGATGCGCTTGCGAATGGTTTTTCTGCCAGTTGGGCGGGCTGGTTCCTCGGAGGGTTCCGGTTTTTTCGGCTTCACCGTTTCTTCTTTATCCTTTTCAGCCTTTCTTTCATTCAGGCCTTCTTCGATAGCTTTGCACATAATTCCGCAGATGAGTGCAATCGATTTGGAAGCATCATCGTTGGCCGGGATTGCGAAGTCCACTTTTTCAGGATCCGAGTTGGTATCAACCATCCCAAATACCGGAATATTCAGTTTATACGCTTCGTTTACGGCGATATGTTCTTTGGATACGTCAACAACGAACAGGGCTGCCGGCAAACGGGTAAGGTCCTTGATGCTGCCGAGCAGTTTTTCCAGTTTATTACGCTGACGGGTCACCTGCAGGCGTTCGCGTTTCGACATATGATCGAAGGTGCCGTCAGTAGCCATCTTGTCGATGGAAATCATTTTTTTAACAGCTTTCCTTACGGTAGGGAAGTTGGTGAGCATACCGCCCGACCAGCGTTCTGTAACGAAAGGCATGCCTGTTGGTGTAACCTTTTCGGCTACAATTTCTTTTGCCTGTTTCTTTGTGGCAACAAACAAAATTTTCCGCCCCGATTTGGCTATCCGCTTCAATGCTTCGGCGGCCTCATCGATTTTAAAAGCGGTTTTGTGCAGATCAATAATATGGATCCCGTTCTTCTCCATGAAAATATAGGGAGCCATGTTGGGGTTCCATTTGCGTTTAAGATGGCCGAAATGGACACCAGCATCGAGTAATTCCTGAAAATTTGTTCTGGGCATATTTGATGAAGAGATATTAGCGTTTTGAGAATTGAAAGCGTTTCCTTGCACCGGGCTGACCAGGTTTTTTCCGTTCAACAACTCTCGGGTCACGGGTAAGAAAACCATTGGCACGGAGAATTTTTTTACACTCCGGGTCAATTTCCACCAGTGCACGGGCGATTGCCAGACGGAGAGCTTCAGCCTGTCCTTTGATTCCGCCTCCATCGAGATTGACGCGGATATCATATTTTCCGGCCACCTCAAGAACATTAAGCGGCTGGGTTACAATATGCTGAAGCTGGAAAAGCGGAAAATAGTCGGCCAGGTCTTTTTTATTGATCGTGATCTGTCCTTTTCCTTCGTTGAGAATAATACGGGCAACTGCCGCTTTCCTTCTACCAATTGTGTTAATCCGTTCCATGAATCTTATGTACTACTTTTGTAATTCGATAATTTTTGGCATCTGGGCTTCGTGCGGGTGTGTGTTTCCGGAATAAACATGCAGATTCCTGAAAACTTCACGACCCAAACGATTTTTCGGTAACATACCTTTAACAGCATGCTCAACCAAACGGGTTGGATCTTTAGCAAGCATCTGAGCGGGTGTAATTTCTTTCTGACCACCCGGATAGCCGCTATAGAAAAACATTACACGGTCAGACATTTTTTTCCCGGTCATCCGGACTTTGTCGGCGTTGATAACGATAACATTGTCTCCGCAGTCAACATGAGGGGTATAACTGGCCTTGTTCTTTCCACGAAGAATGCTGGCTACTTCTGATGAGAAACGGCCCAACACAGCGTTGGTTGCGTCGATCACCACCCATTCCTTTTTAACAGTTGCCTTGTTGGCTGAGATCGTTTTGTAGCTTAACGTATTCACTTTAATCCGTCCTTTAAAATTAATAGCTGATAATCAATACGCCGAGCCAGGCTCGAACGAATTGGAGTGCAAAAATACAACTTTTTTTATACGTACCAAGTTTATCAACTTTTAATTTGTTGAAAACTCAGTTGATTACTTATTATACATACAACGGTCACAAATTAATGGTTGATCGTTGATAGGTTGATAGGTTGATAGGTTGATAGGTTGATAGGTTGATAGGTTGATAGGTTTAAACTCATCAACCCATGTTGAAAAAGTTAAAATTATACCCGTTTGCATATAGCTGAAGGTATGAGCGATAGTTAAAAGGTTCCCAGGTTAGTTTCTATCTGCCGGGTAATCTCAAGTGCCTTGAATCCTCCCTCCAGGCTTGAGAGAGAATGGTGCCCCCTTTCAAGCGCATGAATGAAACTCAGGCACTGACGGGCCACCTCTTCTTCGCAGGGCGGATCCGACCTGAGCATAACTGAAGCATCGCCTGCCGGAGGCCACAAAATCTTACCCGAAAATGAATACCCGGCATCCGTCTCCTGGTATTCTTCAAAGTGACTGGTCCCTTTCAGCAGGTCAATCAGAATTATACCATCTGACTGGATGACCTCAATACGACGATCCGGCATTTCGGCAAATTTTCGGATATCCAGATTGATAACAGATCCATTGTGCAATTCAACCCGGATATCCACTTGGATGGTTGTTCCGTTCAGAAGGCGGGAGGCATGCGGCCTCACCCTTCTCACCGTGCTGCCTGACAGCCCCAGGGCAAGATCGACATCGGCCAGGATGGTTTTAAAAACCTGCCGGTGGCTTTCTTCTGACGGCAGTTCCGGGAGGAAGTCAATAATCCGGATACTCTGCGGTTGAAAAATATGCATCAGTGAACTCCGGAATGCGGGATGATGCCAGTCATGATGCCCAACCTGCACCTGAACGCGTGCTTCGTGGGCAAGTTTTACCATAAAGGGCGCTTCATCCATAAATTCAACCACAGGAAAACCAAGCGAAAGGTGCCTCGAGCGACGGATTACCTGTATGGCTTCGTCCATACCCCCGTTACTTTTCTCGGGAATCCATATCAAATCGGAAAAATCAATCAGCTGCTGAATGGCCAGGGGTGATGATTCCTGCGGATTGATCCAGCCTGAAACGCGTGAACCGGAAGTTTTCAGCATTTCTGCGAGAACTTCCGACCATTTAGCTTGCCCAGACAATATCCCGACCGAATACATTGTTTTTTTATACAAATAAACCTGTTTTTAATTCTATCACAGGCTCAAAAGCAGACAACTTATTAAATTGCACCTGTGTAAAACCTAAATTTGTTGCATATTCGTCAAATATGAATCAGAATCTGATCAAACGATACGCTAATTACCGGAATCTTTACCTGTTTTTACTTTTAGTGATGGTGGTCAGCCTGCCACTGTCGAAATATCTGACCAGTGCAGCGCAGATTCTGCTGGTCATAACCTGGCTGGCAGAGGGGAAATTCGATGAAAAATGGCGTCGAATCAAGAGAAACCCCCAGATCTTGATATTCACCTTCCTTTTTTTTGTTCCCTTGTTGGCGATGGCTTACACAAAAGATGTTCCCTTTGGCCTCAGTGATCTGAAAATAAAACTCCCGCTATTTCTTTTGCCTTTGGTATTGGGCAGTATTAAACAGCTCGATAAAACTGAAATGCGGATTATTCTGGGCGGATTTGTGGTTGCCGTTTTTATCGGAGCCCTGGTAAGCCTGAGCATCATGCTGGGCATCGGACCTTCTGTTTATACCAACGACCGTGAAACCATCCTGTTTATTTCCCATATCCGGTTTGCCCTGATGGTTGTGCTCGCTGTATTCATCCTTTTTTATTATGCCTTCGATCACCAAACTACCCCCCGCTATAAATTCTTACTTGTGCCTTGCGCCTTGTGCCTTATAATTTTCCTCTTCCTTCTTAAATCATTAACGGGTGTGGTGATTCTGGTCATCGGAGGAATGCTTCTGACTTTGCGGTGGGGTTTGAAACAATCTGATTTTCTTGTCAGGTGGTTTGTAATAGTTGGTTTGGCCACGATCCCGGTTTTAGCCGGATTTTATCTGACCGATAAGGCCGGACGTTTCTATACAATCAGAGACAATACCGGTGAGCTTGACTTAACCACTGTTAAAGGAAACCCTTACTGGCACGATACTGCCAACCTGATGATTGAGAACGGATATCATGTTGGGTTTTACCAGTGTGAGCCTGAATTGCGCGATGCCTGGAATAGTGTGAGTAAAATGGATTACAATGGGCCCGACCGGAAAGGCCAGGAGCTTAAATACACCCTTATCCGGTATCTGACTTCTCTTGGGCTGCGAAAAGATGCCTATGGAGTGTCGCAACTGAAAACTGAAGACATAAAACTGATCGAGAGCGGTTTTGCTAATTGTATTTACAAACACCCCAAAAGATTCAGTGTCCGCATTTATGAAACCATCTGGGAAATTGATCAATACCGGAAGGGAGCCAATCCCAGCGGCCACTCTGTAACACAAAGGCTTGAATATCTGAAAACCGGCTGGGCAATATTCAGGGATCATCCGTTATTTGGGGTTGGGACGGGTGATACAAAAATTGCATTTGAGCGAAAATATGAACAGATGCATTCATCGCTGGATCCTGCCTGGCGGTTAAGGGCACATAATCAGTTTCTTACATTTCTGATTGCTTTTGGAGTCATTGGATTTATATTGATAATCAGCGCTATCATTCTCCCGGTGATTTTGGAAAAGAGGAAGACCCCTTATTTTATTATGATGTTTTTCCTGGTGACCATGCTTTCAATGCTGAATGAAGATACCCTTGAAACTCAGGCCGGAGTGGCGTTTTTTATCATTTTCTATTGCCTGTTTGTTTTTGCAGATGGAACTGTAACGAAAAGCCTGTCATCCACCTCTCCCCCACAACCGACAACTCACAACTCACAACCGATAACAAATAATGAATCAAACAGATAAGATATTTCTTGCGCGCGCTATACAACTGGCCAGGGAAAATGTGGCGATTGGCGGAGGACCGTTCGGGGCCGTTATTGTAAAAAATGGCCAAACAGTGGCCGAATCAGCCAACCAGGTGATCTCCATTCCGGATCCGACCGCCCATGCTGAAATCCAGACGATACGGCTGGCTGCAAAAAACCTGAAAACCTTCGACCTGACCGGGACCACACTCTATACATCCTGTGAGCCCTGCCCGATGTGCCTCGGAGCTGTATACTGGTCACGCATCAGCCGGGTGGTTTATGCATCCGACCGGCATGATGCAGAAAAAGCCGGCTTCCGGGATGCAGAACTTTACCTTGAGATCGCTTTGGATCCGGATCAGCGGGTGACCCCGTTTGAACACCTGTATGTGCTGGAAAGGGGCCTGGAGTTTACCGACTGGAAGAATTCAGATATAAAATTAGACTATTGAACCATCGGCTGGATCATACCTTTTTTGACCGGGATGCCCTAGAGATCGCACCGGAAATCCTGGGTAAAACCCTGGTGAGAATAATGCCCGAAGGGACCAGAATTTGCCTGCCTGTCACCGAAGTGGAAGTTTACCGGGGAATGGAAGACCTTGCCTGCCATGCCAGCAAAGGCATGACGGAGCGGAACCGGGTGATGTTCAGCAGGGGCGGTATAATATATATGTACCTGGTTTACGGGGTGCACTGGATGTTCAACATTGTAACCGGACAGGCAGGTCATCCGGAAGCCTTGTTAATCCGGGGCGTTGGAGATATTATCGGTCCGAGCCGTGTAACGAAACAACTGGAAATGGGGCGTGATTTTTACGGCGAAGATATGGTCTTGTCAGACAGAATCTGGCTCGCAGATAGGCCACTCATAAAAAACTACTGCACAGGCCCCCGGGTTGGCATCAAATATGCCGGCGAACCTTGGGTCAGTATACCCTGGAGGTATAGGATAGAGCCGGTGTAGAGACGCATAATTGCGTCTTCATTTCAAAGACGCAATTATGCGTCTCTACATCATGTTTATTTATTTTCGCTTGGTTTTGGCAATCAGGAACTCGTCATCGAAAACCAGATAGAGGCTCCATGAGTGATCGATCCGGCCGGTATCATAATGATAATAAGGCTCAAAGCGAAAGGCAAATTTTAAAAAATGGGTCAGGTTGCGTTCGAACTGATATTTTAAAACCAACATTTGACGGTCGGATTGGAGAAAAAGCGGGTCTTTCTGACTAACTGACTGGAATATCGGCATGCCGTGAGGAGATATAAAATTGTGTGCTTTCCAATAGCCGACCTCAAAACTTCCAATTTTTGTATCCAAAAAAAACCGGCTATAGCTGCCATGGCCGTATGGGACAGTCACCTGATCGCCCGGATGGATTTCCAGAAATTCAACATAATTCTGGGCTATGGCTACCGATTCCACAAAGGAATTCATAATGATCCAGTTCAGGCGTAATCCCTGAACCAGATTGAGCTGGGTGGAGGCGGAAAGATTTGTGGCATCAGTTTCTCCGCCCTTATGCCTGAAAACAGTGCTGAATGGCGCCGTAATCTGGAACAGCTTCGAGTCAAAAAGCATAAACGTGGAGTTTGACCCCGCAGTAAAACGCTCCTGGAATGGATCTCCGGGTTTCAGAAATTGTTCCCAGTTCAACCATACATCCGATCGGAACTGGGGATAATTCCATAACAGCTCAAGGCCGTTCTCATAATTATCGATCAGGTAATTTTCGAAATCCTGAACCGGTTCAATCAGGTTGTGGTTGACGGTGCCGTATATGGTTCCGAAAATCAGGCTGAAATGATCCGTCGCATCATATTGCAAACTCAGCACGGGCACTGCCCGTTCGAACCGGTCCTCTCCGTGGTACTTCAGCAAATGAGCGCCTGCGTGGATGGTGGTTTTGGTATCAGGGTGATATTCCAGAGCCGGTTCGAAATAGATTCCCAGCAGTGAAGAGCCAGTCAGAAAAGCGTTTTTATATTCATTATTTTTAAAATATGCGGTACTCTTTATCCGGATATATAAGCTCTTTGGAATAATACTGTCGTGCCTCGGGGGAGTCTGGAATGCTGCGTATTCGGGCCACATGACCTGACTGTGGTTAGCGCTCGTCTTTGTTGTATCTGCCGTCTGCGGTCTGCCGTCTGCGCTCCTCAAGCCAGCAATTACAATAAATAATATGATCAGCAATCGGCGCGTCACCACAGTCTGTTATCAGATTTATCGAGGAAAAACAGGTGAAAGTACAAAATTTCAGGTTCGTGCTTATTATCCCTACTTTTGCGGCATGAAGATAGGTTCTGTAGTTTTACCGGAGAGGGCTTTGATTCTGGCACCCATGGAGGATATTACGGATGCTCCTTTCCGTCTGTTATGCAAGCGGTTTGGTGTCGACCTGATGTTCTCGGAGTTCGTGGCTTCCGAGGCAGTTATCCGGAAAATCGATAAAACCCTTCAGAAAATGGAGATTCATCCTTCAGAGCATCCGTATGGGATTCAGTTATATGGAAAGGAAATCTCATCGATGGTTGAATCGGCAAAAATCGCCGAACAGTATCAGCCCGATCTGATCGACCTGAACTTCGGCTGTCCGGTAAAAAAGATCGCTATGAAAGGGGCCGGTGCCGGAATGTTACGCGACATCCCGCAATTACTGAAGATGACTGCCGCAGTGGTTAAGGCAACGAATCTTCCGGTGACCGTTAAAACCCGGCTGGGCTGGGACGACAACAGCAAGATTATCGTTGAACTGGCAGAGCAGCTGCAGGACACCGGCATTGCTGCATTAACGATTCACGGCCGCACCCGTGCCCAGATGTACCTCGGCGAGGCCGACTGGACGCTGATCGGCGAGGTGAAGCAAAATCCGAGGATTCATATACCGATTATCGGTAATGGAGATATCGATTCACCCGTTAAAGCGAAACAGGCATTTGACAAATATGGTGTGGATGCGGTGATGATCGGCCGGGCGGCCATCGGTAGACCCTGGCTATTCAGGGAAGTCAGGCACTATTTAGATACGGGAGAGCTGCTCCCGCCGCAATTGGTTAAGGATCAGGTTCAATTGGTGCGTGAACATATAGCCATGGCGGCTGTGGATCGTCCTGAGATTCGCGCAGTAAGAAGTATGCGCCGGTTTTTTGCCGTCTATTTCAAAGGATTACCCGATTTTCGGGAAACACGGGTGAAATTGCTTCAGGCAGAATCATTCGAAGAGGTGAACCTCCTGCTCGATTTGATCAGGGAAAGATGGGGGCATCTGCCAGCCTATTCATCAGCCGAATCCGTTGCAAAATAGTGTTTCTTCATAACCCGCAGCGGAACCCACGCGGCAAAGAAACCAATCACGCCAACCAAAAGCATGACCAGCAGAAAATCGGTAAACAGCATCCTTACCGGATACACATTCACTACAAATGAACCGGTGTTGGGAAAGCGAATGATCCCAAACTGCTGTTGCAAAAGGCAAAAACCCGCACCCAGAATCAGTCCGATCACCATCCCGATCCCCGTTACCAACAAGCCTTCCCAGAGAAATACCTGCCTGATTTTAACCTGACTGGCACCCATACTGCGCAAAATCTGCATATCGGTTTTCTTTTCAAGCATCAGAAGGGTCAATGAGGAGATCGTATTAAAAGAGGCAACCATCAGTATAAAACTAAGAATCAGAAAGATAGCCCATTTTTCTGATGACATGACCCGGTAAAAATCGGTATGCTGGCCAAGCCGGTCTGATATCCTGAAATCCTTCCCGAAAACCGACGACAAATTTTTAATAATATTGGATGTCAACCGGGTATCTGTAACTTTTACCTCAAGTGCACTAACCTCCCCGACTGAATAATCAAAAAAATCGCGCGCGAAATCCAGAGGTACAATCAGATATTTTGAATCATAATCCTGTTGAACCCCGAAAATCCCGGATGGAAAGAGATATCGATGATTGATGGATTGCATTGGATTCAGGAGAATCCGGCCGGATCGCTTTGGTACATAAACATGAATCGGATTGATAAAATTGAGCCCGACACCCAACTCGCCGGCAAGCTCCTGGCCGATCACCCCCATTGGCGTACCGCCGGCAGCTAAACGGACCTCCCCATCGACCAACAGGGAATCAATGCCTGAAACTTTGGTGAATTCCGGACCGACGCCCTTGACGGTGGCTATTGCCTGACGATCACGATATTTCAACAAGGCATTCTCCTCCAGAACCTGGCAGTAATCCGCTACCCCCGGGATGGCTTGCACCCGGCTGAGAAGAATCGAATCGGCATTGAACGTTTTCCCCTCATAAGCTGTGATTTTGATATCCGGATCGAAGGAACTGAAAAGCGACCGGATCAGGTGATCAAGGCCGTTAAACACCGAAAGCACAATGATAAGGGTCATGGTGCCAAGGGTAATCCCGGCTACTGAGATCCGGGATATCCAGTTAATGATGTGCCTCGACCGGCGTGCCTTGAAATATCTGAAAGCGATAAAAAGGGGCAGGTTCATTATTTCAATAATTCACTAATCCTATCTACATAATCCAGGGAATCGTCAACGTAAAAACGCAATTCCGGGATGTGCCTTACCTGTTTCCCTATCTTTTTACCCAACTCAAACCGGATCATTTTAGTTTGATCTTCCAATATTTTGACTACCTCTTCGGCCCTGGATGAAGGGAAAACGCTGATATAGGACTTCGCCTGGCTCAGGTCGGGACTCATCCTCACCTGGGTAACTGATATCATGGAGCCGTGTCCGGCCAAACCGCTTTCCCCCCGGAAGTATTCGGCCAATTCTTTCTGGATCAGCCGGGCTATTTTTAATTGACGTGTTGTTTCCATCTGATGGTCCTCCTCACTGGTTAATCAATATCAAAGGTAATCAAACCAGACTAAAGGAGGAATTTCTATCTTTGCGACCGTTTATACAGAACAAAATCAGCATGAAAGAAACGGTATTAAGCGGAATCCGGTCGACCGGAAACCTTCATTTGGGTAATTATTTTGGCGCAATACGGAACTTTGTACGGATGCAGCATGAATATAACTGCTATTTTTTTGTCGCCGACTGGCATTCATTGACCACTCATCCGCATCCCAGGGACCTTCATGCAAATGTGAAAACGGTTTTATCGGAATACCTGGCCTGCGGGATTGATCCTGAAATTGCTACCCTTTATGTTCAAAGTGATATTCCGGAAATTGCCGAGCTGTATTTACTGATGAACATGAATGCCTATATTGGTGAACTTGAGCGAACCACCACTTTTAAAGAAAAGGTAAGAAAACAGCCGGATAACATAAATGCCGGTTTGCTCACCTATCCTGTTCTGATGGCTACAGATATTATAATCCATAAAGCGAATAAAGTCCCGGTTGGTAAGGATCAGGAGCAGAATATCGAGATGGCCCGGCGGTTTGCCCGGCGGTTTAATACGATTTATGGAACGGAGTATTTCCCGGAGCCTGAAGGTTTTAGCTTCAGCGGTAATCTGATAAAGATCCCCGGTTTGGATGGATCCGGAAAAATGGGGAAATCTGAAGGGAATGCAATCAACCTGGCTGATGATGCAAAAACGATTCATCAGAAAGTGATGAGGGCAGTTACCGATGCCGGTCCAACCGAAATGAAACAGACTCCTCCCGAAGCCATTGAAAATCTTTTTAAACTGATGGAGGTGGCCAGTGCACCTGAAACCGTGATTCATTTCAGGGAGCAATATGCAAAATGCCAGATCCGCTATGGTGATTTGAAAAAACAATTATCTGCGGATATTATCCAGTTAACAGCTCCAATCCGGACCCGGATTCTGGAAATTCAGGCCGATGATGCCTATCTGGCGAAAGCGGTAAAAATGGGAGCCGAAAAAGCCCGGGCCAGTGCATCCAGGACTTTGCGGGATGTGAGGGAGATAATTGGGTTTCGCAGCTTCTAACTGCACTGGCAGCGTCAAAAGGTCCCCGCTTTCGCGGGAATGACAAGGGGGCTCGGAGTAGCGTCAAGAGGTCCCTGCCTTCGGGGATGACAGTGCTTTTGCAGGATTTATGCGTTTGCTCCTGTCATTCCCGGAAGGCGGGAACCTTTATGCCTTAACGAGGTGCCCCTTAACGTCCTCACGCTTTGCTCTGTTTCGGGTAATCCAGGTTATAGTGCAGTCCCCGGCTTTCCTTGCGCTGGCGGGCATGTTTGACGATAAGGTAAGCCACTTTAATGGCATTCCTCAGCTCACAGAGTTTTACTGATACTGTTGACTGGCCATAAAGTTCCTCGGTTTCACGATAGAGGATATAGATGCGGTCAAGGGCCCTTTTCAGACGGGCATTGGTACGGACAATACCCATATAGTTGGTCATAATCTGCTGCAACTCCCTGGTACCTTGTGTGATCAGTACCATTTCATCGGGATTGCGTGTTCCCTCATCGTTCCAGGGTGGTATTTCTTTCTGGTGATTCAGCTTTGGCAGTTTCCGGCCCGAATCAATGGCTGCCCGGTGGGCAAAAACCACTGCTTCAAGCAACGAATTGGATGCCAAACGATTTGCGCCATGTAAACCGGTACAGGCCACTTCGCCCGCGGCATACAGATTACAGATGGTGGTTTGGCCATTTTCATCGGTACGGATACCACCGCAGAAATAGTGTGCGGCAGGAACAACCGGCACAGGTACCCGGGTCATATCGATCCCAATGGAAAGACATTTCTTGTATATATTCGGAAAATGAGTCTTTAAGCTTTCGGGCTCAATGTGAGTGCAATCCAGATTAACAAAATCCTCACCGCGGTTTTTCAGTTCCGTATCTATGGCACGGGCCACGATGTCCCTTGAGGCCAGGGATCCGCGCGGGTCATATTTGTTCATGAATTCCTCGCCATCCTGGGTTTTAAGTATCCCACCAAAGCCGCGGACGGCCTCAGAAATCAGGAATGACGGACGTTCTCCGGGATTATACAGGCTTGTGGGGTGAAATTGAAAGAATTCAACATGATCCACATAGGCTTTAGCCCGATAAGCCATGGCAATTCCATCGCCCGTTGCAATCGGAGGATTGGTGGTTGTCTGATAAATATACCCGCTCCCGCCGGTGGCTAACAGGGTGATTTTGGACAGAATGGTATCAATCCGGTTATTTTCGATATCAAAAGTATAGGCTCCGTAACATTCGATTTCCGGATTGCCGCGGAACACCGGTGTTCCCAGATGATGTTGTGTGATCAGATCGAGCGCAAAGGACTTCTCCATGATCGTGATATTTGGATGAGCCCTGACGCGGCCCGAAAGCGCGCGCATGATCTCCACTCCTGTGCTGTCCTTGTGATGCAAAATTCGATACTCCGAATGCCCTCCCTCGCGGTTCAGGTTAAACTTACCATCGGTATTTTTATCAAAATTGGCGCCCCATCCGATCAATGACTTGATCTGCTCCGGTGCCTCATTTATCACCATTCTCACGATCTTCTCATCACATAGCCCGTCGCCGGCAATGAGGGTGTCCTGAACATGCTTTTCCGGGTTATCCGGGGCGTACATCACCGAGGCAATGCCACCCTGGGCATACCAGGTATTTGTTTCTTCGAGGTTTGTTTTGCTGAGCAAAATAACACTCCCAAATTCGGCAACCTGCAACGCAAAGGACATTCCTGCGAGCCCGCTGCCGACTACCAAAAAATCAGTTTTGTGTTCCATCGGTGCAAAAATCGGATAAATTAAGGAATTACCCTATTTTTGGAGCCTGATATACCGATAGTTTCATTATGAATCAAGAAGAAATATTTAAAAAGCTGGTCTCCCATTGTAAGGAATATGGTTTTGTTTTCCAGTCATCGGAGATTTACGACGGACTGAGTGCTGTGTATGATTATGGCCAGTACGGGGTTGAGCTTAAGAATAATATCAAAAAATATTGGTGGGAATCAATGGTCCTGCTGCATGAAAATGTGGTGGGGATTGATTCCGCCATATTTATGCATCCTACCATCTGGAAAGCATCCGGACATGTGGATGCCTTCAATGATCCGCTCATTGATAACAAAGATTCTAAAAAGCGCTATCGTGCCGATGTGCTGATTGAGGATGAGATGGCTAAAATGGAGGGGAAGATCGAAAAGGAGATCGAGAAAGCACGCAAACGGTTTGGTGATTCTTTCGATGAAACCATGTTCCGGCAAACCAATCCAAGAGTGACTGAAATTCAGGTCAAGATTGATGCACTGCATACCCGGTTTGCAAAAGCACTGAACGATGGCGATCTCACTGAACTCCGGCAGATCATTATCGACAGTGAAATCGTTTGTCCGGTTTCCGGTACCCGCAACTGGACCGAAGTTCGCCAGTTTAACCTGATGTTTTCCACCGAGATGGGCTCTACCGCAGACGGAGCACTAAAAATTTACCTTCGTCCGGAGACGGCTCAGGGAATTTTTGTGAACTATCTGAATGTACAGAAAACCGGCCGGATGAAGCTGCCGTTCGGGATTGCCCAGATCGGAAAAGCTTTCCGTAACGAGATCGTGGCCCGGCAGTTCATTTTCCGCATGCGCGAATTCGAACAGATGGAAATGCAGTTTTTTGTGAAACCGGGTGAAGAACTAAAATGGTTCGAATACTGGAAAGCTATCCGGATCCAGTGGCACCGGGCACTGGGTTTCAATCCGGAGCATTACCGCTTTCACGATCATGATAAACTGGCGCATTATGCGAACGCTGCAACCGATATCGAATATAAATTCCCGTTCGGATTCAAAGAGGTGGAAGGGATTCACTCCCGCACCGATTTCGATCTGAGCCGTCACCAGGAATTCTCGGGCCGCAAAATTCAATATTTCGATCCGGAAACCAACGAATCGTATGTTCCTTTTGTCGTTGAAACCTCCATCGGGGTCGACAGGATGTTTTTGCACGTGATCTCGGCAGCTTTTGCCGAGGAGGAGGCACCCACGGCTGAAGGCGGCACAGATATCCGTACGGTTCTGAAACTCCCGCCGGCACTGGCTCCGGTAAAACTCGCCGTTTTCCCGTTGGTTAAAAAAGATGGCCTGCCCGAGATTGCAAGGCAGATCATTGATGACTTGAAATTCGACTTTTACTGCCAGTACGATGAGAAAGACTCGATCGGCAAGCGGTACCGCCGGCACGATGCCATCGGAACGCCTTACTGCGTGACGGTGGATCATCAGACCTGTCAGGATAACACCGTGACCATCCGTAACCGTGATTCAATGGAGCAGGAAAGGGTGGCCATTTCAGCTCTGCGTGAGTTGGTGGGCACTAAGGTGAATATGAAAAACCTTTTGAAATAGTAAAGTAAAAAAGTTGAGTCTACTCTGATTAATAAAAATTTTCAAAATGATATTTCGCGCACATAAAGTTGATCCGGAGCCCATTTCGAAAAAATTCCGAAAGTTCGGTTGAGAGCGTATTTTTC
>Ga0265292_1001317_pt1 | contig 22442 bp, 18 predicted proteins | sample Munlanlewell296A_FD_189080 | JGI IMG/M metagenome (GOLD analysis project Ga0265292, IMG submission 189080) | Leachate microbial communities from a municipal landfill in Southern Ontario, Canada - Leachate well 296A | ecosystem: Engineered > Solid waste > Landfill > Unclassified | place: Canada... | reverse complement strand
GAATAATCATAATCCTTATATCTCGCCATATGTCTCCTTTCTCCTTACTAAGCGGTGTAATGCTTTGCTCTATGTAATCATATGGCGTTTTTATGAGGTTTGCAAGACTTTTTCTACAGCTTCAACGAGATGCATCAGCCGACGCGAGCCACAGACGCTTAAATGAAAAACGTGCCACGCTTATTCGCGGTCGGCTGGATGCTGGTGTTGTGCAATTTTTCATTTATTCTTCCGGCTGTTTGTTTATTGTCGTATCACTTATTTGTCAATGTTCACGGTTCAATAGGACAACCACAATTAGGACAGGATGCTGCCTTCCGAGATACTTCCTTATTACAATCTGGACAATTTATCAATTTTGAAATAGGTTCACTATGTTGGCGTTCATCGACTGTTGTGGCTTCAACAGGATGAACTTGCTTTGAAGATTTTTCCTCCTGAACAAATAAGACAAGAGCTGCTTCAGCGGTCTGGGCAGAGATCATGTGAGCAAACTGATAGCCTCTTTTTTTGAGGTTAGTTACGCGCATGCCATTACCGAATGAGCCGAGCCAAATGATAATGACAATGTCGAAAACGAGTCCTAGGCCAAAAGGCGAAACACTATTGAGAAGCACACCGAGAATTAACACCCCAGCTCCTAAACCATGTAGCTTTTTAACAAAAGCCCAAATCCACGTAAAGAAAAAGCCCGGCCAACTCCAGCCTTTTTTGACCGCTTCAATCCCCCCCACTGGGCTAGTGTAGATAAAATACATTTTCATAGCTCCTCCTGTGTTCCGTGTGGTACGTGCTATACCAATAATTATTAATGCGACAATCGCAATGAGGCCAGCTAAAACAGCTATTGAGCCTATGACTACTGTTAGTCCGGTATTATCCAAGTTCGATCCTACATTTCTTATGAATGAGGTGGGCTTCATTTAATTCTTCATTAGCCATGTATCCCCTTATGTTTGATGATGATTTCATATGCCGTTATATTATGTGCGCACAACATTTATTTTTATGCTTATTCTGTTAATGCAAGCATTATATAAGGATAAATTATACATGTCAACGAACTGGATCAGAATCTCCAGACCACGATGATCTACACCCATGTCGCAACAAAAAATATCCTTGGCCTCAGAAGCCCTCTCGACAAATAGGATATTTATAATGACCGGGATTATCCGAGTTCTTCGATTATCGCTGCGGCTAAGAGGGGGAACATGATTTCATGGTGGCCTGTGAGGGAATAGGAAACACCCTTTCCGATAGTGGGCCTTTGCAGGACATTCATCATGGGTCTGTAGTGCTGGATGAAGTCCATATTTACAGTGGTTATGTTTTCAACTTTATTGCCGAGATTCCTTGCCACGGTCAGGGCCTTTAAAAAGACCTCGGGCAGGATCACGGCAGAGCCGAGGTTGATGTAGACGCCGCCCTCAAGGTCGGAAACGACGGATGTGAAGAGCCTGAAGTCCCTGAAGCTCCCTTCTCCGATGGCGGAACCGTCGGCTTCCGGGTGCATGTGGATAATATCCGTTCCGACGGCTACATGCACGGTTGCAGGAATACCTAATTTATATGCGTTCGCAAAGATGCTTTTATCCTTAAAGGGGAACCTGCTCTTTTGAATCATACTGCCGACTGATTCTCCTATACCATATCCCTGTTTAATGCCGGCTTTTATTGCCTTGTTCAGATATGTTCCGGTCTCTGAAGCCATGCCGAAATTACCATTACAGATCTCTCTCCCAACATCTTCGGAGGTATGGCCGATGTAGGACAGTTCAAAATCATGCACGATGCAAGCGCCGTTTGCAGCAAAAGCGGTTATGACGCCCTTTTCCATGAGGTCGATAATAACAGGCGATAAACCGACTTTGATAGGATGTGCGCCCATGCCGAGAATCACATGCCTTTTGTTTTTCCTTGCACTGACTATGGCTTTGGACACCGCCTTGAAATCTTTGACTGCGAGGATGTCGGGAAGGCTGCCGAAAAACCTCTGAAGCGTCTCGCCCTTAATAAAAGGCGCTGCAAGCGATGAAAGAGAGACTTTGCTTTTTCTCTTTTTGATTGAATAGGTTTTGACTTTCTTCAGTGATATCGGCTTGTATTTTTTCATGTGATACATCTTACCATAAAATTATCCGTGATAACGAGTTTGAGTTGAAATCATGCAGCAATTGCGGGTGAACCTGGGACAGCCGATAGTTTAATTGCTTTTTCGGGTTGATATGGTTCAATACGCGCTGTTTGAGTAGAGGGGTTGGCAGGCAGAGGGGGGACTCTGCCTGCCGGGAGGGATTAGAATTGAAATCTTGCTTTTACTATAAACAAAAACTGTGAAGGAATAATGAAGAGAATATGAAAAAGCAGTGAAGATAAATTCCTCTCCTATTTATCCCAAAATAGCCTTAAGATCGTCGTCCGGAGTTGTAACCGGCCTGATACCGTAATTCTGCACCAGTACGTCCAGCACATTGGGTGTTATAAACGCCGGAAGTGAAGGGCCAAGACGGATGTTTTTGATCCCGAGATAAAGCAGCGTCAAAAGGATAGCTACCGCCTTTTGTTCATACCAGGAGAGGACCATTGACAGCGGCAGGTCGTTCACTCCCACGCCGAATGCCTTTGACAATGCAACGGCAATCTGAATCGCCGAATAAGCGTCATTGCACTGGCCTATATCAAGAAGGCGCGGTATGCCGCCGATGTCTCCAAGGTCTTTGTCAAAGAAACGGAACTTGCCGCATGCAAGCGTGAGCACTACACAGTCTTTCGGAACCTTTTCGACAAACTCGGTATAGTAATTTCTCCCTGGTTTAGCTCCATCACACCCTGCCACCAGGAAGAAGTGCCTTATATTTTTATTCTTCACCGCTTCAATAACTTTATCCGCCACTCCAAGGACGGCATTTCTGGCAAAACCCACCATAACAGACTTTCCATTAACATCTGCCGGGAATCCGGGCATGGAGAGAGCCTTTTCTATTGCCGGAGCAAAATTCTTGTCGGCGATATGTGTCATGCCCGGCCAGCCGACCAGTCCGGTTGTGAAAATATTATCTTTGTATGTATCCAAAGGTCTCTGCAGGCAGTTTGTCGTCATCACAATAGCGCCGGGAAAAAGCGGGAATTCCTTGTGCTGGTTCTGCCAGGCAGTGCCGTAATGTCCATAAAAATGGGCATATTTCTTTAATCCCGGATAGCCGTGGGTTGGCAGCATCTCGCCATGGGTATATACATAAATGCCTTTCCCCTCGCTCTGTTTCAGTATCTCTTCGAGGTCTTTCAGATCATGGCCTGAAACAAGTATGGCCTTGCCTTTCTTTACGCCGAGAGGCGTCTTTGTCGGTACAGGATGTCCGTAAACGCCGGTATTGCCCGCATCAAGAAGCTCCATAGCCCTCAGATTTATCTCGCCGCATTTCAGAACAAGTGCAACCCAGTCATTAAGACCGAGATCTTTCCTCAAAGTTGCGGCAAGGGCCTCATGGACAAAGGCATAGACGGCGTCGTCTTCCTGTCCGAGTATCCGGGCATGGTCCGCATAAGCGGCAACTCCTTTAAGCCCGTATATAAGAGTCTGCTGAAGAGAGAGGATGTCCGGATTGATAGACGGGTCCGACTTTATGCCTGCTGATTTCCCCTGGTTGACCATACCTTCGTGGGTGGACTCAGACTTAAACCCTGCCGCAGCTTCCGTGAAGTCGATATTCCCGCCGGCAGCTTTTACCTTTGCCTTTAAGTTGTCCCTGAGTTCTACACAACGGTTGATAAGAGCTACAAAACGGTCCGGGTCAAAATCCACATTGGTCAGGGTGGAAAACATAGCCTCAACGGTAAAACGGTTAACCTCGGGATCGATTACCCCGGCTTTTCTTCCTTCAAGCGCATACAGGGAAAGCCCTTTCAGCGCATATACAAGAAGATCTTGCAAAGCTGCCACCTCGGGCTGTTTCCCGCAGACGCCGATCTGCGTACATCCCTCTCCTTTAGATGTCTGTTCACACTGATAACAAAACATTTTTTCTGCTGTTGACATAATATCCTCCTTTTTTATAAATGAACGTCATGAACATCAAAGCCGTCTCTATCTATAATCATAGCAGGGTCAAAGTAGTATGTAATTGACTTAAGTCAACCTCTATTATTTGCTGCTGCCCGGTGTTATGGCCGGGGTAGAGTTTTTAGGTTTATTAACCTAAAAACTGCGGACCCCAGGAACTGAGGATAGAGTATTTTCGCTCATTCTCGGTCGTTCCTCCCTGCGAGGCTTTTGCCTCTTTATTTTCACAAACTGTATTTGACTATCGGCAAAAAAAACCGCTCAAATACTCTATCCTCAGTTCCTCCGCCGGTTTAAATGCATTTTTCGGGTTAATAGGACAATCATTACATAATTATGTGAATTAAATTACATAGCGGCGGGGGAGAAGAAATAGCATAAAAATAGATGTGTTTCTTCCGCAATAGAACATCGCTGAGCTACTGGACATAGAAAGATGTAACTACCTAAATTTAAAGGATTATTTAATATTGAGGCTTATTGAAAAAACATCCTTACATATGAAACATTTTCTTTTTAAAAGGCTATGTCAGGCAGCCCGGTTTATTTTTTAAAAAACAATATGGCATATAGTTTGCATAGTTATTTGTATAATTATTTAATAAACACGGTACCCTTTTCTGCCGGTTGAATTAAAAGGATATGGCAGAAGATGGTTGTACTAAATATTTGTAACGTATTAACCGATAAAAGAAGAAAGGGACGACATGAAAGAACCCGATATAATAGAGGACATCGTAGATTTAGGTAAAAAGCGCGGATATGTTACATATGAGGAACTCCACGAAGCTCTTCCTCCGGAGTTGACCGCTCAGGACGAGTATGAGGAACTTATTGACATGCTGCAGGATGTGGGAATAGCTGTAAAAGAAGAGCCGGACCCCGATTCTGAAGAGGAAGAAGAGCCGGAAGAGCAACATGATGATGAAAAGTCGCAGGACCTTGTCCAGGCATATTTTCACTCAATGGGTGACATACAGGTCCTTACAAGAGACGAAGAAGCCGACCTTGCAAGAAGCATGGAAGAAGGCAATAAGATTATTCATGAAACGCTTACCGGACTGCCTCTTTATAAACAAATCCAACAGGTAATGGTTTCAAGAGAGCGGGAAGAAGATGAATTTTCAGAAGATGATAAAACCGACGAGGCCCTGACTGAAACGCTTGCAACAATTGACGGCTATTTGGCAAAAGTAAAGATTTCCGACCGAAAGATAGAACGTTACGGGTCATTGAAGGACCTTAAGAGATTGATAAATGAAAAAAGGAAGATGGACGGCAATCCTTCAAAGCTTTCGATACTCTTTAAAGAGGTTGAGCATGAGTATAAGCAGGTTGAAACAAAAGTGGGGGTTCCGATTGATGAATTGAAAACGAAATACAGTGCGCTGAGTAAGGCAAGGGAATATGTTGAATCCGCCAAGACCGAACTCATAACACACAACCTGAGGCTTGTCATTAACGTAGCTAAAAATTATGTCGGCAGAGGCCTTTCCCTTCTCGATCTGATTCAGGAGGGAAACATAGGCCTTATGAAAGCAATATGCAAATTTGATTACAGAAAAGGATTTAAGTTCAGCACCTATGCAACATGGTGGATACGCCAGGCTATTACAAGGGCGCTCATTGACCAGACGAAGACCATCAGGATACCCGTTCATATGGTGGAATTTTATAACAAGGTCAGCAGTATTTCAAAAGAACTGACTCAGCAATTGGGAAGGGAACCCGGCAAGGAAGAAATTGCCGGGAGATTGAGCGTGCCGGTACGGAAAGTGGAAGACGTTCTCAGAGCGGTACAGGACACCATCGGCCTGCAAACAATTGTCGGAGATGAAGAAACAACTCTTGAGAGTTTTATCAGTGACGACGGCTCTTCTCCATACACTGATGCTGAAAACAGTAAAACGACTGAAGAGATACTCAAGATATTGCACACCTTGACCCCGAAAGAGGAGCTGGTGATCAGAATGAGATTCGGAATCGGGTTAGAAAGAGACCACACATTGGAAGAAGTAGGAAAGCATCTTTCTATCACAAGGGAAAGGGTGCGGCAGATAGAATCAAAGGCGATCAAGAAGCTCAAGCATCCAAACAGGAGCAGGGCGCTGAGGGTTTTAAATACAGCTTAGCAGCGGGGATTTCCCCCTGCGGCATTGCCGCAGGGGGTTGCTTTTGTTGATGTTTATCTCCGTTGTCTTAACTTTGAGGCCCTCAACTTTATCCTGCTTTCTTCTTTGTTCAAAACCGACGCTAATTCAGTGTACATTCTGGCTATACCTATCCTGCAGATGACACAAATACCGTCTTTCTGAAATGTCTGGTTATCGCAATGCATGCACTTATTTGCTTTCATAATTTTCCTCCGCCTTTTTACAGATTACTTTTTTATTTTACGGCAAGGGTTAAGTAAAGCGCCGAATGTTTCCTGTATATGAGAACCAGGATGTCCTCCTCTGATTTAATAGTCGGCGCAACCGACTCATAATCTTTTATGTCCCGTATCTGCTTTTTGTTTATTTCCATAATGATATCTTCTCTCATCAAAATACCTTCTGCAGGACTATCATCGGCCATATCGGTTACGATTACTCCGGTAATACGCTTCGGGACATCAAGGGTCTTCCTTATTGAAGGGGTAAGGTCCTGGACGGAAACACCCTTCAACCTGTTTTCAAAGGTCTTTGAAAGCGCCCGGATTTCCCCCATCATTTCATTGATCTTAACTTCCATAGTATTCGGCTTCCCATCACGGATCAGTTTGATCTTTACTACCTTGTCGGGTTCAGTGCCTGCAACCATATTCCTTAGGCTTGTTACATCCCTGACTTCTTTTCCATCAAATTCCGTAATAACATCTCCTCTTTGTATCCCCGCCTTTTCAGACGGACTGTCTTCCACCACATCCCCTACCAAAACGCCTTCCCCGTCCTTAAGATTGAATTGTTTTGCAAGCTCAGGCGTCAGAGGCTGTATTGAAACGCCGAGCCATCCTCTTACAACCTTGCCGTTTTTAATTAGGGACTCCATAACCGCTTTTGCCATGGCGCTCGGGATAGCGAACCCGATGCCCTGATAACCTCCGGTAGTGCTTACAATGGCCGTATTAATCCCGACCAACTCTCCTTTGATATTAACGAGAGCGCCGCCCGAATTGCCGGGGTTAATAGGGGCGTCTGTCTGAATAAAATCTTCGTAATCGGCAATCCCGACATTAGCCCTTCCGGTTGCGCTCACTATCCCCGAGGTGACGGTTTGGGTTAATCCGAAGGGATTCCCGATAGCCAGAACGGTTGAGCCTACCTTGAGATTATCGGAGTCGCCAAACCTAACGGCAGGGAGATTTTTTGCATCAACTTTAATAACCGCGAGATCCGTCTTCCGGTCTGTTCCTATAACCTTTCCTTTAAATTCCCTTTGGTCCGACAGCTTTACCTTTATCTCGTCGGCGTCTTTGATTACATGGTTATTGGTGAGTATATACCCGTCCTCATCAACAATGACCCCTGACCCGAGCCCCGACTGCTTGTGGTCCCTCGGTCTCTCAAAAGGTTCATCTCCAAAGAATCTTTTGGAAAAGGGGGAGTCAGTCCCCTGACTCTTGACGGTTCTTGTCGAGGAAATATTTACCACTGAAGGTTTAACAACCGCAGCCACCTCGGATATGGCTTCATCCATTTTCGAAAGGGTCTCTATGGCTTCCTTTGAAATCTTTGCCTCTCCGGTATATCCTTTTGAATGGTAGTCAAAGCTGGATGAAATGACAAGTCCGAAAATAATGCCAAAAAGGGTAAACAGCGACGCCGTAACCAACTTTTTTCTGAGTATCATGCACACTCCTTTCATGTTTTTATGCTTTACAATAAACAAACAATATGAAGAAATATCGAAGAGAATGTGAAAAGATTATGAAGACCCGCAAATAAACCCGTCAGTATGGGTGTGCCGGGAAATTTGCGGTTGATTCACAAACGGCCTTTACTGTGCTAAAATCACTTAAGATGAAACGCATAATTCAGAGAGGGACGGCCGGCCATGCATGAGTCCAGGTTTGAGCAGTGCAAGATAGAAGTAAAAATCGCCAGACAGCTCCGTGAAGAAATCCCGGGCATTGTAGATCAGCTTGTTCAGTCCTGCAATACGGAGGACTGTTTTGACCATGTAGACCTTGAACCCCTGCCGTCTAAGGAAAAGATTATCGATATCATTCATATAGCCGGCCGCATTCTCTATCCGGGATACTTTACCAATGACCGTATAGATAAAGTGAATCTGAACTATTCTTTAGGGCAGGAAGCCACCTCCCTTTTTGAGGCCCTGTCCGGGCAGCTTACCCTCGCAATCCGTCATGAATGCCGGCGGCATAATCTGGCATGTGTTGACTGTGAGGAACGGGGGCAGGAAATCGCAATCGGTTTTATGAAAGAACTGCCCCGCCTGAGGGTCTTGCTCGGCAAAGATATCCGCGCCGCCCATGAAGGCGACCCTGCCGCAAAGAGCTACGATGAAATTATATTCAGCTATCCGGGACTCTTTGCCATAACCGTATACCGTATAGCGCATGAGATTCACAAACAGAAAGTATCTCTGATCCCCCGCATCATGACGGAGTATGCCCACAGCCGGACCGGAATCGATATCCACCCGGGCGCCCGAATCGGAGAGAGTTTTTTTATCGACCATGGGACCGGAGTTGTGATTGGAGAGACAACGGAGATCGGACAACGTGTGAGGCTCTATCAGGGCGTGACCCTTGGCGCGTTGTCGTTGCCAAAAGACGCGGTAGAAAAACTGAGGCATGAAAAACGTCATCCAACGATTGAGGATGATGCGATTATTTATGCCGGTGTTACCATTTTAGGCGGTGAGACGGTAATAGGCGCCCGGTCTGTTATCGGTGGAAACACATGGCTTACCGCTTCAGTGCCACCGGATACAAAAGTGTTTCTGAAGAAACCGGAGCTAATTTATAAGTAAACCTTTCAAGTTGCATAATTTGAAAGGCGGATATGATAAAAAAACTTTTAGGCGACTCCTTAATGCACTATTAACACTGTTCGATATACATCTATCTGAAAGGCACTTTAGGTTTAAAGTGCCGTCAGGTGTATATGAATTATCTTTTGTCGCATTCTAAATGTTTTTTTATCATATCCGCCTTTCAAATAAAATAATATGGCTTACAACGTTAAGTTACTTTATGTCAAAAATTTATACTGATATCACGAAAACAATAGGATCAACACCTCTGGTGAGGCTGAACCGAATTGCTCAGGGGCTTCCTGCCGCTATCCTCGCAAAGCTGGAGATGAAGAATCCCCTTGGAAGCGTCAAAGACCGCATAGGGCTTGCCATGATTGAAGCCGCGGAAGCAAAGGGTCTTATCAATAAAGATACGGTCATTATAGAGCCGACAAGCGGGAATACCGGCATTGCCCTTGCATTCGTATGCGTCGTCAGAAAATATCGCCTGATACTTACTATGCCTGAGACCATGAGCATTGAAAGGCGGAAACTCCTCAAGCACCTTGGCGCTGAACTGGTCCTTACACCGGGAAGCGAAGGGATGAAAGGGGCCATCAATAAGGCAAAGGAAATTGTCTCCCGGACACGGAATGCCTATATGCCCGATCAGTTCGGCAATCCGGTAAACCCCGAAATCCACCGAAAGACAACTGCGGAAGAGATATGGCAAGACACTGACGGCGGCGTAGACTTCCTCGTCGCCGGAGTAGGAACAGGCGGTACTATTACAGGCGTATCAGAGACAATAAAGGAGCGGAAGCCTTCCTTTAAGTCTGTTGCTGTTGAGCCTGCCGACTCTCCTGTGCTGTCCGGGGGCAAGCCGGGTCCTCACAAGATTCAGGGTATCGGCGCAGGCTTTATTCCGACAATATTGAATACTAATATTATCGATGAGATCATTACGGTAACAAACGATCAGGCCTTTGAAACCGCGAGAGCCATAGCTAAAACCGAAGGTATTTTGTGCGGCATCTCCTCCGGCGCAGCCGTCCGGGCAGCCCTTCAGATAGCCGGCAGACCGGAAAACAAAGGCAAACAGATCGTAGTTATTTTACCCAGCACCGGCGAGCGGTATTTGAGTACGGATTTATTTAAGGAATCATAGCAAATCAAAAGCGATATAATGGAAGATAATCAGATAGAGATTGATAGAGATCTTTGCACGGACTGCGGCTTATGCGTCACTGTTTGCCCGACAGGGACCATCTCACTTATAGAAGGAAAAGCGACTGTTTCAGGAGAGGAATCGATCTCTTGCGGACATTGCGAGGCAGTATGTCCCCTGAAAGCGATCCGTGTTAAGGTTATTGACGAAGAGATGTCACAGTATAAGACTTTCACCGTAGAGAAAGACTGGCTTCCTCCCGGAAAGTTCAATACTTCCCTCCTGGTACGGCTCATGGCCTCGCGCCGCTCCTGCCGTCACTTTACCGACCGGCCCGTGGAAAGGGCCGTACTCGAAGACCTCGTGAAGATCGGTATTACTGCGCCGTCCGGGACCAACAGTCAGTCCTGGACCTTTACCATTTTGCCTACGAGGAAGGCGGTGATGGCTTTTGCAGAGAGCGTCGCATGTTTTTTCGGCAGATTGAACAACACTGCGGAAAAGACTCTGCTTCGCCTCTTACTCAAGCTGACGGGCAAAGGAGAACTCGATGCCTATTACCGCGGTTATTACCGGAAGGTGAAAGAGGCCCTTGAAGAATGGTATGGATCGGGTAAAGACCAACTCTTTCACGGCAGCACGGCTGTTATGATTGTCGGATCCAAACCGGGAGCAACCTGCCCGGCTGAGGACGCGTTGCTCGCAACACAGAATATCCTGCTCGCAGCCCACAGTATGGGGCTCGGCTCCTGTCTCATCGGGTTTGCCGTTACCGCGATGAAGAAAGATCTTTCGATCCAAAGGTCTGTCGGAATTCCGGCAGAAGAGGAGATTCACTCAGTTATCGCCCTCGGGTATACGGACGAAGTCTATCAGCGGGTAGCCGGGCGCAAAAAAGTGACGCCGCGATATTTCGAGGGATAACAGAGTCTGTCGGGATGGTTTGATTTTTTCCTACAGGGAAAACGCTTTCCCGATGTTTATGTTTTGTCGGAAAGGCTTCCCATTTAAGACAGTTTGGTCCACCTGCTACTCCTCAGCACTGAAAACATAACGCTTTTCAGATTCAACATATGACTATTAGCTGAGATGTTTACTGACTAATTTAGTCATCTCGAACATTGAGACTTGCTTCTTCCCGTCGAATACCGCCAAGAGGTTCTCATCAGCATTGATATTCCTCTTGTTCTCTGCATCCTGGAGATTATGCTTCTTTATATATTCCCATAGCTTCTTGGTCATTTCCGACCTTGGAAGAGGTCCATTCCCCACTATCTTAGCCAGCGCCTCGCTGGGTTTCATAGCCTTCATAAATCCTGAGTTAGAGGTTCCTTCCTTTACAGCTTTTTTCTTCTTTTCTGCCATCATTCTTCTCCTTATGTTTACGGATTTATAGTCTTAATTCCTGAGTCTCAGGATACACGCTTCTTAAAGTATACACTAATTCGCCAAATCCAGACATCCTTACATTGAGCGGGTGGGCTACATTCGATCCATCAGAGAACTCCAAATGAGCCAGTTACTGGGGATACGGCTGACCGGTTCATGTTATGCAAAATTGACGGTAAAGCGTAAAAAGTCCATTGGCGGAGTGTGCGGAGTTATTTTCGAAATCGACTGTGTCGATGTTCGAATAAGCGTCATTCCACTGCGAAGTTGCGGAATGACGCTTATTCGGAATAAACAAAGACTTTCCATTAACGTGTAAATTCTACACGCTGTCAATAGTTAAATCTATCCTCCGGGAATTTTCTTAAGAAATGATTTTATAGTTTACAAACTATTTTTTCTTATGACTTGCACAGAATTTCGATTTCCCGGTTACAGAATTCTTACATGGTTTTCCTTCTTTGGTTTTTGCAGCACACTTTGCATTTTTTTCCATTTTCATGTTCCCCCTTCTTTTTTTAATAGATTAAATCTATTGTTCACAGTATATCATAAATTGCTTCTATTAGTTTGTTTCCATAATTAATGAGTTCAAATTATTTTAAAAACTATTGTTGTAGGGGAGATTATTAACCTTTCCAACGAGGAAGCCAAGCAATTCGTTTTCGACAATGACCCATAAGTCCGGTTCGTCTGACGGATTTAATATATTACACGGAGCGTAATCCGATGGCGAAGATAAAAAGTGTTTTTTTTACTCTATGCTTTTCTTGACGGGTTTAAGGGGGACGATGATGGTTGCTTTTGTGCCGAGGCCGGGTTTTGATGTAAACTTGAAGTGGCCTCCCAGGTACTTTAAGCGCTCATGGATGGTAAAGAGGCCGAAGCTGCCGGTTGCTTTTGCATAGGGGTCGATCTTTGTGGTATCGACGCCGATTCCATCGTCTTCGACATCAATTTGCATGTTTTTATAATCTCTCTGTATGGAGACTTTGACATTCCGCGCCTTTGCATGTCTTGCAACATTTATCATCAGTTCGCGCACTGCCTGATAGAGTAGAATGCGGGTTTCATCCGAAAGGGGCTTGGGTCTCAGATCATCCTCAAAGCGAAACACTAACCCGAGCTGTTTCTGAAACTGATAGCCGAGCCATTTGAGAGCCGCTTCCAGCCCTTCCTCATAGAGAATCGGCGTGCCGAGCTGGAATGTCAGGGACTTTGTATATTCTATAGTCTGCTCCATAAGGTCGAGTATTTCATCCGTGGAGGCTTTAAAATTCTCGAAAGCGGCGGATTCTCTTAAAGCTTCAAGTTTGTTTTTGCAATAGAACAGGGTCTGTCCGATGTAATCGTTTAACTCCGTTGCAATACAGCGTCTCTGCCTTTCCTCAACCAATAACAATTCGGACGCCAGGGAACGAAGCTGTTCCTGGTATGAAATGAGTTCTTTCTCAGCCTGCTTGAGTTCGGTAATGTCGGTAAAGATTCCGAAACTGCCGCTAAACTGATTATGCTCGTCAAAAAGGGGTCTTGGTGAAGCCAGGGCATGAACTTTGGTGTCGTCTTTTCGGATCAAAGTGATTTCATATGGCGTTGCATTACCCTTCATACGTCCTTCCCAATGCTTTGCAAATAAACGCTGGTTGTCCTTGTCCATTAATATCATCAACTCATAACCGATAAGTTCATCCCTGCGGTAGCCCGTCATGGTGCAAAATTGATTATTAACAAAGGTGATAATGCTGTTTTTGTCTATCATGGAAAGGCCTTCGCTCATGGTCTCTATCAATGTGCGGTGATGCTCTTCACTGTGCCGCAGAGCTTCTTCAGCCCGTCTGCGTTCGGCTATTTCCTGCTGAAGCTTTTCGTTCGCGATGGTAAGTTCGGCAGTGCGTTCTTCCACCCGGCCTTCCAGTTCACCATGGGCTTTCTGCAGCGCGGTCTCGACCCGTTTGCGTTTTGTGATTTCCTTTGCTATGTTCCCGATGGTCTCATTGGTCACTCTTTTGAGGGCTTCCAGGAGTTCTACATCGGAATGGCCGATCGCCCTGGCTTTAAGATCGCCCCTTGATACCTTGTGCAGCACGTCAAAATGCTCGGCCAGACCTATGGCAATCTCGTGAGACTGATCAACGATCACGCCTATTTCTACGGCTGTAAGGTTGATTATGTGTTTTAATTTGCCGATTAATTCGACCCTTGACGCCTCGGGTATTCTTACGGTAGGGTCTCCCGAAGATATCTTTTTTAATGCCTCGAAAACCTCGGAGAGGCCAAGGGCGAGCTCCATGCTCATGTCTTCCAGTTCCTTGTCCCTCTCGAGAATAATCTTGCTGAATTCTTTCACCTGCTTATTGATAACCTTGAGGGTGGCTTTCATTGCGTCAACATCCCTGTTGGCTTTTAAGACTTCGCAGTCAAGGCATATCTCGATTTTATCTAAAAATTTGCCCTGAATCTCATCCCTGCAATGGGTTTCAGAAAAAAGCCAGCATTTCAGATCGGAAGATTTATAGGCGGGACATTCGGTTTTATTGCACTGAAAAGCTTCCCAGCATTTCATATTATCCGTATTTTTGTGTTCCAAAAAATTTGCTCTCCCCTTTAAATATCTTTGTAAATACCGCAAGGCACGTTAATCCTTATATTATCATTTTAGATTAATTTTTAGGGATTGTCTAAAAAATAAACGGTTTAATTTCCCCGATTCAGGATAATTTGATTTTAACTATGGTAGAATTTTCTTTATGGATATACATCACCTCAGGGTTTTTGCCTCGGTTTTTAAGAACAGGAGCTTTTCAAAGGCGTCGGAGGAGCTTCATCTTACCCAGCCTACCATAAGCAACCATATCAAGGCGCTTGAGGACGAATTTGACTGCAAACTGTTTGACAGACTCGGCAGAACGATCCTCCCTACCAAAGAGGCCGAGGTATTATACAGCCATTCGATGGAACTTATCGAAAGGACGAATAATCTAAGAGAAGCAGTCGGTCTGATTAAGAAGGATATCTCGGGAAAGTTAATCATCGGCGCAAGCACTATACCCGGAGTTTACCTGTTGCCGGGATTTATGTCCGAATTCCGAAAAAAATTCCCTTCTATCTCGTTTCAGATCCTTATCTCCGATTCAAAAGGGATCCTCGAGAATATATTGAGACACGAACTGCTTTTAGGGATCGTGGGAGCAAAGCTCGGGAATGAGCATATAAAATATATGCCTTTTATAGAGGATGAGCTGATAGTTGTTTCTTCGCCGCATCTTTCAAAGAACCGGATGATGACATTGCAAGAGCTGCTCAAGTTCCCTATGGTCCTGCGTGAAGAAGGCTCGGGCACGAGGAAGGAAACGGAAAAGTTTCTGGCAAATAAAGGGATTTCTCTTGAAAATGTTCATATCTCAGGCGTCTTTGGTTCTACCGATGCAATAAAGCAGGCGGTCAAGGCAGGGCTTGGAGTTTCCATCCTTTCAAAATTTTCAGTGGCCGATGAATTAAAGTACAAAATCCTCGAAGAGATAAAACTCACCGATATACAGATGAAGCGAAGATTCTATATTGTGACCCACAAAAAGCGGACTCTGCCCCGGTTGTATGAAACGTTTCTGAATTATATTGTTGCCGAGTCAAAGAACTTCTAACCCAAACAGTTCTATCAGCTTCAGATCATCTTCGGGACTTCTGCCCGGGGTGGTAAGATAATTACCGGTAATCATACCGTCGGCCCCTGCGGCAAATACAAGCGAGTTGAACTCTCTCAAGACCTGCAATCTGCCACCGCAGATTCTTATCTCTTTTTGGGGAAGGATAAACCTGTAAAGACTCACGATCTTCAATGCCTCAAAGGGATGGAGAAGGCTTCCGCCATCCATGGCGCTGCCGGCTATGGGGATTAGAAAATTTATAGCGACGGAGTCGACGTCAAGTTCCCTTAAAGCAAAGGCCATATCTATCCTGTCCTCCCACATTTCACCAATACCAAAAAGTCCGCCGGAGCATATGGATAGTCCGGTAGATTTAGCCGCCTGTATAGTCCTGAGTTTTTCGGCATATGTGTGAGTACCGCATATTTGAGGGAAAAAGCGTTCCGAAGTTTCCAGGTTATGATGGTAACGATCAAGGCCGGCCTTTTTAAGGAGTAACAACTCGTCTTCTTTCAGCAGGCCGAGGCTTGCACATGGCAGTAGACCCGTCTCCCTGATGCCGGAAATCATCCCTGCTATTTCCAATAAATCCTTATGGGTAACAGTCCGTCCGCTTGTTACGATAGAGAACCTTTGTGCCCCCGCATCCTTTGCCTCAACAGCTTTATTAAGTACCGCCTCTTTATTAAGTAAAGGATGGACCTCGATTTTGGCCCTGCTTTTTGCGGACTGTGCACAGAAGCGGCAGTCTTCAGTGCAGGCGCCTGATTTTGCGTTTACGATGGAGCAAAGACCGACCGTGTTCCCCCGGAAATGCGCCCGTATTTTATTCGCAGAGGCAAAGAGATCAAAGATGTCGGAATCGGGGACTGAAGAGATAGAGAATGCCTCTTTTCCTGTCAGGGACCCGCCTTTCAGTATATGTCCTTCAAGACATTTAATCTCCGCCGAAAGATCCATCACCATCTCCGCTTCCGCTCCTTTCTCTATCTGAATTGAGCGGCTCTCATATGCAAACCATTCAGGACCGTCATTCAGAGCAAAGCGACGCTGCAATGACAACCTTAAAAGAACGCTCAATTTAGCTCTATTGTAAACATAGCATCTGCATCGACGGTTTGTAAATCTAAACCTAAGCGTTACAAAACAAGTTCTCAATGTGAAAGGCGGATATGATAAAAAACTTTTAGGCGACTCCTTAATGCACTATTAACACTGTTCGACATACATCTATCCGAAAGGCACTTTAGGGTTAAAGTGCCGTCAGGTGTATATGGATTATGTTTTGTCGCATTCTAAATGTTTTTTTATCATATCTGCCTTTCATTTTATGCAACTGATAAGTAAATCTCATATGCTATAATTTTTCATGCCCATAAAGCTTATCATCTTCGACCTCGACGGAACGCTTGTCGATACAAGCAGGGATATTACGAATGCCCTGAACCATGCCTTAACTTCCCACGGGTTGAATAGTCTTACAGTAGAAGAGACGAAGCGCCTGGTCGGTGAAGGAATCACAAGACTTGTCGAAAAAATAATCGGAGAAAATAAAGCAGGGGAAAGAGAAGAGATAATAAAAAAATTTCTTGCCTATTATGAAGAGCATCTCGTAGATTTTTCTTATAGTTATCCTGATGTAAAAGAAACTCTAAAAAAGCTGAAGGGGTATACAAAGGCGGTTATATCCAACAAGAGGGAAAGCCTTTCAAAAAGAGTTTTAGAAAAACTAGATCTGCTGCGGTATTTTGACATGGTTGTCGGAAGCGATACGACCCCTGAAAGAAAGCCCTCGCCGGTCCCGGTACTCTACGTGCTCGAACACTTCCATTTTCAGCCGGATGAAGCCGTAATAGTCGGCGACAGCAATTTCGATATAGAAGCCGGTAAGAAATCAGGGGTCCATACAGTGGCTGTTACATACGGATTCAGGGACAGGCGATATCTCTCTGAAGCCGCCGACATAATAGATGACATGGGGGACCTCCCTGCTCTTCTTGACAGAAGTTCTTTCAAACTCATATAATTTTTATTTAGGCTTGTTCTCATAACAATCAGTGTTTTAAGGTTATTTTTTTATTTGCGCCTGTAGCTCAGTTGGATAGAGCAACTGCCTTCTAAGCAGTAGGCCGTAGGTTCGAATCCTACCAGGCGTACCATAATTGAGCGTATGCAGAATTTGTGGGTAAAATACAAAAGCAATCGGCTATAATGTCTGATATATTTGCATAGAATTGTTTTTTGCTCAGTTTTTGAAGCAGCTTTAAGATGGTGAGTGTAGTTCAATTGGTTAGAGCACTGGACTGTGGCTCCAGTTGTTGGGGGTTCAAGTCCCCTCACTCACCCCAAAAAAATTGTATCTTAGAGTTATGAGTTAAGAGTTTTTCTCCGAACGAATAACGCTGAATGCCGAACTTTAAAACTGCGCCTGTAGCTCAGGGGATAGAGCATCGGCCTCCGAAGCCGAGGGTCGGAGGTTCGAATCCTCTCAGGCGCGCTAATTATCATAATATGGGCCGTTAGCTCAGTTGGTAGAGCAGCTGACTCTTAATCAGCGGGTCGCAGGTTCGAATCCTGCACGGCTCACCATATTTTTCAGTCTGAAAACCTCACACGGCGACACAACCGCAGAGAAAGCACTACCCCCCGGCACTACGCTCTTAATTATAAGCTGGTCATAAAGCTGCAGCCCAAAAAGGAAGCTACGGCACAATAAAACTGAGTTGTGATGTCCTTCCTGAAATGTTTTTTCAAACGGTTTGTTTATGACTGCAAGATTTCTGATGATAACAGACAAAATTATTAGTGTCGGGATTTGCAGTTGTCCACCCAGTTATGTAAATCACTATTTAAACAATTAATAGATTTTTTTAATTTCAACTGTGCCATCTTTAAGATTTTCAATCTCAAAATCCCTTCCCATGTATTTAGCTATTTCAATATCACCAAACCATGCCTCATATGTAAAATCAACTCCTGGACTTATAATAGCTCCACCAATCTTAATAGTCTTTGTGGGACTATAAGAACCATCACCATTATCACGAAAGACTTCATAAAAAGAAATTCGCATTAGTTACTCCACCTTAATAATAACTTCTCCTTAATTTTACCAAAATCTTTGATATAAAAAACTATTGATGACAAATGCTTTCTGCTAAATTAGTTACGCATTAGGGGAAAGCATACACATGGAAAAGAGAAAGGAATGGAGAGCTTTCACTTTCTTGGGTTTACGACACAGGTAAAAGAGAATCCGGCAACCGGCAAGAAATTTCCCTTAATAATACCTTCCAAGAAAGCCCTGAAACATTGTTTATTCTAAGGTTTACAAAGAACACTAAAATGCTTCGCCACATAATCCCTCATAAGCCCACTCACTCGGAAACTCCATTATCATACTCTTAAAAGTTTTTCGAACTTTGCTCCCCATTATCTCATACTCGTTATACCCTGCCAAAAAGACTTTCGGATACGTGGTTTTGATAATATCCCGGATTGAATCCTTCGCTCTTGCAGAGGGCACATTTCCCCTGACTTTAATTATTTAAGGTTCACCCTCTATCAATTTCCCTAATTGCTCCGGGTGAATTCTTAAACATGACTTAATATTTGCAATTTCAAACCTTCAGCCCTCTTCTTAATCTCTCTATTGCCACCATCAGGAGTGAAATTGCCGCCGGTGTGATGCCGGGGATACGGCTTGCCTGGCCGAGGTTTGCAGGTCTTACTTCCTCAAGCTTGCACAGGACCTCCCTTGAAAGTCCGTTGACTGTTTTATAATCAAAATCCTCGGGTATCTTCTTCCCCTCAATTTTTTTAAGCCGCTCGGCAAGGTGCATCTGCTGACTGATATATCCTTCATACTTGATTTGAATTTCCACCTGTTTTTTGACGTCAGGAGTCAGCGCCAAATCAGACGGAGAATTATCGTCTATGAATTGATAGGTTATCTCCGGCCTTCTTAAAAGCTGCTCAAGGGCCTCGTTCTTATCTTCTTCAAATTTGATGCGGGTCTTTTTCAGACGTTTGAGTTCCTCCCCGATTAATCTTCTCTTCTCAAGAAACCTCTGATAGACCTGTTCATCGAGAAGCCCGATTTCATTCCCCTTATCCATCAATCGCAGATCGGCGTTATCGTGCCGCAGGAGGAGTCTGTATTCCGCCCTCGATGTGAACATCCTGTATGGTTCATTCGTTCCTTTTGTGACAAGATCGTCAATCAGCACGCCGGTATATGCCTCGTGCCTTCCAAGGATCAGAGGCTCCTTGCCTTGCAGTTTCAGGGCAGCGTTAATGCCTGCCATAAGACCCTGTGCGGCAGCCTCTTCATATCCCGATGTGCCGTTGATCTGTCCTGCAAGAAAAAGACCTTCGATGATTTTAGTCTCAAGGTTGTGTTTGATCTGGGTTGGAAAAACAAAATCATATTCAATAGCATATCCCGGCCTCATGATCTCCGCCTCTTCAAGTCCGGGGATGGTCCTCACAAATCTTACCTGTACATCATAAGGAAGGCTTGTCGGTATGCCGTTCGCATAATATTCCTTTGTCTCAAGTCCTTCGGGCTCAAGAAAGACCTGATGGCGGTCACGCTCTGCAAACCGCACGACCTTGTCCTCAATGGATGGACAGTATCGTGCGCCTATGCCCTTGATCTTCCCGCTGTAAAGCGGAGACCGGTCGAGGTTCCCAAGGATAATTTCATGGGTATTTTTATTGGTATAGGTTATGTAACATGGCAACTGCGGATTGGTGATCCTTTCCGTGCCGTGAGAAAACGGCAGAGGCGGATCATCCCCGTACTGCGCCTCTGTTTTGGAAAAATCGATTGTTTTTGCGTCGAGCCTCGGCGGCGTGCCTGTTTTCAGCCGCCCCATCTTTAGTCCTAATTGCTGCAAAGAGTCCGACAGCCCTATCGAAGGAACTTCCCCGGCCCGGCCTGCGGGAAAATTCTCAAGTCCGATATGAATTAATCCCTTGAGAAAAGTCCCCGTAGTTACAACAGCCGCCCTTGCCCCATAAAAAATCCCAAGCGTGGTAAGGACTCCCTGCATCTTCCCGTCTTCAGCAATTATCTTATCGACCAATGCCTGTTTAATATCGAGATTCTTCCGTGCCTCTATTGACTTCCGCATCTCAAGCCTGTACAGGACCCTGTCTGCCTGCGCCCTCAGAGACCAGACCGCAGGGCCTTTTGACATATTCAGCATCCTGAACTGGATTCCGGCCCTGTCAGTCACCTTTGCCATCTCGCCGCCGAGTGCGTCTATCTCACGGACAAGGTGGCCCTTTGCAAGCCCGCCGATAGCCGGGTTGCAGGACATCTGTCCGATCGTATCGAGGTTTATGGTAAAAAGGCAGGTTGAAAAACCCATACGCGCGGCTGCCAATGCAGCCTCGCAGCCTGCGTGTCCTGCGCCGATAACGACAATGTCATAATCACGGTCCTTGTACATCATTTTACTATAAAGGATTCATCCGGACTTGTTCAATTTACCCGATATTCAGGATTAAAGAACGAAGAGATCGGGAAACTCTTTGGAGGGATACATTACAATGCTGTCACAAAGGTATCAACGCAACTGACAGAGAGAATGGGGAAAATCGACAGTTAAGGAAACGAGCGCAGGAGGTTTTCTTATATCAAGACCTGACACAAAAATGCCCTACGGTTTCTAAAACTTAACTATAATAGTTCTCACAGTTATGCGCAAAATCCTAAATCTGCCATATCTGTTTGGTTCCCATTGAAGCAAACATAACATAGTCAGATCACCGGCGTTACTTTTGATTTCAATGACGCACCGTCAAAAAATGGCATGGCATTCAATACGAGGAGAAGTACTCGTTTTAAGGGGAGAGGCTATAAGATGGAGCAAAATAACGATGTCGGGTTAAACAGTCCACCTACACATAAACGTTTTCAGGTGAACTGAGGCTTTCTCATTTTCCGCATCAAGTCAACACTTTGAATTTTTTCAGATGGATGTACCATTTATCTGAACCTAAACAAAAAAATATCAAAGGGATATTGAAGATTATAATGAGATTCGCAGGCAGTTTGTTCGGATACTAAAAAATGATTACTATTTTCCCTTACAAAATTAATGGGAGCAGTATAAAACTGCTCCCATCCCCAGAGGATTTGAGGAGTTCGACCCACGTTATTTTTTACCATAGATAAGGTCACAGATTAGTCACAGATTTAAAAAAGATAAATTTAGGATTGGAAAATAATGTTACCGCGCATTGATTTCTGCCAATCAACACAATTATATCACTGAGGGAAAGTGCGTTGTCCAGAAAGGAATTGTGTCATTAGGTTCACTTAGAGGTTTGCACTTTTACCGCTGAGAAAATCCATAATTTCTTGCCACAACGGTTTACCAATTATTATTGGCCAATCGTTGTGCCCAGCCCCTTTAACTACCCACATGGCTTTTCTTCCGGGTAATGATTGATATAATGCAACTGCGTGCCTCATAGGTATTATCTCATCCCTTTCCGCTCCAACTATAGCAATTCTTCCCTGATAGCCTTTGAGATTACTCATATTGTCATATTTGTCTTTCATAAAAAACCGTAACGGAAGCCAAGGGAATTTAGATTTAGCAACGGACATAAGCGTATCCCAGGGTGTAATGAGAAATATTCCGTCGATGGTAACAGGCGTTTCCTTCGCTACCGCTGCCGCTACGCCACATCCTAAAGATTCTCCTAAAAGAAAAATAGGACTCCCATAATGTTTGTAGGCATCGTGTACTGTTTCCTTCGCATCGCTTACAAATGACTTCTCTCCCAATTTTCCTCCTCTTGCCCCATACCCTGGATATTCGGCAAGGATAACCCGATACCCCAATGGTACCAAAGCTTTTATATAATAGGTCCTATCTGCTGCCGTGCCCGCATTTCCATGAAAAACTATAATTGTGCCCATTACGTGATTGCTCTCAGCGGTGCTAACAAAACCCTTATAATTGCCTGCATTTGATGGCCGGCATTGAATGTTGTCGGCAGTGAGTGCTTCCTTAGAGGGCATAAAGGTACTTGGGTAATAGAGAAGTTTGTGTTGAAGATCACAGCCCGAAAGAGCTATTATTAACCCGGCAATTTAATATGTAAGTTACGCTGCATATTTGATTTTCGGGTGTTCAAAGTATTTTCTAATCCTTCCGGGCAGTTTCTGAAGCTTTCTCATGTGCGAGACCATTTT
>Ga0265292_1001316_pt1 | contig 22457 bp, 18 predicted proteins | sample Munlanlewell296A_FD_189080 | JGI IMG/M metagenome (GOLD analysis project Ga0265292, IMG submission 189080) | Leachate microbial communities from a municipal landfill in Southern Ontario, Canada - Leachate well 296A | ecosystem: Engineered > Solid waste > Landfill > Unclassified | place: Canada... | reverse complement strand
CACCGGCAAAATGCAAGGAAATTTGAATGCCTCTCCCGTAAATATGGATCTCACAGAGATCTATCTTCTTGATGCGATGGTGCAGGGGATTAAAGCGGCGGTTTCACAGTTCCTGGTCTTTCAATTTTCATTGCCGTCGTATACTGTGAAGGATGTTGTGAAGGCGATTGACCAGGACAATACGTCGTTCTTCGTGCTGGCAACGGACGGAAGAGCACACAGTGCCAATGTAAAAAACGGTATGCTGAACATGATATCAAAAATTCGCAGCGGTATTGATTTCTTGAAAGCGGAGACCGATGCTCAAAGCGATGATATCATTAAACTGAATAGCACGGGTAAAAACTCTGTTGTGACAAAAGATCTTGATACAGCATTAGCCTATTTGAAAAAAGCAGAAGATGCGTTGAAGACCGGCTTTTCCATAAATGTTAAAGGGGCGGACAGCGTCGGGAACGATTATACGCTCGAAGTACATCTCTACAAATTGTTCGACAATCCCCCCAACAATCCGAAGAAAGAATGGTTGCCGCCGTATACGGTGGACACCACAGCCAATGGAAAGGACATTCTGTTTAGATGGACACAGAAAGATTATCTTTCGTTTAAATTCCCCGATCCGACCTTGGGCGGTGTGTTCCCCAAAATGACGAACGATATGTTGAAACGGCTTCTGGAAATAGATGAAGAATTTGCTTGGAAAGTGTATTTGAATGTGAATAATTATGACCAGGCTTCACTTGCAACAATGTCGGCTCGGCTTCAAGTCGGCGCAAAATCGTACTTCCATAAACAGAATCGTTGGTCAAATTCAGATCCGGTATGGTGGGGCGGCCGCGATTTTCGGTTCTTCGTGGTAGATCAGACGGTCGGCAATGCACAAGTATTTGTTACGTTGAATGGTGTTGAGAAAGAATTATCGTTTAACCAACAGATACAGGTCAGTCCCAAAGAATATACTTATATGAATGCCAACGTAACCCCGGCGCCTCAAAATGTGACGGTAAAAATGGACTCAATATATACATATTATCCTTTTTATGGATACCAAAAGATTATTAAGGTCAGTTTTGCTAGAAACTCGGATTATTATTACAGCAACTACTATAACATTGACCGAGATAGTACATCAACGGGTTTTTTGCCGTATGCGAAGGAATATTTTTCTAGCGAATATTTGAACGGAGAATATTATTTCTACTATCGGGACATGAATTTTGTTGCCAAAAAGACGTATAAATACCGTCTTTCACCGTTATACACAGATTATTATTGGGGATATCTGCCCGATAATTATTCCAATACGGTTATCATTACCACGCCATAATGTTTTTGTATAAAATTTTAAAACGGAAGGTCGAGCAATGGGCCTTCCGTTTTTGTATTTTTTTTGCTGTCGCGTACGGTCAGGAACTGGATTCTGTCAACCAGATACAGGTGCAGGGCGGGATGGAATATTTCGACATCGTATCTCAGGAAACCGCTAATTCTTCATCAGAGTTTTTTTTTCGGAGAAGTTTCCTCCAAACGTCCTACAGTTATGCTCTCGACACGTTCACCGTTGGAATTCACTCACAGCGATTGTACGGACAATATACCAATTCTTCTTCGTTATGGACGTTCTCTCTCAATCACGATTTCAATTATCTTCGAGGTTCTTGGAGTAGTGCCTGGTCCTTTGTCGGATACACCGCGGTTGTTTGGATTCCGCAGGTGAACAACATCCGCCCGGCATTTTCCGCCTCTGTCCGATTGCAACCGTTCGGAGAGCGATTTACCGGTGAATTTGGTTATGCATCGGGATTGGAACGAGTCGCCTCGACAATATCGTTTTTAGATTTTGTTGTGCCGCTCGGTGAAGATATTGCGGATGACCGACGATATTTTTCCATTGCTCTGCTGCCTGCGGATAATCTTCGGTTATCATTTTCGGCAAACGAACAACGCAGCGGGTCACATAACGAGAAGAAAGAATTTTCCTCGGAATATTCGGGCACTTCGTTCGGCAGGGAAGTGGCTTTTGATTATCGTCCTGCCGTGGAATGGGGTGTCACCGGTCTTCTTTCGATCCGCGAACAACGTCCGACAATTCGATTGATGAAATACGATCTGATGTTTGCTGAATTTCCGCTCGGTATGTTTTCCCATTATCATGCCAGCATCGGCATGTCTGCGACATTCTTCAGTCGGCGGTATTTCTTTTCGGCGGAACGTGATGAAGTGAAGATAACTGAAAACGGTATTATTCAGTCGTGGCCATTTACCTCGCTGGCGGCATCGGTGATTGTGAACCGGTTTTTGTTTGACCTTCAGGGGTCGCTGGTGCAACATCACGTGTCGGTGCGGACATCGTTTCGGTTCAACAACATGTCTGTCACTCCTTTGATATCATACCATCAGATAGTTCCGGATTACACGCTCAAACACTGGCAGCCGCAATATTTTGTCTTCGGGATAAAAAATTTAACCATCGATCGATCCACGATAGCTGAAACGCATCTTGCGAAAGCGGAAATTACTGTGGAATATGGTGTGTGGAATGGAAAAGCAACGCTTCGTTTGGAACAATATGCACCGTTATACATCCGCTATAACAGTTCTCCATCACTGTCCGACGATGGAACTCGCCGGTTGTATTCGGAAAAAAAGAATAAGATAGATGGAGGCAGATATATTGGATTGACCTTTTCGTATTGAACTGAGAGCGGGAAAATTTCATCCACAGTGAAGAATAAAAAGTCTTCTGCAGTTCACAGCAAATTATAGTCATGTCTCCGTGCAGCATAGTTTGCATCCCCACGAAAATCTCAGTATCTTCATGGAAATACCACCACAAAAAGCGGCGTTGACCGCTTTTTTTATCCCCGAAAACGAAGAAATTGTGCTATGGCGAACAATATCGTTATTAAACCTGAAGAAATCATCGAAACTATCGATTCTATTCCCAAAACGCTCCCGGTTTTGCCGTTGCGAGACGTAGTCATTTTTCCCTATATGATCTTCCCGGTACTTGTTGGCCGCGAGTCTTCACTGCGGGCGGCAAACCATGCGTTGGAAAACAATAAGTTTATTTTTCTGGTATCGCAAAAGGATCCGGCAGTGGAAGAACCGGGAAAAGAAGACATTTATTCAGAAGGAACGATCGCAAAAATTGTTCAGATATTGAAACTTCCCAACAATCTGATGAAGATTTTGGTAGACGGGACAATACAGGGAACGATTGCGGAATTTTTGCCGAACGACAAGTTTATGATGGCAGAAATTTCAACGACAATTCAACCCGAAGATAAATCGACGGAAATGGATGCTATCGTTCGTCATGCATCATCGTTGTTCGCCGAATATGTCCGGGCCAACCGGAATATTCCTCCGGAAGCGCTGGCGGCATTCGAAAATATTAAGGATGTGCAGCGCCGGCTCTATTATATTGCCGCGAACATCCTGCAGACCGTAGAGATCAAACAGAAAATTCTCAAACTGAACGTGCTGAAGGACCAGTATCTGGAAGTGATCAGAATTCTCAATTCGGAAATCTCTATCCTGAAAATTGAACGGGAGATTGATACGAAAGTCCATGAGAATATCCAGAAGACGCAGCGGAAATATTTTATCCAGGAACAGATTAAAATTCTGCAGGATGAACTGGGAGATGAAGAGGGAACTCCTGAACTGGCGAAACTGAAAGAGGATATCGAAAAATCCGGCATGACGAAGGATGCATACGATAAGGCCATGGAGGAGTTCAATAAACTGAAGAAAACTTCATCCATGTCACCGGAGTTTGGCGTGATACGAAATTATCTGGATTGGCTCCTCAGTCTGCCGTGGAAGAAAAAAACGAAAGATGATCTTGAAATTGATCATGTAAAGCAGATTCTGGATGAAGATCACTATGGTCTGGAAAAACCGAAAGAGCGTATTCTGGAACATATAGCTGTGTTGAATCTGGTGAAAGAGATGAAAGGCCAGATTCTGTGCCTTGTCGGTCCTCCCGGTGTTGGGAAAACTTCTCTGGCAAAATCAATTGCCCGTGCGCTTGGTCGAAAATTTGTCCGCATGTCGCTTGGCGGCGTCCGTGATGAAGCGGAGATCCGCGGCCATCGCAGAACATATATCGGTTCAATGCCCGGAAAGATTATTCAGTCCATGAAACGCGCCGCCGTCATCAATCCGGTCATCTTAATGGATGAGATCGACAAGATGAGTATGGATTTCCGCGGAGATCCGTCGAGTGCGCTGCTTGAAGTGCTCGATCCGCAGCAGAACAACACCTTCAACGATCATTACCTGGAAGTGGATTACGATCTTTCCAAAATAATGTTCATCACTACAGCGAACGTACGGTATCAGATTCCACTGCCGCTGCTGGACAGGATGGAAGTGATTGAGCTTTCCAGCTATCTGGATTTCGAAAAGAAAGAGATCGCAAAACGGCATATCGTCCCTCGTCTCATCACCGATCACGGTATGACATCAAAAGAGATCGAAATAAAAGACGAAGCCATTCAGAAAATTATTACAGAATATACACGCGAAAGCGGCGTCCGCAATCTGGAACGTGAGATCGCCTCGGTATGCCGTAAAGCGGCAAAAGAGACGGTGATGGCGAAACAGAAGAATGGAAAAAAGAAACAACCTCATCTGGTGGTCGACGAGAAGAAGATCGAAGTGTATCTTGGTGTTCCGAAATACAGGAACAAGGAAGCGGATAAAAAGCCGCAGATTGGTTCGGTGACCGGATTGGCGTGGACGAGCGTGGGAGGCGATATACTGCATGTGGATGTGACGTTGATGAATGGTGCGGGAAAACTGACGTTAACAGGCCAGCTGGGCGATGTGATGAAAGAGTCCGCCCAGGCGGCGCTCAGTTTTATCCGTTCGAACGCGAAGCGACTGAAATTGAATCCGACATTCTTCCGAAAACACGAGATCCACATCCATTTACCGGAAGGGGCGATTCCGAAAGACGGTCCCTCTGCCGGAATTACGATGACAATGGCAATGATTTCCGCGATCAGCGGTAAACCGGCCCGCGCCGATGTGGCTATGACCGGCGAAATTACACTGCGCGGCGAAGTGCTGCCGATCGGCGGATTAAACGAAAAACTGCTTGCCGCAAAGCGGGCAGGTATTAAAATTGTGTTAATTCCATCGGAAAACACCAAAGATCTTACAGAGATTCAGCAGAGCGTGAAAGAAGGATTGAAGATCATCCCGGTAAGTAGAATCGAAGATGCATTGCCTATTGTATTCGGGAAAAAATAAAGCGATAAAAATTCCCGTAAATTGAAACAGAAAAAAAGAAATAACCCTGTTTCAAAATAGATGTTGTCATTGCTTTGCCATTCTTTCGTCTACGCTCAGCATTGTCTCGCAATGACCGTTGCAATTTAGTTTTCAAATAAATTTTTTACACTGCTCCATTGATTTCACTACCTTAACCAACGATGAATTACCAAGTAACAGCACGAAAATGGCGGCCGATGGTGTTCGATGACGTCATCGGACAATCGCACGTGTCGGATACGCTCCGCAATGCGCTCACACAGAATCGTCTTGCGCATGCATTTATTTTCAGCGGAACGCGTGGCTGCGGAAAAACCACAACCGCCCGTATTCTTGCCCGTGCGGTAAACTGTTTGAATCCGAAAAATTTTGAACCATGCAACGAATGTGAAGTCTGTAAAGAGATCATCGAAGGACGTTCACTGGATGTCATCGAGATCGACGGAGCATCGAACCGCGGTGTTGATGAAATCCGCAATCTCCGGGAATCAGTGCGGTATGCGCCGACGCGAGGAAAGAAAAAAGTGTATATCATCGACGAAGTGCATATGCTCACGAAAGAAGCCTTTAACGCGCTTCTGAAAACACTCGAAGAACCCCCCTCACACGTCCTTTTTATCTTTGCAACGACTGAACTTCATAAAGTTCCGGCAACGATTCTTTCTCGGTGTCAACGGTACGATTTCCGTCGGATCGGACTGGAAGAGATTGTCGGACGGCTGAAATATATTGCGAATGAAGAGAAGATCACGATTGACAACGATTCGCTGTTAATCATCGCCAAAAAAGGGGATGGTTCCATGCGCGATGCGCAAAGCATTTTTGACCAGGTGGTATCGTTCTGCGGAATGACGATTGATGCCAAACAGGTCGGCAATGCGCTGAATATCGTTGATCAGGATTTGTACTTCCGTGTTTCCGACGTGCTTCGTTCAAACGACACTTCGGCAGCGCTCGATCTGGTGAAGGATGTGATCAACAGCGGGTTTGACATCAAGGAATTTGTGTCTGGCTTGACCGAACATTTTCGTAACATGCTTGTCGCAAAAACGACGAACTCCACGACACTGATTGAAGAGTCGGAAATGCATCGAAAAAAATATGTTGCGGATTCCGCGTCATTCTCACTGCAAGATATTCTGCGTATTCTGAAAATCACTTCGGATACGGAAGGGGCAATACGGTACAGTTCACAGCCACGGTTCAAACTGGAAGTAATGATGATCCAGTTGACGAAGATGGAACGCTCCGTGAAGATCGACGAACTGTTGACCAGTATTGATGATCTGAAAAAAAAACTTCATTCTGAAGTGCCGCCGGTGTTTCACAGCGCACCAAGTGAACCGATACGCGCCCGAACCGTTGAAGCTCCCAAGCCGACAGAAGCAGTTCGTGAACGCATCGCTGCTACCCAGCCCAAATTTGTTGTCCAGGATACCCAGCCCCGGTACACCTCTGCATCATCCGTAAAAGGATCATCGGATGATCAGCCGCAGAAAACAGCGCCGGTTCAAGCACCGGTACACGTATCGATAATGGATGTTCAACAGCAATGGACGACAATCGTTGATTCGATGCGGAAGAAAAAAATATCTGTCGGCACCATTCTCGGAGAAACAACGCCGATTGACGTTGCCAACGGTACTTTGCAGATTGCCTGCGGCGACGATTTCCATCGCGGAACACTCTTCCGCAATAAGGAGATTCTTGCAGAGACGATCAATTCGATATTACACTCCAGGCTTCGCATTGATCCAATACTGCAGGAACCGGGTATCCAAGAGAACAAACCATCACTTTTGCAAACACCGGTTGCTGCGCCAATTCCTAACCTAACACGACCCGCCGTCGTCAATGTGGATGATCACCCTCTCGTTAAGAAATTGTACTCCGATTTTGGAGCTGAACGGACTTAACAATATTTTTAAATAATGCGTAACTCGTGCCTGAAGCCATCTCAAAAACACCTAATCGTTGTCATTTCGAATCCGCTTTAGCGGGAGAGAAATCCCGGTTTTGACTTCAATTCATACTTGTCCAAAATAATTACAGATAATTGGAAAACACATACTCTCTTCTTTTCTTGACGGAGTTCCAAAGGAATGGCGTACACGAATTAAACATTTCAAGGCGGCACAAGAAAAGAAGCAAAAGAATTTCGTGCGAAATGTATCGCGCGCGATGAATCCCGTTCGGTCATGTCCATTGATGGCGCTCATTACGTCATCAAACGTCCCGTCATAATTTCAGACCCCCGCTGTATCTCCCCCCTTGGCAGGGGGGAGAAAAATCTCGCTCACTTCTCCGAACTTTCGTTCCCCCCCCCACATCTCATCCAACACTGTAAAAAATGTACGGGAAGGCTTACTTTTCTCAACATAAAATATCTTCCGTAAATCCACTTGTTTCGATAAATTTTTTTCAATAAGGGTTTTATTTTGGACAGCTATGTTAATGGACAATTGTACTGGAAGGGAATGAAGATTCATTCGTTTGTTAATTTTGTTGAGGATGAAAAGCAAAGTTTGTAAGTTACATAACAATGGAAAAGAAAATTATCATAGTATTGGTTTTTGTTCTGTCGGTTGTTGTCACCGCACAACAGAAAATTCTTATCCCGATGGATGTGAAGCAGACGAACCATCTAAAAGCGTACGGCATCGCTTTCTGGACGCTGGAAAAAGGGGTGGAGATCGATTGGCTGTTGAACTACCGAGGAGGATCGTTCATGGTAGATAATGTAGCGCTGGTAGTGAACGAATGCCGGATTCGCGGTGTGGCGTTCGAGCAGATCAGTGGAGCATCTGCAGCGCACATTCTCGGCGAGATCGCCAGTGAGAACAATAATATGGATGTTGTCCGTCTGGAAAAAGCACCAAAGGTTGCCGTGTATGTACCACCGGGATTCAAACCGTGGGATGATGCTGTGACTCTTGCGTTGGAATATGCGGAGATTCCGTACACAAAATTATGGGACACCGAAGTGCTGCAGGGAAAATTGTCCGAGTTCGACTGGCTTCATCTTCATCATGAAGATTTTACCGGGCAGTACGGAAAATTTTATGCTTCACACCGAAATTCTCCCTGGTATATAGAACAGCAACTGAGTTACGAAAAAACTGCCCGCGAACTCAGATTCAAAAAGGTGGCAGAACAAAAAAAATCTGTCGCACGTACCATTCGTGATTATGTTGCAGGCGGTGGATTTATGTTCGCCATGTGCGCGGCAACGGACAGTTATGACATAGCGCTGGCGGCGGACAATGTAGATATCGCCGAAACGATGTTCGACGGCGACCCGGCGGATAGAAATGCACAGCAGAAGTTGGATTTTTCAAAATCGTTTGCCTTCCAAAATTTTACGCTGGAAATGAATCCGTTCCGTTACGAGTTTTCCGATATCGATAATCCTCCCAGCGATCCGGTTCCGCTTCGCGATCCTAATTCCGATTATTTTACGCTATTCGAGTTTTCTGCGAAATATGACCCGGTTCCGACCATGCTCACACAGAACCATGTGAGCATTGTGAAAGGATTTATGGGACAGACGACCATGTTTAAAAAATCGCTGATCAAACCGAGTGTTATCACACTCGGCGAACGGGAAGGATCGGACGAAGTTCGTTACATTCATGGAAATTATGGACGGGGCACGTTTACATTCTATGGCGGCCATGATCCCGAAGATTATCAGCACGCCGTCGGTGACCCTCCTACGGACCTAAATCTGCATAAAAATTCACCCGGGTATAGAATTATTCTGAATAATATTTTATTCCCGGCAGCGAAGAAAAAACTGCAGAAGACATAACGCTGTTACTCTTGATGGTTCCTTAATTTGTAGTTTAAGAATCGGTATGTTCGAACATTTTGCACATTCATCTAAAATCTATATTTTTACATCGGTTCATACTTGTCCAAAATACATCATACAAGAGAAAAACTTATTCCTTTTTTTCTTGACGGGGTTCCGAAGGAAAGCCGACAATGTATAAAGATTTGGTCGGCACAAGAAAAGAAGCTAAAGAACCCCTTGCGAAATGTAACGCGCGCGATGAATCCCGTTTGCACCTGCCCGTAGATGGCAAAAAACGCCATCAAAAGTCCCTTCATGATTTCAGACTCCCCTCTGTATCTCCCCCTTGGTAGGGGGAGAAAAAGCTCACTCAATCCTCCTAAATTTCTCTCCCTCCCACATCTCATCCAACACTGTAAGAAATGTAGGGGAGGGCTTACTTTCTCAACATAACATATCTTCCATACATCCACTTGTTTCGATAATTTTTTTCAATAAGGGTTTTATTTTGGATAGCTATGACATCGGTTCTTCAATAAGAGGACCGTTTTTCCACCAAGTTCCGTAACCAGGAAAACCTCCGCATATCGGCGCGCGAAATAAGTTACTACCACCAGCTGTACCTCTCTTTGTACGCCTCAATTTTCCTTACGAAATCATTTTATCATTCGTGGCATCATCATGTCCAGGGTCGAGTGATATTTCTCGCGAAGGAATTCTATGCACACTATTTCATTTACCGGAGTGTCATTTCAATATGAATCTTCACCAGAACCGGTTTCTGCCGCTCGTTCATTTTTCCTCGTCATCTGCTTGTTTGGGACGAATCGGTAAACTATATTGACATCGAATCTAAAGAGCAGATTGAATCCGTCATTCTTGAAGAACTGCCGACCATGTTGTTTGTGGAGCACGATAAAACATTTATTGATTCAGTGGCAACAAAAAGCATTCAAATCCCGGTAGTCTCATGAAACCGTCAATAACGCTTGTCATAGCTGTTTATAATACTGTCGATGCCCTTCGCTACATTTTTGTCGCATTATCGCGTCAATCGTTCCGAGATTTCGAAGTAATCATCGCCGACGATGGATCCGGATACGGAATTGCCGCCGTGGTGAATGATGCAAAACAGCGATATTCGTTTACTATCAAACATTTGTGGCATGCGGATAAAGGGTGGCGGAAGAACACAATGTTGAATTATGCTATTCATGCGTCTTCTTCCGAATATCTTGTGTTTATCGACGGTGATTGCATTCCAGCAGAACATTTTCTGGAAGATCATTATACACATAGGGAACATGGGAAAGTTCTACTGGGCCGGAGAGTGGAACATGGAAAACGGTGGGCGGAATCCCTAACAATGGATAAAATTACTACCGGTGTATTTGAACGATATTCGATAACGGATCTGTTGGATGCACTTTCCGGCGCTTCGGCTCGCCTAGAACATGGTATCAGAATCACGAATCCTTTCCTCCGCTCACTTACCGAAAAATCATCCGGAATGCTCGGCAGTAATTTCTCCACGTTTCGGGATCATCTGATTGCTGTGAACGGATTTGACGAATTGTATACCGGACCGGGATTCGGCGAAGATACCGACATTTTTTATCGCCTGAATCTGATAGGAGTTTCCGGCAAATCACTTCGAAACCTTGCCGTTCAATACCATCTCTGGCATCCACTTACAAGAGTTTCTGATAAAAACCGTCTGCGGTTTGAACAGATGATGGTCTCGAAAACTTCGAAATGTAAAAACGGACTAGTCCGTCTGAGGTGATTTTTTTTAACTATTTTCAATTGTTTGTCAAAACTGTTCCCCGTATACTGTTGCACTAAAATATTGTATGGAGTCTCTACATGAAATATCTGTCTTATTTTGTCCTGTTATTCCTCGTTTTCTCTTTCGCATCGGCACAATCTCTGGTTACAATACAGTCATCGAGTCCAAAAAGCGGAGAACGTATTACGGTTGCGTACGATCCCCGTTCCGCCGGAGCAGTTCATACGAATGCAACCACACTCTATGCGGTAGCAGTGTTTTGGCATATTGAGGAAAGATCGACCATGCTGGAACAGAAAATGGAACGTTCGGGCGATCAATGGATGACATCGTTTGTCATCGAAGATCCGAAGGCGGTCAGTTTTTCTCTTCGATTTGAATCCGAGGATTCTATTGACAACAATCAGGGTGCAGGATGGACAATATTGTTGTCTGGGAAGAACGGGAAACCGGTGAAGGGAGCTCAGTTCATGCAGGCAATAATGCGACTTCAGAAAGATTTTATGGGATTTATCCGGCAACAAGATACGCTGATGGCAATTTCGTTGTTGCGCGCTGAATTGGCAGCGTATCCCGATCAATGGAGTGCGCGTACGTTGTTGTGGTCCATTGAAATGAAGCAGTCGCCGGGCGAGAAGACAAAAAAGCGGATCGCAAAAGAACTGGATGCAATCTATACCAAACAAAAAAACAATGAAGAAGCAGTTCGCACTCTTCTTTCGGCGTTCCGGTTAACAGATCAATCCAAAAAAGCAGAGACGATTGAAGCGACATGGCTGAAGAAAAACCCGACAGGAGTCATTGCCGAAATGAAAGCGTTGCAAAAATTCCGGGATGAACATGATCAGACAAAACGGGCAGCGTTGGCGGCGCAGGTAGTGGAACAGTTTCCCGTAAAGCCGGGCATGGAACAGATGTTCCTTTCCGCGTTTCTTCGGGTAAAGGAGTATCAACAAGCGGTCACATTTATCGGTAAGTATCCGGATGTTTCACCCAATTTTTATAACAGTATTGGATACGGATTGATCAACGAAGGAGAACAGATAGCGCTCGGAGTTTCTATTGCAAAACAGGGACTGGACCGTATACCGGCCGGCGATGTTCGCACGACTGTTGATTTACTCGGACAGAATCGATCCTCATGGAAAGAAAATAATCAATACCTGCGTGGTATGATCGGCGATTCGTACGGCGAAGGATTGATGAAACTGGGAAAATATTCGGAAGCAGAATCGGCTCTGGAAGAATCACACACGATGATGCAGGGTGATGATCCGGATAATAATGCGCGCTTGGCAGAATGTTACGTGAAGAACAACAAACACGCCAAAGCGGTCACGTTATCGTATTCCTCTCTTGTAAAAGGAAAGGGAAGTCCGCAATTGATTGAACAGTATAAAACGGCGTACAGTACTGTGAATGGTTCAATTGTGGGTTTTGATTCCGTGATGAATGCGGCAAATATTGAGATGAGAAATGAATTGCGCGCAAAATTGAAAAAAGAAATAGTGGAAAAACCTTCAGTTGATTTTGAACTGAAATCCATTGATGGATCGATAGTGAAACTTTCCGAACTGAAAGGAAAAGTTGTCGTGCTCGATTTCTGGGCAACGTGGTGCGGTCCGTGCCTTGCATCATTCCCATCATTGCAGAAGATTTATGATCGGTATAAAGACAATCCCGATGTGATGATTCTTACCATGAATACATGGGAGAGAGTACCGCCGACGGAACGGGAGCAGCATGTGAAAACGTTTATGGAAAAAAATAAATATACATTCCCCGTATTGTTTGATACGGATCTTGTGTTCCAATATGGAGTTGACGGTATACCAACGAAGTTTATTCTTGATAAAAACGGCATGATCAGATTTAAGGATATCGGATTCGGCGGCGGAGAAGAGATGGAAGTAAAAATGGAGCTCCAATTCGAAATGCTGCTTGGAGCGGCGGTTTCTACAAAATAATAGTGTTTGCAAATTCTCATGGAAAAGCCGGATCTTACAATCCGGCTTTTCCATGAGAGGGCAACAATAATACGCAATATGCACCGTTTACCGAGCGTCTGCCGCCATTCACCGAAATTCCACCAACTATCGCTAGAATTTCGAGTATGTTTATGCAGTTCATTAAACAGAAAGGAAAGTATCATGGACACAATTCGCCGCCGTTTCAGCGCACAGGATGCTGTTGTGGGAAGTATGTTGATCCTCTTCGGCATAATCATGCTGCTTCACGAGCTGGATATTATCTATTTATATGATCTCGGTGTGCGTTCCGTTTGGCATTTGTGGCCGTTCATTCTGGTGATTATTGGGATTGGTAAACTGGTCGATGCTCCAACGATGTACCACATTGGCAAAGGAATCTGGTGGATCTTTTTGGGAATGTGGTTGTACATTTCAATCTATCATATCTATGGACTTAGTTTCAGCGAAACTTGGCCGGCGATATTAATTGCCTGGGGCGTCAGCATGATGTGGGAATCGCTGACGAAAAACCCGCGCACGTTGTATAAGGAAGAACATTATGGAAAACAATAGATCGACATTTTTTTCGCCGCAGTTTATCCTTGGATTGATGATTATCGGTGTCGGCATCATCTTTATGCTCGATAATCTTCAACTTATCTATGCTAGTGAAATTCTGCGGTTCTGGCCTGCGATTCTTGTTGTATACGGAGCTTCGAAAATTTCCCAAGCGCGCAATATACCAGGACAAATTTTCGGCTGGATTATCGCTTCGATTGGTGCACTGATGTTGTTGGACCGATTTGATTTTATTACATTCCGCATTTGGGATTGGTGGCCGGTTGTACTGATTATTATCGGAATAAATTTTCTACGCGGATCGTGGAACCGGAAAAAGAGTGTTTCCGAACATCCATTTCAGGATTCTACCACGGATTCCGATGCCTATATCAAAAACATGGCGATGATGAGCGGTGTGAAACGGATTATTACTTCGAAGGAATTTCGTGGCGGTGAACTTTCCGCACTGATGGGGGGATGTGAAATTGATCTTCGCGATGCCGAAATGAAAGGGAGCGAAGCAGTGATCGATGTGAATATCATCATGGGGGGTGTTGAGGTGCGTGTTCCAATGGGGTGGGGGGTCTCAGTGGAAGCAACGCCGATTATGGGAGGGGTAGAAGATAATACCTATCCTTCAAAAGAAGGCATTGCGAAAAAACTTATTATCACCGGCAATATCATAATGGGTGGAATAGAAATTAAGAATTGACCGCAAGGGGAAGGATCAACAGGAAAATATTCGGCTTTGTGAACAATACGGAAGAAGATTCGACGGTTTATGAACAGATGATTGATTGCAGCCGGCAGATAGAAATTCCGGAGAGCAATCAGCCTCGGGTTTAAACAACACGAACACTATGCATCCCATCCTTTCTGATAAAAAAAAAATGACGCTGTATCTAACCGTGTGGGGTGCAGCCGGTCTTTTGTTAGGATTTGTCATCTCGTCGTTCAACGGTTTACACGTACTCTATTCAATAGGATTTACTCTTCCGATGATGCTGTTGTACGGAGAAGTGAATCTGTCCGCATGGTATCTGTGTCGTGCATTTCCGCTGGAGCGCACTTCTGTTTGGAAAATCCTTCTCGTTGCTGCGGTGGCTGTTACCATCTTTAGTTCGTTGTGGACTCTTCTCGGCTGGGGTGTAATGTCTATTATCGAACAATCGTTCTCCGTAACATTATCCCCGCTGCCGCTTATTCAATCCCTGCTCATCGTTTATATTACGGGCAAACCGTTGTTTCTTATTTCGTTAGCCATTAGTTATCTTATTGCTGCATTCGAACGTTCCAACGAATCCGAACGGAACGCCTACGAAGCACGGTTACTGGCGCAACATGCCGAGTTAAAAGCATTGAGAATGCAGATTGATCCTCATTTTCTCTTCAATAGTCTTAATTCCATCAGTGCGCTGACCATGACCAATCCGGAACTTGCACGAACGATGACGACAACACTGGCCGATTTTTTCCGTAAAAGTTTATCGTACGGTGCCAAAGAGACAATTCCGCTGAGCGAGGAACTTTCGCTGTTGCATCATTATCTTGATATTGAAAAGATCCGGTTCGGTAAAAGGCTTACCGTTCAGCTAACGATCGATTCGGAAACTGTTACTGATCTTGTTCCTCCGCTCATTCTGCAGCCATTAGTGGAAAATGCCATTAAACATGGTATCGCTGATAGTCTAGACGGGGGAACGATCACAATTACGACACAGAAAAAAAATGGACGGCTCTTTATTACCGTTGAAAATCCCGTTGAGTCCGACGCTCCGAAGAAAAAAGGGGCGGGGATGGGGATGGAAATTGTTCGACAACGTCTTCAAACGGTGTATGGAAACAACGGTGATCTGAAAACTGTTGTCAACGGTAACCGGCATCACGTTATTTTGTTTTTACCCACTTCACAGCGAACATGAAAACGACTGCACTAACTGCAATTATCGTCGATGACGAAGAACTGGCGCGAAGCCTTATACGGGAATATCTATCATCACATCCTGAGATCAAGATCGTTGCGGAATGTGCGAATGGGTTCGAAGCAGTGAAAGCGGTAACGGAATTGAAACCGGAATTGATGTTTCTGGACATTCAGATGCCGAAATTGAGTGGATTTGAAGTTATTGAACTTCTGGATGAATCGCCGGAAGTGATTTTTGTAACAGCATTTGACCAATATGCCGTAAAGGCATTTGATGTTCACGCAGTCGATTATCTGTTGAAACCGTTCGGGAAAGAACGCTTTGACGAAGCATTACATCATGCAGTTGAACGCATTCGATCAAAAGAACCGATAAAAGTAAAAGCTGTTGTCGCAGAGGCGAAACAGTCCGGCCAGCCGCTGGAACGCATACTGATTAAAGAAGGAAGTAAAGTGCTCGTCATTCACGCCGATAAACTCGATTATATTGAAGCACAGGATGATTATATCTCGGTCCGTGCGGAAGGAAAATCTCACCTAAAAATGCAGCGGCTGTCCGCACTGGAATTGTTGTTGGACGACCGCAGGTTTGTTCGTATTCATCGATCATACATCCTGAATATCGAACGGCTCTCCAAAATAGAGTTGTATGCTAAAGATTCCAGAACGGCAATACTGAAAGACGGTACACAGCTACCCGTCAGCCGATCCGGGTACGATAGATTAAAAGAACTTCTCTGATTTTTTTTTCATCAAATCGTTTCACATAGGATTCATTACTGCTTTATGGGAGATTTCCTGACAATGGCGAAGATAGGACGAGGCTTTGTGATTTGAGACGACAACAGCAAGACCAATCTGGTGCACGAACAAGATATCGTTGCTGCAGGTATTGATGTTGTCGAACGGACTGACCATCAAGTGATTGTGGGGGGAACCGGAGGTGTTTACGCGGAGAGGGCTCGTAGAGCTTGCCTTTTCCAATATTGGACGATCACCGACAATTATTTCCGTGCCGTAGTTTCTTTCTTTACTAGTTGCATTTCCAATATAGATCAACAATCCCCGCATTTATGAACTCCTCGAATTTAGTATGGTAGTTAGCACAATCGATGCGGTGGTGAACGCATACGGAAATCGGCAATTGAAAGATTATTTCAATCTTTATCATAATGGAGCCACAAATGAAGTTCACATTGTTACGTGTCATGATCATTCTTCTATCAGGAATTGCTATTGCGCAATCATCAAAAGATTCTGCCGCTGTCCGTGAAGCAGCGTTGAACTATGTTGAAGGGTGGTATGATGGAAATGCGGAGCGAATGGAAAAAGCAGTTCACCCCAAGCTGGCAAAACGGATTATTACCTGGAGTTGGGATATCCATAACAGCGGGAATACATTAAGTGAAATGAACGGCGTACAGCTTGTGGATGGAACACGAAAAGGTTACGGAAAAAATACGCCGAAAGAAAAACAAGTAAAAAACATTACTATTCTCAGTATGTATAATAATTCCGCCAGTGTAAAAGCGGAGATGACCGATTGGATTGATTATATGCATCTCGGGCGGTGGAATGGAGAATGGAAGATCATCAACGTGTTGTGGGAAAATAAACCACAGGAATAAGCAGAACCGGATCGACATTGGAGTATAAAAATTAATGAAACGAGCATATGCATTCATAATACTAATCAACCTTATATACGCCGTGACTGCACAATCGCAGGATCATACGACTATGACGATTATGTCTTATAATATCCGTTTGGATGTTGCGATCGATGGGGAGAACCGATGGGACAATCGGAAAGAGTTATTTGCCGGATTGATCCGATTTCACAATCCCATCATCGTCGGATTGCAGGAAGCACAGCGCCATCAACTGAATTATCTTGTGCAAGCACTTCCTGAGTATCAATGGATCGGTATCGGCAGGGAAGACGGAAAAGATGCCGGAGAAATTATGGCGATTCTGTATCGTAAGGATGCGGTGGAACTACTCCGGACATCAACCTTCTGGTGTTCACCGACACCGTCATCACCGGGACTTGGATGGGACGCCGCATGTAACAGAATCGTTACGTGGGGAAAATTTCGGAATGTGAAAAACCGACAGGAGTTTTATCTCTTCAATACTCATCTGGATCATCTGGGAGTAATAGCCCGGAAGGAAAGTGCGCATTTGTTAAAAGATTCTATCGATGCGATTACCGAGAATTTACCTGTGGTGGTGACAGGAGATTTTAATTCCCATCCTGCCGATGATCCGTATCACATTATTACCGGAACAACGTCAAAGCGAAAACTTAGAGACACATTTACTATTTCCCGACAACCGCATTATGGTCCGAAGGGAACGTTTAACGGATTTAAGTTATCGGAATATAAAGAGCAGCCGATTGATTACATTTTTGTCAGCGAAGGGACGGCCGTTTTGTCTCATGGTACTTTGACCGATTCTTTCCATGGACGGTTGCCATCAGATCATTTTCCGGTAATCACAACGATTGTCTTTGATATAACCGACTAACCATTCTGCTGAACGAAAGGATCTGAAAGTGAAAGTACGATTTTATACCTGCGACGTTTTTACCGCATCGCGTTTTGGCGGAAATCAACTGGCTGTTTTTCCGGATGCCCGGGAGATTCCGGAACATACACTTCAATCCATCGCCCGTGAGTTTAACTTTTCGGAAACAACTTTTGTCTATCCCCCGGCCAATCCGGCGAATACCAAACGGATTCGGATATTTACTCCAGCAGGAGAATTGCCGTTTGCTGGACACCCTACCGTGGGTACAGCCATTACGCTCGGAACAATCGGTGAGATCAGCATTGGCGGTGATATCATGAAGATTATTTTTGAAGAAGGAGTCGGTCCAGTTCCAGTGACCATTCGATCAATGAACGGAGTGCCGAAGTTTGCGCAATTAACTGCCGCAACACTGCCCGAGTTTAATGATGTCGTTCCGTCCGCGGACGATCTGGCTGCAATGCTCACTTTATCGCGGGAAGAATTGAATGATGCAAAATTCCCGCTTCGGTATGTTTCCGTTGGTTTCCCATTCTTGTTTGTTGCGGTAAAGGGCAAGAATGCACTGGGCCGTATTCGAATAAATGTACCGACCATGGAGAAACTCGGTTTGAAGGAAATTTTTGTTTTCACTGAAGAGACAGACCAACCCGATTTTCATTTTCGCGCACGAATGTTCGCTCCATTGCAGGGAATACCGGAAGATCCTGCCACCGGAAGCGCCGCTGTATCGTTTGCCGGATATCTTGCTGTTATGGATTCACAGCGTGACGGAATGTTACAATGGAATATTGAACAAGGATTTGAAATGGGTCGGCCGAGTCTATTGTTTATTGAAGCAGATAAAAAAGACGGCAATATTACCGGTGTTCGAGTAGGAGGAAATGCGGTAATGATGACGGAAGGATTTTTTACAATCTAGAGAAGTATTGATTGCAACGTATCAATATTGCAGGCAGGCGGAGTTTGGCATGACGGTAACTTGAAATTTCCAAAGATCACATTATTTAACTGTAACATTAGCCATGCATTCTTGATAGTTTGGATATCGTTTTTTTTGAATCATACCTTACCAAGAAAATACGGCAGCATGGTGCGCCAAGTAGGCCAATCGTGCGGCATGTCGTATCCCCACACATCCAGCCAGTGCGGTATCGATTTTGAATGAAGAATGCTTGAAAGCCGGCGCGACGCATCAGGACTCTCAAAGTTTCCTTGCCCAGTTGCAATTACGATCTTTCCCCGCCGCATTTGTTCTAAATAATCATGATCGGTAATACCGGGGAGATATTGTTCCGGTGAATTGAAGAACACATTATCGTCGTAATATCCTTTAGTATACGATTGTAGATTATAGTCCCCGCTCATTGCAATCGTGCCGGTGAAAATATCTGGTCGTCGGAAATAAATATTTAGTGCATGCAGTGCGCCCAGCGACGCGCCCGTGGTGATAATCTGTGTTAGCCCGCGGTTATGATTGTGGATGAACGGAACGACCTCGTTGATGACATAATCGTTATACTGTTGATGACGAATCCCTTTATGGTGGGGTTCCATCGAGTTATTCAACCAGCTTTCGTTGTTGATGCTGTTAATGGAAAATGCTTTTAATTTTCCGTCGTTAATAAATGGTGCGATGGCGTCGATCAACTGGAACCGTTCATATTCAAGATAATCCGCGGCGGCGGTGGGGAACATGAGTAATGCCGGTCCGAAATGCCCGTAAACAGCTATTTCCATATTCTTATTCAGGCTGGGACTGTGCCACTGATGAATTTCGCGATGCATTGCTTCCTCGAAGAAAATTTTGTTTAATATAAGAAGGAAAACCAACACCGCAAAACACTTTTCCGTGCGATGGAAAAATTGACACCGAAAGGGAAAGGCATGAAAACATCGACGAAATTCTTTATTGCTGCCACGATTATCAACATAGTGCTCTCAATTATTGCAGCGTTGACAACGTTTTTACGTGATGTACGTGTTGTCGACCTTGTGACATTTTACGCCACAGCATTTGGTGCTGGAGCATCGTTTGCCGCGACGATCGTCAGTTTGCAGAGAAGTAAAAAAGAGAAGGAAGCATCTCAATTATAGTCAATTGCGGAGAAAGTTTTTGTCGTACTGGAAACATGTTTGTGTTTAGAAAAGCTAAAGATGAACATCGTGCTCAACAAACTTCCGAAGAATAGCAGAAAATCGTTTTCACAACGATATGTGCAGATCTTCAACTGCCCGTTTATAAATTCCCGGCATATCGTCCGCTGAATCCATCGTAATCTTCAGATCACGGATTAGTCCGTCGTTCAAACCATAGATCCATCCATGAACTTGTAAAGGCTGATTTCTGGCCCAGGCATCCTGTACCACGGTAGTTTCACACACATTTAACGTCTGTTCAATCACATTCAATTCGCATAGCCGGTCGACCTGTTGATTGATATCTCCTGCGGCTTGAACAATAGAACGGTATTTTTGATTGATATCCTGAATATGCCGGAGCCAATTATCGATCAGACCAAGCCGGTTGTTCAGTAGCGCAGAACGGATACCGCCGCATCCGTAATGGCCGACAACCATAATGTGCTTCACAGTGAGCACTTCTACGGCATATTGAATAACGGAGAGACAATTCAGATCCGTATGTACCACCACGTTGGCGACATTGCGGTGAACGAACAATTCTCCAGGGTCTAATGCTACGATTTCGTTTGCCGGCACGCGGCTGTCTGAGCAGCCGATCCACAAATACGCCGGCTTTTGAATATTAGCGAGCCGCTTGAAAAAGTCGCTTTGTTGGGCGATCCGTTCGGAAGCCCATTGGCGGTTGTTATCGAGAAGATTTTTCAAACTGCTCATACTCAGATTTGTCCGTTCCATTGTTGGTCGTAGTTGCGAAATGCAGTCCGTATCTTTTGTACAACAGCGGTTGGCAGCGGACCCTTGTTAACAAGGTCGATATTTTTTTGCAGATGGTCGAGATTTGTCGTTCCGACGATCGAGCATGCTACTCCTGGCGTAAATGCGGCGAACCGGAGAGCGACATCCAGCCATTCATCCCCGAAATCGAACTGCATTGTTTTCATCCGTTTCCAATATTCCTCACAATAATTTCCAATGGGCTGAGAAGCATGTTTCCACGGTGCATTGCCGATTGGGCGTTTAGCAATATATCCGGTTCCCTGTTTCGCTGCCGGTACAACGACAGCATCAATCGACCGTTGATCAAACATGTTGATTGAACTCATCAATCCTCCGAACCGTCCGGACTGAAACGCAAACTCTAAGGCATCATTTTCACCCGAATATGCAGCTACACGTATTGCTCCGTCCTGCACCATTTTTTGTAATGCGTCGATCACCGCACCCTGTTCCAATATTTCTTTCGGGCAGGAATGAAGATGAACGATGTCGATGTACTCTGTGCGCATTGTTTGCATTGCCTGACGAACTCCGGCAATAACACAATCGTACGTCCAATCTTGAAATTCCGGAATGTTGTATCCCACTTTAGTGGAAAGGATATAATCCTTTCGCCGCCACGAAAGATGACGTCCGACGCGTTCTTCCGATAACCCGTAGCCGCGCGCGGTATCGATAAACGTTACGCCGCGGTCAACAATCTGATTGACAAAATAACCAACATAGTTTTCATCCATTCCGGCATCTCCGATTAATCCTGCGCCGAATCCGAGGGCAGGAAGCATGATGCCGAAATTTCCGTATTGCCGCATTTCCATAGAGATACTATTTTTGACGATTGGCGATTGCACGTTCGTACAATCGTATATATTCGCCGGCAGAATGATTCCAGGAAAAGTCCCGTTTCATGCCGTTGCGCTGAATTGTTACCCATTCATCCGGAATATTGAATGAATCAATTGCTCGTAGTACTGTTGCCTGCAATGCAAATCCTGTTGCATCGCGAAATGAAAATCCATTCCCGCTACGTTCTCCTGTTGCCAGATATTCATGCCAGTCGTGCACTGTGTCCGCTAATCCGCCTGTCTTTCTCACGATGGGAACAGTCCCATAACGCAAAGAGTACATTTGATTGAGACCACACGGTTCATAATGTGATGGCATCAGAAACATGTCTACGCCCGCTTCAATCAGATGGGCAAGTTCATTGTTAAATCCGAGATATGTCCAACATTTTTGCGGTAACGTTTTGCTCATTGTGGTACACAATTGTTCAAATTTCTCTTTACCGCTTCCCAGAATCACCCATTGTGCATTCATTTCCATCAGTTCCTGAATAGCATCGGCAATAAGATCAAATCCTTTTTGTTCCACGAGTCTCGAAATAATTCCAATGACAGGAATATGTTCATTGTACGTGAGAGACGTTTTTTCCAGCAGGAATTGTTTATTCTTCTTTTTGTTTGTTAGATCATCGACGGAATAATGAAAAGGAATATGCGTATCGGTTTCCGGATTCCATTCGTCGGTATCAATGCCGTTTAATACGCCGAAAAATTCATTCTCTCGCAGTTGTAGAATCCCCTCCATTCCCGAACCGAAATCCGGTGTCAGCACTTCCCGGGCGTATGTTTCACTCACCGTGCTAACAACATCGGAGAACAGAATTCCCCC
>Ga0265292_1001315_pt1 | contig 22476 bp, 23 predicted proteins | sample Munlanlewell296A_FD_189080 | JGI IMG/M metagenome (GOLD analysis project Ga0265292, IMG submission 189080) | Leachate microbial communities from a municipal landfill in Southern Ontario, Canada - Leachate well 296A | ecosystem: Engineered > Solid waste > Landfill > Unclassified | place: Canada... | reverse complement strand
GCTGGCTTCAGACATGAATTTCAGCATTTCCACACGGTTGATCGTGTTTGCCGGTCGGGCCGAACCATCCGGATAGCCATGCAGCATTCCGTAGAATTGGGCTGTGCGCATATATGGCATATACCACGCGTATTCATCCAGATCCCAAAATCCCAAGTCGGTTCCGTTTGGAGGAAGCAGGGTCGCTTCCGGGAAAGCGAGGAATATCACTTTCAAAGTTTCCGCGCGGTTGATGTTTTGGAATGGGCGGAAAGTGCCGTCCGAGTAGCCTTCAAAAATGCCTTCTTCTGTGGCCCAGCCGATCGCAGAGCAAAGCTCTGAATCGATCCTGTAAAGGTCTGAATAAAGATCCGCGCAATCTTCAAAATCGTCGTCGTCGTCATCGTCGCCAGTGTCATCGTCATCGTCACCATCACCATCACCATCACCATCACCATCATCATCATCATCGTCATCTCCGCCCACATCTTCCGTTTTGCCGACAACAAATCTGCCGATCTCGGTTTCTTTGTCGCCGCGTCTCTCGGAAATCACTTTATAAGAATAGATTTGGTCTTCGTCCAATTCATCGTCGTCTTCATCACGGCCATTCCAGTCTTCGGAATTACAGCCGCTGTCGCGATCGTCGCTGTCCAAAAGCTCTACAACTTCACTGCCGTTTCCACTGCCGCCCTTGTGAATTGTCAGAGAAACATCGGCGTCTTCATCCATGCAGTATTTTATTTCCACATCGTTGTCGAAATCTTCCGGAAAAATAATCGGTTGAATTTCGTCTCGCGTAATATTTGAACGGTCGCCGGAAACTTCGTCTTCTTCCACATCAAAGTCCACTTCTGCTTCGTCGCGGATATTCTCGTCCACCGGACTTTCAGCTGTTATTTTGAATGAATAATCATTGCCGTTTTCAACCACATCGTTGTCGTCATCGCGCCCGTCCCATTCCACAGCATACCAGCGGTTTTTATTCACATCCTCTTCGTCCTGCAGATTGGCCACTTTGTTCCCGCCTTCATATACATCCACCGTTACCAAGGCGTCCTGATCGACTTTGTAAACCACGCTGATCTTTTCGTCCTGATCCGGATCAAATTCATCTTTGCTCACAAAAGCCTCCAAGATCTGCGGATCCTGATAGTCCACAGTTATGTTCGCGCTGGCGCTCGCTCCGTCGGCCGTCACGAGTATCTGCCAAGTCCCCTCGCTGATGTATTCGCCGCTGTCCTGTCCGTCCCAAGTCTCTTCATATTCATCGGCGTCGGCACTACCTTCATCTGAAATCTCGATTGTCTGCACGCCTTTTTTTGCCTTGATTTCCAGATCGTCCACATCGGCCGTCAGATCAAAACTGATTTCCAATTCCTCCTCTGTCGGATCCCAAGTACCGGAAGGATCCAGTACCAGATTTTGAATCTCCGCATCGTCGTCGTCATCGTCATCATCATCGTCGTCATCGCCGGGCCCGATCTGCGGCGTGTCTATATATACATACATCGCCACCGAACCCACCCGCACCTCATTCTGACTCGGCTGTGGATTCACGGCATACGCGTAAACCTTCGCCAGATAAGTGCCATCCGGTAGGGGAATGCCGTTTGCCACATTATTGATCGTCCCATACCAAGGCTGAACCAAAGTATGATTTCCATACATATAACCATAATCGTCCTCCAGCTCCACCACCTGATCCAGCTGACTGTTTTGAATAAAAGAAACGATATGAATGTCGTCCTGTCCCAAGTCAAACTTGAGCTGCAAACTTTCGTCGAGCTCCGGATTGATCGTATTAATCGGCATCGCCCGCAAGTTTGCCAGCACATTTACAAACGCGCTCACCGGGACATTTGACAGTCCCAGAAACATCACTACCGCCACGGCATTCAGGATTGAGAGGAATTTTTTAAACATAGTCTGCTTCAGTTAATATCTTCAAAGCAGGCTATCATACATGAATTCGGGAAGTTGTCAAGGGCATGTAATTTTAAGGCTACCTAGACAATAGTCACCGTAGCTACCTGGCCATATTTCCCAGCAAACTCAATCATCTGCACTCCTATTTTCCAAGGGAAACCTGCTACCATATTCAGCCATATTTTATTTTTAACGCAATCACGATTTGCCTCTTTCTCAAGCCGAAAACTCGAGTTTCATTGCGCCATATTCCACCATTTTCCGCCATCCCAAAAGCTTGATTCTCGGCTAACAAAAGCTAAAATTTAAACATCAACAAGTCTATTTTTTAACCTCGAAACTATGAAGAATATGGTTCTGCCCACACCGAATAAACATGTCCTTTCCGACGAAAGGCTATACGAACGATGCAAATACTTTGGAAAACTCGCATTAAGCTATCGCAACAAATTCACCGGCTTCCTTCCGGAAGTAAACCGCCGCCGACTTTTTGAACAAAAAGGCTTTGATTCGATCTTTGAATTCGCTTTTAAATTGTCAGGTTTAAGTGAAAAACAGGTTCGAATCGCTCTCAATCTCGAAAAAAGTTTTTCGGACAAACCGATTTTAAAAGAGCTTTTCACCACTGGTAAAGTAAGTGTAAACAAACTGGCTCGAATCACTTCCATCGCCACCGTCGAAAATCAAGAATTTTTAGCCGATCAAGTTCAATTGCTTTCCAAAAGTGCGGTGGAAACTTTAGTCAGGGATGTGAAATTTCCCAACAAGAACCTCAAAAATCAAAACGGCTTATTTGAGCCGCAAATCGGGGCAAAAAGTCTGCCCGGGCAAAGCTCTTTGAATCTCTCCGCCGAAGTCATCGCCAAACTTTCCGAACTTCAAAATAAAGGTCTGGATATCAACGAATTAATTTTGAAATTCTTGAAAAAAAGAGAAGAAGAAATTGAAAATGAAAAAGCCGAAATCATTGCGCAAACATTGGCAACCGAAAATTCCGCATTAGCGACAGCCAAAAAGACATCGAGATACATTCCCGCCAAAACAAAAAAACTTCTCAACTCGATTCACGGGACAAAATGCGCCATCGCTCACTGCCAAAAACCGGCACAAACCATTCATCACACAGCCAGATTTGCTCTCTCCCAAGCCCACAACCCGAACTATCTTGCGCCTCTCTGCCACGATCACCATCTTCTCGCCCATAGCATCGATCAAAGCTTTCATCAAAAAAGAGCGGTCGCAATATAAAACGAAATAGCTGGTGAACAAACGCACATCAAGGATGATATTGATTGGGAAACTTCTCTATGAAATGGATAGAAATTACAGACTCTACCTCTGTTCAAAGAAGTAGAATTTTCCTACTTGACTCCATAGGAATGTACGTCCCTCCCCGGCACCTTCAAATATCAGATCCTGATAAGTGGAACTTTCTTCCCCGTCAGGTTGAACAAGGTAGTGATACTGTGGACTCTTCATTGAATCACCCATTTCAGCGACCGTAGCTGTGCCATTGCAATCTATGAAGGTTTGTTCCGACCATGTTGTGCCAATGAAGGTCTGTTCGCAAGGGAATGAATGTATTTGTTCGATCCCTTGATGTGAATCATTAACAAATACAAGCTTGGTATCACCGCCTAGCAAATTGTGCTGAAACAATTTAAGAAAAGAGCCACTCAGAATGTCAGATTCCTCATAATTGATCTGATTTATGGCCAAAAGATTTCTTGCCCCATTTTTAACATAAATTGTATGAACAGCATTTGAACTCCATTCGCTGTCATCCCCGCCCAGTCCATCAAATTTTAAATCAAAAAACTCAAGTCTGTCGACTTCACCTTGTTCCGTTTCATCTACATAATCAAAAAATTTCCCTAGAATACCGCTTCCGTCAAACGCCATAACAGGAGAACTGTCACATTCAAAAAATTTCTGGCCACTCTCCGTATTTCCAATTTGAATATAGTCGCACTCATACGAAAATACCTGTTCGTCCGATAATTTAGAGGATATCCTGACTCTGGCTCCATTTCTGACGGCCTTCATCAGATTTTCAAAGTTACCGGAAACAACCCTGGCCGTACCTTTTACCTTCAGAACTTGGGTCCAAACTGAAGAAGAAGGGGATATGGCACCTCTGCTTCCACCACCGCCGGCAAAAGACAGTCCGGAGTTAGACAATACCAACGCAAGGGCCACGACAGAAATCAGTAAAGTTTTGATAGCTTTCATATTCAAGGTTTTAAGTTTTTTTACGAATTCTTAATTGTCGGAGTAAGTATCATCTTTCAACATCTCGTATAGCATATTTGCCATCTCCCCGCGGCTTACTGCCTCATTTGGCTTGAATCTGTTGTTCTGAATTTTAAACAAACCACCGAAATAGGATTTTTCAACACAGATGTATTTTGCATACCAAGCATCTTCATCTACATCGACATAGAGATTGCCCTCGCAGTTGAAAAGTTCAGGTAATCCACTTGTTACAGTCGCCATCTTCATCGCCTCGGCCCGATTCACGCTCGCGTTTGGTCTGGCAGTTTTGCCATTTTCATCGCCTTCAAAAATACCATAATCCAAAGCCGCAGCTAAATATTTCGCATACCACGCGTTTTTATTCACATCCACAAAGTCCAAATCACTTCCATCAAATCCGCTCGTGCTCACTCCAAAAGCTTCCAAAATCACCTTGATCGCTTCCGCCCTGTTTATGCTCTGGTTCGGTCGGAATTTGCCATCGCTGTAGCCTTCGAAAATGCCTTCGCTCTGGGCCCATTCAATCGCCGCGCAGTATTCATAATCCGCGTCTACATCAGAAAATCCGTCGCAGTCGTCTTCATTTCCATCCACGATCACGCCGCCGCCGGTATTACCATCGTCGTCATCATCGTCGTCATCATCATCTCCGATCGCGGCTCCGTCTATATCTCCAACCGTTCCCACCACAAACGCGCCCACTTCCGAGTCAGTGTTCGTTTTTTTGGAAACGATTTTATAACTGTAAGTTTGATCATCATCCAGAGGATCGCCATCTTTGTCTCGGCCGTTCCAGGAGATGAAATGATCACCGGCATCTTGATTTTGGTCCTTGATCAGCTCTTTGATCGCGCTGCCATTGCCGTTTTCACCATCATAGATCGACACAGTCACAGTCGCTTCATCTTCCAGATTGTAGTAGATGGTCATTCCTTCGCCCTTTTCCGCGATCGCCGGACTGATATAATCCTCGGTCACGTTTGATTTGCTGCTCGCAACCTCATCCTCTTTCAAATCCACATCGGCCTTTTCCTTGTCGTTTACATCATCATTGGAAATATTTTTAGCCACCACTTCGATATCAACATCGTCATTTTCATCATAATTGTCGCCATCCCATTCCACCGCATACCATCGGTCTTTTTCCACATCCATGTCTTCCACGAAAGTATCATCAACATCACCGTCTTCGAGGATATTGATATCCACTTCTGTGTCGCTGTCCACCCAGAAAATGATATAGGTTGATTCATTTTGGTCAGGATCAAATTCATCTTTGGAAAGAATCAGATCCCTGATCGCCGGCTTGTCATATTCTATCTCAATCGATTTTCCGGCTTTTAAAGTCTGTGAACCGACATTGCTTTCAATCTCAATGCGCCATGTTCCCGCAGCCACATAGTCACCGTCCTCGTCCTGCGCATCCCAAACAACTTCATAATTGTTCTCGGATTCCACGTCCGTCTCGTGTTCCAGTTCCACCACCTCGCTGCCGCGTTTTGCCACCACGGTCAGCTCATCCAAATCCACTTCGATATCAAAAGTGATCACCAGATCTTCGTCTTCCGAAGGCTGAAATTTGCTGCTCGGATCCAGATCGATATTTTTGATATGCGAATTACTGCCGGAAAGTCCGTCATCGTCACTAAGCACACTTACGGTCTTTTTTTCCATAGTCACTCCATAGTCACTGCGCGCCGTCACAACCACCAGATAGTCTCCCAGAGACACTTTTTGGCCGGAATTATTTCGGCCGTCCCAAAACAAAGTATGCTCCTCGCCGGAGTCAAAATTGTCATCAGTGTAATCGGTAAAAGTCTTGTAAACATCGTTCACGCTGTTGCGGATTTCCACAGTCAGATCGGCGTCGCGGGTATTTATAAAGCTGATTTCCACATCATCAAAATCCGGATCAAAAGCGCTTTCACTTAGTGTAAAAGCCGAAATCCCGGGTTTGTTGGAATGATTGTAGGCCACGCTGAAATTTTTCGACTGGGTCGCTGTCGTATAGCCCGATTTGATCGCGGTCAAAGTTGCCGTGTAATTTCCCGGTTCCACGAGCTTCAAACCAAAAATCCCGTCCCACTCAAGTATGTCCGTTTGCGCTCCTGAAACATCATTGAAAACCTGATCGCCATACGCGTCCACGATTTTCACTTCCGCGGAATCTGGATCCACATCCAAAGAGTAACTCAATTCCAAATCCCCATCCGAGCTGTTTGGAGCCGGATCATAAGGATTATGGGACACGATGAAACTGGAAATCAGCACATCGGCCGCAAAAGCCGTCGGCATCACTCCAAAGGCGAGCGCAAATACACTCACAAAACTCAAAAATTTCTTAAACATAAGTGGTGGTTTACAAATTGGGAGTTTATTGTATCACAAACTTTTCTTTTGTAAAGACCAAATTAAATTAGAATTTCTTTTCCGCCCTCAATTTTTCGGCCTGCTCCAGCATAAGCTGTTTTCCGGCCAAAAAGTCGTTGATCTGCTCGTTGCTCAAATAGGGGATCAGGATGTCAATCAATTCCGCCGCCGCCTCCACATTCTGCGTATATGCCGTAAAATGCACGTTTTTCTCCACATATTCGAAATACGGCTCAACCAAAGAAATGGCTTTCACGATCGCCGCCGGATCCTCGGTTACCAAAATATAATCATGATAATAATCGAACTCATTCATCGGATTTAGTCTCACTGCTTTCCCCAAATCCTCCCTACACAAAAATTCATTTCCCAGTTTGCAGCTCGCCACGCCTCGCAGGTAGTAGGCCCTGTCATCCAGTTTATTCAGCTCGATTTCCTTGTCTGCGTATTCCACCGCTTTCCGATACTCGTGTTCGCCGATCGCCGCATCCGCCTGCTCCAAATAGTAGTTTCGCTGATATAGGGAATAAGCCAGAAAATCCTTTTCGAATCCATACGCCGCCACCAAAATTCCGCCTTCGAATATAGCCAAAATCGCCACCACTCCGACTATTCCCAAAACCACTTCTTTCATCGACTTTCCTTCGCTTTCTTTCGCCACAAAAAGCGATCTCAAAATCGCCAACAACGCAAAAAACAAAATCAGATTCGCCAAAAAATTAAAATTGTAATCGATCAAACTATGCGCCGCCGCGCCCAGAACGCTCACGCTCAAAATATAGGCCATCGCCTGTTTTTCCTTTGGAATAAGCCTGAAACGCTGAACTACTTTTTTGATCAAAAAGCCGGCAAAAACCAGCAAAGCCAGCAAAGCCAAAACGCCGTTTTCCACCGCGATTTTCAAAAACACATTGTGCGGATGATCCGAAATTCCTAAAAAAGTTTTTTGAATGCCCTGATACGCCCATCGAAAACTAAAGGGCCCATGTCCAAGCAAAGGTTTCTCTTTAGCCAGTTCCACCGCCCCATTCCAGAAATCAAGGCGCTCCGTGCTGGAGGTCAGATTCTCCCCGTTATCAAAATTTACCCTTTCCTCCAGATTCAAAACCGGCTCATTTATGCCGCGGATATAATTCGCCGCCAAAAAAATCGCCACGCTCATTAGCGCCACGAGCAAAACTTTCCCCAAATTTTTCAAATTAAATCTCTTCCAAAAATACGGCAAAAAAAGCAGTATCTGCCCTCCAAACGCGATCCACGCCCCCCGCGAATAAGTCAGTAGCAAAGCCCCGAAAGTCATGGCCATGATCGCCGTCGCCAGCGCGTTCCACTTTCCCCTCAATAAAAAAAACAGCACCGGCCACGCCATCAGCAAAAACAGCGCGAAAGCATTTGGCCAGACATTTGAATGATAAAGGAGATTATAAAAAGGTCCAAACATTCGCGGCTCCTGCCGGAAAATATAAAACATATATCCCGAAAAAATCGCCAAGAGAGCGCCCACGCCGATCACTTTCAAGATCTTTTCCTGTCCGAAAATTTTTTGCGAAGCAAAAATTAGGTATAAAGAAACAACCGATATATACGCCACGACCTCACTCAACCCCACATTTCGCGTTTCCGAAAACACAAACGACAACCCAACCAAAACCATAAAAATCACCAACGCAATCTCCTCGCCCCGATTTTTCTCCCGCTTTTTTCTGAATTCTCCCAGCGCCAGCGCGAAAACCAGAATTCCAAAAACTACCACGTTCGGCCATTCCGCCCCGTAATCATATTTTTTAAACACCGGATTCAGCAAAGTCCAAAGCCAAAAAACACTCATCACCCAAAACGCCGTCTGTGGCCACTTTTTGACCAATGAATTCATACTAAAAATTTTATCACAATTCATGTAAAATTGCGCCATGTCCCCAATTCCAAAAGCTATTTTGGTCGATGTCATCCCGCTCGATGTGCCCAAATACGAGGCCGAAGAGCGTCTAAAGGAACTCGAAAATCTGGTCACAACTTACGGCGGCGTGGTCATCATCAAGACAATTCAAAAGCGCGGCGTGCCCGATTATTCGACATTTGTCGGCAAAGGCAAACTAGAGGAAATCATGCAGGAGGGTCAGGAAAAAGGCGCCAACTTGCTGATCATGAACAACATCTTAAAACCGGGCCAGCTTTTTAATTTGAATGAAATTCTCCGCAAGAAATTTATGGAAGCATGGGATCGCATCGATCTGATTTTGAAAATTTTTTCCAAACACGCCCAAACCACCGAGGCCAAACTGCAGATTGAACTCGCAAAAATTCGCCACATGGGTCCGCGCATTTTCGGAATGGGACAGGAGCTCGCCCAGCAGCGTGGAGGCCGTGGCGCTGTCGCCGGTCAGGGCGAAACAAATATTGAGCTGATGAAACGCCACTTGCAGGCGCAGGAACTTTCCATTCAAAAAAAACTCAAGCATTATGAATTAATTCGCGCCGGTCACCGGCTCCGCCGTCGTCGTAGCAACCTGCTTACTGCCGCCATCGTCGGCTACACCAACGCCGGCAAAAGCTCTCTTCTAAACGCCCTCACGGGCAAAAAAGTTTATGTTGCCGACAAACTTTTCGCCACTCTCGACACCCGCATCGGCAAAATTTATCTGCCACAGAAACATAAGGAAATTCTCATCTCCGACACGATCGGTTTTATTCAAGATCTCCCGCCGGACCTTATCCAAGCCTTTAAATCCACTCTCGCCGAAACCGTAGAGGCCGACCTCATCCTCCATGTCATCGACGTAGCCGATCCCCTCGTCGAAAAAAAGATCACCGTCGTCGAAGACATCCTAACCCAACTCGGTACCACCAGCGGTAGCAAAAAAATTTACGTCTTTAACAAAATGGATTTGGTGCGCCGCCTGCCGCCCGCGATCATTGACGAAACCAAAAAAACATCTGATCCACGTCCCGGGACGGAACTACCCCGCCCTTCCATGCTCAAAGCCGGCCACACCGCCGCCGAACTCCTCGGCTGGGCCGAAAAAGAACGTCTCATCAAGGAGCGCCGCAAAAACCCCGCCCCAATTCCGCCCGAAACCCTCAAGATCATGTACTCCAAATTCCACCCCATCTTCGTCTCCGCCGTCACCGGCCAAAATCTGGATGGCCTGAAAAAGGCGATTGAGAGAATGCTTTAGTAAATCTGGCTGTGTGTCCCGATATCCACCAACTTCACACTTTCTTCATCAACAACCCTATATATCACCCGATAATCACCGGTAATCGAGAACGCCCTTCTACCAATCAAATTTCCACGCAGTGGATGAACTTTCAGGATAGGATTTTTTGAATCTGTCACGAAAATTTCCAACCGCAATTCAAACTGTTTCTGAATTTTTGCGGGCAGTTTTTTCAAGCGCTTCCTGAAACGGTCAGTAAATGTAACAATCATCATTCATCATTTAATGCTTTCATTACCTCCTTTGCAGTCCTAAAAGGTCCATAAACCTTGTCGTTGGCCTCCGATTCCAAAATTTCCAGCTCCTCGGCCACGGTCAAACCGTTTTCCGTGATTCTGGTCAAATCTTCATTGATACCTTCCGTCAGAACCAATTTGATGTAAGCCGAAACATTGATGCCCTTTTTTTTGGCCAAAGTATCCAGCTTTTTTTTGAAGCTGTCATCAGCCTTGAAAGAAATAGTCGCCATATTTAGTTTACTTAGTAATACTTTCACCATATATAGTATACCTTTTAAAAGCTTCGGTCAAATCATCTCCACCACATTAAATCACACACTTCTTAAAAAAGTTTAAAATTTTTCTAAAGTATTTTTACGCTAAAAAATGTTTTCCATGGTGGGCATGACTGGATTCGAACCAGTGACCTCTGTCGTGTGAGGACAGCGCTCTAACCAACTGAGCTACATGCCCAAATTAACTATTTTGTGGTGGGCCCGCTTGGGATTGAACCAAGGACCAATCGGTTATGAGCCGATCGCTCTAACCACTGAGCTACGGGCCCATATGTTAAATAGCAACGGGAGAATTCTAGCTGAATTCCCGCCCGCGCACAAACTCACTCAAAATTTAAGCCTCGGCCTTCACCTTCTTTTCCACTTTCTCTTTCTTCGCGACTTTTTCTTTTTTCTCAATTTTCTTCGGTCCGTTTTTGATCAGGTCATTCAAGTTTCTGGCCAGCAAAGATTTTTTTCTGTTGGCATTATTTGGATGAAGCATATGCTTTTTGCAAGCCATATCGATCATCTTGTAAGCCTCCGATATGAATTTTTTCGCCTCCTCAACTTTGCCTTCACGGATCAGCTTTAAGCCTGTTTTCACAGTCGTCTTCATCAGATTTTTGAATGGCAGACGCGCGGCTCTACGCTTTCTGCTCTGACGGAGCTGTTTCTTTGCTGATTTGATAATTGGCATCTTTGTGTCCTGTTTACTATAATAAGCGGCGGTATTTTAAGTGAACACTTGTCCCAAGTCAAATGAATAAACAGATTGTTTTAGCCTCCGCCAGCCCGCGCCGTAGTGAGCTCCTCGCCTCCATCAAGCTCGATTTCATCACTCATCCGTCGGATTTCGAAGAAAAACTCTCCGGCCTTCCGCCCGAAGAGCTGGCCAAATACAACGCTCTCGGCAAAGCCCAGTCCGTCGCCCGCCATTATCATGACGCACTCGTCATCGGTGTCGACACGCTCGTCGTTGTCGGCGATCGGGTCCTCGGCAAGCCCAAAAACCTCGAAGACCACAAACTTCTCCTCCGTCTCCAAAGCGGCGCCGTCACCAAAGTCATCTCCGGTCTCACGGTTTTAAATTCCAAAACCAACAAAGCCATCACCATTATCGAAACCACTCTCGTCACCATGGACCGCTTCGACGAACGCGCCATCGAAGCCTACATCGCCTCCGGCGAAGGTTCCGACAAAGCCGGCGGCTACGCCATCCAAGGCCTCGGCGCTCTCTTCATCAAAAAAATCGACGGCGACTATTTCAACGTGGTGGGATTGCCGGTTTATCGGTTGAGAAAAGTTTTGGAGGAATTTGGCTTTGACTCGTGGATTTGATATAGTCCAAAAGTCAATTACCATTTAACCCTCATTCTTTATGTTCAGAGGACTCAAATCTTTGCTTGCCGGTGTCATCGCCGGAACCGCCATTGGTGTGCTTTTCGCGCCTAAAAAAGGAACCGAAGTTCGCAAAAAATTTAAAAAGGAATTTAAGGAAGGCGGACTGGGTATCGAAACTCTCAAAGAAACCGCCCATCAGATGGGTCGCGACATGTCCGATACTTACGACGATGTTTCCGAAAATCCAAAAGTCAAAAGCGCCAAATTCAAAGCCAAAAAATTCATCAACGAAAACGTTCCGCCGGAAGCTAAAATGAAAATGAAGGAAGGGATGAAGAAGGCCAAAGCCGGTTACCGCAAAGCCAAAGGTGAGGTTAAAAAGGCCGTTTCCAAAGTGAAGAAAACTTTTTAATGAAACCAGTTATCGGCATCATCGGCGGAGAGGGGAGTATGGGCAGGCTTTTTGCCGACTTTTTTCGTTCACAAAATTTGCATGTCCTCATTTCCGACAAAAAGACAAAATTGAAGAATAGGGAACTCGCAAAGTCTGCCGACATCGTGATTGTCTCTGTTCCCATTGAAAATACTCTTAAGGTTATCAACGAAATTTCCCCTCATCTTCGCAAAAACGCTCTCCTGACTGACCTCACTTCTCTCAAGGAAAAACAGGTTAAGGCCATGCTCAAGTCTCATTCCGAAGTTCTCGGCATGCATCCGATGTTTGGCTCCGGAAACACTCTTTCAGGCCAGACTATTATTTTTTGTCCTACCAAAAAATCAGGTAAGCGCACTGCTTGGCTGAAGAATCTTTTTGAGAAGAATAATGTCAAAATCGAAACGCTGACACCTCACGAACACGATCAAATTATGAATGTGGCACAAGGTTTGGTTCATTTCGTGGAAATCACTTTCGCCGACGCTTTGCGTCGGCTCAAGATGTCGCCAAAGAAACTTCTAAAATACACCGGCAAAGCTTCCGAGCTCAAGCTCATGCTCGCCGCAAGGCTTCTGGCGCAGGATCCAAATCTTTATGCTCATATCCAGATTGATAACCCGCAGGCCCTAAATTCTCTAAAGGCTTATCAACAATCGATCCAGACTCTGATTAAAATTATTTCCAAAAAAGATCTCAAATCTTTCACTAGGTATTTCGAACGCAGTAAAAAATTTCTCGGGTCTTACGCAAACGAAGCTTACGACGAAAGTTCTTATTTAATTGATCAACTCATCATTCATCGTCAAACAGAAACCTCTTCCAAAACATCCAAACCTCTCAATACGGCCCTCGCTACGCTCGGGCCTTCCGGTACTTATTCCGATCTGGCCGCTGAAAAATACGCGCCATCACTTCCCCGTCATTATGCCCGTGACATCGCCGAAATCTTCGCTCTCGTCGCCTCCCGTCGTGTCAAAGAGGGGATTGTCCCGGCCGAAAACAAACTTCACGGCACTGTCCGCGAAACTCTCGACAGTCTCTTCACCCACAAAGTCCATATCGCCGCATCCATTAGTCTCCCGATTAACCACTGCCTCGCCACCATTCCCCAATCCAAAAAAATCACTAAAATTATCTCTCACAATCAGGCCCTCGCCCAGTGCAAAAAACATCTCGACAAACAATTCCCTCACGCCGAGCGAATCGCCATCTCCTCCACCGCCAGCGCCATCTCCCGACTCAACCAAACAACAGCCGCCATTCTCCCGCTCGAAACCGCCCATCATCACAATCTCCAAATTCTCGCCAAAAATATTGCCGACAATCCCGACAATTCCACCACCTTCTATGTCCTAAAAAACGGCCTCTACACGCCCTCAACCCATGTTCAAAAAAATAGTTCAAAAACCTCGATTATTTTCTACTTTAGCAAAGACTCTCCGGGCAGTCTTTCATCCGTTTTCCAGGAATTTGCCGCCGCCAAAATCAATCTCTCCCGCATCGAATCCCGCCCCACAAAAGCCCGCTTCGGCGAATACATTTTCTATCTCGACTTGGACGGCACGCCACGCCAACCTCACGTCAAAAAAGCTCTCGCCTCCGTCACCAAAAAAGTCGCCGGCCTCAAAATCCTCGGGGTCTACTGATCAGACAATTCCTCGGCGTACCGGTACGCCAGCCTATCCTAAAACAAACCCCAATTCGTCAAATTGACATCTACCATAAGCCAAAAATCAAGTCTCGCGCCTGCCCGGGCAGGGATTTATCCGAAAATTTTCTCATACACAAGCCGTTTTGACTTTCAATAAAATCATTATCAAATGGCATTATTTTCACTGGTTAAAACAATTTTATTTTCTAATTCCGATCCTGGGCCGGAGAGTTTCCAAAATCATCCTATCCAAGGATTGCAATTCATCACCGTCATCCACTTCAATACCTGCATGAACCAATTTTTTCCAACTTCTCCCCATCATTCTCCTCATATCAAATCGACTATCACCCTGCCTAAAACAATTTTCGACTTCTTTCCTGATCTTCCGCCTGATGTCCACTGTCGCCATCAGCCAAACCAAGTATTCGTTTATGGTTTCTGGATCTACTGGCAAATTCAAGCAAAGTTTTTTACAAATCATCCGTCTGTCAATCAAACGGCCATCATAGTCTTTGAAAACCTCTCTTAACGTCGAAATAATTTCCTTCGCTCTTGAAAGTCGCAGGCTCAAGATATTTCGCAGCCCCGACCTCTCTTCGTTTCTCTCATCCACACCCAGATCACCATTTTGTAACATCTTCTTCAGCACCTCACGATCAATGGCCAATCGGTCCCCATTCGACAATCTTACCCACAAGTAGCCATTTTCAGCCGCGGTATCCATTTCATTACAAATTTCAAGAATCTCGCCTCTCTGAATATCCAGAGGAGCCGAATGGCAGAGCGGTAATTCAATTACAATTCCATGAGCCGCCTGAACCACGAGGAATTTTGGCAGTCCACCTATTTTCTCCGAATCCAATTTGTTTGCTGGTAATTCCAAAAAAGTAATTTAATGGTATGCCAAAATAACATGTTTCTTTACTTACGTCAACAGCAACCTATGAAGCCAGCAACCTATGAAACCATCCTATCAACCTATCAACACTTCCATCCTTACCATCTGCACCCTTTGCTTCATTTTCCGCTTTCGGATCCAAGCTCACCAGATCGCCTGACGCAAGGAGTTTTTTCAAAGTGGAACTGCGAAGTAAGTACGAGATCCCTGTATTATCGTCACTTAAAACAAATTCCTCCATCAACGGCGCTAACAAGGTCAATGCAACGCCACTTTTCAAAGTCACCTTTTCTCTTTGTCCATTCATTGAATGAAAGAGATCAACAACCACATCATCAGCATTGCACCTGACCCTCCTTGGAACTTCGTGGTGCTCATGCCAGTCTTTTGCCTCTCGAGCTCTGTCGGTATTATCCCCAAGTTGCTCTATAGCCGCAGCCATAAAATTTTCTTAACTTACCTTACACCCTACCTAATTTTCTCTATTTTGTCAATCTCGCCATATGCTCCACTCTCCTCCCCACCAGTTCCGCTGTCCCTATATCTTTTCTGTGAAAAATCGGGCCTTTTACATTGCTCACCGCCGTCTCCGCGATCTTTTCCGCCTCGCTCAAACTGTCCGCTATTCCCACGAAAGCCACGGCTCTGGATTTTCCCAAGTACAAGCCATCTTCCCGCGCATCCACAGACGCATAGTAAACTCTCGCCCCGTCAGCCAACTCTCCAATCTCAATCTTTTGTCCGCTCCCAGTCGAATTGTCCGGATATCCTTCCGGCACCGCATACTTGCAGACGCTGGCTTTTTTCTCAAACTCGATCTTCATCTCTCCCAAATTTTTGTTGATGATCGCCTCGCAAATATCCACAAAATCAGTCTTCAAAAGCGGCAGCACATTCATCGCTTCCGGATCACCAAATCGCGCGTTATACTCTATCAGTTTTACGCCGTTTTTCGTGACCATAAAACCGCCATACATCACGCCTTTGAAATAAATTCCCGTCTCTTCAAAAAGTGCCTTTGCCACCTTTTTGGTAATCGAAGAAGCCTCATGTATATCCCGAGCCGTCAAAAACGGCAACAGGTGATTTTCGCATGAATAAGACCCCATCCCGCCCGTATTTGGTCCCTTGTCGCCATCAAAAGCCCGTTTGTGATCCTGCACCGGAATCATGTCCAAAGTCGCCGTCCCGTCACAAAAACTCATCAAACTAAACTCCTCGCCTTCCAGTTTTTCCTCCACAACCACACGCCCGCCGTCTTTCAAACATTCCAAAGCGTAGGCCATGCCTTCCGCCTTTCCATGCAAATGATCTCCTGAAACCATCACGCCTTTTCCGGCTTTAAGTCCATCCGATTTCACCACAAAATCTTCGCCAAGCTGATCAAAAAAATTGCTCAACCCCTCTTCACTGAAAAATGTCTTAAACAAGGGATTCCCCGGAATCTGATATTTCTCAACCAAGTCTCTCGTAAACGATTTCGAAGACTCCAGCCTACCCACTGTTTTCAGCGGTGATGCGCTCTGAATTTCCAATTCCAAAAGCATGTCCGCCACTCCGGCCGCGATCGGTGCCTCCGGCCCCAGAACCGCGAAATCCGGTTTCACTTTCAAAGCAAACTCACGGATAGCCTCCAAGTCCGTCACTCCCGACAAACAATACTCCGCGCACATTTCCGCAAGTCCCGGATTTTTCTCTTTTCCCACGACAAAAAGTTCCACACCGTGCCGGCTTCGCTTCAAAGCCTCGCCGATCGCGTGTTCTCTGGCACCATTTCCTATTAATAAAACTTTTTTCATACTTATACCAGATTCATTTGATTGTCCGGATCAACCATCGGTCCCTCGCTCTCCTCCAGCGAATCACAAGCACCTTTCTCGCGTAATCGTGCCTCCGCATTCGCCTTCAAAATTTCCTCGGTCACATCGCCGGTCTTGTAGACGCCATCCATGCAACCCATACAGAAATCTTTCAATTCCGGATTTCCCTCGCGACAGGAATCAAAAGTATCCTCAATCGTCTGATAAAAAAGCGCGTCCGCCCCGATAAATTTGCGAATTTCCTCCACCGAGTGATTGGCCGCGATCAGCTCCTCTCTCGTCGGAATATCAATTCCATAAACACATGGACTGATGATTTGCGGCGAGCATGAGGCAAAATAAACTTTCTTTGCACCGGCGTCTTTCATCATCTGAATAATTTCTTTCGAAGTATTCCCGCGCACGATGCTGTCATCCACCAGCAGGATTTTTTTGTCCTTCATCTCAAGCGGCATCGGATTTAGTTTCTGCCGCACGGATTTTTTACGAATCTTTTGCCCCGGCATGATAAATGTCCGTCCGATATAGCGATTTTTCACCAAGCCCTCGCGATAGCGGATCCCCAAAGCGTCAGACAATGCCATCGCCGCCGTTCTGGCCGAATCCGGCACCGGCATCACAACGTCTATATCCAGCTTCGCGTCCTTGATCTGCTGGGCCAGTTTTGTGCCCATCCTGATGCGGGATTTGTATACTGACACTCTGTCCAGTATGGAGTCCGGTCTGGCAAAATATATGTATTCAAAAATGCATGGAGTGTGCTTCTTTTCCAACACTTTTTTGCGATGCACGCGCCGCGTTTTATCATCTATGAAAATTGCTTCCCCGGGTCCCACATCATCCACAAATTCAAAACCAAGACTGTCCAGCGCGATCGATTCCGATGCAAAAATATATTCCATTTGCAGACCGATTTTCCTCTCGCCAAAAAGCAACGGTCGGATTCCATGCGGATCACGAAAGGCGACCATACCCTGCTTGGCGATATAAGCCACCACACTATATGCGCCTTTACAACGCTTGAACACGCTGTTTACAGCCTTCCAAACATGCTCCGGTTTTATTTTATTTGCGTCCAGATTTGACAGGGCCTTGCTGAAAATATTCAAAAGAACTTCTCCGTCATTGTCCGAATTGACCATGCGATGATCTTTTTTGAAAAGTTCCTGTTTCAGTTCACGCGCATTAAAGACATTGCCGTTGAGAGCCAAAGCCACGCCAAAAGGGGATTGTCCCAAAAACGGTTGCGCGTTCTCCACCTCACCGCCCCCCAGCGTTGCATAGCGGGTATGTCCCACCGCCGCATGTCCAAGCAATTTCGTCATGTGTCTGGTTCTAAAAACCTCATTCACCAATCCAAGCTCTTTTCTCACATGAAACTTGTCAGCGTTAAAGGTAATCATTCCAGCCGCATCTTGTCCGCGGTGCTGAACTGTAAGCAGCGCGTCATACATTTCTTGCGCGATGTATTCGTTTCCCAAAATGCCGACAAGTCCGCACATGGTGTTATTCGGTTAAATTATTCAGGCGTTTCGCAGCCTTTACCGTGTTTTCCATCAGGCAGGCAACCGTCATAGGCCCGACGCCTCCCGGCACCGGCGTGATATAGCTCGCTTTTTTGGAAATATTTGCAAAGTCGATATCGCCGACAAGTTTGCCTTCCGCGGTTTTGTTTACTCCGATATCGATCACCACCGCGCCTTCCTTTACCATCTCCGCGGAAATCAGATTTGGCTTGCCCACAGCCACGCAGAGGATATCCGCGCGCTTGGTATGTTCAGCCAGATTTTTTGTATGCACATGACATGTCGTCACCGTCGCGTTCCTGTTCAGTAGCATCATCGACAACGGTTTACCTACGATATTGCTATGACCTACAACCACAGCCTCTTTTCCTTCAATTGGAATCTTATGATATTCCAGCATCTTGATCACACCCATCGGCGTACACGGCGCCAGATGCTCAAATTCCGAACTCAAAAAGACTTTCCCCAGATTGTAAGCCGTAAACCCGTCCACATCTTTGCGCGGACAGATCGCCCGTATCACGTCCGGCGTATATACCTTCTTCGGCAATGGCAGCTGCACCAAAATCCCGTGGACTTTGTCATCGCTGTTCAATTCATCAATCTTTTTCACCAGCTCTTCTGTCGTCACATCCATCTCAAAATCAAACTGCTCCCACTCTATGCCCACAAACGCGCAGGCCTTCTGCTTCTGCCTGATATACGAAAGCGAAGCCGGATCATTGCCCACCAAAATCACCGCCAGCTTTGGCAGAACATGATTTAGCTCGAGCGCGGCTGTATCTTTCTTTAGACGCTCCAGCATTTCCTGGGAAATTTTGCGGCCGTCTATGAGTTTCATAGAATGAAAAAATAAAGGTCTTTCCGCCCTTGGAAAGACGCTTTCACTATAACGTTATCGCAAAAAATCGTCAACAGCTTTCCACACCAGTTCCGCAGTCTGATCCTTAGTTGGCTGTAGCGCGACTTTGTGCCATCCATATTTTCTCGCGAAATACTGATGCACCTTCTCACTCTTGGCCATCAGGCTGTCGTTTTGCTCATGCACATGAAACTTTTCTTTGGCCTTGATCGTCCGTTTCCCTTCCAGCATGATCGCAAAATCCTCCTTCACCAGAAACCGATTGATCGATTCCAGCCACTCTTCATCCAGCCCCTTCGTCTTTCCCCACACGATTCCAGTGCCGGTGTAGTCTTCCGCCACCACGACATATCCCTCATTCAAAAACTTTTTCAACTTTGTTTGGAATTGATACCGGTTCATCACAAACCACATTTGCAGTTCGTCTTCGCTCAGCGTCTGCCCCTTTTTTCCCCTCAATTGTTCAAACAAAATCGGTCCCGACGGTTTGACCTCATACGCCGGATATTTCAAATATACCGATTTACAACCATTCGCTTTCAGCCTTTCCACCAGCCGTTTGGCATGCGTGGTCTTGCCTATATTGTTTATCCCGTAGAGTGTGATTAGTTTCCCTTTCATGATTTTTTTTAATTATAACCGCCCGTCGATCCAAATCCGCCGCGACTTCCCTTATCGATTTTTTCCACCTCCTCCCATTCAAATTTATCAATTTTTACAAACACGCCTTGGGCGATTTTTTCGCCGCGTTTTATTGAAACAGCTTTCTCTGTAAAATTATAAACCAGTACCTTGATCTCGTCCTCCGGTCCGCAATAATCGTGATCGATAATCCCGAAACCATGTGGCGGCAGAAGTCCCTTTTTGCCCGGAGTACTGCTCCTCGAAGCCACCACCAGCATGTGTCCGACAGGCACTTCCACGATCAGATTCGAAGGAATCATCCCTATCTCTTTCGGCGCGATCTCGCTGTCCACTCTGGCCAGAATATCAAAGCCCACCGACCCGCCGGTTTCGTATACCGGTAGCGGCAAATCTCCATCGATACGTTTTATTTTTACTTTCATGCCCGTATAAGATAGATTAGAAACCATGAAATTTACAACACCAAAAATCGATTTCGCCGTCGGAGGCCAGGCCGTCATCGAAGGTGTGATGATGCGTTCGCCAAATCATATAACTATCGCCGTCCGCAAAGCCGACGGCTCCATCAAAGTCAAAAAGCAAAAATATCAGACTCTCACTCAACGCTTCAAAATCCTCAACATTCCGATCGTCCGCGGTGTCGTCAACCTTTTTGAAATGATGGTCATCGGCACCAAAGCGATCAATTTTTCCGCCACAGAAATGGGGGACGACACTCTCACTCCGGCCGAGCTCAAAGAGCTCAACGCAAAACGCAAAAAAAAGTCTTACCAGTTTCTCCAAACCATCTTTTTCATCACTTCTCTCATCATTGCTCTCGCCTTGAGTCTTTTCCTTTTCAAAGTTTTGCCGCTCTACATCACAACTTTTTTGGAAACAAAATATCCCTACATCCACGACAACTGGATTTTTTTCAATCTCATCGACGGCCTCTGGAAAATACTGATTTTCATTCTCTATATCTATCTCCTCTCCATTTTTCCCAGCTTCAAAAGAATTTTTGAATATCACGGCGCCGAACACAAATCCATTTTCGCCTACGAAAGCAAGCTTCCGCTCACGGTCCCAAACGCCAAAATCCAAACCCGTTTCCACCCGCGCTGTGGCACCAGCTTCATCCTGATTGTTTTCACCATCAGCATCTTGGTCTACACTTTCGTCCCAAAACAACCCACCTTCGCCGCCAACCTCTTTTTCCGTCTGGCCTTCCTCCCTCTGATCGCCGGCATCTCCTACGAATACCTCAAACTCTCCGCCAAATACGTCAAAAACATCTTCGTCAAAGCCCTCGTCCAACCGGGCCTCTGGTTCCAGCGCCTGACAACCAGGGAACCAAACGCCAAACAGCTCGAAGTCGGACTGGCCGCATTGAAAGCCGCGCTCGAATTGGAGAAAGCCTAGGCCCCTACTTGCTCTCCGTCACCGCCGCGTTCACATCCATCTTTATCGCAGGGCCCATGGTCGTGGTCAGAGTCATCGAATTGATGTAAGTGCCTTTCGCGCTGGCCGGTTTTACATCCATCAGGCTCTTGATAAAAGCTTTCAGATTTTCCTTCAATTGAGCCTCCTCAAAAGAAACCTTCCCGAAAATATTATGCAGATTGGCGTCCTTGTCCAAACGGATCTCGATCTTTCCTTTTTTGAATTCTTTGATCGTTTTGACCACGTCCGGCGTCACCGTGCCGGCCTTTGGATTTGGCATCAGGCCTTTCTGACCGATGATTTTGGCGATCTTTCCCAGCTCCTTCATCTGGTCCGGAGTGGCGATAGCCAAATCAAAGTCTGTCCAGCCGCCCTCAATCTTTGTGATCAGCTCGGCCGTTCCAGCCATCATCGCGCCGGCTTCCTTGGCTTCTTTGATCTTTTCTTCACTCACAAAAGCCACGATTTTCACGTCCTTGCCCGTGCCGTGCGGCAGGGAAACAGTCGTGCGAATATTTTGGTCGGCTTGCGTCGGATCCACGCCCAGTTTGCAGTGTACTTCACAGCTGGCATCAAACTTTGTGGTCGATGTCTTTTTCAATAAAGCCACAGCTTCATCTATCGTGTAGCTGGCTTTTTCGAGGAGCTTTTTGGCCGCCTCATACTTCTTTCCGTACTTTTTCATACATTCGTTGTTAAGTGGTAATAACGCCCGTTTATTGAGCTCCCACGATATAAAATTTAACCTTCAACTTTTACGCCCATGCTTCTGGCTGTTCCGGCGATGATTTTCACGGCGGCATCCAGATCGTTGGCGTTCAAATCCACCATTTTCGTATTCGCGATTTCTTCCAGCTGGGACCTTGTGATCGTTCCGACCTTGTCTTTATTTGGCGTACCGGAGCCTTTTTCGATCCCGATCGCTTTGCGGATCAGTACAGCGGCCGGAGGAGTCTTTAGGATGAATGTAAAACTGCGATCATCGAAAATGCTGATTTCTGCAGGGATGATCGTGTCACCCATTTCCCGTGTCTGATTGTTGAATTGGGTGCAGAATTCCTGGATATTTACACCGTGCGGACCGAGAGCGGTTCCCACCGGAGGTGCTGGATTTGCCTTGCCCGCAGGCAACTGCAATTTTATTGTTGTGACTAGTTCTTTGGCCATAAATTTGTTGCGTAACGCCGGTATACTACTGAAAAATTCCCCAAAGTCAACTGAATTGGCCACCATGTCGCCATTTTTTTCATTCCCGCCGCACAGCTTTTTCTCTCTCTATGAAGCCAAAAACCTTTTGCGAATTTTCGCCTATTTTGGCACTTTTTATTTTTTAAGCAACCACGATTTGCCTCTTCTTCAAGCCAAAAAAGCGAGTTTTATCGCGCCATATTTCGCCATTTTCCGCCACCTCAAAAGCTTGATTTTCGGCTTTGGAATGCTAAAATTCAAGCATCGATAATCTTATTTTTTAATCTAAAAATTCATGACAAACCCGACACCCACAGCTCTTACCGACGAAAAACTCTACGAACAGTGCAAACACTACGGCCGTCTCGCTCTCAACTATCGCAATAAATTCATCGGACTTCTCCCCGAAGCAAATCGCCGCAGGCTATACAAGAAA